>Ga0134125_10005534_pt1 | contig 14326 bp, 8 predicted proteins | sample KB31751_FD_96464 | JGI IMG/M metagenome (GOLD analysis project Ga0134125, IMG submission 96464) | Terrestrial soil microbial communities with excess Nitrogen fertilizer from Kellogg Biological Station, Michigan, USA - KB3-175-1 | ecosystem: Environmental > Terrestrial > Soil > Unclassified ... | reverse complement strand
TTGGGAACGGGCCGGGTCGCAATTCTGGGCAGAACAGGTTCTGGCCCATGACAAAAAAATTAATCGGAGGGTGTCTTAAATGAAACTTGGGGTCTCAAAACTTTCTTCGGCAGTCCGCCTGGCGCTTTCGCTGGGTGCTGTCATCGCGGTCGGTGCCACGAGCACGGCCTTCGCCCAGGACACGGGCACCCAGAGCCAGGATACGACCACTCAGCCCAACGCCAAGAAGGCGCAGACGCTGCAGACGGTGGTGGTTACCGGTTCGCTGATTCGCCGTGTAGATTTGGAAACCTCCAACCCGGTCATCACCATTGATCGCGCCCAGATCGAGGCGACCGGCAAGATGACGCTCGGCGACCTGGTTCAGCAGTTGCCGTCGATGACCGGCGGCAACGTCAACCCTCAGGTCAACAACGGCGGCGGCACCGGCGCCACCAGCATCAATCTGCGTGGCCTTGGCGCAAAGCGCACCCTGATCTTGGTCAATGGCCATCGCATGATCAACGCTCTTGGCTCCGGCACGCCGGATGTCAATGCCATCCCTGCTGCTGCCATTGAGCGCATCGAAGTGCTGACCGACGGCGCCTCGTCAACCTACGGCTCCGATGCGATCGGCGGCGTGGTTAACTTCATCCTGCGCAAGGATTACCAGGGCGCACAGTTCACCGCCAACGTCGGCGAGTCCGATCGCGGCGATGGCGACCAATCGGGCTACAGCTTCACCTTCGGGCAGACGTCCGACAAGGGAAGCATCATGGGTGGCATCGATTACAACAAGCAGGACGGTGTGTTGGCGGCCAACCGCGATTTCTCCAGAAACGCGGTGTCGGTCTATGGCACCAACGGCACCGGTCCGTCGGCGCCGCAACCGGTCTCGGCACACATCGGCGGATCGTCGTCGTCACCTTACGGGCATATCCAGCTCGTCAAGGGCTCGGCGATCCAGCAGGCTTTTGGTTGCGGCTTTGTGGCGCTCAACCCGGGCGGCAACAGCCAGATTGTCGACACCTCGAATTACCACTGCTACCAGAACAACGGCGCGAACAGCGACAAGTACAACTACGCGACGGTCAATCTGATCATGACCCCGCAGGAGCGCACCAATGCGTTCGTGATGGGCACCTACAACCTGTCCGACAACGTGTCGGTTTACCTGGACTCTTTCTACAACAAGACCAGGTCCGCGTTCCAGCTGGCTCCTGCCCTTTTGGGTAATTTGCCGTATGTCGCCGGCAACGAAGTCATCGATATCAACAATTACTTCAATAAGTTCAATACGAGTTTCAGCAACGACGGCCCGACCACCAACGCCCGGCTGGCGTCCGTTGGCAACCGGGCAGCCGATTTCGGGACCGACACCGCACAGGTCAATTTCGGCTTCCAGGGTAGCTTCTCGGCATTCAGCCAGAACTGGAACTGGAGCGCTGGCCTCGACTACGGGCATACGAATTCCGTTACCACAACCCTGGGCCTGCCGAATACCAATCTGCTTTACACGGGCGCGTCCTACATGTCAGCCAACGGCCTGGCCTGCGGAACGGCGGCGGCTCCCGTTGCGTGTCCGACCGGCATCACTCAGAAGTTGTTGCAGTTCAATCCGTTTGACCTTTACGCACCTGGGTCGGTGGCTGCCTTGCAGCAAGCGGCAGTGCCAGCGATCAGCAATGCCTATTCCGTTGAAAGGGTGTGGCACGCGGGTCTCAATGGCGGCCTCTTCAACCTGCCCGCCGGTACCGTCCAATTGGCCGCTGGCGTCGACTATCGCACGGAATACATCCACTCCTACGTGGATCCGCTCCTGCAGTTTGACCCGGTTGCTGGAACCTGCGTGCTGGGGAGCCAGTGCAACTCGGCAACGCAGGGCGGCTACAATGTGAAGGAAGTCTACGCAGAGACCTTTATTCCGGTGCTCAGCGACGTACCGTTGGTCAAGTCGTTGAACGTGACGATCGGCGATCGCTACTCGCGTTACAACAATGGCTACGGCAGCACCAACAACTTCAAGTTCGCGGTGGAGTACAAGCCCATCGACGATCTGCTGCTGCGCGGTACCATGTCGGATGTGTTCCGTGCACCCAATATCACTGAAGCGTTTGGCGGCGCGGCCGCCGATGCGCCCAAGCTGGCGTCGGATCCCTGCACCGGCTATACCGGTACGCCGGTCAACCCCGCCTGCGTCAATGTGCCTACCGATGGCTCGTTCATCAACCAGGCCGTCGCGGCCAACAACCAGATTACCGGTATCGCCTCCGGTGCCCAATTTGCGGGTATTCAGCTCAAGCCGGAGCAGGGCAAGTCGTTCGATCTGGGTGCGGTGTACAGCCCATCGTGGGCTCCGGGCCTGTCGAGCACGGTCGACTTCTGGCACGTGTATCTAAACAACACCATCACCCAAGTAAATGCGCAGAGCGTGCTCAACGTCTGTGCTGCTGGCAACCTGGCGTTCTGCTCGCAGATTCATCGCAATCCCACCCCGGGAGACAATCAGGGGCAGATCCAGACCATCGGCGAGCCGACCGCCAATTTGGGTTCGTTGAACACCGCTGGCGTCGACTGGTCGCTGATCTACAAGCTGCCTGAATTCTCCTTCGGTAAATTCACCGCCGGGATCAATGCCACGTACCTGAAGTATTACAATCTGCAGACCGCCCCGGGTACGTCGGGCAATACGACCTACACCGATGCCGGCCATTTCCTGCCCTTCGGTTCGCCGCAGGAAGCGGCCTGCCCAGGCGCGGGGACCTGCCTGTTTCCCCGCTGGCGGGCCCAGGGTTTTGTCAACTGGCAACTGGGTAATTGGGACGCCTCCTGGCGCTTGCGCTACATCGGTCGCTTCCAGATGGGTTCGAAGAGCCCCTCGCAGGATGTATTGCCCGACGGCACCTGCTACTACGAAGGCAAGCCAAATCCGGCAGGTGGTGTTTACCACTGCAACCTGACAGGTCAGGAGTACAAGTACGGCGCCACCATCTACAACGACGTTTCGTTCGGCTACAACGTCGAGCCGTTGAACACGCGCGTTGACGTCGGCGTGAACAACCTCTTCGACAAGCAGCCGCCGATACTGTTCGCAAATAACACGCTCAATGCCAACACGGATCCCAGCGATTTCGATCTGATGGGCCGTTACTTCTGGGCTCGCGTGACGGTCAAGTTCTAAGCATCAAGCGAGTGAGTTAATCTTGATGGGCCGCGTGATCGATCACGCGGCCCATTTTGTTGATGGCATGACTACCGAACCTATCACCCCAATCGTCGTAGCCCTGCAAGCTGCCAGACCCGCCGAGGCCGAGCAACTGTGCCGCGCGCAACTGGCCGACAACCCTGATGACGAGCAAGTTCTGCAGTTGCTCGCCATGAGCCTGCACTTTCAGCGTCGCCTTGCCGAAGCACTTGCGGCTTACGCCCGCTTGGCCGAATTGCGGCCTGATTGCAGCGCCTATTGGTGCAACTACGGCACTGCATTGCTGGAAAGCGGCGTGACACTGGAAGCGGAGCACGCCTACACCAACGCAATCAGGCTGGATCAGCACAACCCCATGCCCAAGGTCCAGATGGGTTTGCTGCTGCTCGCACGCAAGGATTACCTGGCTGCGCGCGAAACCTTGCTCGACGCTTTCGAACTCGACAAGAACTTGCCGTTGACACGAATCCATGCGGCGCACGCGTGTTGCTTGTGCCAGGACTTTCATGGTGCCGCCGACCTGGTGAAGCCTTGGCGGACATGGCTGCCTCTTGGCGACGAGTCGCTACAGCTGGAGCTCGCCAAATTGCTGCAACTGATGGGCGACACGCCGTCCACGGCCTTCCTTCTGGAGGACCTCGTTGCCCGCAACTCGTCTCTACTGGAGGCCAGGTTGCTGCTGGCCAAGGTGTACGAAAGATTGAATGACCTCAGCCGCAGCGAGGCCGCGGCGCAGGCACTTTTGACCGACCGTATCGTTTTGACCGATGAGGCTCGGAACGACGTTAGCCACTTGTTCGCGACACTTGCGTTGAGAAATGGAGAACTCGCCAAGGCGCGATCGGTGCTGGAAGGATGTGGACCACGGCACGACAGCGATTACGCGCATTATTTCGAGCTGGCAGAAACCTACGACAAGCTCGGCGAACAAAAATTGGCGATTCAGGCCTTGCATACTGCTCACCAACGACAAGCGGAGGAGCTGCGGATCGCCTCGCCTGAATATTTTTTGCCGGACAGCCCTGCGCTGCCGGCGGCGCTCCCACGGGTGAGCCCCGAGGCCTATCGACGCTGGCCAACGACGTCAGGACCGGATTCACGTGGTTCGCCGGTCTTCATCGTGGGGTTTCCCCGTTCGGGCACCACCTTGCTTGAACAGATGCTTGATGCACATCCGGCCCTGCAGTCGATGGACGAGAACCCGTTCTTCAACCGGCTCGCGGACAAACTGAAAAGCCATGACAAAGGCATCATGGACAAGCTGGAACTGCTCCAGCAGCGCGATTGCGATGAGCTGCGCAAGCTCTATCTGTTCATGGTTTCCGAGAAAATTCCACGACGCTGGGACGCGCAACTGGTCGACAAGAACCCTTTGAACATGCTGTGGCTGCCGCTGATTTACCGGCTGTTTCCCCGTGCGAAGTTCATTCTTGCAGTGCGCCACCCCTGCGATGTGATCCTGAGCTGCTATATGCAGAACTTCCGTTCCAGCATCCTGGGTGCCGCGTGCGCCAACCTGCCGCGGCTGGCTTGCGCTTACGTGAGTGCGATGGACTACTGGCTGCAGGCTGCGGACATCTTTCAGCCCGACGTACTGGTGTCGCGCTATGAGGATCTGGTCGCGGATTTTCCCGGACATACAGCGCGTATTGCTCAATTTCTCGGGTTGGACGATTCGACGCCGATGCTTCGCTTCGACCAGCACGCCCGCGACAAGGGATATATCGCCACGCCGAGTTACGACCAGGTCATCGAGCCAGTCAACAGGAAGGGCATGAATCGATGGATGCGCTACCAGCAGGAGTTCGAGCGGGTGCTCCCCACGCTGGAGCCCATGCTGCGGCACTGGGGCTATTCGGTTGAAGCTGACGATTGAGGACTTGCCATGCCAATCCCGGACTGTGTGACATTGCAACCCAGGCGGGCACCCCGTGAGCGGCTCTAGCGCCCGGCTCTGGAGCAGAGCCCAACGACATTTAGCCGATGGTGCTCTGGTTCCCGCACGTATTTTGCTGGAGTCACTGCTGCAGCGGGATCCAGCACACGTCGAGGCGCGGCTTGCGCTGGGTCAGATCGCTCATGTCGATGGACGCGTGCGCGAGGCGATCCACAACATGACCGAAGTTGCGAAAAACCTGCCTGCTGACGCCAGACTCATCTGTGAAACCGCCGAGACCCTGTTGCGGTTGGGAGAGACGCTCGGGGCGCGCCGCTGCCTTGATCACGCCCTGCTCAATGACACCAGGGATGGCGAGTTGCTGGTCCGGCTGGCTGCGTTGCGCAAGATGCTTGGAGAGCACGCGTCGGCGCTGGAGTTGCTCAATCGAGCGGCCGCGGCGGGTCAGGTTTCGTCTGACTTCTGTTTCCAGCGAGCTCTGGAACTGATATTCAACGGCGAGATGCGCGAGGCAACGGCGGAACTGGATCGTGCCCTGATGTTGCAGCCAACCTTTGGGCGCGCCGCGCTGGCACTCACCCGATTGCGTAAACAGACGCCAGACGACAACCATCTCGCGGACTTGCGTACTCGACTTGCTGTCGTGCGCCCAGGCTCGGAAGATCACGCCGCGTTGGAGTTCGCCTACTACAAGGAACTCGAAGATACCGGGAGTTACGACGAAGCGTGGGGTGCGCTGGAACGGGGTAACCGTCTGCTGTTCGCGCGCCAACAGCATGATCCTGCGATTGCCTGGCAAGTGATCGATCATCTCGTACGACGTTGTACCCCCGAATTGATCAACGCCGGCGATGCCGTTCATGAAGGGCCGCAACCTATCTTCATCGTTGGCATGCCGCGATCGGGTACGACGCTGCTCGACCGGGTGCTGGGTAACCACTCAAAGGTCACATCGGCCGGTGAGCTCGATGAGTTCGGCTTGCAACTCCGATGGGCGAGCGACCATGGGGTCACTCTCGATCATCATGTGCTGGAACGGCTCGGCAGCCTCGACTTTGCCGAATTGGGTCGCCGCTATCTCGCTCAAACCCAGTGGCGTGCCAACGGTGCGCCGTTCTACGTCGACAAGTTGCCGCGGAACTGGATGGTCGCAGGCATCATCCATCGCGCGCTGCCCCGCGCGCGTATTCTCAATCTCGTTCGGGATCCGATGGATGTATGTTTCTCCAATTACCGAGCCCTGCTGGGCGATACTTTTCCGTGGAGCTATGACCTGCACGCGCTGGCGCAACACTACAAGCAATATCGAAAGGTCGTCTCGCACTGGCATTCATCCATGCCGGGCGTCATTCTCGACGTGGATTATGCCGATCTGACGCGCGATCCGGAAATGACGGCCCGCAAGGTCCTGGAATTTTGCGGGCTCGGGTGGGAATCAGAATGTATCGACGTGACGCGCAACAAGGGTGTCGTTGCGACATTGAGCATGTCGCAGGTCCGCGAACCGATCCATACGCGCTTTTTCAACGAGTGGCGTCACTATGAACAGCAACTGCTGCCGTTGCGCCAGGCAATCGGCCTTTGATGCCGAGGGGTCATGGAACGGCGTCCCGCACAAGATCATGAGCAATTGCCATATCGAGGCATTATGAGCCGGTCTCCACCACTTGGCGGCGGTGATCGTTATCTTGGCTGCCGTCGATGCAGTAGGGCGATCCTCATGATATCGAGTCGTCGCTGCGCCGCTCAATCAGGTCAGGTGAAGGCTAATCCATGAAACTGCCCGTCCCGTTCATCCAGTTGCCGCTGCAGTTTGACGCCGATGTTCTCGCGCGCGAAATCGCTCCGTTTGGCGAGGGGCATTGGCGCGAACACCCGCAGAAGTACCCGGGCAATCTCTGGCTGCCCTTGATCGCCGTCGATGGAGACGCTGACAATGATTCCTTTGCCGGCGCGATGCGACCCACTGCTTATCTTCTGAAGTCTCCTTATCTGAGGCAGGCGCTGTCTCGAATTGGCGCGGTATGGGGGCGAACGCGCTTGATGAAGCTGACCGGACACGCCGAAGTGAGCCCCCACTTCGACGTGAATTATTACTGGCGTACACGTGCACGCGTCCATGTTCCGATCGTGACCAAACCGAGCGTTCGCTTCATCTGCGGAGAAGGCGAAGTCAACATGCGCCCTGGCGAGTGCTGGATTTTCGATACGTGGCGCACTCACCACGTGATCAATGAGTCTGACGACGAGCGGATTCATCTGGTCGCGGATACGGTGGGCAGCGACCAGTTCGGCGAACTGATCCGGGATGGCCGAATACCGGGCAACCGCGAGCATGCGGGTTGGCGTGCGGAACAGGTCGCTCCAACCGCTGAAACTCAGCCCGCCTTGCGTTGCGAGTCTGTCAATCTGCCGGTGGTCATGACGCCGTGGGAAATGCGTGAGCACATCACCTTTCTTATGCACGAGGTGCGCCCTCATCCGCAACTTGAGGCTGCCCAGCAAGTCACGGCCCGTTTCCTTGGCGCGTGGCAGGCGCTATGGGCTGAATTTGGAATCGATCCAACCGGCTTCGTTGCCTATCGCCGGGCGCTGACCACGTACGAGCAATGGTTAAGGCAATCTGCTGCATCGCTGCAACTCGTCAACGGCTCATCGCTGGTGGTTGCGTTGAGGCTAATGGTCTTGTCGGTGGCCATTGGAGGCGATGCGGGAGAGCGGAGCGGTGACGAGTTGCGTCAGACCGCGACTTCCGCCGCGCCCAGGAATCGATCTGGCGAAAATGCTCGGGATGCCGTTTACGATTGCCCCGTGTTCATCGTGTCGCCGCCGCGCTCTGGTTCCACTCTTCTGTTCGAGACTCTGGCGCAGGCACCCGGCGTTTTCACCATTGGACGCGAAAGCCATGCGCTGATCGAAGGTACGCCCGGCCTCAGTGCAAGCGAACGCAGCTATGAATCCAATCGTCTGGATGAAGTCGCAGCCACGCCGGACCTGATTGAAGAGTTACGTCGTCGGTTCCTCCGCGAATTGCGCGACCGGGATGGGCTTGCACCACAACAGCAGCCGCTCCGGATGCTCGAAAAGACGCCGAAGAACGCGTTGCGGATACCGTTCCTCGCGAAGGTTTTCCCGGAGGCGCAGTTCATTTACCTGTACCGGGATCCGCGCGAGACCTTGAGCAGCATGATCGAGGCGTGGCAGTCCGGTGGATTCCGCACTTATCCTAAGCTGCCTGGCTGGATCGGCTTGCCGTGGTCGCTGTTGCTGACGCCAGGATGGCGGGATCTCATCGGTCAGCCGTTGTCCGCGATCGTGGCCTCGCAGTGGGAAACCACCACGCGAATCCTGCTCGACGATCTTGCTTCGCTGCCACCCGGGCGTTGTCATGTCGCCCGTTATGACGCCCTCCTCGCTGATCCTGCGGCTGAAGTGGCACGACTGTGCGCGGCGCTTGGACTTGAATGGGATCGTTCACTCGACAAGGTGTTGCCATTGTCGCGTTACACCGTCACCGAACCGGCGCCTGACAAGTGGCAGCGCCACGCAGATCAGCTCAGACAGGTTCTTCCCGGATTGCAGCCGACGCTTGATCGTGCCGAACGATTCGCCCGCACTTCTGGTTGATCTTGCCCAAACCGACGCATGAGCATTCGTTGGGAATATTGGCGGCCACTGGTGCCAATGGTGGCTGCGACTCAAGGCTTGAATCCGCCAGCCAGGCACGGTGGTTCTGTTGGACTTTGACTGACCGGGTCGAACGCCCCCATCCCGGGCGTTCACGAAAACTACAGTCAGAACGATGGGTACCACGGCGAGTGTTACAGCCTGTATGACGCGTCAACCGACAGGTGGCATCAGACTTGGGTCACCAACCGCGGTGAACTGCTGCTCCTCGACGGCGGTCTGCACAAGGCGAACATGGTATTGACCCGTGTGCAGAAGACGAAAAACGGCAAGTCCTCGCTGCTGCGCGGTGTGTGGATTCGGTTCCCGTTGCGCCCGCGCCGCCCCGTTGAGTCCACCTTGGGTCTGCACGACCTGGCGGGCAGCATCGCTGCGTCAGGGTGTATCAGATGCGCCGCCAGTATGTTGTCCAACAGGTCCCGGTCGGCGCCATTTCGCTGCGTTGTCAGAGTGAATGCTCGCTTTGGTCGGGAACGGGGTGTGGCGAAGTCACCTCATGGAAAACCAAACTTGGGTCAGGAGAAGAGTGGCGTCGCCACAGCACGCCGCGACGCCGGAATTGCGTGTTGATGAGCACGGGGCGCTGCAGCTCCTCACTTGTCCGGAAAGCTCAACAACTCCGGGACATGAGGTGCGTAAAGTCGCCAGCGTGCAAGGGAATGCGGGTAGACCGGCTGGCGTGCCTGCCATGCGCTGGCCGTGCTGATGGCATGCTCGGGACTCGTGGCGCTCAGCAGGTCGTACTCTGGCAGGCCGAGCCAGCGCAGCAGCTCATTCAGGCAGCACCCCGGGTCGGTGATGAGTTCCGCGTAAGGCACTGTGCGAATCGACTGGTCATGGTGGGCGCACGAATGGACGTGCAGGCGTTCACAGCCCTGGATGAGGGCGGCGATATCATCGAAGTCGCAGGCATAGTCGTGCGCGCGATCGTGAAACGACTGTGACCAAAGCGACAGGGCCGTGTCACGGGGACTGCGTCGACAGTGGACGATACGAGCGTTTGGCCACAGCGTGAGGATCAGATCGACATGCAGCAGGTTCAGTGGTTGCTTGTCGATGAACCAGTGCGCGTTGGAATCGTCTTGACGCAGCTGCGCCGCATAAGTGGCTGCGGCTTGCTCGAACGCGAGCGGACTGCGGGTATCGACCGTTTCGAGCCGCCGAGCCAGCGTCGCCATTCCTCCCAGCTCGCCGCGATTGCAGATCAGCGGGTGGCGCCCGAGCAACTCGGCCAGCAAGGTGCTGCCCGAACGTGGCACGCCGACGATGAACAGAGGCGTCCATCCATCCGGCGCAGCCAGGCGGAATGGAAGTGGTTTGGCGGTCAGGCGTGCCTCGACGATGCGCCGCCAACGCTTGCGCGACCAGGTCGAACGCGCGTGCGCCAATGCATTGGCCTGACGCAGGCAATGCGCCGCCTGTGCATAGTCGGCGACATCGTCGCAAGCCTTGCCCAAGGCGAACAGGGTCGTGATGCGTGCGTTCTCGCTCAAGCCCGGCTGCTCCAGTACGTCCCGGAACAGCTGAAAATCCGCATGACCGCCGTGGTGGTACCGCTGCAGGCTCGACAAACCGATCGGGATATTCCATTCCACAGCCTGCGGACTGTGCGCGAGTGCAAAGGCATATCGTTTGCGAGCGCGTTCGAACTGACCGAGCTTGTTGCTCAACATGCCTGCATAGGCGTGGATTCGTGGGTCTGTGCAGCCGGCGGCGATATGGTTCTCGCAGATGGCTGCGGCATCCGTTACCCGCTGGATATCGTCGAGCATTTCCACCGCCCGGATGACCGTGTCGACATCCTGGGCTGCGTGTCTGAAAAGTTCGCATAGAGCATCGGCCGCCGCATGCAGTCGACCCTGTTGACTCAGCAGCCCAGCCAGCAGGAAGGTCGCGGCAGCGTGCGCCGGATCTTCCGCCAGCAACGCGTGCAACAGAACTTCCGCAGCTGCCGGTTCACCTTGTTGCTGCAAGATGCCGGCCAGCGCATAGCGCACATCGACCGAAACTGGATGCGCAACAGCCGCCGCAGAGAGCACGAAGTGCGCCGTCTCGATGTCGCTGCGCAGCACCAAAGCGCGTGCAAGGGCCAACCATTCCGCTTCCGGGGCGCCGGCGAGCGCATCCAGCAGTGCACGCCGAGCTTCCTGCATGCGACCCAGCATGCACTGCCGTTCGTACGAGGCCAGATGCCGTTCGCTTGCTTCGCCTGCGCGTGCGGAAGTGGCAATCATGGGGTGTCGCTTCGCGGCCACAACGGCAGTCCCAGCGCCGTACGCAAGGGGTCAAGCAGGGCGCCGTAGCGTGGTGCGCGCGCAGTGTCGTGCAGCGGCTGGCGTACCTGGCTGGCGCTGGGCGAACGCACCTCGCGCGGGTTTTCATTGAAGCTCACGCAGGCGGATTCGAATGGCAGGCCGCAGAAATCCAGCAAGCGACGGATGTGCGCTTCGGGGTCGGCCAGCAGTTGCTCGTACTGATGCTCGAACACCTGTTCAGGAAGCAGCGCTTGCCAGTGACGAACGCTGCGGTCGAAGTCGCGCCAGAAGGCCGCCAGATCCTCAAACGTGCGTGAATACTCGTTACCGGCCAAATGCTGGCGATAACACGAAAAGCAGCTTTCGAGCGGGTCGCGTCGGCACGCAATGATGCGTGCGCCCGGCAGCATGGCGCGGATGGCTCCGATATACATCCAGTTGTTCGGCAGTTTGTCGGTGGACGCCGGGCGTTGCTGCCGCCAGTGCGTAGTGCGCTGCAGATAGCGCCGTCCCAAGCGTTCCCAGTCAGCCGATTGCATCGCATGCACCCATTCCGGGAAAGGGCTACCCCGCCGACGCGATTCCTCGCCCAGTACCTGCGGCAGGTCGGGCAGCTCGCCGGCACCCTCGACTGATTCGTGCGAGGCGAGAATCTGCTCGATCAGGGTCGAGCCGGATCGCGGAAGACTGACGATGAAGATGACCTCCCGGCCCAATGTGCCCGCCGCAGCGACGGGTGATGACTCGAAAGCCTGGTTGATCGCCGTGATGCCGGCGGAAAAGGCTTTCGCGTTCCATTGCTGGCGACGCCGCGCAATGGCATTGGCCTGGGCGAGTGCCGCGAGCGAGTCGGCGTGACGATCGCCGTCTTCCAGTGCCCGGGCCAGCGCGAAACCCGTCGCAATCAAGTCGTCTTCACTTGCCCGAGGCTGCTGCAGCGCTGCAAGCATGCGGGTGATGTCGTCGTCGGAGAAGCGCACCGTCCTGAGATCGGCAAGCCCCCACCAGGCCGTTCCGGCCCAGGGCAGTTCCGCCAGCACCTTGCGATACTCGGCCGCGGCTTCTTCGGTATGGCCACGGGTGCGCAACATGTCGGCCAGCAGCGCACGTGCCTCAACATGATCGGGCGCCAGTGCCACGGCACGCCGCAACGCAGCCACGGCCTCATCGTTGCGCACGGATCGGGTCAGCATCACGCCGAGGTTGTACCAGGCAATCGCCAGGTCGGGTCGAAGTTCGCAACCACGCCGCAGTGCGGTAATCGCCGCATCGAATTCACCGGCGCTGCCCAGCAACGTGCCGAGCGTATTGTGATACAGCGCATCCAGCGGACGCTGCATCAGTGCTTGCTGCATCGCGCGGACGGCTTCCCGGGTCCGCCCACGAAGACTGTGCACGCCCGCCTGCATCCGCAGGATTTCCGGGTGCTGGAGGTCGGATGGAGGAATGTCTGCCAACTGGCGCTCGGCTTCTTCCACCCGACCCGCCTCAAGCGCTTCACCGGCGACCATGATGTGCGTGCGGGTGTTGGGGCTCAGGCCCTCTAGGCGATGAATCATGTCCACTCTTTATGTGTCGGGTAGCTTGGGTCTGATGTTGGTATTGGGATGGATGCCGTCAAGAGAACGTCGGCCGCTATGTCGAAATTCCGATGAGGCTGGTTGTCCTGGCAGGAAATCGGCTTCACTACCCCGTAGTATGCTACCCGACCGAGTTAGCCGCCGCAGCGTCTTCAAGTCTCGGCGACCACCCTCACAGTGAATCGAGCAATGAACAATGTGCCAGACAAGAGTTCCACTGGATATCGCGAAAGGGCCCGCGCCGCGTTGCGCGGTGGCGACACGGCGCTGGCAGAAAAATCGTATGGACATGTGCTGGAAATCTGCCCCGATGATCTCGAAGCCCTCCAGCAACTGGCCGATATCGATATCCATCATGGCGCGTCAGAGCAGGCCATTGAGCGCTTGCTGGCCGCTCATCGCGCCCACCCCGAGAACGCAGCCGTGCTGCACAAGCTTGGCGTGGCGCGGACCGCAGCCGGGGATTTTCGAGGCGCCGTTGCTGATTTGCGGCTGGGGCTGAAGCTCGCGCCGAACATGTTCTTGGCCCGTTTGCGTCTGGGCATGCTGCTCGATCAGCTGGGCGAAACGCACGACGCGCTGATTGCCTCGTTCATGGCGATCAACACAGCTCAGGCGCGGGGCCGCTGGCTCAGTGACGAGACGACCGCGGCGGAATATCGCGAGACCGTGAAACAAGCCATGCAATACGTCGATGCCGGAAGGCGGCGCTTGTTCGATGCCGTACTCGAACCGCTGCGGCAGCGTTACGGGAAATCTGAACTTGGCCGCGTCGAGCAATGCCTCGCCATCTACCTGGATGAGCAGGTGGCGACGCTGCCTGACCCGCGTCAGAAACCCAAGTTCCTGTATTTTCCGGGCGTGCCCAGTCAGCCGTACTACCCGCGCGAGCGTTTTCCATGGCAGGCGGAACTGGAGGCCCACACCGCCATGATCCGGGAGGAGTTGCATGCCGTGTTGTCGCAGCCGCAGGATCTTGAATCATTCCTGCAGACGGACTCGCCGCAGGATGCGGCTGATCTGTTGCGATCATCGACCAGTCAGCAGGCTGCCTGGGATGCTTATTTCTTCCACCGGCACGGCGAACGCTACGACGCTCACGGCGTACGCTGCCCGCAGACCGCCGCCTTGCTGGATTCGATACCGCTGGTGCAGGTGCGCGAACACTCCCCGGAAACCCTGTTTTCGGTGCTTCGACCCGGTACGCATATCCTGCCGCACCGGGGTGTCACCAATACCCGTCTGGTCACGCACCTGCCCTTGCTCGTTCCACCTGATTGTGCGTTGCGTGTCGGCGGGGAGACCCATGTCTGGCAGGAAGGCTGCTGTGTCTCCTTCGACGACACATTTGAGCACGAAGCCTGGAACAACAGCGGTGAAACGCGGGTGGTGCTGATCCTGGACAGCTGGAATCCCGATCTCAGCGAAGCGGAGCGCGCTGCCGTCGCCGACCTGGTCGGGGCGATCGGTGATTTCAATCGGGAGTGCGAGTTGCCCACGCCAAAAGGGTAAGGGGAGATTACGAAGGCGTGTCCGTGCCGTTGTTGCCGCCGTGATGCCGACGGTCAAGTGACTGGTCACCAGCGGCCTGTCGGGTGTGCAAGTTTTGGATGCTGAGTGGCCTGATTCACTTCGCGCCTGGAAACGTCAGGCTGAGACCTTCGCCTTGCACGGTGGAGACCCAGTCGATCACGATGCCGCGGGCGCGCTGCGCGCTGGCCGG
>Ga0134125_10005532_pt1 | contig 14326 bp, 10 predicted proteins | sample KB31751_FD_96464 | JGI IMG/M metagenome (GOLD analysis project Ga0134125, IMG submission 96464) | Terrestrial soil microbial communities with excess Nitrogen fertilizer from Kellogg Biological Station, Michigan, USA - KB3-175-1 | ecosystem: Environmental > Terrestrial > Soil > Unclassified ... | reverse complement strand
TGCGTTACGAAGGTTTGGCCGGCCGGCTCGTACTGGATCGTCAGGGCAGACCCGGTGAGCCCGAGCAGACGCTCAACCAGTTCCCGCACGGTCGTCCCCACCCCGCGCCCCACGTTGTAACAACGGTCGGAAACGTCGCCCTTTGCCGCGAGCACGTTGGCCCGGGCGATATCCTCGACGTACACAAAATCGTACGTCTGCGAGCCGTCTCCGTAGACGAGCGGGCGGAGCCCCTGGTCGATCCGATCCAGCACCTTCATGATCACGGTCGTATAGACGCTCTTCATGTCCTGCCGCGGCCCGTACACGTTCATGTACCGGAGGCCCACGTAGTCGAGCCCATAGCGCTGGTGGAAGGCGCGGCACATCTGCTCGCCGGCCACCTTCGTGGCGCCGTAGAAGGTTCGATTGTTGAAGGGGTGCTCCTCGGTCATCGGGATCTCCACCGCATCCCCGTAGACCGACGCCGACGAAGAATAAACTAGGCGCCCAACCCGGTTCGCCACGCAGGCCTCGAGCACGTTGAAGGTGCCGCGGATGTTGACCTCGAAGGCCGAGCGCGGGAAGTCGTTGCAATGCAGCAGCCAGAGCGCCGCGAGATGGAAGACGCAGTCGACGCCCTTCATCGCGGTGTCCAGCAAGTCCGTGTGCAGGATGTTCCCGCCCAGCTCGAAGATCTTCACCCGCGGGTCGCGCAGCGCCGTCTCGAGGTTCTTCACGGTGCCCCGGGTGAAGTCGTCGTAGACGATGATCTCGCCCACGTCCTCCCGGACGAGCTGCTCGACCACGTGGGAGCCGATGAAGCCGGCTCCGCCGATCACCAGGACCCGCCGCCCGCGCAGGTCCATCTCACTGCCCCCGGTGGAACGCGGCGATGCGCTCCACCACGTACGCCTGCTGCTCCGGCGTCAGCTCGGGGTACACCGGCAGCGCCACGGTCTCGCGCGCGGCCCGCTCGGATTCGGGGAAGTCCCCCGCCTTGTACCCCAGGTCGTGGAAGCACTCCTGGAGGTGGAAGGGCACGGGGTAGTAGATCTCCGTGCCGATCCCCTGCGCGGTGAGGAACTCCCGAAGCGCGTCGCGCTTCGGGGTGCGGATGACGAACTGGTTGTAGATGTGGGAGCGAATGCCCGGGGTGGCGTCCACCACCGCGGGCAGCCCCACCGTACCCGCGAGGCCGGCCTGGCGGAAGAGCTCCCGGTAGAGATCCGCATGCTTCTGCCGCGCCTCGTGCCAGGCATCCAGGTGCCGCAGCTTGACCAGCAGGGCCGCCGCCTGGATGGTGTCGAGCCGGAAGTTGCCGCCGACGATCTTGTGATAGTACTTGGGCTTGGCGCCGTGGTTGCGCAGCAGCCGCAGCCGCTCCGCCAGGCCGTCGTCGCTGGTGACGACCATCCCGCCGTCGCCGATCCCGCCGAGATTTTTCGAGGGGAAGAAGGAAAAGCAGCCCATGGGCCCCAGGGTGCCGGCGAAGCGGCCGTCCTTGTAGACCGTGCCGATGGCCTGGGCGGCATCCTCGATGACCGGCACCTTGATGCGGCCGGAGACCTCGAGGATGCGCGCCATGTCCGCGCACTGACCGTAGAGGTGTACCGGCACGATGGCCTTCACCCGCTGCTGGACGCCGCGGTCGAGCCCTTCCCACACGCGCTCGAGCGACGCCGGGCTCAGGTTGTAGCTGGCCGGATCGATGTCCACGAAGACCGGCACGGCGTGGAGGCGGGAGATGACGCCCCCGGTGGCGAAGAAGGAGTAAGCCGGGGTGATGACCCGGTCCCCGGGACCCACGTCGAGCGCCATGAGGGCGGCGAGGAGCGCGTCCGTGCCCGACGACATCCCGATGCCGTGCCGCGCCCCCACGTAGTCGGCCACCGCCTTCTCGAGGGCCGGCACCTCCGGGCCCATGATGAACTGCTGGCTCTCGAGGACCCGGTCGACGGCCTCGCGGATCTCGTCCTTGATCGTCGCGTACTGCGCCTTGAGATCGAGCAGCGGCACCTTCATCGCGTTGTCCCACCCTCCGCGAGCGGCTGGACCCGCTCGCCGTCGATCGAGTACCTGCGCTGGCAGTCCGGGCAGACGCCCTGGCCGCCGGTTGCCTTGAGCCGCACTCCGCACTCGCACATCCACCCCGCGATCCGCGCCGGCGCGCCCAGCATCAGCGCGTAGTCCGGCACATCCTTCGTCACCACCGCGCCGGCGCCGATGAAGGCGAAGCGCCCCACCGTGTGGCCGCAGATGATGGTGGCGTTGGCGCCGAGGGTGGCGCCCCGGCGGACGAGCGTCTGGCGGTACTCGTGCTTGCGGGAGACGTGGCTGCGCGGGTTGATCACGTTGGTGAACACCATGGACGGGCCGCAGAAGACGTCGTCCTCCAGCACCACGCCCTCGTACACCGACACGTTGTTCTGGATCTTGACGTTGTTGCCGATGACGACGTCGCGCGCCACGAGCACGTTCTGCCCGAAGTTGCACCCGCGGCCGATGCGCGCCCCCGGCATCACGTGGCTGTAGTGCCAGATCTTCGTCCCCTCGCCGATCTCGCAGCCGGCGTCGATCGTGGCGGTCGGATGCGCGGAGTAGCGCGGGGCCGGCTCGGCGGGCGCAGGGGCAAGCCGCACCGGGCTCCCGCCCCGCTCGAGGGACTGCTGGCAGGCCTCGAGCACCCGCAGCACCTCCACGCCGTTGCGGCCGTCGGTCCGCGGGTGCTGGCGCGTCGCGACGCACTCGAGAAAGTGCCGGCACTCCTGGGCCAAGGGCTCCGCCTCGGGAAGCGGGACGGTCTCGGCCTCGGCCTTCACGGCCACCGGCACCCGATCGATCCAGTCCACCCGGTGCGGGTAGAGCTGGAGCTTGTCGGCCGCCAGCGTGTCGTCGAACACGGCCATCTTGCGGTCGCCGACCACGACGAGCTTCTGCTCCTTGAACGGATGGAGCCAGCTCACGAAGATGTGGGCGCGGACCCCGCTGGCGAAGGTCATGGTGCTCATCGTCACGTCGGCCAGCTGGTGGCTGAGGTAGCTGCCGCCCTGGCAGGCCACCTCGACGGGCGCCTCGCCCAGCAGGCGCAGGAGCACGTGGACGTCGTGCGGGGCGAAGCTCCAGAGCGCGTTCTCCTCGGTCCGGATCCGGCCGAGGTTGAGGCGGTTGGAATAGACGTACTGGATCTTGCCGAGCTCGCCCCTGGCGACCAGGGCCCGGAGGGCCTCGGTGGCGGGGTGGTACTCGAGCAGATGCCCCACCATCAGGATGCGCCCTTGCTTCTCGGCGAGCTCGACCAGCGCCTCGCCTTCCTTGGCGGTCAAGGCCAGGGGCTTCTCGACGAAGACGTCCTTGCCGGCCTCCAGCGCCCGGCGGGCGAGGTCGTAGTGCAGGGCCGCCGGCGCGGCGATCGCGCACGCCCGCACCGCCGGATCCGCGATGGGCTGCCCCCAGTCCGCGGTCAGGCGCGCGTCCGGGTACGCCTTGCCGGCGGCCTCGAGGGCCCGCGGATCGGGATCGCTCACGGCGCGAAGGGCTCCCAGCCGCGCGAAGTTGCGGGCCAGGTTCCGGCCCCAGTGTCCAAACCCGAGCAGCGCGACGCCGGTTGTGTCCATCCCTCAGCCTTTCCTGTTGTCGGTGAGGGCTCCCGTAAGCGGAGCCCGGTTCTCCAGTCGCCCGACGGCAACCTTGTAGACCTCGACCAGCTCGCCGATGGTCCGTGCCCACGTGAGGCGGGCGGCAGATGCCCGGCACGCCTCGCGCATGGCCTCGATCGGGGCTCTGTCGCCCGCAAGTCGATCGATGTGGGTCGCGAGCGCGACGGCATCCCCCGGCTTCACGAGAAAGCCGGTCCGGCCCTCCTCGATGAACTCGGGAATGCCCCCCGTGCGGGAGGCGATCACCGGCACGCCGTGGGCGAACGCCTCGAGCATCACCAGGCCCACAGCCTCCCAGCACAGCGACGGGAAGAGCAGGGCATCGGCCGAGCCGAGGAGCCGCTCCTTCTCCTCTCCCGTCACGAACCCGTGGAAGCGGATCCGCGGGTCGCGGCGGGCGGCGGCCCGGCAGGCATCCGCCATCGTGCCGGCCCCGGCGATGTCCAGCGAGGCGCGTGCGTCCCGCGCCCGCCGGAACGCCTCGAGCGCGACCCCGATCCCCTTGTGCGGCTCCAGGCCACCGATGAAGAGAAACCTCAGGGGCCCCTCGCCGTGTCGTGACGGCCCGGCGGCCAGGGCCAGCGGCGGCGCTCCCCAGGGCACGACGGCGGTGTGCGCCCGGGGGAAGAAGCCGAGCTCCAGGTGCCGCTCGAGCACGAACCGGGCCGGCGCCGCGACGGCATCGACCGCACGGCTCAGGCGCTCGAGCCAGCGGCTCCGGAGCGCGCACGGGGCGCACTGCCGCTCGCACACGCGCCCGCGCCGTGTCATGCGGACGGCGCGGACGCAGGTCAGCGAGTGGTCGTGAAGCGTGTGGACCAGCGGAAGGCCGGCCCCGCGCGTCGCCGACCATGCCGCAGCCGAGAGGCCGCCAAGGTTGTGCGTGTGCACCACGTCGGGCTTCTCCGCGACCAGGAGAGCCCGCAGCCGCCGGTACATGGCAGGATTCCAGAGATCGACGAGATGCCAGAGCGGCTTCAGGATCGGGCCACGGCGGGGGGCCTCCCCGGCCCAGTAGATGTTCGCGGGGTCCAGACGACGCACGCGGACGCCCTCTACGGTGTCCCACCCCGCGCGCGCCCGGGGCGCGGTGGACACGACGGTCACCTCGTGGCCGGCGGCCTGGAGGCCCTTGGCCAGGTGCCCGACGACGATCTCCGCCCCTCCGAGGACATCGGGCGGATACAGGTTCGACACGAGGCAGATTCTCACGCTACCCGCGCCTCCCACCCTCCGCGGGCGGAATCGGGGGAAAAAGGGTGAGGACCTTGCTCGGAGCGAGCCCCAGCCGGGCGAGCTCCGCCACCTGAGGCTCGGGCGGCTCGAACGTCGCGAGTACGACCCCGTCCGGCTCGGTCTCGCTCAGCTCACTCAACGGCCGCACCGGGAAGCCCAGGAACTGGCCGCCGGCCTCCCGGGCGAAGATCCCGACCGGCTCCAGGCCGAACTCCCGCAGCGTGAGATAGGCAAGCTCGGCGGCCTCGCCGGTGCCGTAAAGGGCCACGCGCTTGACGCCACCATTCGAGAGGAGGCCCAGGCGCTCGCGCAAGGCCTCCCGCGCCCGACGATAGAGGTCCAGGGAGTGCACGATGTAGGCGTAGCTGAGGCGGGTCTTCTCGGCGAACCCCTGCGCGGTCAGTACGTATTGCAGCCGCTGCCGGGTCCCGGGCTTGCGAGGGAACTCCGTGATTTTGATAAGGCCTTTCCGGGCCAGTCGCTTGAGGTAAAGGTTGGTCAGCCCGAGGGCGACGCCCAGCCGCTGAGAAAGATCCCGTTGCGTGAGGGGCCGCCCCTCGCCGATGGCGGTCAGGATCTCGAGTTCACGCTGGCCCTGGCGCTCCATGGCGATGTTCAAAAGGTGAACACAGCCCCTGCCCAGGGGTCAAGAAAAAAAGCCCCGGTTCCGTGCGGCCCTACAGCGTCACGATGGACGAGCCCGAGACGCGAAACGCCTTCATGGCGTTCCGCGTGTCGACGACGAGTGGCGCGTGGGCGGCAATGGCGGCGTAGTCAAACCGCGAGTGGTTGGTCAGGATCAGCACGCAGTCAACCGCCGCCAGGGCCCCGGGAGAGGGCTCGACCGCCGTCAGCTTGAGGCAGTCCAGGCTGAGCTGGGGGACGAAGGGGTCGGCATAGGTCACGCACGCCCCTTTCCGGGCCAGCATCTCGATGATCTCGACCGCGGTGGATTCCCGGATGTCGTTGACATCGGGCTTGTACGTCACCCCGAGCACGAGGATGGAGGCCCCGCGGACCGCCCGGCCGCGCCCGTTGAGGGCCTCGGTGAGCACGGTGACCACGTGCTCGGGCATCGCACGGTTGATCCGATCGGCGAGCGCGATGAACTGGGTCTCGTACCCGGTCAGCCGCACCTTCCAGGACATGTAGTGTGGATCGACGGGAATGCAGTGGCCGCCAATGCCCGGCCCCGGATAGAAGGGCATGAAGCCGAAGGGCTTGGTGGCCGCGGCCTCGATGACCTCCCACGGGTCCACGCCGATCTTGCGGCAGGAGAGCGCGAATTCGTTGGCGAGGGCGATGTTCACGCTGCGAAAGGTGTTCTCGAGCAGCTTGGCCGTCTCCGCCACGCGGGGACTCGAGGCCCTGAAGACGCTTGCCGTGACGTGACGGTAGAGGGCCGCGGCCAGCTCCGTGCACGCGCGCGTCACCCCGCCGACGACCTTGGGGATGTTGGCGGTGGTGAAGCGCTGGTTGCCCGGGTCCACGCGCTCCGGGGAGAAGGCGAGAAAGAAATCGGCGCCGATCACGAGCCCGCGAGCCTCCAGCCGCGGCTGGATCACCTCCTCCGTCGTCCCGGGATAGGTGGTGCTCTCGAGCACCACGAGCTGGCCCTGACGAAGGTGCGGGAGAAGGTGCTCGAGCGCCGACAGGATGAACGAGATGTCGGGCTCCTTGCTCTTCCCGAGCGGCGTCGGCACGCAGATGATGAGGACGTCGGCGGAGCCGGCCTCCTCGAAGGTCGTGGTTGCGGTGAGCGTGCCGGCCGTGACCAGCGGGCGCAAGGCGTCGCCCGGCACGTCCACCAGGTAGGACTCGCCACGATTGAGGCGGTTCACCCGCTCGAGATCCAGATCGATGCCCCGAACGGTCAGGCCGGCGCGCGCGAGCTCGACGGCCAGCGACAGGCCGACGTAGCCCATCCCGACCACGGTGACCCGGGCGGTGTGCTCCGTGATCAGCCGCTCGAGCGCGGTGCTCCAATTGGACATGTCGGTGATGATAGGGCACGTGACGCAGTGGGGCAAATTCTTGCCGTATAATCCTCGCGCCGTGATCCGTCGCCCCTGGCTCCTGCTGGTCGCGCTGCTGGCGGCGCTCGGCGTCGTCGTGGCGATCTGGACCTCCATCGATCGGCGGCCGCCCGAGTGGGACTACGCCAATCACCTGGGCCGGGCGCTCCAGTGCTACCGCATCCTGGCCGAGCCCGGGCACGATCGCGCCCGCGAGATCCTCGAGGCGACCGCGTTCTATCCCCCGGTGACCACCTGCGCGGCGGGCCTGCTCTACTTCCTCTTCCCGGTCGTGCCGCTCACGGCCCAGGCCGTGATGCTGGGCTTCCTTGCCCTTGGGGTCGTGAGCGTCTTCCTGCTGGGCCGGCGGCTACTCGACTCGGAGGCTGGACTGCTCGCGGCCTTGCTGCTGGCGACCGCGCCATTCGTCGTCTTCTCGCTGACCAACTTCCAGCTCGACGTGCCGCTGACCGGCGTGGTGGCGCTCTGTCTCTATCTGCTCGCGCGCACCGAGGGCTTCTCGGCGACCACCCGGTCTGTCGCACTCGGCCTGGGGCTGGGCGTCGGCATGCTCACCAAGCCTCCCTTCGCCGTCTACCTTCTGCCACCGCTCCTGTGGATCGCCTGGCGAGTGAGCCGGGAGCACGGCTATGGAGAGCGCCTGGCGCGCCTCGGCCGGCTCGCGATCGCCCTGGGCATCGCCGGGGTGGTGGCCCTCCCCTGGTATGGCCCCCGACTGATCGGGCTCCCGCTTCAGATCATGAACCGCTCGTTCAAGCAGGCGGCTCTCTCGGAGAAGCCCGCGACGCTCTCTGCCGAGGGCCTCCTGTACTACCCGACCACCTTCCCGGTCCAATTCGGCCTGCTGGCCGCTCTGCTCTTTGTCTGGGGCCTCTGGGCGATCCGGCGGGAGCGCTCCCGCGGCTTCCTCTGGATGGCCGCGCTGGGACCGTTTGCCGTCTTCTGCCTGATCCAGAACAAGAACCTCCGCTACACGCTGCCGATCCTTCCCGCCGCGGCGCTCGTGGCGGCGGCCGGCGCTCGTGCTCTGCGCCCGAGCCTGCGGCGTGGCGCGACGTGGGCCTGCGTCGCGGTTGGAGCGCTCCAGGTCTCCATGGCGGCCTTCGCGCTCCCGGCCCCGCCCACCCTGCCCATGTCCGGTCTCCCGATGGTCTTCATCCGGCCTCCCGAGCCGGCCGAGTGGCCACAGCGACGAATCCTGGCCGATGTCGAGCGCGAGAGCGGCGGCGAGGCCGTGACCGTGGCGATCGTGCCCAACCACGAGTACTTCTCGGTCTCGAACTTCCGTTACGATACCGCCCGCCTGCGCCTGCCCTTCCGAACGATCGGTGGCTGGAGCGGGCCGCCGTTCGGCGTAGACTTCGTCGTGGTCAAGACCGGCTACCAGGGGCCCCCCTGGACGGCCGAGAAGAGCGAGCGCCTCACCCGGGCGGTGGAGGGCGCCGATCCCTACCTTGCCGAGGTGTTCCCGGTCGTCGGCCAGTATCCGCTGCCCGACGGGAGTCTCGCCAGCCTCCACCGACGCCGCATCCCGCCGCTCGCCGGCTGGTCTCCCGCGCGCGTCGCGGCGCGGCTGGCCGAGGCGCCGGCGACGCTGCTGCGTGCCAACGTGCGCGACCCGCAAGGGCTGCGGGTGACCCTCGACTATCGGCCGGAGGCCCTCTTGCGGGGAGAGGTCGAGCAGGCGCGGCTCACCGCCGACAGCGCCACGGTCGGCGAGCTCGAGCGGCGAAGGCGCTCACCGCTCAAGCTTCACGACATCCGGCTCGTCGTGGAAGGGCTCGTGTTCAACCCCCGTCGGCTCGTGGAGACCGGCGATCTCGAGGTGCTGGATGCCCGCGCACTCCGGATCGAGCACGCGATAGTCACTCAGGCTGATCTCGACGAGTTCCTGCACGGCCAGCCCGCGGGCACGGGAGTGGAGGTGGGGCTCGGCGACGGGGCTGCCAGTGTGCGGGTCACTCGGCTCGGACCGGAGATCGCTGCGCGCGTGCAGCTCGTGCCCTCGACGGCCGATCGCCCGCTCGCGCTGGCGGTCGACCGCGTCCGGGTGGCCCGCCTCCCGATCCCCGATATCCTCGCGGACTGGATCGTGAGACAGTTCGATCCGACACTCGCGCTTCGACGCCTGCCGGCGGTCGTCTCGCTGCCGTCGGTCCGGATCCGGTCCGGACAGATCGAGATCGGCGATCAGCAGTGACGGCGCGGGCCCCGGTCTCGTGGGGCCCGGCGATCGGAACGGTGGCGCGCGGCGCGCCCTACGCGGCGAGCTTCACCTTGTCGCCCACCAGGCGCGCCAGGCGGAGCAGCATCAGCACCCGGATCACCACCCACGAGGGGTCGAACTCGAAGCGACCCATGCTGAACTTGGGGCTCGAGGGGTAGGCGTGGTGGTTGTTGTGCAGGCTCTCCCCGCCGGTCAGCCACGCGAGCACGCGCAGGTTGGTGGCGGAGTTGTTGAAGAAGTTCTTGCGGCCCCACCAGTGGCCGAGGCCGTTGATCGACGGAGCCAGCACGAAGACGTAGAGGATGAAGTGGGTCACCGCGAGGAGCAGCCCCCAGCCCGGACCCAGGACCAGCATCGCGGCCGCGATGCCGACCACGCCGCCGAGGGTGCCCTTGTTGAACAGGACCCGGTCCCAGATGTCGTCCCGGATGTCCTTGGCCCAGCGGGCGAGGGTCTCGGGGTTCCGCGCCTCGCGCACGTAGTAGTACACGTTCCAGAGCTGGATCTTCCAGAAGCCGTGCACGAGCGGGCTGTGCGGGTCCTTCTCGGTGTCGGTGAAGGCGTGGTGCTTGCGATGGACCGCGACCCACTCGCGCCGGTTCTGTCCGGTGGTGAACCAGAGGACGAACCGGAAGCCCCAGTCCGCGAGCGGGTGGAGCCGCAGCGCGCGATGAGCGAGCCCGCGATGCAGGTACACCGACGTGGCGATGACAGCGGCCTGCGTCACCAGGAGCGTGCCGAGCACGTACAGCAGCGGTCGAAGCACCGATGGATCTCCTCTTTCGAGTTCTGTCTCGAGTCGTCTTCGAGTTGGCGCGGGGGAATCACGGGGTCACGAGCTGCCTTGTGCCCCGATGGCTGCCCAAGGCTAGCACACTCCTCGGTACCCGCAAACCCAGAAACGTCACTTAGCAGCCCCGGCGGCCCCGGCTCGCCGCTCAGGAGGACGCGGTCTTCGGGTCGAGGACGTCCCGAAGGCCATCGCCCAGCAGGTTTAGGCCCAGGACGGTGAGCGCGATGGCCCCGCCCGGGAAGATCGCGTACCACGGGTTGAGACCGAGGAAGCCCTGCGCCTCCTTCAGCATGAGCCCCCACGACGGATTCGGCGGCTGGGTCCCGAGGCCCAGATAGGAGAGCCCGGCCTCGGCCAGGATCGCGACCGGGAAGCTGATGGTGGCCTGAACGATCAGGGGCGGCAGCGTGTTGGGCAGGATGTGCCGGCCGATCAGCGCGCGGTCCCCCGCCCCGAGCGCGCGCGCCGCCACCACGAAGTCCCGATCCCGGAACTCGAGGAAGCTCGCCCGGGTCAGGCGGGCGAACACCGGGAGGAAGGCGATCCCGATCGCCACCATGGAGATCGTCAGCGTGGGCTTGAACACCGCGGTCAGCAGGAGGGCCGACAGGATGGCCGGGAAGCCCTGGATCGCGTCCACCAGCCGCATGAAGCCCTCGTCGAGCCAGCCGCCGAAGTAGCCGGACACGATCCCGAACACGCCTCCGACCGCCATGCCGATGCCCACCGCGATGACCCCGACCAGGATCGAGGTGATGGCGCCCTGCATGATCCGCGAGAGGAGGTCGCGGCCGAACTGGTCGGTGCCCAACAGATGGGCTGCCGAGGGTCCCTGCAGGCGCGTGGCGATCGACATCTCGAGGGGGTCGTGCGGAGTGTAGACGACGCTGACCGCCGCGGTGACCAGCAGGGCGAGCGTGATCACGAGGCCGACCACGAGGGTCACGTGGCGGAGGGCGCGGGCGCGGCGCGGGGGGCCTTCACGTCTTGGCCCCTCACGTCTTGGTCCCTCACCTCTTGGTCCCTCACCTCTTGGCCCCTCACCCTGGGACCCCTCACCCTGGGACCCCTCACCCTGCCCTCTCCCCAGAGGGGAGAGGGGGTCGGAGATCGATGGGTCAGCCATAGCGGATGCGGGGGTCGAGGATGCCGTAGAGGATGTCGACGGCCGCGTTCACGATGACGATCATGCAGGCCACGAAGAGCACGACCCCCTGCACCACCGGGAGGTCCCGGGCGCTGATCGCGGCCAGGGTGAGCCGGCCGAGGCCCGGCAGGTAGAAGACGGACTCGAGGATGATGCTGCCGGCCAGGAGCTGGCCGAGCTGGATGCCGGCCACCGTGACGATCGGGATCAGCGCGTTGCGCAGGGCGTGGCGGAACAGGACCGTGCGCTCGGCCACCCCCTTGGCGCGCGCCGTCTTGACGTACTCCTCGCGCAGCACCTCCAGCAGCGCCGAGCGGGTGGTGCGGGCCAGCACCGCGAACTGGAAGAGGCCGAGGGCGACCGCGGGGAGCAGGAGCGATCGCAGGCCGTGCCAGAGCCCGGCACCCCAGCCGTCGAAGCCGCCGGACTGCATCCAGCCCAGGCGCACCGAGAAGAGCAGGATCAGGAGCAGCCCCGCCCAGAACCCGGGCACCGCGACCCCCAGCTGGGACAGGGTCATGGTCAGGTAGTCGCCCCAGCGCCGGTGCCGGGTGGCCGCGAAGACCCCCAGCGGGATCGCGGCCGCGATCATGAAGCCGGCGGCCAGCAGGGTCAGCGGCAGGGTCACCGTGAGGCGGGAGAGGATCAGGGTCCCCACCGGCAGGTCGTACTGGATGGAGCGCCCGAGGTCGCCGCGCAGGGCCTGGCCGACCCAGCGCGCGTACTGGACGGGGATCGGCTGGTCGAGCCCCAGGGCCTGCCGCACCCGGGCCACCGAGTCCGGGCTGGCCTCGAGCCCGAGGATGATGAGGGCGGGGTCGCCGGGCAGGACGCGGACGACCACGAACACCAGCAGCGAGACGAAGAGGAGGGTGACCGCGAGGGCCGCGACGCGACGGACTACGTAGCGCTGCAACGGCCGCGCGGACCCGGCGCCGCGGTCACTTCTGCCAGGCCACCTCGGACAGGTCGAGGACGGGCGCGGGCTGGTCCTTCCACATCCCGGTCACGCCCTTCTTGGCGATGACCAGGCGCGGGTGCATGTAGAGCCACACCGCGGGGGCCTCGTCGGCCAGCATCTCCTGCATCTTGACGTAGAGGGCGCGGCGCGACTTCTCGTCCACCGTGACCTGCGAGTCCGCGTAGAGCTTCTGGAACGCGGGGCTGTCCCAGCGGAAGTAGTACTTGGGGTTCGCGAAGTTGCCGATGTCCCACGCCTCCGCGTGCCCGATGATCGACATGTCGTAGTCGGGCGTCTGGCAGGGGGCCAGGCAGAAGACCTGCGAGAGCCACTGGCCCCACTCGATCTGCTGGATGGTGGCCCGGATCCCGACCTTGGCGAGCTGGCTCGAGACGACCTCGGCGGAGCGCACCGTGTAGTAGTACTGCGGGGCCACCTTGAACACCGCGTCGAACCCGTTCGGGTACCCGGCCTCGGCGAGGAGCTTCTTGGCCTTGGCCGGATCGTAGCCCACCCGCTTGGAGACGTCCACGAAGAAGGGGTTGGTCGGATCCACGTTGGAGCCGAGGATCTTCCCGTAGCCGAACATCGCCCCCTTCAGGACCTCCTCCTTGTCGATGGCGTGGGTGATGGCCAGACGCACGCGCTTGTCCGAGTACGGCTTCTTGCTGTTGTTCATCGAGAGCGTCACGTCGTTGGTGGTGTCGCCCACGATGACCTGCAGCCGCGGGTCCTTCTTGAGCTCGTCCACGCTCTCGGGACCGATGCCGAACGCGGAGACGTCGATGTCGCCCGACTTGATGGCGGCCAGCGTCGAGTTCGGATCGGGGATGAACCGGTAGACCACCCGGTCGAGCTTGGGCAGGCCCTTCACCCAGTAGTCCTTGTTCTTGAGCAGCACGATGCGGTCGCCCCGCACCCACTCCGAGACCGTGAACGGGCCGGTGCCCACCGGCTGGCTCTTCAAGGTGTCCACCGCCTCGCGGGGGTAGATGACCGAGCCCTGGCGGGCCAGGGTATAGAGGAAGGTGGCGTCGATCTTCTTCAGCGCCACCGTCACCGTGTAGTCGTCCTTCACGATGACGTCCTGGATGGCGTCGTACTGCACCCGGTAGGGATGCTTCGTCTCCGGGTTCACCGCCCGGTCCAGCGCGAACTTCACGTCCGCCGACTTCATCTCCCGACCGTTGGAGAAGCGGACGTTTCTCCGCAAGAAGAACGTGTAGGTCTTGTTGTCGCTGGTGTACCAGCGCTCGGCCAGCCACGGCACCATCTTGCCGTGCCGATCGATCTTGATGAGGCCCTCCTGCACGTTGTCGAAGACCACCGCCGCGATGGCGGAGGAGGGGTTCGACGTGAGGTCGAGCCCGGGAGGCTCGGTCGGCACCTGGATCACGAGGCTGCCCGGAGTCTGGGCCGGCGCGGCGGCGGGCACCGCGATCAGCGCGGCGAGCAGGACGGCGACGGTGAGCAGGCGCAGGCGCGTCATCAGAATTTCCTCCCGGTGAAGAAGGCGACGGTGCGACGGAGGCCCTCGTCGAAGTCCACCAGCGGCGCGTAGCCGAGGTCGCGCTTGGCCGCGCTCACGTCGGCCAGGGTGTGGGGCACGTCCCCCACCCGCCCCGGCGAGTGCTGGCGCCGCAGCGTCTTGCCCAGCAGCTTTTCTATCATCGTGATGATCTCGAGCAGGCTCGTGCGGCTGCCGCAGCCCACGTTGTACGCGCGCCCGGAGGCCCGGGCCGCGTCGGCGCGGGCGGCGAGCAGGTTCGCCGACACCACGTTGTCGATGTACGTGAAGTCGCGCGACTGGGTGCCGTCGCCGTGCACCTGCAGCGGCTCGTCTCGCTGGCCCCACAGGATGAAGCGCGGGATCACCGCCGCGTACTCGCTCTTGGGGTCCTGGCGCGGCCCGAACACGTTGAAGTAGCGGAGGCCGACCGTCTCCACCCCCATCAGGCGGTGCCACACCGAGCCGTAGAGCTCGCCCGTCACCTTGGTGGCCGCGTAGGGGGAGATCGGCGCGGTGGGCTGGTCTTCACGCTTGGGCAGGTCCGGCCGATCGCCGTACACCGACGAGGACGACGCGTAGACCACTCGCGGCTTCTTCTTCTGCCCCGCCGCCGCGTGGAGGATGTGCAGGGTGCCGGTGACGTTGGAGGCGTTGGCCCCGAGGGGGTCCGCCACCGAGCGCGGCACCGAGCGCATCGCGGCCTGGTGGAACACCCCGGTCGTGCCCCGCACCGCCTTCTCCACCGCCTTGAAGTTGGTCAGGTCGCCGCGAACGATCT
>Ga0134125_10005531_pt1 | contig 14327 bp, 14 predicted proteins | sample KB31751_FD_96464 | JGI IMG/M metagenome (GOLD analysis project Ga0134125, IMG submission 96464) | Terrestrial soil microbial communities with excess Nitrogen fertilizer from Kellogg Biological Station, Michigan, USA - KB3-175-1 | ecosystem: Environmental > Terrestrial > Soil > Unclassified ... | reverse complement strand
CGGCGCGCGAAGACCGATCGTCTCGATACGGAACTTCTGATGCGCGTCTTTCTCGGCTGGCTGCGCGGCGAGAAGCGCCATTGCAGCATGGTGGCGATCCCGACGATCGAGGAGGAGGACGCGAGGCGACCGAACCGCGAGCGCCAGAATCTGGTCGCTGAGCAAACGCGGATTATCAACCAGATCAAGGCGATATTTACCCGCTTCGGCATTCGCACCTTGCGCCCGACCATGCGCAAGCTTGCCGAAGGGCTCGAAGATCTGCGCACGGCGGAAGGCACGCCATTGCCACAGAACACGCTTTCGGAACTGCGCCGCCATCTCGCGCGGCTACGCTTCGTACGCGACCAGATCCGCACGGTCGAACAGGAACGCCTGCGCAAGCTCGCGGTGGCTCCTAAAAGCCCGGACGCGATGGTCCGCCTGATTGCCCGTGTCCTTGGCGTTGGTGTCGAAACGGCGGACATGCTGGTCAACGAGATGTTCTCGCGCCACTGGCGCGATCGCAAAGCCGTGGCTCGCTACGCCGGCCTTACTGGCTCGCCCGATGAGAGCGGCAGCCGTCGACGCGAACGGGGTCTTGCGCGCGCCGGCAATGTCCGCGTCCGCAGCGGCATGATCCAGCTGGCTTGGCGTTTTGTCAGGTTCCAAAAGAACAGCGCCCTGGCCCAATGGTTCGCGGCGCGAACCGCCGACGGACGCGCCAGCACACGCAAGACGATGATCGTGGCACTGGCGCGCAAGCTGCTCATCGCCCTCTGGCGTCTCGTTACGAGGGGCGAGGTTCCGCAGGGCGTCTTGTTACGTCCAGCGTCATGAACGACAGCATGGAAGGAGAGCAACGATAGGACAAACGGTTTGGCAGCCTCCTGCAAGGGGTCTGCCGACAAAATCCGAGGTGGCGGTGTCCCGCCTTAAAACCATGGCTTCAAATGCCGCTGTGTAGATTGGGCCCGCCGCCGCGGAGCTTCGCCGACGATGCGTATGACTGCATCATGGTTGCGATCTGCAAACGGATCGACCGAATACAAGGCTGTGGCGTGACTACTGCGCCCCGATGGCAAGCTCCCCTCGGATCAGTCGTGCCGATCTTCAGGCTGCAAGACTACTCATGGCGGTGAAAGGAGAGGCCCCCACAGTCGCAATCCACGGTACCTCGAACAGCGCCGAATGAGCTTTGTACGTCGCGGCGACAATTATGCTTGCTCGACTGCGCATTCGCCGTCAAGCCCCGCGCCTTTGGCGCGCCGCAAACGGCTTTGGGGCTTGACCGCTCAGCGCAGCCGAGCAAGGGAGCTGTCCATGCCGCAAATGCAATCTCGTGACGTGACAAAATGACTCAACAGCACCGACACTCTCTACTTGACACCAATAGGCCCCATACAAGGTTTTATCCTTCATTCGCGCTAATGGCTCGCGGCCAAGCCGTGCGCGACTTGGTCGCTGCCGATCGGCCCTGTCACCTGCCCTCCTACCCCCTCCTGGTGACGGGGCCGTTACACATCTTCCTCAACGGCGCGAAGTTTTTAAGTTCAACTCCGGCATTCGGATGAGCTTGGTCAGATTACCTGACGAGTCTTGTATTTCCTCGCTCGCTTCTTGCGTGGCATCAGCCCCCGTCTCAAGGATACAGCGCACGCATCACGCCAATCCGCGCCATCATCGTCGGGCCGCCATGTTCGGCGATCAAGATCAAGGCGTCGATCGCTGCCGCCATACGGGCGCGTCGTGTTCGTGCTTCGGCATGTGCGTGATGTAATTCGCGGAAGCGCGCAGCGTGAGGAGCCTACCGGCGTTCGGCAGCGGGATCGGACACAGCCAAGAGGGCCAAAATCCTCTCGTACGAGATTAACGTCTCGATCGCCCGAATGGGACACGATTGATCGTTCTTTCATTTTCTCCCGGAGCAGCAGTTTGATGCCGGGGTCCAGGGCATCAATTTGTAAGTCGGTTTTCGTGATCTTGATCTCCTCCGCCCGCACTCCTCCGACGACCGATCTTCATCGGCGGATGGCCGCTCAGCGCCGGCGATTGGGACGCGCAGATGTTGTTCTTCGTGGAGTGCGGCTACGGGTCATCGCCCATGATCGCACGCAAACCCCGCACGGAAACGATAGGCCGCGCGGTGTTGGAGTTCATGGAAGCCCGTCCTGCCGTAACGCCCATTGCGGCCGAAGAGGTCCCAACCCGGAGCCGGAGCTCGCGCCGGCGATCTCGCGGCACTTTCCGCCGGAGAGGGATCGACGCCGGCTTGCAGCGCGCCCGCGCCGGCGTAACGCCCGCACACACGCTCGAGCATCCCAGTGGAGCCTTGCTTCGGCTGTCACCCAGGAACGAGCGTCGCTCCCGCGATTTGAGCAAGCGTCTCGTGATGGAAGATGCTCATGCAAAGTTCCGATGCCACTCTGTCGAGAGCCAGTCTGTCGAGGGTGACAGACGATATCTGGATCGTAGACGACAAGCCAATCAGCGCCGCCGGTCTGCAACTGCCCGTCCGGATGACGATCATTCGGCTGTCAAACGGCGATCTCGTGCTGCATTCGCCGGTGAGACATTCGCCGTCTCTTCGCCATGAGCTGGAGCGGCTAAGCGCCCGCCACATCCTGAGGTGGCGGTAAACGAATCCTTGGAATGGTCGGCGCCTACATCCGTGGCGCCGAGGGAAAACCGTCCTCGCCCAGGAGGTCGTCGAGCGGACGAATGCTCTGAACGTGGTCTTCGACAAATGGCTCGGTCCACCGTTCGTGGACGAGCTTCACCATCGCGGCGTTCAGCTCGGTCGAGGCCTCGCGTCGGATCAGCGACATCTCCTCGATGTCGAGGGCCATAAAGCGCAGCATGCAGTAAGCGCGCGGCTCGAGTACCGCGACCGTGGCCGCACGCCCGCTGCGGTCGATCAGGATCGAACGCATCACCGGCTGGTCGAGAGCCCACTGCACCGTGTCCGCACCGTACGAGGCGTTCTCCGCGTATCGATCGGTCAAGCTATCCAGGGTCGACATCGTGTAGAGCCGGATATTCAGTCCTTCGTCGGTCTGGAGCTCAGCCGCGGCGCGGTTATCGGCAGGGCGGGAAGGCCGAATGCCGATCTTTGCGCGCCTCAGGACCGCCACCAGCTCTTCCATGGAGTCGATGGGGTGCACGCCGGCAACGAGAAGGTCCATGCCGCCTTCGGGCAGGATCTCACGCGGAAGAAGCGCCGCCATCTCGCATTCGTAAGCGTAGACCGCGGCCTCACCGATGATGGTGACGTGGTCGATCAACTCGGAGAGCCCAATGGCACGCGCCGGGGCGCCGACTTCCTCGGGGGCGCGCGTGAGCCGCAGCGCGCGCGCCATCCGGGTCTGCTCGGCGATTGTCGGTCGCAGCGCCTCGATCTGGCGGTCGAGCTCGCCCCGTTCCTTGATGAAACGGTCGTAGATTGCCTCGGTCTCGGGCGACCGAGGCCCGATCGAGGTCGCCTTCTGTTCGCCGGTGACCGGATCCCGCCGGTACCTGGTCAGGTATTCCCACTTCTTGACCTTGAGCCACTGCATGCCGCCGGCGAACTCGTCCCGCGAGCGGGAGAGCGCGCCGAACTCGAAAGCGGTGGAGCGCATGGTCTCCACCAGCCGTCGCTGCTCCCTGGTCATGGGAGTGTTCACGTGATTTCTATCTTTTGAGCTATTAATAATCTGATGATATAAACTACCATATGAGCGACGAGAAGTCGAGCCGGGTAATTCGGAGGGCTGCTATGCCGCGTTGTGAGGCGACGGAGTGCGGCATATCTTCGTGGGGGCCACGAGCGCGCGAAGCCGAGGGATGGCGTCAATGGAAGCTGCTGTCGACCACCGGACCGGCCGGATGTCGGGCGCGGAGTTTCGCGCCTTCCAGGGCAAGCGACCGGATCATGAGCGTTGGGAACTTATGGGGGGGGTTGCCATGATGATGACGCCTCCTACCATCACGCATAACCGCATCGCGGGTAAGCTCGAGCGGTTGCTGAACGACCGCCTCGAACGGCACGCTCTATCGTTACTCGCAACCCAGCGCCCCGGGCTTGAACTCGGCAGTGGCGACTACAAGCCGGAGCCCGACGTCGGCATCATCGATGCTAACTACGAGGCCGGCCAGCGCTTCGTCGAGCGGGCCTATCTACTTGCCGAAGTCGTGTCGGACACCGACGAGGTGATAGTGCCAGGCACGAACCGCGAATGGATCGATGTGAAGCGGGATCTTTACCGTTCACACGATCATTGCGAGGCGGTTCTCGTCATCGCGCAGGACCGTATGGAGGTTGAACTGGATCTCAAGACCGAGGCCGGCTGGAAGTCCTCCGCCCTTAAGGGCGGCGACGCCGAACTGTCCATCCCGGCGTTCGGCTTCCGGTGTGTCGTTAGCGATCTCTACGAAGGTACACCGCTGCAGCCGCGCGCGACGCCGCAGCATCGCTTCTGATGCCGCTTGCGCCGGATCGGACCGTTGTGACGGGCACCTTGCGCAGCGTCACCGACGGAGAAGCCCATGCTCGATGATCCCGAGGACGAAATTTCCGTGGAACGTGCTGCCGAACTTCTCGGCATTTCAACGCAGATCGTTCACCAGAGAATGGATTCCGGCAAGCTGTCGTTTCGCCAGGTCGGCATGCACCGAAAAGTTCTGCTAGCGGACGTCTTGGCGCTGAAACCGCTGGAGGACCGGCGCCGGTCCTTCGCGTCGGACCTTTCGGCCGACACAGAAGATCTCGAAGAGAACTTTGCACCGACACCATTCTCGCTGGAGAACTACGAGCTCCAGCGAGATCAAGACGAGACCGAGGAGGAATATGCCGCCCGGCGCGCGATGTTCGAAGGCCTCGGCCCGACCCCAGATCGCGGGTCATCCGAGCGCGACGAAGACCGCAGGTTCGAGATCCTGGACGGCGTCCGGACTCCGCTCGAAGACGCCACTGAGAACCACGAGCAGATCGTGATGAACATCGTCGGCGCGCTCAAGCCGGCCATGGATCGCATTGGGTGCCGCACCTGCGTCCGGATGGCGGGTTCGCCGTGATGGCCGATCCGCCGTGACCGAACTCCGTCCCGACGTCCTGGTCCGCCGCGGTCCGGTCGGAGACCGGACCTACGTCGATGACCCGATCATCGTAGTCGAGGTCATGTCGCCCAGTTCGAGGTCCCGCGATGAAGGTCTCAAGCACTCGTTCTATGGGTACATGCCGACAATCCGGCACATTGTCCTTGTCGACGCCGAACGCATGAAGGTCCAACACGACGTGCGGACCGAAGGAGGATACGATCGGTCGATCCTCACCGACTCCAAAGCCACTATCGACCTGGCGGCAGTCGGATTCTCCATCGCGCTGGAGAAGGTCTATTCAAGGAGCACGGCAGATTAGGTGAGGTGCCAATTGTGCAACTCGCTGTTGCACAATTGGCCGGTTTTCGGACCAAACCCGTTCAAATGAAGGATGTTAGGTGACCGCTCGACACGATGGACTGAGAAAAACAGCACTCGGCACGATCGGCTCCGGAAATGCCTTTGCCGACCTTGGTCTTCCGGATCCGGAGACCGAGCTCACAAAAGCGAACGTCGTTATCGACATTGACGGGGCGATCGAGAAACGCGGCCTGACCCATGCCAGGGCCGCCCGGATCATGGGGACACCGGCAAGTGAGCTTACCAAGCTCCTGTGCGGCCACACCGAACCCTATACCGTCGATCGCCTGAAAGAGTCGCTGAGCAGGCTTTCAGCCTGATCTAGAGCCGGGGCTCGGGCTGATAGTCATCTTGTCCATCCCCGCGAGCTCGCGCGAGATCTGCTCCTTGGCTTTGCCAAATGAGCTTTGGACTTTCCGATCAGGCTTTTAGTTAGGCTCTCCTCGTCATAAGGAGAGTTGCTGTGCCTATCGTCTACGTTGGAGATTAGTCGCCTTTTCAAGCGCGTCCTGCGCCTTGGCTCGCTTAGCGGCGAGCTGTTCGCCGCGCTGCGCGAGCGCAGCGATGGAGTCTTCGACTTTTTGCGTCATGGTCCTGCGAAATGCGATTTCCATGCGATGAGTGTCGTAAAGCCGAGACCGCTACTTCGCTCCCCCAGCTACTCGAACAAGCGGACGCGTATGTTCGCGACAGGATCGGTTAGTGTGCAGTTGGCCCGAAGCGCTATTTCGCAGCTGTGCAGCAGCCAAGTCGCTTCGTGCCCAAGACGGATAGGCCAACATGTCGGAGTCGAGTCTGGTCGAAGCATGAGTGATATCGGACGCGCCGGCGATTGTTTCTGGCGTCGCATCGTTCATCGCGCAATTGGCAACCAGGCGCAGCAAACTCGACGACAGAGCCATAGCGGCTCTCTGCAGGATCGATGTTGGTCGCACGGGTCGGCCCGTGGCCAGTCTCAAATCGAGATCCATTCGGAGGCTGGGTAATTCGACCTGAATAGTCGGGATTAACGAGCTCACGGGCGATCCGACAGCAAGGGAGTAGAAGCAGATCGAAGAGGCGAACGCCGAGCTAAACGAATGCTTCGGTAACCAAGAGGAATTGGATCAAGTGGGGGCAGGAAAAGCAGGCTCGAAAAGGAATGTCACGAGGGCGATACCATCATCCAGATCTGGAATAGGCGTTGCGGACTCGACCGAGAATCACACGCCGGCTTGCACTCCTGATTAAGCGGAACGAGGGTCACCGCCTCAGGCTTTACATCGACTTCCCTCGCAGCGACTCGGACGCGGTAAGCTGGTCGAGGTTTCAGCGCATACTGCGAGCCGCTGGATACTCCAGGACCGTCGGGAAATATAGCCTGCAGCGCCTTGATCCTGAGATGGCCGAGGCAATCGACCGTCATTGGACGCGGGTTAAGTGATTTCGGCTGGAGCTCGCGGAGATGATTTTTCCTATCCGCGCCGCGACGGACGCGCTTCTCCCAGCTTCCGACCGACTAGCGTGCGGTTGCATCCGAGCCCGTCGACCAACCGACTCACTCTTAGACCGTCATCGACCCGGTCTTAGCGTGTCGGCATACGACGGCCGGCAAAGGGTATCAGAAGGAACGAGCGCCCTACTCGTCCCGATAAACCTTCTCGCGCTTCTCGTGGCGCTCCTGCGCTTCCACCGACAGCGTTGCGATGGGACGAGCTTCAAGCCGCTTCAGGGAGATCGGCTCTCCGGTTTCCTCGCAATAGCCGTAAGTGTTATCCTCGATCCGCTGCAGCGCGGCGTCGATCTTGGAGATCAACTTGCGTTGGCGGTCGCGGGCGCGGAGTTCGATGGCGCGGTCGGTTTCGGAAGAGGCACGGTCGGCGAGATCAGGATGGTTGACGTTCTCCTCTTGCAGAGCCTGCAACGTCAACTTCGATTCCTTGAGGATCTCGTCTTTCCAGGCCATGAGCTTGGCGCGAAAATACTCGCGCTGCCGTTCGTTCATAAAAGGCTCTTTTTCGGAAGGTCTGTAATTCTTAAACTTTTCCAAGGCCAGCCTATCTTTTACCTGCAGGCGCCGCCCCCTTGCGGCGCCTGGCGAGCGAAAGGTTCCTCTCGCGAGCGGCCTTATATAGCGGCATCATGTGACAGACAATATTTCCCTCAACGCTCGCGCTGTTCCCACAAGCCCTTGCACAGGCAATCCTATCCGGCGGGGGCCGCTCGCGGCCCTCAATACCCGACGGTGAAGCGTTTTCTGATGTGGGCGGGACGCTCGATTTCGTCGACTATGGCCACCGCAAAGTCCTCAAACGAGATCCAGCTCTTGCCGGCCGGGTCCGTCAGCAGCTGATCGGTCCCGACGGAACTTACCGGTGCGCTCGCCCGATACGAACAGCGCCGAGGGCGAGATGAAGGTCCAGTTCAGCGCCGTTTCCTGCCGCAGCCGGTCGAGGAACGCCGCGCCTTTTTCGGCCTCCGCCTTGTAGGCCGCGGGAAACGAGGGCATGGTGACCAGCCGCACGCCAGGTGCCACCTCGAGCGAGCCGGCGCCGCCGACCACGAGGTAGCGGGGTACATGCGAATCCGTGGCCGCTCCGATCAATACCTCCGGATCGCTGGCGACGAAATGGATGGAACTGACGGCCGCATCGTGGCCGGCCCAGAGCCCTGCCAGTTCCGCCCGGTCGAGCGCGTCGCCCTTGACCGCCGCCACATTCGGAAGCTTCGCGATTTTGTCGGGGTTCCGGACAATGCCAGTCACGCTATGGCCGCGGCGCGCAAGCTCGGCGGTGATGCAGGATCCGGCCCTTCCCGGGGCACCGGCAATGGCGATTTTCATCGGAGGGCTCCTTTACGGCTCTTGGCTAAAGCTTCATGGTAACCAGCAGTAACTAGATAGCCCAAAGGATGCAGGTGTTAAGAGAGCACTTTAAGATCACCTGGTAACTCCAAAATAACTCGTCGAAGTAACCTGTCGAAACAATTTGTCCCGGCAGTCCCAAAGCCATCCGAGGTATTCCGTCATGAAAACGGGCAACGCCTATTCGGCCAAATGTCCAACCTGGCAGATTCTCGACCGCGTCGGCGACAAATGGGCGGTGCTGATCCTGCTGCTGCTCTGCGGTCAGCCGTTGCTCTTCAATCAGTTGCGCCGGGCCATTGAGGGCATCTCGCAGAAGATGCTCTCCCAGGCCCTCAAGAGCCTCGAGCGCGACGGCCTGCTCAAGCGCCGTGCGATCGCGACCGTGCCGGTGACGGTCGAATATTCCATCACCCCGCTCGGCAAGACGCTGGCGGCCGCCGTCGATCCCTTGCGCGATTGGGCGGAGCGAAATCTGAAGGAGATACTGGCGGCGCAGCGCCGCTACGATGCGCAGCATGAGGTAAAGGCGGCGTGAGGATGACCTCGTCGTCCAGTACGCCGCAGCCTCTCTGCGACGCCTCTGGAATGCTGAATCGCCCGATCCCGTCTACGCCGAAGGCTTCGACGGGGCTCAGGACTCGAGGGCACGCCGGAGCTTTAGCGAAGGCGGCAAGTCGGTCGATGACGACGGAGGATGTAGGAGTTCAGCACTGCCCGGCTTTGGCGAGTTCGACCTCGACGCGAAGTTCGATCTCGGACAACACGCTATCCAGGCCGGGATCGCCGGACGAGGATTTCAGATTGGTCGCGGCATCGCGCAGGCGGCCGACCATTGAGGAATCGAGATTGCCGGAGAGCAGCTTGAGCTTGAGGTCGTCGAGCACATCGAGCGCGCCCTTGCCTCTCTGCACCGAGCGCTTGCGCCGCTCGACCGGATCTTCCTCGATGCCTTGCAGCGCGAGCAGCACGTCGATGCCGGCGGCGGTGCGCGGCGCGACCGGCCCGCGCGTCTCCTGCGCCGTGGCCGTTTCCTCGGGCAGCACAAAGCCGCCGGAAGACGTCCTGCGTGCGGTCGACGGCGCCGTGCCCAGCGTCGTGCCGTTCGGTCCATAAACGCGCATGATCTGCCCCCGTGATGCTGAGAGAGAGATTCGCCGAATTATGGTTAAGGAGGCGTAAACAGCCCGGCAAATTCTGCCGGGAGGCGGCAGTTTCGCGCCGGATGGCAAACGCGGCCTTTCACCGGCCGGTTAAAAATCAGCATGAAATTTCAAACAATTAGAACGCGACGCAGGCGTGGCACGCTCCTCGCATGATGGACTGCGGATCACGACGCTATGGGAGTGGCGAAGCGATCCGCAGAAGTGAGTTCGAGGGGAGCATCAGGATGCAAAGCGTCCGTAGGATAGGATTCTTGCGGCTGGCCTGCGCCGCATTGTCGGTGCTGTTGCTATCGGCCGGCACCGCCCATGCAACGTCGCGGATCAAGGATCTCGCGAACATCGAAGGCGTGCGCGAGAACCAGCTGGTCGGCTACGGCCTGGTCGTCGGCCTCCCCGGCACCGGCGACACCTTGAACAACATCCCCTTCACCAAGCAGTCGCTGCAAGCAATGCTCGAGCGCATGGGCGTCAACATCCGCGGCGCGACCATCCGCACCGGCAACGTCGCCGCCGTGATGGTGACGGGCAATCTGCCGCCGTTCGCGACGCAAGGCACGCGCATGGACGTCACGGTCTCGGCGCTCGGCGATGCGAAGAGCCTGCAGGGCGGCACCCTGCTCGTTACGCCGCTACTCGGCGCCGACGGCAACGTCTACGCGGTGGCGCAGGGCTCGCTCGCGATCTCCGGCTTCCAGGCCGAAGGCAACGCGGCGAAGATCGTGCGCGGCGTGCCGACCGTCGGACGCATCGCCAACGGCGCCATCATCGAGCGCGAGATCGAGTTCGCGCTCAACCAGCTGCCCGATGTGCGGCTGGCGCTGCGCAACCCCGACTTCACCACGGCCAAGCGCATCGCCGCTGCCGTCAATGATTTCCTCGGCGTCAAGTGCGCCGAACCGATCGATCCCTCAACGGTTCAGCTCGCGATCCCGAAGGAATTCAAGGGCAACGTCGTGGCGCTCCTGACCGAGATCGAGCAGCTGCAGGTCGATCCTGATCTCGAGGCCAAGATCATCATCGACGAGCGCTCCGGCATTATCGTGATGGGCCGCGACGTCCGCGTCAGCACGGTCGCGGTGGCCCAAGGCAACCTCACCGTCACGATTTCCGAGAGCCCGCAGGTGAGCCAGCCCAATCCGCTCTCGGGCGGCCGGACCGTGGTGACGCCACGCACCAGTATCGGCGTCTCCGAGGACGGCAAGAAATTCGCGGTAATGAAAGACGGCGTCTCGCTGCAGCAGCTCGTCGACGGCCTCAATGGCCTGGGCATCGGGCCGCGTGACCTGATCGGCATCCTCCAGGCCATCAAGGCCGCGGGAGCGATCCAGGCCGACATCGAGGTGATGTGATGCAGATCGGTGCTATCCCCCCTTCAGCCGCCGCTCTCAATTCCGCCGCGCCCGCCATCAACGGTCGGCCCGATCTCGACTTCGCCGCCGCGCTCGAAAAGGTCTCGCCAAAGGCCCAAGCGAAAGCCAAGGCCACAGCAACCGATTTCGAGGCGATGTTCCTCAACCAGATGTTTTCGCAGATGACAAGCGGCCTCAAGGGCGAAGGCCCCTTCGGCAGCACCGTTGGCACGGGCGTATGGCGTTCAATGCTGACCGAACAATACTCCAAATCCTTCGCCAAGGCCGGCGGCGTCGGCATCGCCGACGAAGTTTACCGCACGCTGATCCTGCAGCAGGCGAAGCACTCGAGCTGAAGGGAGATCTTGATATGAACGCACAAATGCAGCGCAAGGAATTGCCGTCCCTTTACGTCGCGGCAACGACGGCCGAAGAGGCGCGTAAGCTCGCTGAAGATCTGATCGCCGTCATGAGCGCGTTGCTCGACGTGATCGAACGGGAGACCGAGCTCGTTCGCGCCGGCAAGCTCCGCGAGGCCATGACCTTCGAAAAGCAGAAGACGGAATTGTCCCGCCGCTACGTCAACGTCGTCGGAAGTCTCAAGGCCAGCCAGCAATTCATGTCGCGCGCAGCGCCGGAACTGCTGACAACGCTGCGACGCCATCACGACACGTTCCGCGCCATGCTGCAGGTCAATCTCACGGTGCTCGCAACTGCGCACGCGGTTTCCGAGAACGTCGTGCGCGGCGTCAACGCCGAGATGCAGCGGCGTAACATTCCGAACACGTATACGGCGCTGGGCCGGCGCGCCGCGCCCGGTCCGCGCCACATCACGCCGCTGTCGGTCAGCCGCTCGTTGTAAGTGCGCGCCGCGCACCCGCCATCCTCGAACGGACAGCATCGGCATTTACCGACGATTCATCTAAAATTCGTCGGCGGCATACAGCCGCTCGTTCACCATATCCCCTAACAGAACGTTGATAGGTCCCGGTCATATTGCATCACGGGACGAGTTGGGAATTGTATTGCTCTAGAGGGGTACACGGCACCAGGAGGGTGCGATGAGCACGGATTTCAGCGTCAGGCCGGTGGGGACCCCGGCCCCATTACCTGTTGCGCAGCCACAGAGTCAGGCGGCCGGCGACGCCGTTGCCACCCAATTGCCGGCAAGCCAGAGCGTCACCGCCACGGACAGCAGCGGAAACGTCCGCAATGATCCGCAGAGTCAGAACTTGGTGGATATGACGCGCCAGGCTTTCTTCGACCGTCAGGCCGCGTCGATGGTCTACCAGGTCGTGAACAGCAGTACCGAGCAGGTCGTCGAGCAGTATCCGGACGAAGCGGTGCTGCGCCGTCGCGCCTATTTCCACGCTCTCGATCTGGCGAAGAGCTCGGTGCCGCGCGTCATTCCGACCGACCGCTCGGCATAGTAACGGACAGTTCGTTCCATCTCACCGGACAGCTTTTGGCTCCTGAGATCGAACGCTGCGCGTCAGCCGCGTCCCGCCAGCCCTGCGGCGATGTTGCAGTTGATGTCGATCAGCGACTTCAGCTTCGCGGGATCCGGATTCACTTGCATATCGAGAGTCTGCTTCATCACGAACACGCCGATGTTGGCGATGTTCTGCCGAACCTCGACCGAGTTCGGATTGTCGGCGGCGGTCGCCGCGCTCATGAAGATCGTCCACAGCTGGCGATTGAAGTTGAGCGCCTTCTGCATGTTCTTGTCAGGCCCGACCCACTTGTCCTGAACCTCCTGCAGCTGCCTGGCCGCCTTCAGCAGAGCCTGCGCCTCGATCTCTCTTGGTGGAGCCGTCGTTTGCGACGTGCGAGCATAGGCTTGAGCAGCATTGGACATTCACAACCCCAGAACACATGCTTAATTGCGATGAATCCGCCTCGTTTGTGTACTTGGTCGCTTTTAAAATATGGTTAGCGGTCATTTCCGTAGTTGTACGGCCGATACATCCGGGGGCAACTTCTTTGAATCAATAGCAAACGAACGCCCCCTAATTCGCGCAAGCAGCACGACATGAAATACCAATGCGCAAAGCAAAAACGGCGGGTTTCCCCGCCGTTTCTTCTCATCTTTTCGTGCGCGATATCAGCGCAGGAGCTGCAACACGCTCTGCTGCGATTGGTTGGCGAGCGCGAGCGCAGAAACGGCGATCGATTGGCGGGTCTGCAGCGCCTGGCTGTTGGCCGCTTCCTCGTTGGTGTCGGCGAGCGTCAGGTTCGATGATCCGGTCTGCAGCACGTTGATCAGGTTCTTCGAGAAGTCCTGCCGGATCTCGACGATGGACAGGTTGGAGCCGAGCGCGGACGCTTCCGAGCGCAACGTGCTCGATGCAGCATTCAAGCTCGTCAACACCTTGTTGGTCGCGCCATTGTCGATGAAGTCGACTCCGGTCACGAGATTGCTGAGCCCCAGGCCCGCCGAGTTGAACGTCACACCATTGATGTTGAGCGTCGATTTTCCGGTTTCGTTGAAGACGAGCTTCAAGGTGTCGCCGTTGAGCAGGTTGATGCCGTTGAAAGAGGAGTCCTGCGCAGTCGTGTTGATCTGCGCCAGGATGTTGTTGTACTGATTGACCAGGCTCGCGCGCGCCGTCTGGGCGACCGGGTCCTGCACTGGCGGTTGCGGAGTCGTGAAGGTGACCGAGCTCGTGATGGTGCCCCCGACCTCCCCGCCCGTGGTGCTCGATCCAAGGGTTGACGACGCGTAGTCGTTCGAGACCGCGATGGCGAGCACGCCGTTGGCATCAACGGTCGCGGTCAGATTGTCGGCCTGCAGGACGTTGTTGAGCTGATCGAGCGTCTTGATCGTGCCGTTTGTGCCGTCACCGAAGGTGATGTTGACGGGCGTGCCGCCGTTAAAGGAGGTGATGGTCAGGGTCTTACCGCTGATGCCACCGATACCGGAGGTGCGGGTAGCGTTGAACGACGTCGCGCTGCCGGTGTTGCCGGCGAGACCGAGCGCGTTCAGCGCATTGCCGGTCCCGGTAATCGACAGATCGGCAGTGGCACCGGTCGAGAGCTTGAGCTGGCCCGAGCCGTTGATCGACGAGGCGGTCTGGCCCGTGGCAGGCGCCACGCTGGCCGCACCATTTGTGATGGAGGCGGTCTGCACCCCGGTAGCAAGATCGATTGCCTTCAGCACGTCGGCGACCGAGCCGGACTGCAGGTAAACCGTCGAGTTGCCGTTGCCGTCGGTGACGACGTTGCCGCTGACGCCAGAACCTGTGGGAACGGCCGAAGAACCGGGCGTCGCCGCGTTCTTAAAGGTGATGACATGGCCGTCGACGTTCAGCGTTGAACCGTCCTGGACCAACGCACCCAACGAAGTACCGCTGGTGGTGCGGTTGGCGTTCACCGTGATGTTGCCGCCGCCGGTCGCCGTGGTCAGGCCCAAAGCCTTGAGCAAGTCGGCCTTGCCCGTGACATTCAGGTCGGCGCCGGTCGAGCTGTCCAACGTGACGACGCCGGCGGTAACCGACGATGCGGTCTGGCTGACGTTCGTGCTGATGGTCGCCGCACCGCCGGTGATGGCGG
>Ga0134125_10005529_pt1 | contig 14330 bp, 15 predicted proteins | sample KB31751_FD_96464 | JGI IMG/M metagenome (GOLD analysis project Ga0134125, IMG submission 96464) | Terrestrial soil microbial communities with excess Nitrogen fertilizer from Kellogg Biological Station, Michigan, USA - KB3-175-1 | ecosystem: Environmental > Terrestrial > Soil > Unclassified ... | reverse complement strand
ACTTTTTGCGATCTTTCGTTCCAGAGGTCACTTTCTTGATTTTTCATTTTAGTGATTTCTTCCTGAATCACTTTAGTTTTCAGTGCTCCCTGCTTTTCACCTTCTAAAATACCAGGAGTTATTTTACGGGAAGAAAAAAAATCGTGAAGAACATTTTGAATCAATAAATACTTTTCATCGATGAAATTATGAAGTGTATCCAGGTTCTTTTGTTGACGTCGGTTGTCTTTTGTTAGTAATTTTAATCTTACGAAAGTGCTGTCGGTATTGCGGATACTTTCTTCATAATCTGCAAGTAAAGTTTTATCCTGGCTTATAAGATATCCCCTAAATGCAGATTCACCTTTCGCAATAAAAGCAACCACATTATCAAGATTGTGAATTACTTCATTGGTATGACTCATCCAATAATCCTGGCTAACAACTTTTCGGGTAGAAACAAATGTGAGCAGATAAGAAATAAACAACAGAAAGAATGCGGCAAGGAAGCCAATCCTCGTACGAGTGGCAATTTTATCAAAAATGTTTTTTACCATCATGGAAGTTAAACAAAATACATCGCTTAAAATTATTTTTTGGTTGCTTTGCTAACGAGCCAGATAATTATTATCAGTACGATAACAATTCCAATAACGCCAACCCAAACGCCGGCTTTAAAAATACCGCCCACAACGCTGCAACTGCTTAATATCAAAACGAGGAGGAAAAAAGGAATGAGCTTAACTACTTTGTTTGTGTTCATAACATGGTTTTATGATTATAAATTATTTTTTTTCTTCTGAATCATTGATATCCGGATTCGCGGTTTCCTTTTGTTTTTTTTGGTTGTAAAAGTTTTTTATCTCTTCCAATTGTTCGTCAGATAACTCCTCCACATTGATCATTTTATCACTCACGTTGCTTTTTTCAATCAACGCATCCAGTTTAAGCTGCAAGGCGGTGATGTCTTTATTTTCCGTATGCTGTATTACAAAAACCATCAGGAAAGTAATGATACTGCTGGTAGTATTCTTACCAGTTGCCATGTGTCAGAATATTTAAAAATTGGTCCGGTAACTGCCCATAAAACTACAATCGTTAATCGCAGCAACAAAAGCAAAAACGCCGCCTGTCACTTTTGTAACTCCTTCAGAAAAACGATTGAAAAATTTGGAAAATTTACTCTGCTTCTTTTTTCCTGAATTTTCTTTTTGATTTACATTTTCACTTTTCACTTTTTAATTTTTAAACAAACTGCTACGAATCCGTTACTAAAATATAATGCCAGAAAAATAAGCCGTTTCTCAATGAGAAGTTTTTGATGGTTGTTAATAAAGAGATTTGATTTTAAAAAAGTTTTGGGCAAGACGTCAGTAAAAAAACATACTACTAAAAAGTGACAATTGATTTTAATATCTTCTTATATTTTAAAAAAGATTTTATTTTTCACGAACTGTTTTCTTTACTTCATTGATGTTTTCCTCGATATTCTCTTGTTGTTTCTCTAAGATTTCTTTTTGTTCTTCAAGCGAATGAATTTGGTTCTCTTTTTCCTTTTTTGTGATGCTCGATAAATGTGCATAAAACTTTTGCATGACTTCCAGTTCTTCGTCTGTAAGATCCTCAATACTTATTAATTTGTTGCTTGCCTGGCTGGCCGCGATCAATTCATTTAGCTTCAGTTGCAACGCTATTGTATCTTTATTTTGGGAATGTTGAATCACAAAAACCATCAAAAAAGTAACAATAGTAGTTCCGGTATTAATGACGAGCTGCCAGGTGTCGGAAAATTTGAATACCGGCCCGGTAACTGCCCAAATCACAACAATAGCAATTGCCACAATAAAGGCATAAACGCCGCCGGTTATTTTAGTAATAACGGCAGAAAAACGATTGAAGAACTGCGAAAGCTTATTTGGTTTCGCGTTCTTAGCTGCTTTTTCGGCAGTGGTTTGATTCAGATTATTCACGTGAAATTTTTTAAAAGATAAACAGATAATTTATTAATTGCTTATATATTAAAATATGATGCCAAAGAATCACCAATTTTTTATGAAAACAAACAAATACTGTTTCTTGTTCTTTCAACCGGCAGCTTGAAATTAAATCAAAAAATTGTTCCTCACAGTGGGCAATATTTTACTCAAAATGTTATAAAAAAATAGATTCTTTTAAAACAGTAATTATTTTGAAATGCGCGTAGCTATTGGATTTCAGGCGTTCCACTTCCTTCAGTTTTTTCTTGGCAACGTATTTTGTCTTAATCTGTTTAAACAACATTTATAAAACTTAAAATTTAAAATTATGGGCGCAGGAAAAGTTTTCGCAAGCGTATTAGCAGGTGCCGCAGCAGGCGCTGTATTGGGCATTTTATTCGCACCGGATAAGGGCACAGAAACCCGTAGGAAAATTGCCGAAAAGGGTTCTGATATTGCCGGAAGTGTAAAGGACACCTATCATGATATTTCAGACACAGTTTCTGAAAAATATGATGCCGCAAAACAAAAATTATCAAACCTGGTGTCTGAAGGAACAGATATGGGAAAAGACATGGTTAATCAGGCAAAAGAAAAAGCAAATGCTATGAAGAATGACGTGAGAAACCCAAATCCCGTTAATTCATAATTTGTTTAGCTGTTTTAATGGCAATGTCCGGTGATAAAATAAATAACATGGAAAATAACCCTACCAGTGTGGAAGTATTATTTAATAAGCTGAAGGATTATATAGAAACGACGATTGATTTATATAAATTAAAAGGTATTAATAAAGTTTCAGGGCTTTTATCCACTATAATCGTTTCCGTAATATTAATACTGCTGCTGTTTTTGATGCTCGTATGCATCACGATAGGTTTGGCATTATTAATAGGAATGTGGCTTGGGCATGCATTCTGGGGTTTTTTTATCATGGCAGCAATTTATATTATCATCGGACTTGTTATGTACAAATCAAAGAATAAATTATTAAAAGAGCCGATTAGTAATACACTCATCAAAGAATTAGTAGATTAAAATCTTGCGGATATGAATAATGAAGAAACAGCAGAGGAAAAGCTCGAGATCATTGCAAATACGTCCGATCTTTCTACAGCCATCAAACGGCTGGAGAGACGAAGAAATTTTTTAGGTGAAGACTTGAAAGATCATTTTCATATCGTGCTTGAAGAATTAAAGCCGACCAATATTTTAAAAAATACCCTCTACGAAGTGCGCGAATCTACTACGCTTAAACACAATCTTTTAAAAGTAGCGATAGGTCTTGGAGCCGGTTATTTTTCACGCAAGATGGTTGTTGGAAAATCTGCCGGGCTTGTAAAAAAAGCACTTGGAACTGCACTGCAATATGGCATTACGAACTTCATTGCAAAAAAAGATGATTCCAATGAAGATCACCTCGATTATCCGCCAAAAAAGAAATCACTTTTAAAAAGGATTCTATCTATTTAGCTTTTTTTCAAAACGAAAATCCATTTATTTATTTACTTACTGATTTTTTTTTAAAAGACAATCCAATGTCCTTTAAAACTACCATTGGAATATTCTAAAGTTGGAGCTGGAAATTTAAAAGAATTGAGAACAAACAGTAGAACCTTTATGCCTTTTTTATTGGTTCTGATTTTTGTAAAATCGACATCAGGAGCCAGATACCATTGACGGTATCGCTTAATATCCGGGCGATCAAAAATGACATTTCCCTCATTATCATAACCGATATTTTTTGTGCCGCCAAACATTCCTTCTGCACCATAGCCAACAGAAATGCTAAGCCACCGGGGTAATTTTGTTTCCGGAAAAAATGAATGAATATTGGCGCTCGCCCAATAGGTTTGCCCGTTATAATCTTTTATAAATCTCTCGATCTCTGTATTTCCATAAAGTTGATCAGCTCTTTTATCAAGGTCTGCCTCTCCATAATTCTTTCTGTGAAATGAAAACTTCAATTGAATTTTTTGTTCGTTCCATGAAAGCTCCTGTGAAATGAAACTGGCAGAACCGATGATATTTGCGGTAAAATCTCCGGGACTAAAACCATACTGAGAAGAAAATCCATCGAGGATCTCAATGATAGATTGATACGCAACACCACTTAATCCTCCAATCCAGATACTTTTTTTTCGCGATAATCCTGCCCATCGCCAGGCTTCCATTGTTGCCCTGCTTTCGGTATAAGCGCTGTAAATGTGGCCCACCTTATCCATCTGTTGCCATTCAGCATCATCATTGAAAAAATGAAAAGATGAGCGTGGATATTTTGCATACCAGATTGCATTCAAAGCAATAAGCGTCCCGCCGTAACCAACGATATTAGCGGCTGTTACCAATCGGATTCTTTTCTTATTGTAGGGATAAATTTTAAAAGTATCAATAGCCGGCGCGCTATTTGAAAAATTAAAAACAGATTTATTAAAAGAAATATCGCCTTTGAAAGTATCTTGTGAAAATGTTTTTGAAGGAACAATAAAACCAAAAAAAACAAGAGAAAGAAAAACAATTATTCCTGGCCGACTTCCGCCCGGATGACATTTGTGGAGGAAGGCCCACTCAGGCGGGTGTTTATTTGCTGATAAAAACATCGCGCAAAAATAAGGTGATTGCGTTTTAGAAAATTGAAAATAAATCAAAAAGAATATCTTTAAATTGTAAAAAAAAATGTCATGGATACAAAAACAGAAAATAAGATAAATGAATGGCTTCAAGGTAATTATGATGAAGATACCAAAAGTCAGATCCGGGAATTAGAAAAAACTGATGCGGCACAATTAGAAGATGCATTTTATAAAGATCTTGAGTTTGGAACCGGCGGTCTTCGTGGAATTATGGGCGTTGGAACAAACAGGATGAATAAATATACCATCGGCATGGCCACCCAAGGATATGCGAATTATTTAAAAAAATCTTTCCCGGAAGTGAAGGTTGCAATTGCGCATGATGTAAGAAATAACAGCCGTCAGTTTGCTGAAATTGCCGCTGAAATTTTTGCTGCCAACGATATAAAAGTTTTTTTGTTTGATGACATAAGACCAACACCGGAATTGAGTTTCACGATTCGCACGTTGCAGTGCCAGGGCGGCGTTGTTATTACAGCGTCACATAATCCAAAAGAATATAACGGATATAAAGCTTATTGGAAAGATGGCGGCCAGTTAGTCCCTCCTCATGATAAAAATGTGATCGATGAAGTAGAAAAGATCAAAAGCCTCGATGATGTAAAATGGAATGGCAAGCCGGAAAATATTACTTTGATTGGAAGGGATATGGACGCGAAGTATATTGAAATGGTAAAAGGTTTAAGCATCAATCCCGATGCTTGTATCAAGGAGCATGACCTGAAGATTGTTTATACTCCCATTCATGGAACAGGAATTATGCTTGTGCCGAAAGCCCTTGCTGCTTATGGTTTCGACAATGTTCATATAGTGCAGGAACAAGCTACTCCGAATGGAAATTTTTCAACGGTCATTTATCCCAATCCTGAAGAAAAAGAAACGATGAGCATCGGTTTAAAAAAAGCAAAAGAACTGGATGCCGATATCTTATTGGGAACCGACCCGGATGCAGACAGGGTAGGAGTTGGAGTAAAAGATAATCATAGTGAATGGGTTTTATTGAATGGAAATCAAACGGCGATGATGGTGTTTAATTATATCATCGAAGCACGAAAAAAGAAAGGAATTGCAAAGCCGAATGACATGGTCATCAAAACAATTGTTACTACCGATATAATTGATAAAATTGCAGCGAAAAATGACATCGCCTGTTTTAATACGCTTACAGGTTTTAAATGGATTGCAGAATTAATCAGGGAAAAAGAAGGCAAGGAAAATTATGTGGTAGGTGGTGAGGAAAGTTTTGGTTTAATGATTGGCGATAAAGTGCGTGATAAGGATGCAGTCAGTGCTGTTGCTATGATTTGTGAAATGTCGGCTGTTGAAAAGGAAAAAGGTAAGACACTTTTTGAAAAATTAATGGAACTGTATGTTGAGTATGGATTTTATTACGAAAAATTAATTTCGCTTACCAAAAAAGGAATGAATGGTTCCAAAGAAATTGCAGATATGATGCAAGGCTATCGGGATAATCCACCAAAGGAAATTGCCGGAAGTAAAGTGGTTGAATTTTTGGATTACCAATTACAAACAAATAAAAATTTATCAACAGGAGAAACAAAAAAAATTGATTTACCAAAAAGCAATGTGTTGCAATTCATCACCGAAGATGGAAGTAAGATTTCTGCAAGGCCGAGCGGCACAGAGCCCAAAATAAAATTTTATTTCAGCGTGAATATGCCTTTGAAAAGTGTCGATGATTTTGATAAAACAAAGGAACTTCTTGATGAAAAAATTGATCATATTATTGCTTCAATGAATCTTAAATGATCTCGAAAAGTTTTTGCTGAAAAAAATTTAAAAGAAAAAAATGATCCCAATCAATTCGGGATCATTTTTTTCTTTATTACATTACGCAAAAAAAGGCGTTACAATTGCGGTAACCTGTTCTTTGCTCAGCGGTTCATCAAATGCTTCTGATGCAGCTGCAGCTGAAATGTTCTGGCCACCGATATTCGTAATCAGGACTCCTGCCTGGGTTACATTTTCTTCACCGTTATAACTCGCCTGCACAGCTGAAGTGCCTATACCACTTTGATTTAAAGTGATCCATGGTTTTACATCCACCCCTGATGGAACCAATAAATTTGCCATCTTTCTCATTTCCCTGAGATGCGCTGCATGCCTTGCTTCTACAGAATGGATCTGCAGAGCGGCAGTCAGATAATCGTTATTTGAAATAAGATTGGGGGCTTGCCCTTTGTAAGCTCTTACACCGGTGTCTTCAAAAGTTTGAGCAACGGCAAGTAAGGTTCCGTAATCAGAAAAAACATTTGGAAATGTTCCTTTGGCAGTAAAATCGAAACTGCTTGCTGTAAAAGATACAGGTGTACCTCCCGCAGCTGTAATAGCGGTTTTTAGAAAATTGACATGCTCATTTTCATGATCTCTGATCACTGTAAGTGAGTTTAAAGAATCACCTGAAGGAATAATTCCTGAAGCAACGGCTTTGATATAAAAGTTTGCTTCCAGATATTCAAGTGTTAGTGCAAAATTCAATGTATCGAGAATCAGGTCTTTGGGCGCTGTAGGTGAAGCGTATGCTTTTTGAAACATCGAGCCTAATGCAAATGGTATGGCAGCCAGAGCAATTTTGCCGGATGTTTTTGCAAAACTTTTCATTGCGTTTCTGCGCGTATCGAGCCTGTCGTAAACTTCAGGATCGGTATTTTCTATTTCTGTAAGAATATTTTGTAAGTTCATGATAATAAAGTTTTAACTGGTTGGTAAATTACTTGCATTGATTTTTGTTTTTAGAAATGCACCGGCAATTGCCAATACATCATCGGGCTTGCGTTCCATATCTAGTCCCATTGCATTTACTGCTGACATATCTGCAAATGAACCTGGCGTTATTGCATCCCGTACCCATGCAGCATGCCGTGCTTCTACTGAAACGATCTTGCCGGCAATGGTTAAATAATCTGGATTCACCAGAAGCTTGCCTGCACCGTTATAAGCGGATACACCAAGGTCTTCAAAGGCTTTGGCAGTGCCCAGTACACTGGTTCTGCTTGTAAAATCAATAGCACTAAAATTCACCTCTAATGCCTGAATCGCTTTTGAACCGAGTGCTGCTTTGAAAAATTCACGGTGCGCGATTTCATGATCCCTGATGTCGGTGAGATATGCTTTTTCCATGTCGCTAATCTGGCTGTATGGCGTGGAAATTACCTGCATGTAAAAAGCTGCTTCCAATTGTTCCAGCGCATAAGCGTAGTTCAAAACGCCAATGTCACCACTTCCAAGATCTACACCCCCGTTGTTATTTCCAATATGTGTTTTTTTGCAGGATGCGGCTACTACTACAAGAGCCGAACCTGCTCCCATCACTCCCAGGAACTTTCTCCGGGAAAATGATTTTGCCATGCCTGTTTCCAGGTCTGGTTGATTTTCTTTTGATTCAATGTTTAACATGATGAAGAATTTAAAATGATAAAAATAATTTTAGAGTTTTAGCAACTCTTTTACATTTACGAGGAAATTTTATTTATGGTTTTGCAGAAGTGTAAAAAATTATTATTTACAAAAAAAGCCGGCATTTACGCCAGCTTTGAAGAACCACCTAACAAACCTTTTTTGCTTTTTTATTTTGGCATCAATACTTTATTAATGACATGAATTACACCATTGCTTTGATTAACATCGTCAATTGTTATTTCAGCGGTGTTTCCATTTTCATCTGTTACCATCAGTTTTTTTCCTTTCATCGTAATAAATAAGTTTTCTCCTTCCACTGTTTTTAGTGTCGCCTTTCCATTGTTTGATTTTACCATCTTCATCAGATCGTGAGAAGATAATTTTCCAGGAACTACATGATAAGTAAGAATAGAGGTAAGCTTTGCCTTATTTTCAGGTTTCAACAAAGTTTCAACTGTTCCCTTTGGCAATGCATTGAATGCTTCGTTGGTGGGTGCGAATACGGTAAATGGACCTTTGCTTTCTAATGTAGATACAAGCCCTGCGGCTTTTACAGCAGCTACTAGCGTTGTGTGATCTTTTGAATTCATTGCATTTTCAACAATATTTTTTGTTGGATACATTTCTGCGCCACCTACCATTTTTGTTTGTGCAAATGTGTTTGCTGATAGCATGGCGGATAGGATAAATAATCCTAAAAATTTAATTTTTTTCATCGTTTAATTTTTGATTAATAATTTATTTCTGTCAAATACGCATTTATGAAATGAATGGTTTTATTTTTCAAAAATAAAAATGAAGTATAACGGTTATCTGTATACGAAAAAGAAATGTAAAGGAAAAATCCCGTTATTTCTTGTTTGTTGTGGAAGTAAAAGCCATTTTTAGTGATGCTGTAAAGCTTAAAAGTTTTCAGCTTTTTCGAAAATAAAAATTATCATTATTTGTGCTTTTGCTGAAAAAGAACTGTATTGAAAAGAAAATAAAAAAAATATTTTTTGCAGAAAAAAATTACATTTTTGCAATCACAACCATCTCACTCATCGTAGGAGTAGGGCTGCCGCCTTCCTTTTCAAGTGTAATAGCGAACGCCTGTGCTTTGCCAAACGATTTCATTTTTTGAATATGGTAAGTCCCTTTCTCGGTTACGATCATTCCGCCATCAACCGGCTTTCCATCTACTATTGCCCAAAGTTGGTATTGCTTGCCCACAGGCGCTTGTGGCAGATTGGTAGGATTGATATACACATCGCCGGTATTCTTCATCCAGAAAATTTTTGCCACTGCGTCCGGAGCTTTCGGCGTACCTTTTAGAAGAACAGGCTGTGCATATTTATTTGTTACGATATCCATATCCTGGCTCATCGCAAGATTTGATCTTTGCTGTTGTTCGATTTTTTGTTGAGCAACCTGCAACTCCTGCTGTGTGTTGTGATATTTTTCGTAATAGTTATAATTCACAATTATACTTCCGATTAATAATATAATAGATGCCGCCGCAATCCATTTATAAAACATCGGTGTTTTTTTATTTATAGGAATTACCGGTGCGTTCTTATTTTCTTCTTTTGCGCCGTTAGCAAAAATGCGCGTCATTATTTTTTCTTTTGCTCCAGAAGGTGGCTCGATTGCGTTTGCCTGTGCATATTCTTCAAGAGACAATTCAATATCTTCCAGTTCCTGTTTCAATTCAGAAAATTGTTTCAGAGCTTCTTCTACTATTTGAGTTTCTTCCGGCGAAGAAATTCGCATAGCGTAAAGCTCAAGTAAACCGGATGATATGAATTCTTCTTTGTTCAATTCTAAGGTTGTAATATTTTTTTTAATTCTAAAATAGCGGTTCTCATTCTCGTTTTCACAGTGCCCAGCGGGATGCCTAATTTTTGGGAAATCTCGTTTTGGGTAAAGCCTTCAAAGTAAGCGAGATCAATGATCTGTTTCTGATCTTCCTTGAGTGCCGTAAGTTGTTTTCTGACTCCCAGCGAATCAAAGCGGTCATTTTCATTGATGCGGTTACTCGCATTAGTTACGGCATTTTCATTGCTTTGGATTTTCATTTGCTGCTTATAACTTTTTCCCCTTGTTGTATCAATCGAAAGATTCCTCGCAATATTCACCATCCATGTAAAAAGCCTTCCTTTCGATGCATCATAACTTGAAAAATTATTCCAGATTTTTACAAATGCTTCCTGTAAAACATCTTCAGCAAGTTGGTTGTTATTTATTATTCTGTAAATAATACCGTACAATGCTGCTGAGTAATTATCATACAAATAGGCAAATGCAGATTCATCACCGCCCTTGAGTAAGGCAATCAATTCTTCTTCATGGTATTTAATGGTATCTGGCAAAAAAATTATTGTAGGAATGTGATCATTCAGAAATAAAGATAGAATTATCATAATTCCTGCCAAAATAATTTTTGAAGATATTTTATGATAAACACGTTACAGGCTGATAATTATTTTACATTTGAAACGAAAGGAAATTATAAAACGGATCAATCAAATATTTTTTTAGTAAAGAATTTTTGTAAGAAAACAAGAAATGATGAAAGGAGAAAAATCGATGAAGTGGAAAATATTATCATCCGACTATTTGTGCAGGCATCCCTATTTTACTGCCCGGAAAGATACATGTGAAACGCCTGATGGAAAAATTATCGATGCATATTTTGTGGTAGAGCTGCCTACAACTGTTTGTGCATTGCCGCTCACCGCCGAAGGCAAAGTCTTAATGGTACGGCAATACAGGCATCCGATCCGTGAAACAATTCTTGAAATTCCGGGTGGTTTTATTGATAAAGATGAAACGCCTGAGCAGGCAGTAAAAAGAGAATTAAAAGAAGAAACAGGTTATGAATTTACTTCTGTTACTCGTGTTGGAAAGATTGCTGCCAATCCTGGCGTGCTTGATAATTTTACTTACTTGTTTTTGGCACAGGGCGGCGTTAAAACGAGCGTTCAGAAGCTTGATAAAAACGAAGAACTGGAAGTAGAAGAGATTTCGCTTGAAGAATTAAAAACACTTTTTTTAGAAAACAAAATTGAACAATCGCTGCATAACAACTGTATTTTTTATGCGTTGAGGGAAATGGGAATGTTATAATTTACTTGCTGGAACATTTTGCAATTCTATCATCTTCGTACTTCTGCAATCACAAAAACACTTCCGCAAACAACAATTAAATCTTCGCTGGAAGCTTTTTTCAACGCAGCGTGCAACGCATTGTTCACGTCAGGGTAAGAATCACCAGTTAAGTGATATTGCTTCGCTCTTTCTTTAAGTGCTTCTTGTTTTAAAGCTCTTGGATTATGAGCCTTTGTAAAATAATAACTTGCATTTGTAGGAAACTGAGCCAGTACTTTTTGAAGATCTTTATCTTTTACCATCCCGAAAATGATATGAAGATGTTTGAATGTGCTTTTATTGATTTGATTCAGCAGTTGTTTTATTCCATCTTCATTATGCGCTACATCCAGCGCTATCGTTGGATTTAGACCGATCACATCCCACCTTCCAAAAAGACCGGTACTTTTTTTTACATTGGATAAAGCGCTTTTTATTTTTTCTTCTTTTAAAGAAAAATGATTTTTTAAAATCTCAATTGCGGCGAGAACCGTTAGAACATTTTTTTCCTGGTAAATGCCGTTCAGATCTAGTTGATAATTTAATTTCTCACTCGTGGTTTTATTTAAGATTTCCAGATGCAGAAGTTTTACATCATATGCTGAAGAAAGAATTTCAAATTGATCTTTTGCAAAAAATATTTCTGAATTCGTTTCTTTTGCTTTTTTCTCAAAAACACTTTTCGTTTCTTCAACCGTTTCGCCGATTACAACCGGAATCGTTGGTTTAATAATTCCCGCTTTTTCGAAAGCAATTTTTCCCAAAGTATCGCCTAAAATATCTGTATGATCATAACTGATATTGGTGATGATCGATAGTATGGGTGTAATTACATTCGTGCTGTCTAACCTCCCGCCCAGGCCGGTTTCAATGACAGCCACATCAACTTTTTCTTCGGCAAAATAGTCAAGGGCCATGGCAAAAGTGAGTTCAAAAAAAGAAGGTTTTATTTCTTCAGAAATCTCTTTTGTTTTTTCTACAAAATCAATTACAAACGATTCTGAAATCATCTGCCCGTTTATTTTTATTCTTTCCCTGAAATCCTTCAAATGCGGCGATGTGTATAACCCGGTTTTAAAATCATTCTCTTGTAAAACCGATGCTAACATGTGGCTCACTGAGCCTTTTCCATTTGTTCCGGCTACATGAATTGTTTTTATCTTATTCTGCGGATTTCCTAAAAAATTAGTTAATAACAAAGTGTTTTTCAAATCAGCCTTATAAGCCTTCACACCACTATGGCTAAACATCGGCAGTTTTGTGTAGAGGTAATCTATGGAATCTTTGTAGGTCAAGTTGATGAATTGTTGGATTGTGAATAGTGAATTGGTGAATAGTTGGTTATTTAATTATTGCATTATTGCATTATTGAACATTGAACATTGAACATTGAACATTGAACATTGAACATTGAACATTGAACATTGAACATTGAACATTGAACATTGAACATTGAACATTGAACATTGAACATTCAATGAACGCCGCAATTTACTCCAACGCTCCTTAATTCGCTTATGGTTGTTTATTTTTGCAGCCTATTTTTAAAATCGATATGAAAAATTTAATTGAAGAATTAAAGTGGCGCGGTCTTATTCATGATATAGTTCCCGGAACCGAAGAGCAGCTTTTGAAAGAACCAACTGCCGGCTACGTTGGTTTTGATCCAACAGCAGACAGCCTGCATATTGGAAGTTTGATCCCGATTATTGTGTTGGTCCACATGCAAAATTATGGTCACAAGCCAGTGGCATTGGTTGGAGGCGCTACAGGAATGGTTGGCGATCCGTCAGGAAAAAGCGCTGAGAGAAATTTATTGAGTAAAGAAGTGCTGGATAAAAACGTAACGGCAGTAAAGCAACAATTATCGCGGTTTCTTGATTTCAATTCTGATAAAGCGAACGCGGCTGAAATGGTAAATAATTACGACTGGTTTCAGAACATTTCTTTTTTGGATTTTATCCGCGATACCGGCAAACACATTTCTGTAAACTATATGATGTCAAAAGACAGTGTGAAAAAACGCCTGGAAGGTGATAATGGAATGAGCTTTACAGAATTTACCTATCAACTCGTTCAGGGATACGATTTTTACTGGCTGTATCAAAATAAGAATTGCAAATTTCAATTTGGTGGCAGCGATCAGTGGGGAAATATCGTGACAGGAACAGAACTCATTCGCAGAAAAACCGGTGGTGAAGCGTTCGCTTTTACCTGCCCTTTACTAACCAAATCTGACGGAAGTAAATTTGGCAAAAGCGAGAAAGGAAATATCTGGTTAGACGCTACAAAAACTTCACCTTATACTTTTTATCAATTTTGGTTAAATACAGCAGATGCGGATGCAGAAAGATTTTTGAAAGTATTTACTTTTTTATCCGAAAAAGAAATCACTGAGTTGGTGGAGCAGCACAAGGGAAATGAGCACCAGCGCTTACTTCAAAAGAAGCTTGCGGAAGAGGTGACTACATTTGTGCATTCAAAACAAGACTATGAATTTGCCGTAAAAGCTTCTTCTATTCTGTTTAATAACGATACTGCTGAAATATTAAAAGAACTCAATGAAGAACAATTATTGCAGGTGATGGAAGGTGTGCCAACCGTAGAAATTGAAAAGGAAAAATTAAAGGATTTGGATCTGATAAGCTTATTAGCCGAAACAAAAATTCTGCCCAGTAAAAGTGAGGCGAAAAAAATGCTCGTTGGCGGAGGCATTTTTATCAATAAAGAAAAAGTAACTTCTCCGGATGAAAAAATAGATCAAGGGCAGCTTTTGAATGATAAATATTTATTAATACAAAAAGGGAAGAAGAATTATTATTTGTTGATAATGATTTAAATGGGGCCGGTATTGATTCCCGGGTTGCGCTTTATTCAACTTCAAAAAACCTAAGTAATGAATGAACTCAATGAATTTGGTTTAAGTGAGGAGGCCATGAAGTGGATTCTTCGTGTTATTGGTGTTTTTCCGGAAATAGAAGAAGTGATCATTTTTGGATCACGGGTGAAAGGTACCTATAAACCCGGTTCTGATATTGATTTTGCTATAAAAAGAAATTTGCCTGATTTTTCCTACCCGGAAAAATTAAGGTCAATGTTGGAGGAAGGATTATATCTTCCTTATTTCTTCGATGTCCTCGATTATTCTAAAATTAAAAATCCTGAATTAAAGGATCATATCGATCGCGTCGGT
>Ga0134125_10005528_pt1 | contig 14330 bp, 18 predicted proteins | sample KB31751_FD_96464 | JGI IMG/M metagenome (GOLD analysis project Ga0134125, IMG submission 96464) | Terrestrial soil microbial communities with excess Nitrogen fertilizer from Kellogg Biological Station, Michigan, USA - KB3-175-1 | ecosystem: Environmental > Terrestrial > Soil > Unclassified ... | reverse complement strand
GCGAGAGTTCCGCCAAATTCCGTGGCAATCCGCCGCTATGTTTCGGCCGCCTCTTTGACGAACAGGGGCAGCATTTGGTCCCGCATCAGGTGCACGGCCTCGGCGATGGTGCGGACATTGCTACGCGGCTCAAGACAATCGATGCCGCTTTTGAGAATGGCCCGCACATCGTCGCAAGTCAGGATTTTCCGCTCGACCAGCCGCTCGAGCAGGGCGAGCGTCGTCGCACCATTGGCGACGGCGATGCCCTGTGCGCTGCAACCAAGGAAGTTCAACATAGTTCGTTCTCCATCTCCTAGGGAGACAGTTTTCCTCCCAATCCGTGATTCTATAACGCTTTCGCCGTGATTTTGGAGCGAGTCCGGTTTACGGCCGCACTGTTATTGCCCACTCCGGGAACTCTCCTCGGGCCTGTTCGCTTAACGACCTGGCTAGGCCGGGCACCGAGGAGTACGTGATGAAAGCCGTTTATCTATTGCTTGGCGCGTCCGCTGTGTTCGCCTGGCTCGCCTCGCCTGCCGAGGCTGCCAAGACCTACCAGTATAGCGAACGCGTGCAGCGCGCCTGCGCCAACGACTATCACGCGAAATGCGGCGAGTATGGCATCGAAACCCAGGCGCTCAGAATCTGCATGGACAACGCAGGCCAACAGCTGTCGCATGGCTGCGTAAATGCGCTGGTCGCCGAGGGCCAAGTCTCCCGTGCTGAGGTCGAGCGGCGCAAGAGGACAGCACGCTAGGATGAGGACCGAACCGATCCTCGCCTGAGGCGTTAAACCAAGAAGGGCACTACCAGAAGGTAGTGAAAATGAACCAGATGCCACCGCGCCGTCGTCGTGCGCTCATCGTCGAGGATGAGATTCTGATTGCACTCGACCTCGAAGATGCCATGTCAGACCTCGGTTTCGAGGTGTGTCCACTAGCATCGAGCGACCGCAATGCTCGCTCGCTTGCCATGCGTGACCAGCCCGACATCGCCTTAGTGGATGTCTGCCTCGAGGGTGGTCGCGAAGGCATCGAGACGGCGCGCTGGTTGCGCGAAGTATGCGGCGCGTCGGTCGTGTTCGTCACCGCCTGCAATGACGAGCGCACGGTCGACCGCATTCACGAGCGCGTACCGGGAGCGCCGGTTCTGGCGAAGCCGGTCTATCGTGATGAGCTTGCCAGCGCCGTCGCGAGCGCAGCGATGCTCGCCTCTCTCGAGGCCTCTGGCGAGAGTGCGCGAAACTAATCTTCGCAAACGCTGTTGCGCACAAGCAACCCAACATTTCTTTTTGCCGCCGGAAGCGCAAGAGGGGAATCTTCCACGTGATTTCGGTTTAAGCTCTGCGGCCTTCGAATAAGGATGCGGGGGAACCACTAATGAAGAACACTGGCTTTGGACTGCCAATCGCTTTCGCTTTCGTGATCTTTTGCGGCAGCACCGCGCTCGCCCAGTCGCCTTACAGCAAGGCGGTGCAGAAGGCTTGCGCTGCCGACTATCACGCCCATTGCAGCGAATATGGGCTAGAGAGCGCCGCGCTTAGGACTTGCATGGACAGGAATGGCCGGAGTCTATCCCAGACTTGCGTGCAAGCTTTGGTCGCAGCCGGCGAGGTGAGCCAGGCAGAGGTGGACCGGCGCAAGAAATTGGGACGCTGAAACCCGATATTCCTCCGCGAGCATGCTAGGTTCGACTGGAACCAATTTGCAGGCTGCAAGTCTCCTTCTCTAGGTGGCGCGCCTAGAAGGTTTTGCTCGCGATGCTTATCGTCGGATCGGCGGCTGCGTTGACCGCCATTGCCGTGTTCCTCGCCTGGGTGTGTATCCAGCGCCTGCGGGCGCGCTGGCGCCTGCGACAGGCGGAGAAGCGAGCGGCAAGTCGCGAACGACAGGAGAATGTCGAGCATCTTCATGCCGAGTGACGGGCCTGGCCCGAATTCTGCAGTGCTTTTCGCCGCAAAATGGCCGCGGCCAGATAGTTTGGTTGCAGAGCGCGTGATGCGCTCGTTCTGCCGGCACGACTGGACGTGAGGCCGTTTTCGTCCAAGCTGCCGGCCTGGAAGGGAGGCTCCTCATGACTACTCAACCGAAATTGCCGGGCGGGAAGCCCCAAGGCACCACGCCCCCCGGCGCGACACAGCGAAAATCAGGCAACCAGAAGGCGCCGAAGAAGGTCGCCGCCGAGCAGACCGGCGCTGCCAAGCGCGACGAGATTGCTCAGAAGGCGAGCACCTCCACGGAGGACGCCGTGCAAAAGGCTAAGGCATCTAGAGTGGAAGCTTCTCACAAGGTGAAAGCCTCGGAGGAGGCTGCTCCGAAGACGAAGCTCTCCGCAGAGCAGGGTGCGCAGAAGGCAAAAACTACCGCTGCGGAGGCTGCCAAAAAAAGGCCGCCTGCGGCGGAGGTGGCGCAAAAAGTGAGGGCATCGGCAGCGTCGGTAAGAAAGACAGTCTCGAGCATGCCGGTTCCCGAGCTTGCGAGGGACGCCGTGAGCAACGCAATGGAAACGATCGAGGAATCGTGGAAGGCGGCGGGGCTCGGGACCGTCGCGGTCAACCGCAAGATCCTCGATTTCGCGCGGCAGAACGTGTCATCGGGACTTCATTTGGCGCGAAGCCTAGCCGGCGCGAAAAACCCCGTCGAGATGGCGCGTCTGCACGTCACGTTCTGGGATGAGCAGATGAAGGCTCTGGCAAGCCAGGCCGAGGAGCTTCGGGCGATGTCGGCCGAGATCGTCAACAAGGCGTCGGAGCCGCTCCGCGAGCACATGCGCAAGAGCTTGTCGGATTTAGACCGGTAGCCTCAGCTACGCTTGCATCCTGCTTTCCCTGACGCAGCCTTGCGGCGACGGGATGCAGGTTTACGATTTGGGACGTCGCTGTACGCTTCACAGATCGGGGGAAGGCAAGTTCGAAGGAGAGTCCCCCATGGCCAAGCTCGACGCCCGCAACTCGGGCACGTTCAAGATCGGCGGCGACATCGAGATCTATCGTCTCGGCTTCGGCGCCATGCGCATCACCGGTAAAGGCATCTGGGGTCCACCGGAAGATAGAACGGAGGCGCTTCGAACTCTAAAGCGCGTGCCGGAGCTCGGCATCGATTTCGTCGATACCGCCGACTCCTACGGACCAGACGTATCGGAACAGCTGATCCGCGAGGCGCTCTATCCCTATGACGGTATCCTGATCGCGACCAAGGCAGGGTTCAGGCGGCCAGGACCTGGCGTGTGGGAGACGGACGGTAATCCCAAGTATTTGCGCGAACAGGCGATCAGGAGCTGCCACAAGCTTGGCATCGAGCAGATCGGGCTCTGGCAGTTGCATCGCCTAGACCCGAAAGTGCCGCGCGAGGCGCAGTTCGCGGCCATCAAGGCTCTGCTCGATGACGGCATCATCAAGCACGCCGGCTTGAGCGAGGTTTTAGTCGCCGACGTCAAGGCCGCCTCTCACGTCTTTCCGGTCGCGACGGTGCAGAACCGCTACAACCTTGTCGATCGCGGCAGCGAGGACGTGCTTGAGTATTGCGAGCAACACAGGATCGGGTTCATCCCTGGTATCCGCTTGCTGCGGGCGAACTCGCCAAATCGGGCTCGATCCTCGACAGAGTTGCCAAGGCTCATGGCGCGACGCCAGGCCAGATCGCGCTCGCCTGGCTGCTCAAGCGCAGCCCCGCGATGCTTCCGATCCCTGGCACGTCGAAGGTGAAGCACCTCGAGGAGAATGTTGCGGCGGTGGACATCAAACTCACTGACGAGGAATATGCCGCTCTCGACCGCGAAGGCCGCGCCGAATACGCCGTGGCTTGATGCACCTCACTCTTTGGCTGGAGGCACGACCTTGCCGGTGAGCTGCCCGTAAAGGGCGAGCGCGCGGTTGACATAAGAGGCCTGCGGCAGCGCAATCGACGATGCCAGACTCTCGCCGGCGAACGCCAAGCCGTAATAACCATAGACGCCCGGAGACTCGCGCTCGACGAATTGCACCGATAACAGCTCGCCGGGGTCAAACAGCGTTAGCATGTAGCTTCTGACCGGCGTCACGTTCTCGACCGCGACGACGAAGCCGTTGGCGCTCAGGTCTCTGACCTGCATGCGATAGACCACCTCCTCGGAGGTGCGGTTATCCTGCTGCGCGAAATAGAGGTCTTTGCCGCTTTTCATCTCCGCCAGGGTGAAGTCGGGCCGCGAATGCCCCGACTCGGGCGCGTCGAGAGCTTCGGCGCTGGTGATCAGCGTGCGCCAGCCGCCGTCGGTCACCGACCAATATTTCAGTCCCTTTAACGTCGAGATCGCCCCGAAACGCTTGAGCAGGTCGTCGGTCGAGCCCTTATAGGCGAAGCGGCCGGCAAGAGCGACCAGCACGCCGTCGTCCTGCGCCGACCAACCCACGCAGGACGGTGGCTTCCACGCGGCAAGATCGGATCCGCTGATGACCTGAACGGCAGGTCCTGCATCGACGGCAGCGTAGCCCGGAACAGGCAGCGTGCCGCAAGGCGGTTGCGGGTTCTTGTCGGCGGCGGAAGCAAGTCCGGCCGAGAGCAACATCACGACAATGGCGAGAAGACCCCTCACGAACGACATGCTCTACTCGATTTCGGACGGGCGTAAAGGGCGAATGTGTCGCTGAAAGCCCTGGACAGCTTGCCCTCAAAGATGACCAAATCCGCGGCTTGCAGCGTAAAGCTGTCGCCGATTTTGGAGGCTCGAGGGTCAAATGTTACGCGAGGGGCTGATCTTCGTTGGGACCTGCGACATCGCGGGTCACGTCCGCGGCAAGGGCTTCCCGGCGAGCGAGCTTCACGCGCGCCGCAAGACCGGCATCGGCTGGACCCATTCCAATCTAATGCAGACGGCGTTTGGACCGATCCTCGATACGCCGTTCGGTACCGGCGGTGACCTAATGATCGTGCCGGACCCTTCGGCAGAAGTGGATGTCGATTTCGGCGATGGATCGGCGCCCGAGCATTTTTTCCTCGGAGATATTCGCAAAACCGACGGCAGCCCTTGGGAGTGCTGCCCGCGCGAGTTCTTGCGGCGCGCCATTGCTGCGCTCGAAGAGGCAAGCGGCTTGCAGGTCATCGCCGCCTTCGAGCAAGAGTTCGTCTATACGGGAAACGAGGACCGCCCGGGCGACGCCTACAGCCTAGGCGCGTGGCGCCGCCAGGGCAGCTTCGGCGAGAGCTTTATCGCTGCGATCCGGGCAGCCGGCGCCGAGCCCGATTCTTTTCTCCCGGAATATGGTTCGCGTCAGTTCGAGGTGACGGTGAAGCCAGCGCCTGCGCTCCAAGCCGCCGACCGTGCCGTGATCGCGCGCGAGATGGCGCGCGCCGCAGCCTTCCGTCTGGGCCATCGTGCCATCTTCTCGCCGATGCCCGCGGCGGAGGGCGTCGGCAACGGCGTTCACATCCATTTCAGCTTGCGTGACAAGTCCGGCGAACCGAAGACCCACGATCCAGATGGCCCGTTGGGCTTGAGCGAGGCCGCGGCGCAGTTCGCCACCGGCGTGCTTGCGCATCTTTCGGCGATCTCCGCCATCACGGCGCCGTCGCCCGTCTCCTATTTGAGGCTGACGCCGAACCGCTGGGCGCCGACCGCGATCGACATCGTGAAGCAGGATCGCGGCGCCGCGCTTCGCATCTGCCCCGTGTTTGCGGCGTCGAAGAAGAAGGACATCGCCAAGGCTTATAATCTCGAGTTCCGCGTTTCCGACGGATCGGCGAGCCCTTACATGGCGCTCGGTGCGTTGATCTTTGCCGGCGCCGATGGCATTGCCCGCAAGCTCTCGTTGCCTGAGCCAGGCATCCAGCCGCCGCCTCTGCCTCGCTCGCTTGGCCAGGCGCTCGACAACATGGAAAACAGCCTGGCGGTGCAGAGTTGGCTTGGGCCGACTTTCCTCGAGGCCTATCTCCGCCACAAGCGCTCCGAGCTTGCCCATGTAGCGGCGCTCGATGCGCCGCAACTCTGTGCGCGCTACGCCGAACTCTATTGAGACGCTGCAACGAGCTTCAGCACGTCCTCGGTGGTGAGCATCCAGCAATAGCCCTTGAAGCAAGAGAGCGCCGCCTCGTGTCGCGTTTCGCTCTCGGCGGTGCAAGCATCATGCACACAAGTCATGTAGTAGCCGCGATCGGCGCCGTCTTTGATCGCGTGGTCGATACATTGGTCGGTGAGGAAACCCGCCACGAACACATCCTCAATGCCGATATTGCGCAGCACATAATCGAGGATAGTTGAATTGAACACCGACGAGGAGGTTTTGGGCAAAACGATTTCGTCAGCCTTAGGCGCAATCTCGGCCATGACTTGCGCCTCCCACGATCCCTTGGCTACCGATATGTTGGACAGCTTGTAGTCGAGACTACGGTCGCGTCCGTCCTCTGTCAGATTCTCTATGACGGTGTAGATTACCTCGAGCCGAGCGCCCCTGAAGGAAACGAGCAGCCGGTGGATGTTGGGAATGACGCGGCCGGTTGCGGCCGAATAGAACTCCGGGTTCTCCATTTTATGCTTCGGGCCGCAGGTCGCATTCTGCGCATCGATGACAAGCAGCGCGGCGCGGCCGCGCACGATAGGACGATCGCGGGTGAAATGGGTGGACGGTGTTGTCATCGTCGCTCACTGTGCTTGGGGTGAACTGAACATCCATGATAGCCGGCTCTCTCCAGCCGGCTGCGGAAAGGAGCTCAGCATGCGGAGCCTAGCCACGTTCTGCCTTGCAGTCCTCATGATTGCTTCATTGTCTCCGGCTCTGGCCAGCGAGTCGGAGACCATCAAAGCGATCAATGAGTCCTCGAACGCGCTCGATACGGCCTTCGAGAAGAATGACAAAGCTGCCATCAAGGCGCTGATGACACCGGACCATATCTCGGTCACGCCATATTACGATGGGCCGCAGACCACCGACGATCAGATCGCGTCCCTGCCCGAGCTCAAATGGGACCTGAAGATCGTGGGCGACGTGAAAGTGTCCCTGCTTGGGGATAATGCGGCACTGCGGACCTTTCACCGCCGACCTCAAAGACAGCTTCAAGGGCAAACCTTTGCCGGCAAAAGTGTTCGCGACCGAGATTCTGGTGAGGCGCAACGGCAAGTGGATCGAGAGATTTTATCAGGTCACCACGTTGAAACCTTGAGCAAGGGTGCGAAACCTGTGACGGTGCATGCCCGGAAGCTATACGGCACGACGATTACAAACAGGAGGAGTTGAATGGCTGAGCAGGACATAACGCGCGAGCAACTCGCGCAGCTTCTGAACGAGGATCTGTCGCGCGAGTATCAGGCGATCATCGCCTATGTGGTCTACTCGCAGGTGCTTAAGGGCGCCGAATACATGAACATCGCCGCGCAGCTCGAGGAGCATGCGCATCAGGAGCTGCAGCATGCGCTCATCATCTCGCGGCAGATCGACTATCTCGGTGCCATGCCGAGCGTGACACCGAAGCCGGTGAAGACGTCAGAGAAGGCGCGCGACATGCTGAGCTTCGATCTCGACTACGAAAACGAGACCATCCGCAACTATCGCGACCGCATCCGCCAATGCGAGGCGCTCGGCGAATTCGCCATGGCCGAGCAGATCAGGGAAATCCTTGTGCAAGAGCAGGATCATCAGATCGATCTTGCCACTGCGCTTGGCATCGAAGTGCCCAATGTCGGCGCGGGCCGGCCGCGCAGCAAGGGGACGCGCTAGCTGAAGCAGGAAACATGCAAACCAACAGCGCGGCGACTGTCACTTGCCGGTCCGCTTGATGGAGAAGCAGGTGGCGACGATCTGGTTGTTGGGAACGTCCGCCGACTGCGTGTAGCAAAGTTCCATCTCTTCGGCTGACAGGATGGTGAAGTATGCTGTAGCGAATTCACGTCTGAGCTCCCGGGGGAGGGCAGCGATGCGCGTTATCGTCTTGTTATGTCTCTTCCTGTGGCCCGGATTTGCTCTGGCAGAGGAGCCGACGATAACAGTCACCGTCGGCGACCAGACGCGCATCTTCACGCGGGACCAGCTTCTGGCGCGGCCGGACGCCGCCACGATCCAGGTGCCGCGCGACATCACCTACCGCGTACCCCTGACCTACCGTGCCGTGCCGGTCGCGTCCCTGCTCGAAGGCATGACACTACCGCCCAACAGCATCCGCAGCGAGCAATGGCCGTTCCAGATCGCGAAGCTGGTGAGCCAGCCTCCGCCAGCAGCCCGCTGGCCTGCCCTCGCCGTCGACCCCGGGCTGCCACCGACCGATCCCATTCGGGCAGGGCAGGCGCTGTTCGTGGTTCAGTGCCTCACCTGCCACAAGCTGAATACCTGACGCCGCAGGGCTTGCACGATCTGATCCGCAACCCGAAAGCTGTACGCACCTGGCCTGCTCAGGCCATGCCGCCCTTTCCGCCCGATTATCTCAGCGACCGCGAGATTGGCCTCGTTAGCGCCTATCTCAAGCACATGGCCGGCCGGAAGCAGCCCCAGTAGCCGCCTCTACTTCTTGTCGGGTTCAGCGTCGGGAAAGGCGTCTGGCGCGTCCGTGAGGATCTTGGACATGGTCCAGCGCGGCTTCAAGGTCTTCGTGATGTCGTCGATGCGCCAACGCCCGTCCTCGAGCACGAGATCGAACAGCATGTCGCTCGGGCGATCGAAGTTCTTGAATGTCGCGCGCACTTTGGCTTGCGTCGCAGTCTGCGACACGGGCGTGATCTTGAGGTCGGTGAGCTTCCAGTCCTGCCCGTCGATGAACACATCCCAATCGATCCGGCCCACCATGCCCTCAGGTGTTTCCTTGTCGTCCTTGTCGATGAGGGCCTGGAGCCGCTTGCTGTAGACATGAGGCAACCCAGCCTTGTCCGTCTCGTAGGTCTTGTAAATCGCGGTGATCAGAGTCACCGGGCCGCTATCGATTGGTTTCGCGGATGCCGTGCCCGCGAGCGCAAGACCGAGAAGGAAGGCGAGAACGATGCGCATCGAAACTGACTCATTCACGCCAAAGCGGGAAGCACCACGGCGGCATTGGCGGCAAGATAGGCGGCAAGCAGAACGCTCACCCAAATGCGGTCGGCGCGCGTGATCGATTTCTCGGCCGCATCATCCGCCCCGCGCCATGACGTCAAGACCACCCGCGCCAACGACGCGATTATGAACACGTAGGCAAGAAGATAGATCTTGTCGAGCATCATCAAATAATCGACATCGGGGAGCGTCGCGCTCGACGTGAGTTGCAGCGCGACGAGCGTCAAAAGCGCGGTGATGCCAAGCCCGATGCGGCCCTCGACGTAATGCGGGCGGACGAACAACACGAGCGCCGCGCAGATCACAATCAACCCGATCGGAACGAAGGTCTTGACCGACATCGCCATGAGCGGCCGGGCGACCGGGACGGACAGGACGACACGCGAATAGGTGTCTCCTTGAGGTACCGCTAGGTCTCCGAAATTCGTTGGGTAGGTTGTTTGACACGATCCGCATCTCGGGCTTGCCCACCTTGAAGCCCGGCAGTGTGATCTGCGGGTCGAGGCCGAGGCTGTTTGAGGGATCCGGCACATAGATTTGCGTGTCCTCGCTCGCGATCGTGTCCTCCATCGCCACCGTCAGGAATTGCGTGTCGAAGGGATAGTCGGCGAGCTGGAACTTGGTCGAGAACCGCCCCTGATTGCGGATGATGGCGTAAAGGCTGCCGTCCGGCATTTGCTTCGGCTTGTCGTAGAGCTCATCCCGCTGATGATCGTTCGGGTCATACCGGTTCATGAACTCCATGGTCTTCGAGGGATCGAGGTCCGACGCCTTCCAGCGGAAACAGACATAGAGATCGACGGCGTAGCTGTTGGTCTTGAAGTCGAGCTCCTGGATGTCGTTGATGTAAGCGCCGACCACGACCTTTGCCGGGCTGTCGGGAACTTGCGCCGCAGCGATTTGTGCGAGCACTTCCTGCGGTGGTGCAGATGGGATTGGCTCACCTAGCGCGGAGGGCGAGAGGGCCAAAAGAGCGAGCGCGGCAGCGGCCAGGCCTCGCACGGTCGAACGCGTCGGAAATCTCGTCAAGCTCAAATCGCTTTTCTGGTGGAGGTGCTTAGGAAGGCTTTTCGGGAAGTCTATTTGCCACAGCCGGTGCGTGGATCAAAGGCGTCTCGGCGGCTAAAATCGTCTGGCTCGCAGCCGGGGGCCCATGTCGATCGACGCTCGCAACGAAGGGTTCTTTGCCCACGATGTGGTCGAGGGCGCCCCGGTGCTCTCGCGCGCAATACCGGCCCGCGACCGCACGTTGAGTCTCGCCGGCTCGGCGAGCTTGCATGGGCTGGCACTTGCTGTGCTCATCCTCCTCGCGCCGTCCTCTGGGACAGATAGGTCAGGGAAGGGCTTAGGTCTCGTTCCGGTCGAGGTTGAGCTCGATTGGAACCGTGCCGCGCCCGCTGAAAAGCCGGCGCAACCCGCCGTCGCACCGTGGGGTAGCTCCTCCCAGACGCCATCCGCCGCCGACGCGCTTGCGAGCAAGCTTGAGGCGCTGGCTAAGTTACGTGAGCCCGGCGTTGCCGCGCCAAGTGAGGAGGATGGCCCGCGTGCTGCGACCATGTTGCCGTCGAGCGCGTCATCGCCCGGACAGACGGGCATGTACGGCTTGAAGGACTTCATTCTCGACCAGGTCGAGCGCCGCTGGAATCTCAACCTCGCAAACCTTAAAGACGCCGATTACTCCGTGCCGATCCGCGTCAAGCTCGCGAAGAGTGGCGAAGTGCTGAAGGCGGAGCTCGTGGCCAATCCTCGCTCGGGAGACCCCCACTATGACGAGGTCGCGATCAGTGCCCGCAATGCGGTGCTCGCATCGTCGCCGCTCGCGCTTCCCGTTGGGCAATACGACGACGTGATGGACATGGTGCTCTACATGAACCCGCGGGACACGCTGCGCTGACCGAACTCAAGGCAGGTCCCGCGCCACGCGAAATCCGGTGAGGCTCGAATAGTCGGTGTCCTTGTCGCCGCGGTCGCTGCCGCTCCGCGCAGCCGAGCGGACGAACACCGGCAGAGAACTCCAAGAGCCGCCGCGGATCGCGCGCTTGCTGCAATCAGCCTCGCTCCACGCGCTGCCGTCCCCCGGCGCACCGACATAGCTTTGGTGCCAGCAATCGGCGGTCCATTGCCAGGCATTGCCTAGTATGCCGTAAAGACCGAAAGGATTTGGCCTTAAGCTGTCGACATTCGCCAAAATGCGATTGTCCCACGGGCTGCCGCAGCCGTTGCAATTGGCGTTATTGGCGCCGATGGCGTCGCCCCACCAGCGCGCTGTGGTCGTGCCCGCACGCGCGGCATATTCCCATTCGGCCTCGCTTGGTAGTCGGTAGGGGCCGTGCTCGCGCGCCGTCGCAGGATGCTCGGCGCGGATCTTGGCGTTGAGCCAGTCGATGTAGCGCTCCGCATCGCGCCAATCGAGACACACCGCGGGCCAACGTGGCAGGTCGGCATCAAAAGGCGGCGATGCAAGCCCGTGACCTGGAGAATGCCATCTCATGTCGAGCATGGCGTTGCAGGCTGCTGGCTGATAGCCGGTCTCTTTCAGGAAGGTGAGGAACTGCTCGCTCGTCACGTCGAACTTGCCGAGCGCGAAGGCCTTGAGGGCCACCGTGCGCTGCGGGCCTTCAGAGTCGAAACGACCGCTCTCAGATGGCGGGCTGCCCATAGTGAACTTGCCGGCGGGGATGCCGACCATCACCGGACATTGCGAACACTCCTGAAACTCGCGTTCCTTCTGGTCGAGGGCGAAAGTTGCCACGGGCCCAGCGCCGGCAACGGCTGCGACCACAAGAAGTCGTACGAGCGTTCTGCAAACGAGAGCCATCCGCTCAGATCTAACTCGTCGCGCGGCACAATGACATCTGCCATTGCGCGCATTCTATGACCACGTGCGAAGCGGAGGGACGTCTGTCTCGAAGGAGCGTCCAAATGACAAAATACCTTACAACCTTCGTCTTGGTTCTTTGCGTGGCCGGACCTGCGCTCGCCGCGACTCAGTCCAGGACCGGGCATTTCGCCGTCAAGGATGCGGTCGGCAACTGCGCCGTTGTCGACACGCTTCCAAGCAAAGTGAGCGGCCTGAGAATCGTCGGCAACAAAGCCGACTATGCAAGCGTGGCAGATGCCCAGAAGGCGCTGGACTCGGGCTGCATCGGCAAAATCGGTAGAGCCTAAAGCAGACGCAGCGTCTCAATCGAGCTTCTGATAGGTGTTGTCGAAATCGTCCTGAATGACGGTCGCCTTGCCTTGCGCACCGAGCACGAGGTCCTGGTCAGGAGTGGTGGTCGTGTAACGCCAGCCCGAAGGCAGTTTCAGTTTGCTGCCGAGAGCATCCAACTGGTCGTATGTGAGTGTCTTATCCACGATTTGTGAATAAGCTTGCATCGCGTAGCGGCTGCCATCCGACGCTTCCAGCATATGCACAGGCAATCCGGCCTTGAAGCGATACACCGTGTCGCGATTGATGGTCTGCTCGCGATAGGGCCGGTGCAACAGATCGAGAAGCCCGACATCGATGGTGGCGCGCTCGGTCAATTCGAGTCCGCCAGCTTCGATTTTTTCGCCGGCCTTGGTCGAACCTGATGCCGTGATCGAGTCCATCAGGAAGTAGCGCGGGCCGTTGAGCAGGACGGTGACGGCGCCGAAGCGCTGCTTCATGGTGCCCTCGGTGATGCTGTCCCAAATCTGCGCCGGGATGCTCGCAATGTCGTCGCTACCGGAGCGCAGCGCCTGCGCCGCAAGCGTAAGCCTCCACTGAGTCAAATACTGTATCGGCGGCGAACCGATCATCTCGGTGAAGCGCTCGGCAAGCGCCGAGCGTGACAATGCCACCGCGCGGGCAAGCTCATCGACCGTCCAGGCGCGCTTCGGATCGCCATGCAGTAGAGCGAGTACGCGGCCGACATGTGGATCCTGCAATCCCGCAAGCCAGCCTTTGAGATCAAGCGGCTTCGACTGCGCATAGCGGCGCAACGCTTCGATGAAAGCAAGTTCCGAAAGCTTTCCGAGCAGCGACTGGGAGCCGGGCCGCTTGGCCAGCGATTCCTCCACGCCAATGTGAAGCAGATCGCCGAGCCAGCCGCTTTTCGAGATGTCGCCGAGTGGTATGCGTAGCATCGCGGGCAGAGGTCCGAGCAGGGCCCGGCAGGCGCGACGATCGCAGGCCAGATAGCCGCAGATGAACCGCGTCGCTTCGCCGTCGCCGCCCCAGCGCATCTCGATCAGGCCTTCAATCGCCTCTGAGCCGACCGGTGCAGGCGACAGCATAAGGTCGCTGCCGAGCAGATGGCGGTGATCATGCGGGAACAGGAGCAGATCGCCGGCCGCGACCTCGACCTCCTCGTTGCCGTCCACGAGCCGGGCTTTGCACGAGCCGTCAGTGAGAAGATGGAAGAATACGATGTGGTCGGCGCGCGGCAGGCGGGTCGCCGCCGTATGCAGGCCGTATTACGTCTCGACACACCACGGCGCCTTGAACTCGGCTTTGATATAGACCGCGCCATCCAGCCTGATGGCGGCAAGAACGTCGGACAGGGCGTCCACCAGAAAAACCTCCCTCTATCCGGTCCCGTTCTATGCCTTACGCAGGCGCTCCGCCAGCCAGCTCGCGATACGGCGGCGTGTCTTCCCGTGCGCGCGGCGCAGCACGCGGCCCATATTCATGAACCCGTGGATCGTGCCCTCACAGCATTCGTAATCGACGGGAACGCCAGCGGCCGCGAGCGTCTCGGCATATTCGGCGCCCTCGTCGCGCAGGGGATCGTAGCCAGCAGTAATGACGAGGGCCGGCGGCAATCCTGTGTAATCCTCATAAAGCGACGGGATAGCGCGCGGGTCCGTGAACGGCCAGGCGTTGCCGAAATAGTGATCGAAAAACCAGTCGATCATATCACGCGGGATGGGAAACTGGTCGGCGAGCTCTTTCCGCGAGGGCAGCCGGCCGCGCAAGTCGAGCGCGGGATAGATCAGAGCCTGGCCGCGCACAGGGGCGGCAAGCTTGCCCTTGGTCTCATGCAGCGCGACGGCCGCCAAGCCGCCTCCCGCGCTGTCGCCGGCAACGGCAATACGCGCAGGATCGAGGCCAAGCGCGCGCGCTTCGTGCGACAGCCATTCGAGCGCGGCGACCGTGTCCTCCACTGCCGCAGGGAACGGATGCTCTGGCGCGAGCCGGTAATCGAGCGAGAGTACCGTCGCGCGCGTATCGTGGCAGAGCGCGCGGCAGAACACGTCGTGCGTCGCGAGATCGCCAATCACGCAACCGCCGCCATGCACGAACAGGATTACTGCTTCGGCATCGATATTGGGATCAGCGGGAATGTATTTCCGTAGCCTCAATGCTCCGGCATCACTCGATACATCGAAATCGCTT
>Ga0134125_10005526_pt1 | contig 14333 bp, 8 predicted proteins | sample KB31751_FD_96464 | JGI IMG/M metagenome (GOLD analysis project Ga0134125, IMG submission 96464) | Terrestrial soil microbial communities with excess Nitrogen fertilizer from Kellogg Biological Station, Michigan, USA - KB3-175-1 | ecosystem: Environmental > Terrestrial > Soil > Unclassified ... | reverse complement strand
TCGCGGGGACCGCGCCTGCATTGCTTGCCGGGGGCGCGACGCCCTGCGGAATGTCGCGGCCCTTCGCGCCGACTTTGCCCACAGTGCAAACGGCGCGACCCCCGCGACAGGAGCGCGGTTACGACGCGGCTTTGTTCCTGTGCGCGCGGGCGCCCGGCTTCGCCGCCCGCGCTCGCCGTCCTCATGGCCGCTGCGCGGGGGCCCCTTCTCCCCGCTCCGCTCACCTGGTGATCGCATGAAAGGCACCAGCGACTCCCGGCGGGATATCCTGCGCACCGCCGCGCGCCTCTTCCAGGAGCGCGGTTACGACGCTACCTCGATGCAGGACATCGCCAGCGCGCTGAACTTCTCCAAGGCGGCTCTCTATCACCACTTCGAGAGCAAGGAGGAGATCCTGGTGCAGATCATGACCTACGGCATGGACATCTTCGAGGAGAGGGTGTTGGCCGTGGTCAAGGAGATCGCCGACCCCGAAGAGCGGCTGCGGGCTTGTATTGCGCGCCACATCGGCCTGGTGCTGAGCGGCAGCGACCGCGAGATCACGGTGATCCTGCACGAAAACCGGACGCTGCCGCCGGAGGCGGGCCGGGCGATCAACGCCCGCAAGAAGCATTACGTCCTTTACCTGGGCGATCTGATCGCGGAGGTGCAGGCCAAGCGCGGCCTGAGCCGTCCGGCGGTGCACGCGCAGCCGGCGGCGTTCGCGCTGCTGGGGATGATCAACTGGATGTACCAGTGGTACCGGGCCGAAGGGAACCTGACCGAACGCGACATCGTGGAGCAGTACACGGCGCTGTTTTTTAATGGGGCGCTGGGGGGATAGGATCGCGGGGCTTCAGCCAGAGGGGCGGTTGGGGAACGTAGTCGGGGTTCCGGCGGCGGGCCTGGGCCAACAGTTCGGCGCCACCGGGATCGAAGCCGAGCACGGGGTTCTCGTGGTCGCACTCCCGCAGCAAGATCCAGTCGGGAATTTCGGCGGGACGTGGATTCTGGGCCAGGTAGTCGCGCGCGGCGGCTTCCCCGTCACGCCGGAGGACGTCCCGGAGGACGATAAAGTAGTTCCACTCCGCCTCCGTGAAGGGCCGATCCTCGTCCCCGGGGCCGGGGTACTTCTTTCCCCGACTGGGGACGGGCGCGGTGGCGCGGCGGCGTTTTTCCTCGCGCAGAATCGTTGCGCGAATGCGGGTGGTCATGCGGTTTCCTCTTGTGGCGGTGCGGGATTCAGGAGCCGTTCGAGGCGAAGCTCGAGGTCGGCGACCTCGATCGCGCGCAGCAGGGTTTCGGCAAACCGAGAGACTACGCCGAGGCGCGCGAGGTCGGGATTGCGGTCAGCCAGGCCGGCAGCGGCGTACGCCAGGAGATCGAGCACGGTAGCGGTGGTCATGGCGTGATCCGGCTAGATGCGCGGCCGCAAAGGACGCTGGCCGGCGCGATGCGCTTTATGGACTGCCGTGTTATAACATCGGGCGACGCGGTGCGGCATGGGCGGCGCGGCGGCAGCGGAAATGCCGGGATCTGTTCCGTTTTTGCGCGCAAGTTGTTGCAGCCGCTCGACGATCTGTGGAACAGACATTGAGGGTTTGGGGAGGCCCGCGGGGGTGAGCGACGGGCTCGCCGGGGCGGGGTCGGGCTGAATGTCCTCCGGGTTGGGCTCGAAGGCGTCGGGGTCGAGCTGGGCGACGGCGTCGCGCCAGGTGCGCATGCGGGCGAGGCCGGCTTCGTCGAAGGTGAGCTGGAAGAGGGCCTTCCAGTAGGAGAAGGAGCGGGCGGCCTGGAGGCGGCAGATGTTGATGAGGGCGGCGCCGTCCATGAGGAGGTGGGCGGACTAGGCGTCGGCGAGCCAGACGCGGAAGCCGGGGTCCTGGCACCAGCGATAGTAAGTGGTGCGGCCGATGCCGGCGGCGGCGCAGAGCTCGAGTGCCGTTTTGAAACTGGGGTTCTCGTGGATGTATTGCAATAGCCGGCGCTGGGCCGGGCTGGGGTGGAACGACGGGTTGGCGACGGGAACCGGTTTGGAAGTCATGTGTGGCACCTTCACCATGGATTAGAGGCGCGCGGGACCGCGGCCAAGCTAGCGATTCCCTCACAGTTGTGCAATAAAGTTGTGCGATACATTGGATCGAAGTGCGCCTATAATCGGCCATGAAGCGGGTGGTGCACAGCATGCTTGGCCCGATCCTGGCCGGGTTGGTTCGCCCGTGGGTGACCGGCAGCAAGCGGCCTCGCGAAACCGCGCAGATTGCCGGGCCTACGGCGGATGCAGACCGCAAGCAGCCGGTGGAGGAATTGCCGGGAAGCAACGAGCAAGCGCGAGAAGCGCCGCGGCGGTAGACGTAGCCACAACAATTGATGGGCGCGGGCCCCAGCGCGGAAGGCCACGCGCCCGGCGCTTCCGGGCGCCTTCGGCTTTTGCTCGCGGGGACCGCGCCTGCATGGCTTGCCGGGGCGGCTTTGCCTACCAGCCCGTGGTGCCATGACATGTTTGGCGCGACCCCCGCCATCCGTAGCACACGCATTGCGGATTGGTGCTACACTTTGCAAGGAGGTTGTTATGACGCCAAGCATTGCCGCTACCATGGCGCCCGAGCCAAAAGCGGGGCCCGCCAGTCGCCTTGACGAGGCGCTCTCCATCGCCGGGCAACAGGGTCTTCTCAAAGGACGGCGAACGCTGGTGGTGCGGGGCCGCATGCCCGCGGCGCTGGTCGCCCAAGCCAAGAAAAAGACCGGCATCCAGTCCGACTCCAAGCTCCTGGAGGCGGCGCTCGCCAGCCTGGCGGTGGCCGACAACTACGCCGAGTGGCTGCTGTCGCAGCGGGGCACGGTGAGCCGGAACCTCGATCTTGAGTTCTAAGTCCGGTCTTGAGCGGTCGCTGCGCCGGCTCAAGCCGGAGAAACATCGCCACAGCCTGGCTTACCGGGATCGCGCGGCGCTGCCGTTCCTCGCGACGGTGGCGCCGCCGCTCCCGCCATTGCTGCTCGATACGACGGTCTATATCGACGCACTGCAGGATACTCTGCCCGCAGACGCCGCCCTAACGCTGCGCGCTGGCACTCTGTGGCATTCCACCGTGACCGAGGCGGAACTGGCCTTTGCCGCCGGCCGCCTGGAGCCTAAGCGTGACGACAGCGTGCATGCGGTGACCCGGATCGCGGCCTCGCTCGAAATGCGCCCCGCACACCGCATCCTGGCCCCCGATCGCGAGGTCTGGCGCGAGGCAGGGATTCTCGCCGGACTTCTCGCCCGCCTGCAGGGCTACGGCAAGAACGAGCAGCGCCAGGCGCTGCACGATGCCCTGATCTACCTCGGCGCCGCCAAGCACGGCTGCGCCGTTCTAACCCGCAACACCCGCGATTTCGATCTGCTCCTCCAACTCGCCCCTTGGGGCCGGGCTATCTTTTACGACCGCCCATAGGTCTGGTCGTTTTGATGGGCGCGGGCCCCAGCGCGGCTGCGCCTGCATTGCTTGCCGGGGGCGCGAAACTCGCACCGCCAGTTTCGCCCCTGCGGAATTACGACCACCCCACCGCGCAGAACGCGGTGGGGGCCCGGTTCGCAGCCCTTCGCGCCGACTTTGCCCGCAGTGCAAACGGCGCGCCCCCCGCGTATTGCATTTTCCGCCCGAGCTGTTACCATAGTTTTCTATGGGACCAGGCGCACTGCAGAGGAGGGATCGCTCTACCCCTCCCCGCACCGCATGGAGGCGGACGGCCGGATCAGCGCCACCTGGGGGCTGACGGAGAACAAGCGGCGGGCGCGGTACTACAGGCTCACCGCGGCGGGGCGGCGGGAACTCGAGCGGCATACCCGGAGCTGGCGGCAGGCGACGGGGGCGGTGGCGGCGGCACGGGAGACCTGATATGCGAACACTCCGGCGGCTTTGGTCGTGGATTCACCGGCATCGGTGGGAGCGGGAGATTGCCGAGGAGCTGGAATCGCACCTGGCGCTGCGCGCCGATGCGGACGAGGCGGCGGGAGCGCCTCGCGCGGCGGCGCGGGCGGGCGCGGAGGGGCGGCTGGGCAACGACCTGCTGCTGCGCGAGCGGGTGCGGGATGCGCGCGTGCCGCGCTGGCTCGACGACCTGGGGCGCGATCTCGGTCTTGCCGGAAGAATGCTGCGCCGGAGCCCCGGCTTCGCCGCGGTCGCGGTGCTGACGTTGGGACTCGGCATAGGCGCTTGCACCGCCATGTTCAGCGTGGTCGACGCGGTACTGCTCAACACGCTGCCGTATCCAGACGCATCGCATCTGGTGATCCTGCGCGGGTCCATCGCCTCCCCGGCACGCACGATGCCAGCCTCCACGCCCGAGGCGGCGTTTGAAGCCATCCGGCGGGCCAAGATTTTTACCCAGACGGAGTTTCTGGCCTATGAGAGCGGCTCGCTCGATCTGGATGGCTATGCCGACAACCCGGATGCCTACCGCGCATCGCCTGGCCTCTTCGCCATGCTCGGAATTCAGCCGGCTCTCGGCCGGGAGCTGCGTTGGGATGCGGACGAGATCGTCATCAGCGACGAGTATTGGCGGCGGGAGTTCCACTCCGACCCGCATGTGGTCGGGCGGGGTGTGCTTTATGGCGACCGACGCTACTCCGTGGCCGGAGTGCTGGGCCCAGAGCGCGGATACCCTACGAGCGCCGACCTCTGGATCCTGGCCAGCCCAACGCCGCGTTCGTCCGGCTACATCCTTGCGCGGCTGCCCAACGGGATTCCGGCCGCGGCCGCCTTGAAGCGGGCGCAAGCCGCGGTCGCGGTCATCGCGAGCCGGCCCGGTCTCCTGCGCGCTCCGCCCCACATGATCTGGCGTCTGTCGGTGGGCGCGCTCGGCCAAGTGCTGGCCCCACCCGCGTCGCGAAGGGCGCTGCTGGTGCTGCTGGTTGCGGTGGGCTGCGTGCTGCTGATCGCCTGCGCCAACACCGCGGCCTTGCTGCTGGCGCGCGGCGCCGGGCGTCAGCGCGAGTTCGCGGTGCGGCGGGCGCTGGGGGCGAGCCGCGGGCGCCTGGTGCGGCAACTGCTGGCCGAAGCCGTATGCCTCTCCGCCGGGGGCGGCGCTCTGGGATGGCTGCTGGCCGAGGCCGCGATGCATATGGCACGGCTCGGGCCCGATACCATCCCGCGGCTGCGGACCGCGCACTTGGACCCGCGGGTATTGGGTTTCGGCTTGGCGGCCGCGCTCTTGAGTGGGCTGGTGTGCGGCGCGGCGCCGGCGTTCCGCTTCTCCCGCCCGGACTTGCAGCGCGGATTTCAGGGAGGAGCGCCGGCCACGCGCCGTTCTTCCCGCTCCAGCTTGCTGTTGACGGTTGAGATCGCCCTGTCTCTGGTGCTGTTGGTCGGCGCCGGCCTGCTGCTGCGCAGCCTGGACCACATGCTGGATGTCAGCACCGGATTCAACCCCCATTCCTTGCTCAAGTTCGACGTGATCACGCCGGAGTCCTTTGGGCGCGCGGCAACGGTCCAACGCAGTCTCCTGCATCAGCGAACCTTGGAGCGCATCCGCGCGCTGCCCGGGGTCGTGTCGGCCAGCGACGGCGGCAACAGCTTCGACGGTTATGACGACCTCGCGGGCGAGCCCTATTCCCGCCAGGATAAAGTCGGCGGCACGGTACACGCCGCAACGCATGTGGTCGGACAGGGGTATTTCCAGACGCTGGGCGCGGACCTGCTGCGGGGACGCGATTTCGGTCCCGCCGACATGATGCCACCTCCCCAGGCCGTATTCGACGCCACTCCGGCGAAGCCCGTGGCGGCGGCGCCTGTGCCGGTCTTGGTGAACCAGGCCTTGGCGCAGGCCCTCTGGTCCGGGAGCGATCCGGTGGGACAGATACTCATCTTCGAGCCCTCCGAACAGGAATTGGTCGTTGGCGTGGTGGCCAACCTCCGCGACTCGTCGCTGGCCGAAGGAGTGCGGCCGGAAGTCTATCAGCCGATGATGGGCAACTACTTTGACGCCACCTTCCTGGTGCGCTCCTCCTTGCCGCCCGCGGCGCTGACGCAAGCGCTACGCCGGACGCTGCGCGCGACCGACGCCTCCATCCAAATGGGCGAGCCGGAGATGGTGGACGAGGCGCTCGCCACCACACTGGCCGAGCCGCGCTTCCGCACCCTGCTGCTCGGCGTCTTCGCCGCTCTCGCGCTGGCGCTGGCCCTCATCGGCCTCTATGGCGCGCTCGCCTACCGGGTGCAGCAGCGCACGCGCGAGATCGGGGTGCGCATGGCGCTCGGGGCCGCGCCGCGCGCGGTGACCGGGATGGTACTGGGCGAGAGCCTCGCCGTGCTCGCCGCCGGACTCGTTCTCGGCGGCCTGCTGGCCGCCGGGCTGACACGCGCGCTCGGCAGTTTGCTGTTCGGGGTGTCCGCCTTCGACGCTGCAGCCTGGGCCGGCGCCATCGCCCTGCTCACCCTCGCCTGCCTGCTGGCCAGCTATGTGCCCGCGCGGCGGGCGGCGCGGGTGGACCCGATGGCGGCGCTGCGCTGCGAGTGATGAAAGTGCTGCGCAGGTGATGGGTCTGGATGCGGCGGCATCAGCTGGAGCGCGACATCGCCGCCGAGTTGGAGTCGCACCTGACGTTGCGCGCCGACGGTGCAGCAGGCGATCAACTTTGACGGGCCCCAGCGCGGAAGGCCACGCGCCCGGCGCTTCCGGGCGCCTTCGGCTTATGCTCGCCCCGGCATGGGGACCCCAGAGCCCCATGCCGGTGCTGCGCTCGCGGGGACCGCGCCTGCATTTCTTGCCGGGGGCGGGCCGCCCTTCGGAGTTTCGCGGCCCTTCGCGCCGACTTTGCCCGCAGTGCAAACGGCGCGACCCCCGCGACCGGTATTTCCCAAATCTAATTAAACAGGTACCCGGAAAACTTCGCGCAGATCGGACCTTCCTGGTTTTATTGCACCGGGAAAGGGCAAGCAGCAAGCGCGACCGGCATTCTGGCGCGGCGGGCGACCACGATGGACTGAGGTCTGCAACGGCGCGGTCATTGCACCACGAGGGTGAGGCTGATGGTGCGGGTTATGCCGCCGCCGGTCGCAGTCAGGTTCAGGGTGTACGAGCCGGTGGGCGTGGCAGGCGGGGCGGTGTTGCCGCCGCCACTTCCGCCGCTGCTATTGCCACTGGCGCCGCTTGGGCGGCCACTACAGGCGGACAACAAAGCCAGCCCGACGAAGAGGGTGCCCATCAGCAGCCACGCCGGCCGGCGAGCGGCTCGCCCAGCATGGGAGCGCCGCCATCGGAGCCCGGCACCGGCGCCGAGCAGGAGGACACCGAATAGCGCCAGTTCACCGTAGGGGAGACGGTCGAATGGTGGGGCACTGTCCGGACCCTTGACGAGCAGCGAGGGCGCTGTGGTCGAGACGGTCACGGTGGCAGCGGAGGCCGAGGCGTCGGTGATGGAGACGCTGGCCGGTGCCGGGGTGCAGGTGGCACCGGTGGGGGCGCTGGTACAGGTCAGCGCGAAGGTTCCGGTAAGGCCGCCTGACGCGGTCAAGGCCAGATTGTACGTCGCCGTCTTGCCCTGGGGCACGGTCTGGGTCAGGGCGGAGCCGCTGGCGGCAGTTATGACCAAATCGGCGCCGGTGCCCGACAGGGGCGCGGTCTGCGGGCTGCCGGCGGCGTTGTCGGTCAGGGTCAGGGTGCCGCTGCGGGCCGCGCCCGCCGTGGGCGTGAAAGTCACCGCAACCGTGCAGATGGCGCCGGCGGCAAGGCTGGAGCCGCAGGTGTTGGTCTGGCTGAAATCCCCGGAGGCCGTAATCGAGCTGAGGGCCAGGACGGCGGTACCGGTGTTGGCCACGGTTATGGCCTGCGCGGCGCTGGAGGTTCCGACAGTCTGGCTGGCAAAGGTGAGGGTGGACGGCGTCAGGGAGACCGCAGGCGCCGCCGCGACACCCGTCCCCGAGAGAGTGACCATCTGGGGCGAGTCGAGGGCGCTATCGGTGATGGTCAGGCTGCCGGGGCGGGTCCCCGCGGCGGAGGGGGTGAATGTGACCGAGATCGCGCAATTCGCGCCCATAGCCAAGCTGGAGCCGCAGGTGTTGGTTTGCGCAAAGTCGCCGCTGGCCGTAATCGCCACCCCGGACAGCCCGGCTTGGCCGTGGTTGGTGAGGGTCACGGTTTGCGCGGAACTCGGAGCCCCCACGGTTTGGGAGGAGAAGGTTAGGCTAGTGGCGGAGAGACTGACGCCGGAGGAACTGCCCTCTCCAGCGAGGTCGATTTCCGCGATCCCGGCCGAGGAAGAAGCGGCGGTCGGTTTGGCTAGGGACGACCTCAGTTTGGTGGAGACACTGGCCGAACTGGACGAGTTGAGGGATCCGGTGACAGAGATGGACCCTGTGATGCTGCCTGCGGTTAGGGGGCTGAGCGCAACCTGAATGACGCAGGATGAGCCGTTGGCGAGCGCGCCGTTACAGTTATCCGTCTCGCTAAACTCGCCGCTGGCGGCGATTTGCAGACCGGCTACATCCTGGCCGGTTTGGTTCTTTAAGGTCACGGACTGTGGTGTGCCCACCGCTCCGAGAGCTTGCGAACCAAAGCTCAGAACGGGAGGCGTCAGGGTGAGACCGGTGGGGCTGCCAAAACCTGTGAGGGAGACGGTTGCCGCCACACCAGTGGCGCCAGCAACGCTGAGTATCCCGGTGGCCTCGCCGGCCAGCGATGGCGCGAAACTCACCGTAATGGTGCAACTGGCGCCGACGTCCAGGCTGGCGCCGCAGTTATCGGCTTGAGTAAAGGGACCTTGGAGCACGATCGCGGGCAGGGCCAGCGCCGCGGTGCCGGAGTTGGTGAGCACGACGGACTGGCTGGGGCCGTTGAGGGTGACACCGAAGGAGTTGCCGCCGGGTATGGGCTGGCTACCGAAGGCGAGTTGGGTGGGTTGCAGGCTGACGCCCGCGCCCTCGCCGTAGCCGCTGACGGCGACCACATGGAGGCCGTCGGCGGTGTCGTAAATCTGGACGGCGCCGGTTTCACTGCCCGCGATGCTGGGGGTCATGGCGACGCTGATCACACAGGTTTGCCCCGCCGGTACAGGGGCGGCGGTGCAGGTATTGGTCTGGGTGAAGTCGCCGACCGTTTTCACCGCGTTGACGGTCAGATCGGCGGTACCAGTATTGGTCACGGTGACGGTCTGCGAAGAACTGGTTCGGGAAACGGGGATGCCCCCGAAGAAGAGGGTGGCGGGGGCGGCGGTCATCCCCGCCAGGGTGCCGGTGCCCTGAAGCACGGCGGAGGTGGCGGCCAAGCCGGCGGCATCGCCGACCGAGAGCGTGCCGCTGCGGGAGCCGGCCGCGGCCGGAGCAAAGCTCACGCTCACCAGACAGGTCGCACCCGGAGCCAGGGTGGCGGGGCTGACCGGGCAGAGATTGACCTCTTGAAAGTCGCCCGAGATCGCAATCGGATTCAGCGCCAGTGCAGCGCTCCCGGTGTTGGAGACGGTCAGAGTTTGACTGGGACTGACGGAGTTCGCCACCTCGGCGCCGAAGGTTGCCGAAGCCGGCGTGACCTGAAGCCCAGGGGTGGTGCCCAGTCCGTTGAGGGACACCGCCTGGGATCCGGCGGAGTCGGCGATAGTGACGGTGCCGGACTGGGGCCCGGCGTCGGTGGGAGTGAAGACCACGTTGATAGCGCAGCTCGATCCGGCGGCTAACGAGCCCACTCCGGATGCTGTGGTGCAGCTGGTGAGGTCGGCGAAGCCGGCCGAGGCGGAGATGGAAGTAATAGCGAGGGGGCCGCCGCCGGTGTTGGTCAGGACGAGGGTTTGGGCGCCGGACGTGGTCCCGACGAGTTGCCCGCCGAAGAGCAACTGCGTCGCGCTGAGGTTGGCGCCAACCGAATATCCGTTGCCCACGAGCGCCACAGTCTGCGTGCCGGCGTTGTCGGTAACGGTGAGGGAGCCCGAATCCGCGCCGGGGACACGAGGGGTGAAGGTGACATTGATCGAGCAACTCTGCCCGGGCGCTCCAAAGCCGGGTGCCAAAATGGTGGGACAGTTGTTGGTCTGCTGATAATCACCCCCGGCACGGATGGCGATGCCGGTGATGGCCACGCTCCCCGAGTTGGCCAGGGTGAGGGTGATGGGAAAGCTGGTAGCACCCTGTTCGGTATCGGGAAACTGCAGCGACGGCGGGGTGAGCAGAACGCCCGCGGCGATACCCACACCAAAGACAGACAGGGTTTGGGGACTGCCGGGCGCATCATCGGCGATGCTGATCAGGCCGGTGCGGGTTCCCGTGACGGTCGGAGTGAAGTTCACGGTCACGCCGCAACTGCTACCCGCGAGGACGGTGGCGCACGAACTGACCGCGGCAAAGTCGCCGGAGCCGGTAATGCTCGTGATGTGCAGGTCGGCGGTACCGGAATTGAAGATGGTGAAGCCGAGGGGAAGAGTGGTATTCAGCGCCTGGCTGCCGAAGTTGAGCACGCTGGGGGAGAAGGCGAGGCCGGGGGCGATGCCCGAACCGGCGAGGGGAATGGTTTGTGGGCTGTTGAGCGCGTTGTCGACCAGGGCGATGCCGCCGGTAGCCGGGCCGGTCGTGGCGGGGGTGAACGTGACCGATAACGTACAGCTCGCACCGATGGCGAGGCTGGCGCCGCAGTCGTTGGATTGGCTGAACGGACCCGAAGCGATGATCGAAGTCATCGCGACGGGCGCGGAGCCGGGATTGGAGACGGTGATGGTTTGCGCCTGACTGGTAGTCCCGGTGCCCTGGCTGGCGAAGGTCAGCGTGGCGGGCGCAAACGCGAGCGTCGGTGGCGGAGCGAGCCCATCGCCAGAAAGGGCGACGGTTTGCGAACCGCCCGGGGCGTTATCGGTCAACGTCAGGGCACCACTGCGCGTGCCGGCGACGGTCGGGGTGAAGATTACGGAAATGACGCAGTTGGCGCCGGGGGCGAGGTTGGCGCCACAGTTTTGGGTGGCGGCGAAATCCCCAGAGGCCTGAATGGTGGCGATGGCGAGCGCGACCGTGCCGGGATTGGAGAGAGTGACTGTCTGTGCGGGGGTCGGGACACCCAGGAAGGAAGTGCCAAACGTCAAAGAGGAGACGGAAACGTTGGCGCTGGGACCTGTTCCGGTGCCGGTCAGCGAGACACTCCCGGGGACGCCGGATAGCGAGAGAGTCCCGGTGCGGGCACCGGGCGCGGTGGGCGTGAATACGACCGAGATGGTACACGTACCCAGCGGTTGGACCGCGAAATGGTCGCAGCCGCTGGCGGCAAAGTCCCCGGTGGTGGAGGCGCCGGGGTAGGTCATGGTCACCGGGTTGACGTTGGTCACGGTGACCATCTGGGCAGCGCTGGAGGTGCCGACTGGCTGTCCGGCAAACGTCAAGCTCGTGGGAGAGAGCGCGGGCGGTACCGGGATGCCGGTACCGGTGAGCGAGACAGTCTGCGGGCTGCCGGCGGCGTTATCGGTAATGGTCACGGTACCGGTGCGGGTACCGGTGGCGGTGGGGGTGAAGGTGATGGCGACCACACCGCTGTTTCCCGGATCGATGAACTGATTGTGCGTGGCACTGAAATCCCCGGTTGCGGTGGCGCCAGTGATGGCAAGCTGCGCCGTGCCCGTGTTCTTGATCGTAATGTTCTGCGGCATGCTCGCCGTGCCGATTACTTGGGAAGAAAATGTCAGGCTGGTCGGGGAGAGACTAGCGACCGGGGTCCCTGTTATGCCAGTGCCGGTCAATGTGACGTTCTGGGGGCTGTTGGGGGCGTTGTCGGTGATGCTGAGGGCGAAGGTACGGATGCCGATCTCGGCCGGGTCGAACGTCACCGCAATTGAGCAGGTAGCATTTGGAGCCACCGGCGCAGTGCACGTGTTGGTTTCGGTGAAATCCCCGGTGGTGGTGACGTTGGTGATAGAGAGTGGGGCGCTGCCGGAATTGGAGACCGTTACCGTCTCGGTGGCGCGGGTACCCTCCGGCTCCGCGGGAAAGGTCAGGCTGCTCGGGCTGAGGACAATCGTCGGCGCTGTTCCCGTTCCGCCCAGGTTGACGATCTGAGGGCTGTTGGGTGCGTTGTCGGTGATGGTGAGCGCGCCGGTAGGACTTCCGGCACCGGTCGGGGTGAAGACGACCGTAATGGTACAGGTGGCGTTCGGGGAGAGAGGTGCGGTACAGGTATTGGTCGCGGAGAATTCTCCTGAGGCGGCGACACTGGTGACGGAAAGGGGTGCGCTCCCAGAATTGGTCACCGTCACCGTTTGGGCGGTGCTGGGTGTGCCGGCCAGTTGCGCCGGGAAGGTCAGGCTAACGGGGGTGATGGTGGCGGCCGGTAGAGCAGCGGGAGTCACGGTCACGCTCTGGGTTTGGGAGCCGCCATTGTAGGAGGCGGTGATGGTCACCGGCGTGGAGGTAGCGACGGTGCCGGCCGTCACCTGGATCGAGGATTGGGTCTGCCCGGCCGGCACCGAGATCGTCGAGACCGCGAGGGCCGGAGAGTCGCTCGACAGGGCTACGGTTGTGTCGCTCGCGGACGCGGCACTGAGGGTGACGGCGATCGTAGCCTTTGTGCCGCTGGGAATCGAAGCCGGGGTTACGGACAGAGCGGTGAGGGTCATCGGGCTCGCGGCGGTAATGGTTATATCCAGCGAGGCCGAGGGTATCCCATTGGCCACGACTTGGAGCGTGCTGGCGCCGGTCTCGATGTCGCTGGGAAGATCGAATGAGGCCGACACCGCCGCGGAGCTGGCGACGCCCATGTAGCTGATATCGTGGACAAAGGCGTAGCGCACGTGCCCACTGGCGGTGTTGGTGATGCGCACCAAGGGGTAGTTGGTGGCTGCCTGGTAGTCATCGCCGTAGGCAACGGCCTGCGACAGGCCATTGAAGCCGGTTCCGGACACGGTGTAGGTCTGGCCGAGCGTAAGCGATGACAGTTCGGTGCTGTTGCTGATAACCGGAGCGGCGGCAACCGCGGTCCCGGTGGGGCTGTAGATCTCCGTGTCGGTTGTGCCATCTGTAAAGAGCACCTGCCCGTTGGGCAGGAGCAGGAGGCGACACTCAAAGCTAACGTCGTTGGCGGCAGCTGGCGGGCCGGTAATGGTACTAACGGAGTTCGTGCTTGGATCGAACACGAAAAAATGCGTGGGGTTTGTTGTTGGAAACGCGGAACTATCGCTCGGATAGCTCGGATTGGGAGCGCTGGCGGCCACCAGTACGCGACCGTCCGGAAATAGCACGGCGGGGGCGTCCGCGGGCTCATAGGTAATACCGCCATCGGTGAGGGTTCCGCTCGATGTCCAAGAACCTGGCGTGGTCGCGAAGGGCGCAGGCGGGGCGTAAATCCCGATCGCACCATTAGCGCCGAAGGCCACCACCTTGCCATTCGCCATGAGCATGGCCGGTCCCATCTCGTCAGCATTCCCGACTAGGGTCATGACGGGGGGAATGCCCGCCGGGAGCCAACCCTGTCCGATAAGGTACCGCTCCGCCTGACTGGAGCCTGTCACGTCAACCGTGAGGAACGAACCATCCTGCGGAAGTTCTGTCCATCCCTCCTCGTCGTTATTTCGTTCAGCTTTATTGTTGGGGCTGAGGAACGTCCAGGTTGCGGTCGAGGGATCCAGGTCCTTGGTGGCGAGCTCAGCGATGTCAGCGGTGCTCTGCCGGTTACTGTCGATGGGGCGCGCCAACAGAAAGGTCCCATCCGCAAGGAGCATGCTCTGCGCATCGCCGATGTAATTCCACCCGGACGGACCCGCCAGCGACTGCCAGGTGTCCGCGGCGGGATCGTAAACGGCGCCGCGATTCTTCATGACGATGGACGGGTTGTTGGCCTCCAAGGTAGAAGTGTCGCTCAGGTTATACTCGCCGCCGATGACCAAGACTTTTCCGGAGGGTAGTACCGCGGAAGCGTAGTAGCGCGGGCCATAGCCGCTGGGCATGGTGGCCAGCTCTTTCCAGGCGCAGACTCCGTTGAGTTCGCCGGTATAGTTGCCGTTGGCATCCGGACTCAAGGCATACCAGTTGCCCGTGGGCGAGTAGGGTCCGGTCAGGGAGCGGATGTTGTCCTCTTGGAAAATTACCCTTCCATCGGTGAGGAGCAGGCCGGCATTCAATCCGGCAACTCCGGCCGCATCGCCGCACATGGTGACTTGTTGCCAGGGGTTAGCAGGGGTGCTGGCCGGCGCGACCGTAAAGTTGAAGGTGTTGGAAGTCTGCCCGTCCGGGTTGGTGACCGAGACCGTCCATGTGCCGGAGTCGCTCTGGTCGTTGAAGCTATTGAGCAATTGGCCGGCGCTCTGCCAGGTGGCGCTCTCGCCGCTGAAGGCGTGGTTGAGCGTGTCGTGAAAGGTGATGGTGGCGCCGCTCTGGAAGTTGCTCCCGGTGATGGTTACGTTTTGGGCGCTGTTG
>Ga0134125_10005525_pt1 | contig 14334 bp, 13 predicted proteins | sample KB31751_FD_96464 | JGI IMG/M metagenome (GOLD analysis project Ga0134125, IMG submission 96464) | Terrestrial soil microbial communities with excess Nitrogen fertilizer from Kellogg Biological Station, Michigan, USA - KB3-175-1 | ecosystem: Environmental > Terrestrial > Soil > Unclassified ... | reverse complement strand
CGTTCGCCTCGCAATTGAGCGCCAATCCGGCCGGCGACCGCATTGCCTGGATGCTATTCGAACAGGGGAAACGCAACATCTATCTTGCTGCGGGGCCTGATTGGAAGGCGCGCAAGGCCACCTTCTTCGACGACGATGACGGCCAGGAAATCAATCAGATAGTTTGGTCGCGCGATGGCTCGGCGCTGTTTTTCACTCGTGGCGGTGACTTTGAGATGGAGCGGGACATTCCCAACCCGGCGCTCTCGGTGACCAAGCCGGACCAATCCATCTGGATCTTGCGCACGGACGGCTCCGCGCCCAAGAAGCTGGTGGAAGGAAGCGCGGCCGAAACTTGCAAAGGAAATAGCGGCATTGTTTATCTGAAAGCCGGCCAGATCTGGGAGACGGCCGAGGATGGCAGCGGCGCAAGGCAGCTTATCAGCCTGAAAGGCAAGGCAAGCGAGTTGACGTGCTCTCCGGATGGTTCGCAACTCGCCTTTGTCGATGGCCGCAAGACGCACAGCCTGATTGGGCTGTATTCGTTCGCCGGGCGCGCGCTCCACTATCCGGATCCGAGTGTCGATCAGGATGGCAGCCCTATCTGGTCGCACGACGGCACGCGCCTCGTGTTTCTGCGCGTTGCGGCGAATACCCATGCATTCAAGTTTGGTCCGGTTCGACAGGCGCAGCCGTTTTCCATTCGAGTGATCGATATCGCCGGCGGCAAAGCTCGACAGATATGGAAAGCGGAAGAAGAGCAGGGAAGCGCGTTTAGCGATGTGGTTGCCGAGAAGCAACTCTTTTGGGGAGCGGATGGCGAAATTGTATTTCCCTGGGAGAAGACCGGGTGGAAACTGCTCTATTCGGTTCCGGTGAACGGTGGCGCGGCCAAGGCGTTGACTTCGAACGACGCGGAAGTAGAGCATGTGGCCCTATCGAAGGATCGAACCACCATCTACTATTCGACGAACAAAGATGACATCGACCGCAGGCATATTTGGCAGGCGCCCGTAAACGGGTCGAGCGTGCCGCATGAGATTACTTCTGGTGAAGGCATCGAATGGTCTCCCATCCCGCTCGCTGCGGCAGGGTCGTTCGCTCTCCTCGCCTCCGATGCCCGTCATTCAGCCCATGCAGCGATCCAAACCCGGAGCGGTAACCCTCAGGTGCTAGCTCCTGAAACGATTCCCGCGGATTTCCCGGCAAACCAGCTTGTAATTCCGCAGCAGGTAATTCTCTCCGCATCCGACGGCCTCCGTATTCATGGGCAGCTTTTCCTGCCGCCCCATGCTGCGAAAGGTGCAAAGCTGCCGGCATTGTTGTTCTTCCATGGAGGCTCGCGGCGACAGATGCTGCTCGGCTTCCATTACATGGAGTACTACTCAAACGCCTATTGCATGAATCAATATCTGGCGAGCAAAGGCTACCTCGTGCTTTCCGTGAATTACCGCAGTGGCATCGGCTACGGCATGAAGTTTCGCGAAGCGCTGAACTACGGGGCTACTGGAGCTAGCGAGTTCAACGATGTGATGGGGGCGGGCCTCTATTTGCGAAGCCGGCCGGATGTCGATCCGGCGCGTATTGGACTGTGGGGCGGCTCCTACGGAGGATACCTGACGGCGCTCGGGTTGGCGCGCGCTTCGGATTTATTCAAAGCGGGCGTGGATTTTCATGGCGTACACGACTGGAACAAAGTCATCGCAAATTTCGCGCCGTCCTATGACCCTAAGGCCCAAGCGGACGAAGCACGGCTGGCATTTGAATCCTCACCGATGGCCGCTGTTGACACCTGGAAATCGCCCGTGCTGCTGATCCAGGGCGACGACGACCGCAACGTGCCGTTTACCGAAACCATCCGGCTGACGGAAGCCCTCCGTAAACGGCATGTCCCGTTTGAATTGATTGTTTTTCCGAACGAAGTCCACGATTTTCTGCTCTACCGGTCGTGGATAAAGGCATACCAGGCTTCGGGCGATTTCTTCGATCGCCATTTTGCGGTGAAGTAGTGAGGCCGACTATACCGCTCTGCCTGGAAAGAATGCATCGCGGTAGTGGGATATAACCGGGGGATTCGCCATCACGACAGTGACAATATCAAAACGGGCTTGCGACCATTCCGCTCCCATTTTCAATAGATAAGAACGCGCGGCACGTACCAGATTTCTTTCCTTCTCATGGCCTAAAGCGCGCTCGGGTCCCCCGAACGAGGACGTGAGCCGTGTTTTCACTTCGACAAAGACGATGATGTCACCGTCTCGTGCAATGATGTCGATTTCGCCGGATCCGTCGGCAAGCCGGAAGCGCCGGGTCAAAATATGAAATCCGTTTTTCTTAAGGAACCTGTGAGCGATGTCCTCACCTTTGCGGCCCGTGGCCTGGGTTGACGCCATAATGCGTCGTTCCCGGAATTGGCGGAGAATGTCAAAAATAAGCCACATTTGTTCCCTGCCTATGATGAAGGGGAAAGAGTTTTCAAGCACTGCTCCAATGTGTCCAAGGCAAAGTCGGCTTGATCGCGGCCAATCACCAAAGGAGGACATAACCGGACGCTGTTCGGGCCACAGCCAAGAATCAGCAAGCCGCGCTCAAATGCCATTTGTTCCAGTTTGCTGCGAAGCTCCGGCGCCGGCTCTTTGGTTTGGCCGTCGCGCACAAGTTCAAAACCGATCATTAGGCCGCGGCCCCGCACATCGCCCACAATCGGAAACTGTGCGGGCCATTCGTGCATTCGCGTCAACATATATTCGCCAATGGCCGCCGCATTCTCTAATAACTGCTCTTCGAGCAGCTCGATTGTTGCGAGCGAGGCTTCCACCGCCACGGGATTGCCGCCAAATGTGGAAGCGTGCGCGCCTGGGGGCCAATTCATCACATCGGCGCGCGCTACGGCAGCCGAAAGCGGAAGGCCGCTAGCAATACCCTTGGCAATCGTCACAATATCGGGAGCGACTCCGAAGTGCTCGGAGGCAAACATGCGGCCGGTTCGGCCCATCCCCGATTGCACCTCGTCGTGAACAAGCAGAATTCCGTATTTGTCCGCGATGCGGCGCAATTCCTGATGAAACTTCGGCGGAGGCACCAGATAACCGCCTTCGCCCTGGATGGGCTCAACAAAGATAGCGGCGACTTCATTTGAAGGAAGAATCGTCTTGAATAGCTGGTCCTCGATTACCTTGACGCATTCCACGCTACAAGTGTTGGGGTGCTTGCCGTAAGCACAGCGATAGCAATACGCATAGGGAATGTGCTGCACGGGCAACATAGGACCGAAGCCTTTGCGCTGGACAACTTTGCTGCCGGTAAGCGAAAGCGCACCCATTGTGCGGCCGTGAAATCCACCGAAGAAGGCAATAAACTTATCGCGCCCGGTGTGATAACGCGCCATCTTGACTGCCGCTTCGATCGCTTCCGCACCTGAATTCCCGAAATATACGCGTCGCGATGTACCGCCGGGCACAAGGCTCGCGAGCTTCTCCGCAAGCCGCACCATATTCTCGTAGTAGAAATCGGTTCCGGACATATGGAGAAACTTCGAGGCCTGCCGCCTCACGGCCTCAACGACTCGTGGATGGCAATGGCCGGTGGCAACCACCGCAATGCCCGCATTGAAATCGAGAAAACGATTCCCATCCACGTCTTCGACAATTGCTCCTTCGCCTCGTGCCATCACGAAGGGGTAATCGCGCGTGTAGGACGGGGAAAGAACCTTGCCATCGCGGGCAACAATTTCCTTTGCCTTGGGTCCGGGTAGCGCCGTCACGAGGCTCGGCAATCGCGGATCGTCTACGATTCGCAGAGACATAACTTCACCTCAAAACCAGATTCAAAATGCGGCCATGGAACGAAGCCACAAGCGTCGGAGACGGTGTCGCAATTAGTCGCTGCCGAATAGCGAAGGACGAGATGCGGAGGGAGTCGCCACAATTCCACTGTAGCGGGTTTCCGGGTGCAGCCACAAATCGGATCTAGCGCTGCCGTTCGGATCTACCGCTACTGTGTTAGCAAGATGGTAGGTGGAATTGTATGGTGCTGAGTGCGCGGGACAGACCAGTTTTGGGGCAATGGCTGTCTATGTTGCGCCGCCGACACCGAACTCCACAACCTCGTGCGGCTCGCCAAGCATCGCGTTGGATCATCGAACCCGATTGCTAGGAGAAACGCAAACTCGGTTTAAGACATTTGAGGGACGGGGTTGGCGCGGCTTCCATATCAGCCACTTTTAGGTATTGCCGCTTTTGGCTGCCTGCTCGAGGAACGAAGCCGTTTTGTCCGCTCCATCCGCGCCAGCTTCCCTGTTGCCCCTACCTTGCACTCCGTTTATAAGACCGTAGTATTAGATTTCGCGGTGTGCTGCGTCAGCATCGGAGGCGAGATCCTGCAGCAGCTCAAAGAAAGCAGGTTCTTGTCCTATGAACAATCCATCCGCTGTGAAGCCGGTAACCACGTCCATTTCCGCGCCTTTGGTGTGGGTGGGGCGCACGATGGAACATCGCGGAAATTTCCGGTTGAGGAAAAAGCATGGTTCGGGCATGATGAGGTTGGATTGCAGCAGCGGCGGCTGGTTTTGCGTCAGGTCGACGAAGGTCACCGTTGCCTTTGTAATCGGGTCCGTGTCGGTCAACGGCGTCGCATTCCCCGCCTTATCCTGCCATGTTTGGAAATGCATTGTTTCGGTAGGCCCAATGCTGAGCAGAATCTGTAACACCTGACGGTGTGTCACTCGTTGCGCGAGTGCCGGATAAACGCTGGTTCCTCCTTGCTCGATAAAGGCGAAGTGAAAGCCCGCGGTGAACGCGATCGCTTTCAGATGATCGGTCGCATTACCGATACTGCTTCCAGCGGTATCGGCGTCGCTCCTCGGAATCGCGGGATGCTGTCCAACATCCAAACCTTTTACCGCTTGGCTAAAAGTAAAGTTTGGGTCGAGATCGGGATTTTCTGCGCTGCGGTATCTCGTGTAGAAGCTCGTGTCAACGGTCAATTGCGTCAAATTGGTCAGGCGGCCTTTTCCCGCCGAGCCTTCGGCCATGCTGCCGGGCAGTGTGCGGAATCTTTTGCCGCTCAGAAGATCGAGTTCGGCCGTCGAAGCTGCTTTTGAAGCCAGATAGGCTCTCAGAAACGCCGCGTGACTAAATTCGTCATCAGTGTTGTCATGAATGTACTGCGCCATATCCTCATCCAGAATTGAGAGCGCATCGGTGTAGAGCGGATTACCGCCAGTCGCCTTAGCGAATTCGTTATCTTGCGTTCCGCCGAGTTCCCAATATTGCTCCCACAAATCGCTTTCCAGAACTTCAACCGCGCCTAAGAATCGGAGAATCGCAGCATCGCCTCGGGTGAGGCGGCCGCCGCTATCGTCAGCATCCGAGTCTCTGGCAAGTAATGGAGCGTTACCCATCAATAATCCCGCTCCCACAGTTGCCGCGCCGGTTGAAAATCCCTTCTTAAGAAAAGAGCGCCGATCGGCGAATTTACTAATACTACTTATTTGTTCACTCACACCATATTTCCTTTCGAGAAATTAGTTACGGAGTTAACTCATGGTCTTCACCCTGAATTTGGCCCGCGCGGTGATGGTATGGCGAGAAGGCGTTGACGCTTGTGTTTAAAGCGTGAACAGTTCGTAAAAGGAATACAGCTTCAATTTTTTGAGGAGATAGCCGCTCTCTCGTGGTCGCGGCCTAGTTCCGGGTAATCGCTCGACTCACTGGCACCCGCTACTATCGTGATTGATACATGCGAGATCCAAACGAGCCGTTTGAAAATCTAGTCCCTCTGGATGTGCTTGCGATCGCTGCCCATCCCGACGATGTCGAGCAGACCTGCGGCGGCACGCTGCTCAAGATGTCCGAAGCGGGATACCGGACTGGCATCCTGGATTTAACCGCAGGCGATATGGGCAGCCGTGGTACGCCGGACCTGCGCATCGACGAATCGAACAAAGCGGCAGAGTTTTTGCGGATTAGCTGGCGACAGAATCTCCGGATGCCCGATGCGCGTCTGGAAAATACAATTGGCGCGCGAATGACCTTGGCGGGTGTCATCCGGCGTATCCGGCCACGAGTTGTGATTTTGCCCTATTGGACCGGGCGCCATCCGGATCATTACCGGACTACGGAACTGGGCTATGAGGCGAGCTTCCTTGCGGGCTTAAAAAGGCTCGAAGAAGATGTGCCACCGCACCGTCCGTTCAAGATCTTGTATTCTTCGATTTACGCAAATGTAACGCCGTCGTTCGTTGTGGATATCAGCCGCCAATTCGACCGCCGCATGGAAGCGCTTTTTGCGTATACTTCGCAATACGGCGATTCGGAAACCGCCGCCGGATTGTTTCCGTCGCACAAAGAAGTGGAAGAGCGGCTAGCGGCGATCGCGCGATTTTACGGAAATTTGATTGGAGTGAAATACGGTGAACCGTATGTGGTTAAAGAGGCCATTGAAATTGATGATATTGTCGCGATGCCAGTGCGGAGCATCTAGTGTGCATGGCGCATTAGGCCTGAAGATAGCGATGTTTGCGATCGTTGCTGTGCTGGGCATTAGCAATGCCGTTGCGCAAATGCCGCCGCACCCTAACTTTAGCGGTGAATGGCATATGGATTCGGCAAAGAGCGATTTCGGTCAGTTTTCCATGCCCAGTGTGCTGATTCGCGCGATCACGCAAAAAGACCCGGACCTGAGCATTGAGACGACGCAGCGTGGGGCCAGCGGAGAGCAGAAGTCAAATGTGTACTACCGCACCGACGGCGTTGATACGGTGAATCATCTCAGTACGGGCGTTGGTACAAGCCACGCCTTCTGGGACGGTAACACGCTGGTGATACGGACGACGATGAAGGGAAAAAACGGCGTCGAAATCGAGATGGAGGAGCGATGGACTCTCTCTTCCGACGGCAAGACGCTCATCACGACCAGTCACATCGGCACGTCGCGCGGATCCACCGATTTAAAACTGGTTTGCGAGAAGGCTAAGTAGGCACAAGTACCGCTGTGAATGGCCCCCTCGTCCGCTGGCTCGCAAAATGGGGGACAATTTAAGGAGAGATGCGTAGCCTCAGATTCCAACGGATAGCCGTCATTTCTCTCATGCCGGCGGCGCTCACCCTTGCGCTGGCGGCTCAATCGCCTGACACGGCCACGCCGGAGCAAAGTGGCTTTAAGCGCGCCGAAGAACCGGCGGCGCCCGCGCACAATGCTGGCAGCTACGTGGTTCCGGAAGGGACGCACATCCTTCTGAGCATGATTAACAGCGTGAGCACGAAGCAAGCCGCTGTTGGGGATCGCATTTATTTGGAGACTGCATTCCCGATTCTGGCAAACGGCCAGATTGTGATTCCGCAGGGAAGCTGGGTGGAAGGAACGTTGACGCAGGTTAAGCGGCCCGGCAGAGTTAAAGGCCGCGGACAACTTTATGTCCGATTCGATTCGCTAACGCTGCCGAATGGAGTGAGCCGTGATTTTCGCGCGCGCATCGGAGCGATGGATGGCCGTTCCACCGAACAGGTAAATAAAGACGAAGGTAAGATCACTTCCGCCGGAAACAAGGGCGGTGACGCGGCGACAATTGCTCAATCGGCAGGCGCGGCAGCGGGGGTGGGTACATTGATTGGCGCGGCGGCGGGCCATTACGGGATGGGCGCGGGCATCGGTGGTGCAGCGGGAGCGGCCGCCGGATTGGCCGGTGTTTTGCTTTCGCGCGGTCCGGATGCAACCTTAACCAAAGGTACGACGATGGAGATGGTGCTCGACCGGCCACTGACGTTTACAAAATCGGAAGTCGATTTCCGTAATGCCGCTCCGCGGCCGCCCATGGCCGATAGCGGCTCAGGACCGGAACAACCACAGCAAAACAAACGCCGCTGGACTCCGTGGCCGTTTTAAATCAAGCCATACAAGCGCATTAATTCCAGGGCATTGCTGCCTTCGACCACACCGGGCTTAAGGATGTAGTCAAAGGACATCCGGCCGTCGCGAATTTGATCGCGGAAATGGGCATTTGCGCCGGCGATGTTTGTGAGTGCCAGATCATGTGTGGTGATGACTCCGATTGCGTCCATATGCACTAGTCGATTGAGAATCGCCTCGGCTCCGATACGGCGATCATCGGAATTGGTGCCCTGCAGAATCTCGTCAATCAGGAAAAGCGCCGGAGGCCGTTCGCGGGCGATTTCCACAATTTGCCGGATACGCGATATTTCGGCTGAGAAATGCGATGCGCCTTGCTGCAGGGAATCGGCAATATGCAGCGAAGTGGCTAACGAGAGGGTGGAGAGCCGCAGCGACTGCGCTCTTACCGGTGCACCCGCCAGAGCAAGCACAGTATTGATACCGATAGTTCGCAGGAACGTGCTTTTGCCCGACATGTTCGATCCGCTGACGATTAGCAATGCGTGTTGGGAATCGAGCGACACGGAGTTTCGAACGCAGCCGGGGAGCAGCGGGTGGCCCAGATTCACGCCACGAAATTCTGTCCCGCCTTCGGTTATTTCTGGAAATGAATCGTCCGGATGTTCATACGAATACGTCGCTAATGAATTGAGCGCTTCGATTTCGCTGATAGTCTCAATCCATGCGCGCGCAATGCGGCCATAGCGCCTTCGCCATTTTTCAATGGCAAATGTAACGTGCGTGGTCCAGAGAAGCGGTGGGCCGAAAATGCGGATCAGCAGGTTCTCGCGCGAATCCAGCATGTCGGCGAAAAAGTTCAGGCGGCGTATCTGCGCGGACGGCTTCACGGCGCCGATTAATTTTTGCTGCAGGCTTCGCAGTTCTTCGGACGCGAAGCTCACGCGCTCGGCAACCAGCAGCAAATCCGAAAGCAGCGCTAATCCGGGCCGGACAGTTTCGAACGCTTCGACGGACTCCGCCACTTTCTTTCGCCACCACACGCCATAGGTAGCAGTAATCGCGGCGACCAGAAGCAGCGTCACCGGTGCCGCGAGCGGTGGACGGGATATTGCCTTGCCCAGCCATAAAAACTCTGTGAAAGCCCACCAAAACATCGTCGCCGCCATCACGATGCTCAGCAATGCTGCGATGATGCGTTGCGCGGAGCCTACTAGGACGGCCGGGGCATCTCCCCATTGCCAAAGCGGCCCTGCTTCTTTTTCGGTTATTGGGTGGTCGCCAATGGTCGCCATGTGTTCGCGAAAATCCAGCAACGTGCGAAGTTCGGTGATCGCGCGATGACGAGCTTCGATTTGCGGCACGGTCGTCGCCGTCGTTAACCATTGCGCAAGCATCGACCCGCCGGGTCCTGTACGGGCAACGGAAAGGAGTTGGAAAAGCCCACCAGGCGAAAACAAATCCAAATCAGCCGAATAAATATGATCGGCCGTGGCGAATTGCGATCCGCTCTTCCCGGATTTCTGCCAAGTTTCATTTATGCGTGCCAGACCGCGTTCATAATAGGCTGCACGTCGCGCTGCCAGACGCTGCTTACGCAAGATTGCATCGTCAATGAAGGCCAATGCGACAAACGCAATAAACAATGCAACCAGCCAAAGCGCGCTGATTACATGCCGTCCAAAAGAGAAATACGCGACTGCGGCGGCGGCAATAAATACAACCAGCCGCAGATTTCCAGTCCGCACGTGCCGCTTCTGCTCAGCGCTGACCGCTTGCTGCGCCAGGTTGAGACGGCTTGTATATTCGATTGAGGCCTGTGTTGGGGCGTTTTCCGGCATCGGCGGCGTAGCCGTTAACGTTCCTCTTCAAGAAGAAGCTCAGGCAGATGCCGGACGTCGCGGGCCAGAATGTCTACCGGAGGGTCATTCAAAGTGGCGGGTTTGAATCCCCAGGTCACGCCGCAGGCTCGGACGCCCGCCGCTCGCGCCGTCTTGGTATCGACGTTGGTATCGCCGATCATCGTCGTTGCTTCCGGCTGAAACGAGGTTTCCTTCATGATGGTTTCAATACCTACCGGGTCAGGCTTCTTTGCAGAAAAGGAATCGCCGCCGTATACCTGGGCAAAATAACCGCCGACATGCAAGCCATTCAAAATGTCGCGGCTGATCTTCACCGGCTTGTTGGTCAGCACCGCAAGCGTGCTGCCGCTTTGCTGTAAGGCGTGAAGTACATCTTCGATCCCGTCGTACAGATGCGTATTTTCGAGCGAGTGATCACGATAGTAACGGATGAAGAACTTGTACGCCGCTTCAATCTCGTCCTCGGTTGCGCCATCGCCAAGAGCGCGGCGGACCAGCTTCGCGGCTCCATCCCCGACGTAGGAATTGACAGTCTGCTCGTCAATTTCCGGGCGGTTCATGTGTTGCAGCATGGCGTTGGTGGAAATAGCGAGATCGCGGCTTGAATCGATCAACGTGCCATCAAGATCAAAAATAAAAAGAGGCAAGGTCAGGCTACCTTCTCGGTGGGCGACGAATGCATCCATAATTGCTTCAATTTGTCTAATTGCTGCCTGAAGCCATCGCGGATGGATAGCGGCGCCATCTCAATAATGGCGCCGGAGACCGATGTTGCATAAGGCAATATTTTCGATTCATTGACAAATTCAGGGGCGGGCGCGGGCAGAAATGCCAGCACCATTGCGACTGAAACGGCAACGAGAAATGCTCCGCGAATCAAACCGGCAACGCCGCCCAGCAAATGATCGAGCCATGCGAGCCCGATGCCTTGAAAGAAGCGCGCGATTAGCCAGCCAACGAGCGATCCTACGATCATCACGCCGAAGAAGATGAGACAAAAACCGGCGATTTTTGCTGTTAAAGGCTGATGGATAAATCCGGCCAAGCTGTCGGCGGCAATACCGTAGCACCAAAGCGCGAGCAGTAAACCACCGCAAGTGGCAATCAAGTGGAAGACAACGCGCGTGAAACCCGTGCGCAGCCCGGAGAGAAACGAAAGAACAATAATCCCGAGCAGACAGATGTCAAACCAATTCATAACGGATTGCCGGTGAGCCGTTCATACGCCTCTAAATATTTTTGCTTAGTTTTCTCGACAATCTCCGGAGGCAGCCCCGGCGCCGGTGGCTGCTTGTTCCAACTGAGCGTTTCGAGATAATCGCGGACAAACTGCTTATCGAACGATTGCTGGGGGCCACCGGGCGAATAGCAGTCCGCCGGCCAATAGCGAGAGGAATCGGGCGTCAACACCTCATCGGCCAGACCGAGTTCTCCTCCGATAAAACCGAACTCAAACTTGGTGTCGGCGAGGATTAACCCTCGTTCAAAAGCATATCCTGCAGCCCGTTTGTATATGGCGAGTGTTTTGTCGCGCAAGCGTGCTGCAAGCTCTGCGCCAACGGAAGAAACGACGTGCTCGAATGGCACGTTTTCATCATGTCCCGATTGTGCTTTAGTTGCCGGCGTAAAAATCGGCCCCGGCAGGCGGTCGCTTTCGCGCAGCCCTACGGGCAGCCGAATGCCACAAACGGTTCCCGACGCTTTATATTCTTTCCAACCAGATCCGGAGAGATAACCGCGAGCCACGCACTCCACCGGAATCATGTCTGCTTTCTTCACTATCATCGATCGGCCTTCGAGTCGATCGCGATATTTCTTCAGAGACTCAGGGAATTCATCGAAATTTGCCGTGAGCAAATGATTGGGGATCAGATCGCCAAGAAGTTGAAACCAGAAAACTGATATCTGCGTCAGCACCCGTCCCTTTTGGGGGATGCCTGTTGCCAATATGCAGTCAAAAGCGGAGATGCGGTCGGTGGCTACAAATAAGAGATGTTCGTCCAAATCGTAAATATCCCGAACCTTGCCGCGCCCGAGCAAGGGTAGGTCGATTCCTGTCTCCAGCAGCACGCCGCCGTCATGCATGAACTTGTTCCAACCTTGAGTATCACAGACTGTAGATTTTTCTGTCTCGCAAATGTCACGGCTAATGCCCTATTTGCCTGATTTCTTTCGTCTTCCAAACCAGCCCGCATTTGGCCCGTTTCGTGCATACTTTCGCGGTGAAAGGATTGAGCCAACTGAATTATGAATTGGGATCAACTCGAAGGTAAATGGAAACAATTAAAGGGTTCCGCCAAAACGCAATGGGCGAAACTGACTGACGACGACCTCACCTACATCAGTGGCAAAAAGGACCAACTCATTGGGCGAGTGCAGGAGCGTTATGGCATCACTCGTGAGGAAGCGCAGCGTCAGGCCGATGTATGGCTGAGCCAGTCGCCGACAGATGACGTAGAGCTTGGAAGCCGCGCGGCGGGCGGAAAACTCTAGTTCCTGACTGTTGAGGATCTTTTTAAGGCAGGAGAACTCTCCTGCCTTATTTTTGCTCAACGATGGTCTCTGGTTACACTGGAGTTCGTGCCATTTCGGTTTTCGGTTTGTAATGAAGTGTTCGAAAAAACGCCGTTTGGGGCAGCGGCGAAATCCATTCGCAAGCTTGGATACGAGGGGATTGAGATCGCGCCGTTCACGCTGGCGGAAGCGCCGGAATCAATAAGCCAGGCACAGCGGGCCGAATACCGCCGGGTTATGGCCGATGAAGGACTTGCATTTGTGGGGCTTCACTGGCTGATGGTTTCTCCGCCTGGCTTGCACGTTACTACGCCCGATCTCGCATTGCGTCGCAGGAGTTGGGATCACATCCGTTCGCTCATTGATCTCTGTGCCGATCTGGGCGATAACGGCGTGATGGTGTTCGGCTCTCCGAAACAGCGGAACACGGTCGGCGGCATGAATCCGTCCGAGGCGCGTACTATCTTTACCGAAGAACTGGCCAAAGTAGCGCCGCAAGCCGAGGACCGGAAACTCCGAATTCTCGTTGAGGCGCTTCCCTCTGAACAAAGTAATGTGATTAATACGTTGGATGAGGCGGTAGCGATCGTCGATGCGGTCCGGAGTCCGGCTGTTCGAACCATGTTCGATACCCACAACGCCGTGGACGAAACGGAGCCGCATCCGGCCGTCATACGAAAGTTCTTTCCCTATATCGCTCACGTTCATGTGAATGAAATAGACGGCCGCGAACCGGGAACCGGCAGCTATGATTTCACCGCAGTGTTCAAAACTCTCCATGACCTTCAGTACGGGGGGTGGATTTCGCTTGAAGTATTTGACTTTTCGCGAGGTCCGGAAGCGATTGCGGGTGGGGCAATCGAATTCCTGCGCCGCCACGCCGCTCTAAGTTCTACCACCACTGAAAGGATTAGTCACTAATGCCGCGCTCTGTCGTGACCGGCGGGGCCGGGTTCATCGGTTCTGCTCTGGTTCGCCGCTTGCTCCAAGAGGGACACGAAGTCGATGCAATCGACAACCTCTGCACCGGAAACCTGCATAATCTCAGCGAAGTGGAGAAAGCGATTCATTTTCATCAGGCGGACCTTCGAGATCCGGCAGCGATTGCTTCGGTTGTCAAGGGCGCTAATTTCGTTTTTCATCTTGGCGCGCTTCCGTCGGTTCCCAAGTCGATTCTCGATCCAGTGCCGAGCCATCAATCGAACATTGACGGTACGTTCAATTTGTTTAAGGCTGCTGCAGACGGCGGTGTTGGCCGTGTGGTCTATGCAGCATCGTCATCCGCTTATGGCGATACAGATGTGCTACCCAAAACCGAGAGCATGGCGCCACGGCCGAAGTCGCCGTACGCAGTGCAGAAGCTGGTTGGCGAATATTATGCCTCGGCATTTGCATCCTGCTTTGGGCTCGAAACCGTCTCGCTGCGGTTTTTTAATGTTTTCGGCCCGCGGCAGGATCCAACCAGCGTCTATTCAGGTGTTCTTTCGATCTTTCTGAATTGTTTGATTGACCGCCGCCGTCCCACGATTTACGGAGATGGCGAGCAGTCGCGCGATTTCACGTTCGTGGAGGACGTGGTCACGCTCGTGCTTAAGGCATCCACGGTGCCCAACGTTTCCGGCAAAATGTACAATGCCGGGAATGGTGATCGCTATACGCTAAACGAAACCTGGGCGCTGCTGCAGAAGATTGAAGGCGTTGACCTTCCTCCAATCTACGGCGAACCCCGCGGTGGCGACGTGCGCCACTCGCAAGCTGACATTACCGCCGCAGTTCGCGATTTGAATCACCAGCCGCAATTCACGTTCGAAGAAGGATTGAGGCGAACTTTGGATTGGTACCGGTCGAACCGCGCGTGATCGGCGTCGGCAAGCCCTTACAGTCTGCGCGCTTACTTGCTGAGAAAGGGCAGAAGGCGCTGTACAACCAGCTTTATGGCGGTGTCTCCGGCTGACTTCTTATCGATTTCGATTGACCATTTGCCGGATTGATCCGCTTTGATCTTGATTCGGGTTTGCAGGGCGAGGAGCACCGCTGTTGTTAAGGCGACGGTGGTTGGTTCAACGTAGCGTTGCGAGCGGTCGGGATTCGTGGCCTGAGCGGACATCAGACGGATTGGTTCGGCGAAGTT
>Ga0134125_10005524_pt1 | contig 14335 bp, 8 predicted proteins | sample KB31751_FD_96464 | JGI IMG/M metagenome (GOLD analysis project Ga0134125, IMG submission 96464) | Terrestrial soil microbial communities with excess Nitrogen fertilizer from Kellogg Biological Station, Michigan, USA - KB3-175-1 | ecosystem: Environmental > Terrestrial > Soil > Unclassified ... | reverse complement strand
GATGTCGTAGCGGTACAGCTTGCGCGCGCGCGGCTTGCGCCACAGCTTCCTGGAGAAGCGGTCCAGCTCCTGCGCGAACGCGTCCTCCTGCGCGTCGTCCAGCGTATGCAGGCCGACCGGCTTGATCGAACTGACCTGCCACACGCGATCGCGCTCGAACTCGATCCGCAGCAGCGGGCAGGGGAACATCTCGAACAGCTGGCGCGCCAGATCCTGCAATGCGGGATACGCTGTTTCGCCGAAGTAGACCAGGATGCCGAAGTCGGTGGTGTCGCGGCCGCCGGCGGGCAGGAAGTGGGTCAGTTTCTGGTTGAGGTCGACGATGTCCAGCCCGTACAGCGAGCGCCGGCGCAGGTCGTTCACCGTGCGCACCGAGGGCATCACCTTGTGTCCGCGCGCCTCGGCCAGCAGCGACACGTAATAGCCGGTGCCCAGGTATTTGTAGCTGCGGCAAAGATTGATGACGTGGGTGCGCTCGTCGTCGGCGGCCACCGGCTGGCGCAGGTAATCCATCGCACTCATGACGTCGACGGACGGGTAGTACGAGCCCCAGTCGGAGGCTTTTTCCACAACGATGACCAAACGGGCCATGACACCACTCGGGCGATGTTCGACTTTAGGCGGCGAACCCGATGACAGGCGGCCGGCTGGCGCAAAGCGCGCAGTTTGGCACAGCGTTGGCGGGGTACAAGGGTGGGCGCTGAAGGGCTGGTAAATGGGTTGGTGGAGTTTTTTGGAAGGGGTCGCTCCTGCTTTCCCCTAAACTGCAAATTCCCCATCGCCGCACTCCGAAACGTGCAACCCACACCTCGTCCTCGCATCGAAGTCCGCCACGCCACCCCCGCCGACCTCGACGCCCTGGTCGCATTGGAGCAGCACACCTTCGACAGCGACCGGCTCAGCCGCGCGCAATACCGGCGGCATCTGGTCAGCGCTTCCGCGCTGGTGCTGGTGGCCGACGGTGCCGACCCATCCCTGGCCGGAGCCGCCGTGGTGTTCTTCCGCAAGGGCAGCACGGTGGCGCGTCTTTATTCGCTGGCCACCGCCGCGGAGGCGCGCGGCAAGGGTGTCGCCTCGGCGCTGATGGCGGCGGCCACGAAGGCGGCCCGCGATCGCGGTTGCCGCGTCTTGCGACTGGAAGTGCGCGCCGACAATGTCGCCGCCATCGGCCTCTACGAGCGGCAGGGCTATCGCCGTATCGTCCAGTTGCCTGGCTACTACGAGGACGGTGGCGACGGCTGGCGCTACGAGCGGGCACTGGGAAGCCTGGCCACGGAAGCCGACTGAGCGGGGCCAAGCGGCCTTTGTGGGAGCGACTTCAGTCGCGATGCTCCTTCTTTGGAGCTCCAGAGCAAGAGCATCGCGACTGAAGTCGCTCCCACAGGGGGGCAGCACCATCAACGCCGCACGTCGAACGTTTCCTCGTCCATCAAGGCCATGACGTCGGCCACGCCGACCGGGCAGAAATCGCCGGGGATGGAGTGTTTCAAGCAGCCGGCAGCGAGGCCGAAGCGGATGGTGTTGGCGCCGTCGAAACCTTCCATCAAGCCATGCAGCACGCCGGCGGCGAACGCGTCGCCGCCGCCGATGCGGTCGACGATGCCATCCAGTTCCCGCACCGGCGCCAGCGCACGGGTTCCGTCGCGGCCCAGCAGCATCGCGCCCAGCGAATGCCGGCTGGCGCTGTGCGCCGTGCGCTGGGTGCAGGCCATGTACTGCAGCGGGAACGCGGCGAACACCGCGGCGGCCGCCGCATCCACGCGTGCCTGGGCGTCGCCCTGGGCGAACTCGCCGCCCAGCACCACGGCGATGTCACGGTGGTCGGCGAACACGATATGCGCACAGGCGAACAATTCGCGAAGGATGCCCTGCGCGTCGCCGCCCCAGCGTTGCCACAAGCGGGGGCGGAAATTGCCGTCGAACGACACCTTGATGCCCATGCCGCAGGCTGCCCGCGCCGCCGCCAGGGTGGCTTGCGCCACCTGTGGGCCCAGCGCCGGACTGATGCCGGAAAGATGCAGCCACTGTGCGCCCTGCAACAACGACGGCCAGTCGTAGCTGTCGGCCGGCGCCGTGGCAAAAGCCGACTCGGCGCGGTCGTACACCACTTCGCCCGGACGCAGGCTGGCCCCGGCGGTCATGAAGTAGAGGCCCATGCGCCCGGGGCTGCGTCGTACGCGTCGGGTATCCACGCCGTGGCGGCACAACTCCCCCAACGCCGCCGTGCCCAGCGGGTTGTCGGACACCACGCTGACCATCGCCACGTCGTGACCGAAGTGCGCCAGCGCCACGCCGACGTTGGCTTCCGCACCACCGACATGCACGTCGAGGGAGGGTGTCTGCAGCAGCATCTGCTGGCCGGGCGCGCCGAGGCGGAGCAATAGTTCGCCAAAACAAAGCACACTTGAACTCATGGAGGTCTCCCTTTCGAACGACGATGGAGAATGTTGGCACAGATGCATGTTCACCGGTGTCATAAGGATGGTTGCGGTGTTACCGCTACCATTGGTTATCCACGTAACATGCTGTGCTGGATATGTTTATTACGGACTTTCACACTCTGCTGCGGTGCAAGATGCGATGCCGGGAGGTAGCTGTTACGTTTCCGTATGACTAGCGGTGTCATTTGCTGTTCACACGTCGCGTGACCAGGTCGCGTGACCAGATAACGGGGCAAACCTTCGGGAGGGGAACAACATGCATCTACTCAACAGCCAGAAAAAGACACCGGTTACCGCGCTTGCGCTGGCGATCGGTCTGGCGTTGCAAACGGGCGCGGTCATGGCCCAGAACACGAACACGTCCAGCCAGGACAGCAGCGTGGCGCCAAGCGCCGCCGCCGCCGACAAGGACGTGACCTCGCTCACCTCGGTGACCGTCACCGGCTATCGCGCCAGCGTCGCCAAGGCGCTGGACGTGAAGCGCGGCGAGCTGGGCATGGTCGACGCGATCATGGCCGAGGATGTGGGCAAGTTTCCGGACCTGAACCTGGCCGAATCGCTGCAGCGCATTCCCGGCGTGGTCATCACCCGCGACGCTGGCGAGGGCCGCAACATCACGGTGCGTGGCCTGGGCCCGGATTTCACCCGCGTGCGCATCAACGGCATGGAGGCGCTGACCACCGTCGGCAGCAGCGACCAGAGCGGCGGCACCAACCGCAGCCGCGGTTTCGATTTCAATGTCTTCGCCGCCGACCTGTTCTCGAGCATGATCGTGCACAAGACCGCTTCGGCCGATGTGGAAGAGGGCTCGCTGGGCGCCACGGTGGATCTGAACACGGCGCACCCGTTCGACTATGACGGCTTCACGCTGGCGGCCAACACCGAAGCCAGCTACGGCAGCATGTCCAACAAGACCGACCCCCGCGTGTCGGGCCTGATCGCCAACACCTGGGCCGACGGCAGCTTTGGCGCCCTGCTTTCGGTGGCCTATTCGGAAAAGCACACGCTGGAGGAAGGCACAGGCAGCGGTCGCTGGGCCAATGGCCCCAGCAACGGCGGCTTCGATGCCAGTTCGCCATTCACCGATGCGCTGAGCGAGGACGTCTACACGCCACGCTTCCCGCGCTACACGCAGATGCTGCACGACCAGAAGCGCCTGGGCGTCACCGGTTCGCTGCAGTGGAAACCCAGCGCCGATACCTTGTTCACCCTGGATGCGATGTATTCCAAGATCGACGCCGAGCGCGACGAGCATTACATCGAAGCCATCTCGTTCAGCCGCAACGTGACCAAGCTGCCGGACGGCACCTCCTTCACCGGCAAGCCCGAGACCATCGTCAACGACGGCTACATTGACCCGGCCACCGGCGGCCTGCTGTACGGCAACTTCGACAACGTGGACGTGCGTGCGGAAAACCGCCATGACGAATGGTCCACGGTGTTCAAGCAGCTCTCCCTGACCGGCAAGCACAGCTTCTCCGACGACTTCTCCATCGACGGCAAGGTCGGCACCTCGGCGTCCAATCATGACAACCCGGTGCAGACCACCGTGATGATGGACAAGCTCAACGTCGACGGCTACAGCTACGACTACCGGGGCGACAAGTGGGCGCCGGTGATCGACTACGGCATCAGCCCGACCGACCCGACTGGCTGGAATCTCTCCACCATCCGCATGCGCCAGTCCACCGTCGACAACGATTTCCACAGCGGCGAGCTCAACTTCAACTGGCGCCTGTCGAGCGGCTTCACGCTGCGTGGCGGCGTGCTGGCCAAGAACTACAGCTTCGAGTCGACGGAAACGCGCCGTACCGCCAACGAGGCGATCGTGCCCACCTTCGCCGACGGCACCACGGTGGTCCCCACCGACATGATCGACCAGGTCAGCCTGAAAGGCGTCTCCGGTTCGCCGGGTACCTGGGTGGTGCCGGACTTCGGTGGCATCGCCGACCATTTCAACATCTTCAATGGTCAGGGCACCTTCGCGCTGAGCCCGTACGCGGCCAGCGACCGCAGCGTCACCGAGAAGGACCGCGGCGGCTGGCTGATGGGTGAATTCAGCTTCAACGTGGGCGCCATCCCGGTTTCGGGCAACCTCGGCGTGCGTTACGTCAGGACCAGCCAGAGCTCGCATGGCGTCGCCGTCATCAATGGCGAAGACACGCCGGTCGAAGCCAAGCGCGACTACAACGACACGCTGCCCTCGTTGAACCTGGTGGCCGAGCTGACGCCGGACTTCCTGCTGCGTTTCGGTGCCGCCAAGGTGATGGCGCGTCCGGGCCTGGGCAGCCTCACCCCCGGCGTGACGGTCAGCGTCAGCGGCGGTGCGCGTACGGTCAAGGGCGGCAACCCGAACCTGGACCCGATCCGCGCCAAGACCTACGACTTCGCCGCCGAGTGGTATTTCAACGAGGCGTCGCTGCTCAGCGTCGGCCTGTTCTACAAGGACATCGACAGCTTCGCGCAGAACACCAACGAGCGGCGCGCGTTCAACACCAGTGGCCTGCCGGACAGTGTGGCCATCGACCTGGGCGCCAGCCCCAGCGACGACTTCTCGTTCCAGGTGCCGATCAACACGCCCGGAGGCGCACTCAAGGGCGCGGAGGCGAACTACGTGCAGACATTCACCTTCCTGCCCGGCAAGTTCGGCAACTTCGGCGCGCAGCTCAACTACACCTTCGTCGATTCGAAGATCCAGTACATGACCAGCAAGGGCGACAACTCGCTGAAGACGGATCTGACCGGCCTGTCGCGGCACTCCTGGAGCGCCACCCTGTTCTACCAGGGCGACCGCTTCTCCGGCCGCGTCTCGGCCACCAACCGCGACGACTACCTGATCCAGGTGCCGGGTACCGAGCAGGGCTTCACCGACGATGTGCATGGCCAGAGCGGCAACACCTTCGTGGACGCCTCGCTGCGCTACAAGCTCAACGACAAGATGGAACTGAGCCTGGAGGGTACCAACCTCACCAACGAACCGTCGCAGACCTGGGTCGGCGCCGGTTCGCAGCTGCCGCTGGACTACAGCGAAACGGGCCGCGTGTATCTTGTGGGCTTCCGTTACAAGCTCTGAGGCCGTCTGACGTCCCGGCCGCGAGGCCGGGATGTTCTCGGGGAGCGGCACCTGCGTCCACCGCGCGTGCCGCTCACTCTTTCACCGTGTGCGAGACGGCATTCCGCGCATGTTGCCGGGGATGCACGATGTCACCACGTTTCAACCGCTGCTCGCGTTACCTCTTCATGCTGGTCGGCGCCTTCGCCGCCGCCCTGCCTGCCGCCGCGCAGGACACCTCGCCGCAACGGCTGTTCCACGTCTCGGCCGACCACGGCTTCACCGCCGATCATGCCGAAGGCGATGCCGTCCCCAACTTCAAGGACAAGGTTAGCCTGGTTGCCGATGGCGCCATGGGCCAGGCCATCCAGTGGCAGGACGACGGCGTGCTGGCATGGAACGCGCCGGGCAACATCCGCGCCGAGCGTGGCACACTCTCCTTCTTCTGGCGCTCACGCTACCCCGTGGGCGAGGCGCCGTTCGTGATCTTCCGTGTCGGTTATGCCGACCACAGCAGCTGGGACATGGTCTGGCTGCGCATCGACTGGAACGGCCACGGCTTCGATGCCTTCGTCACCGACGCCAACCTGGCCCGCACCCGCGTCTCGTTCAAGCTCGACAGGAACCCCGATCCGAAACAGTGGATGCACCTGGCCTTCGGCTGGGATGAGGACAAGGGCGTCACCCTGTTCGTCGACGGCAAGCAGGTGGCGCGTGCCGAAACCACCGGCGACTACGACGCGGCGCTGGACCAGCTGGGCCTGGCCGGCCGCGTGATGGCGCCCTACCAGGTGCAGAGCCGCTACAACTTCCTGCGCGGCAGCGACGTCGACGACATCCGCGTGTACGACCGCATGCTCGACGCCCGCGATGTTTCCGCGCTGGCGCATCATGGCGAGCCGAAAACCGCATCCGACGCCGCCACCTCGCAGCGCGCCTGGTGGCATCGCTACGGCTGGGATCGCACGCCGCCGCCCGCGTTGACCGCGCCCGTCACCAGCATCCGCAAGGTCGAGTTTGCCGACGTGCGCGACCACAAGCAGTGGATGTGGAAAGGCACCGACGGCATCGCCGAAACCACCTGGCCGGGCGTCTACAACCGCTCGCGTCTGGCCGGCCGCCACGACTACTTCACCTTGCCGGACTGGAACACCTACGTCGACGGCGGCAAGACGCTGGACCTCACCGTGCCCGCCGGCGAAACGGTCAACCGCATCGAGATCCGCGGCGCCGCCTACGGCACGCTGTCGGGCAGCGCCGGCACCTTGTTCACCCGGCCCGAGGGCGTGGTGCGCAGCGTCAACAGCTTCACCGCACAAACCGGCGGCAAATTGCGCTTCACCAACGTCGCCCAGGAAACCCCGATCCAGGAGATCTGGGGCTACGATGTCAGCGACGCCGCCGAGCCCGCGGGCACGGTCAAGCAGCGCTACATCATCGACAGCAACGCGCTGCCCGATTACACCAACCTCGCCAGCCTGCGCGACTACATCGACGGCCGTTTTGCGCCGGCCGAGCGCAGCACGGTGATGGCGCTGCCCAAGGGTGCGGGCTCGCGCCCGCGCGGCCCCGATAGCCTGCCGGCGCATCCGCTGCCGATCGTGCAGGTGCTGATCCCGTCGGGCATCGGCAGCGCGCCGGCGGCGCAACCGCTGATCCGCAGCTGGGCCTACAGCTGGGAAAACATGCACGACGGGCTGGACGGCGTCGCCATCGACCTCCCCGCGCTCGATCTGCCGGCTACGCACACCGGCCCCGACGGCAAGGTGATTCCGCTCGACATCCGCATCAAGGACCCGATCTGGCCGGGACGCGACATGATCGACGTGTCCGTCTCCGTGAAGCCGGGCCAGAAGCGCACGCTGTGGCTGGACCTGCGCGACCGCATCCTCACCGCCGACAGCCTGTGGATTTCCATCGCCTCGGCCGCGCCCGGCTTCAACGCGAAGTCGCTGGATGGCGCCGAGATCCGGCTGATGTTCAAGGATCGCCAGCAGGCGATCAAGGAGCACGTGGCCGACCGCTTCAACCAGGTGCGCGACAACTGGGGCTTCATGGTGGAGGAGCACACCACCTCGCGCCGCCAGCGCCTGTACGACCGCCTTTACGCCGACATCAGCGACCTGCTGCGGGTGGACCCCGAGCATGAGCAGGGCCGCATGTACTGGAACGACATCAGCTACAACAGCCAGGGCCTGCCGCCGTTCGTGCAGCCGCAGCCGCCGGCCGGCGTGCCGCTGTGGGCGTTCCGGCAAGTGGAGGATCTGAAGTACGTGCGCCGCTTCGTCGACTGGTGGATCGACCACCGCCAGATTGCCTACGGCGACTTCGGCGGCGGCATCTCCGATGACACCGACCTCACCCAGCAGTGGCCGGGGCTCGCCCTGATGGGCGTGCAGCCCGATCGCCTCAACGCCTCGCTCACCGCGCTGTCCGACGCGGTCTACAAGAACGGCATGTTCTCCAACGGCCTCAGCACCATCGAGACCGACGAGCTGCATTCCTACGAGGAAGGCATCAACGCCGACTCGGAAATGCTCTACCTCAACTGGGGCGATCCGCTCACCGTCGAACGCCTGATGGCCACGGTGAAGGCGCTCGACGAGCGCATCATCCGGCGCAACCCGCAGGGCCACCTGCATTTCTCCACCGACTGGTTCGGCGGCAACAAGATCTACCGCGATCCGAACTGGCAGTGGCAGAAGCCGTACTCGTTCCCGATCCTGCACCCGGCCTTCCTGCTCGGCGTATACAACGCCGACCCCACCGGTCGCGAACTGGTCACCGGTCTGGCGGACGGCTATCTGGCCCACGCCTACACCGACGCCAAAGGCCGCTGGGCGCTACCCAACGAGATCCAGTGGTCCACCGACGAGACCCGCGACGGCGAACTCAACCAGGGCTCCGGCGCCGGCGACCTGATGCACCTGTTCTGGGCGGCGTGGCGCTGGAGCGGCGACGCCAACTACCTCAAGGCGCTGGACTATCGCGTGGCGCGCGGCGGCCCGGACGCCATCGCCAACCTGGGTGAAAACTTCATCGACGTGCTGGGCCGCCAGGGCGACTGGGGCAAGCGTCTCGTCGACGAAGCCCAAGCCGGCAAGATCGGTTTCCCCAGCGTGGTGGCGTGGCAGCTCACCGGCGACAAGCGCTACCTGGAGCAACTGTTCGGCCAGGGCATCCAGGACAAGGCTCAGCACGAATACATGATGACCGAGGGCCACTGGTGGAGCGACCGCGTGGAGGCGCCCAGCGAACTGCTGCAGCGCGTACGCCTGGGCGGCATCGCGCTGAAGCGCAACCAGAGCTACCCCGGCAACACGGTGAGCTGGCGCTTCGACCAGCCCGACGCCGCCGAGCAGGTGGCGCTGCTGGTCAACGCGCCCTCGCGCGACCGTTTCACCGTGACCGCCTACAACCTCGGTGACAAGCCGCTGGATGCGCACATGACCGGCTGGAACATCGACCCGGGTACCTGGCGCATCCGCAGCGGCATCGATCGCGACGGCGACGGCAAGATCGATGGCAAGCCCGCGCAGGCCGACGTGCCACTGGAAACGAGCACCAGCACCACGCTGCGTTTCCCGCCACGACAAACCCAGGTATTCGTGTTCGAGCGCATCAAGGCCGGCACGCCGGTGGCCACTCGCGCCGACCTGGGCATTGGCCGTGGCGATTTGCATATGGACGGCCAAACGCTGAAGCTGACCGTGCACAGCCTTGGCCATGTCGCGACCTTGCCGGGCCAGGCGGTGGTCAAGGATGCGGACGGGCACGAAGTCGCGCGCGTCGCCATCCCGGCCTTGCCTGCGCCGCTGGATCTGCTACCCAAGACCGTGCAAGTCGAACTGAACCTGCCGCAAGGCTTCCAGCCCAAAGGCGCCAGCGTGCAGGTGTCGCAGCAAGGTGATGCCGAAGAAGTCACCCGGCTCAACAACCGCCTGCCGCTGGATTGACCGCCAGCCTCCCACGCCACCCTGTGGGAGCGACTTCAGTCGCGATGCTCTTGTTCCGATCTCAAGGAACCGCGTCGCGGCTGAAGCCGCTCCTACAGGTGACGGGCGCTTCAGCGCTCGACAGCCTCGATCACCTGCTCAAGTTCATGCCGCTCGCCCGGCTGCAGCGTGATCGCGTCGGGCGCCACATTGGTGACTTCCACGCTGAGGTAATGGCGCCAGCCCGCGCCGATATCAGCAATCCCGCGCGCGGCCTGTTCGCCCGCATTCCATACCACCGCCGAATGACTGCCACGGGTGCTGATGCGAATGTCGCGGCCCAGGCTCGGGTCGTGGAGCACGTAAGGGCCGCTGGCCCGGGTGTAGATGCGGTCGCTGTATCCCGCCGGCGGCAACTGCCAGTCGCCGTGTTGCACGTGGGCGCGGCCGGCGTCCTTCTTGTCCAGATAGGTCAGCCCGTCCAGGCCGGCCACGGTCACCTTGCGCACGTCGCCGACATGGAAATAGTTGTGCAGGGCCTGGGTGAACACCACTGGCTGGTCGCCGACGTTCTCGGTCGCCAGTGTTTGCGACAGCGTGCGGCCGATGCGCAGCGTCATCGTCAGGCGCAAGGGCAATCCAGCGAGGGTGGGCGGTGCCAGTTTCAGCACGACCGTACCGTCGGCCTCGCGTTGGGCTTCACGTACGCTCCATGCCGTAGTGCGCACCAAGCCGTGGGACGGCATGCCGCCAGCCTGACCCATCTTGGCGAAGTACGGCCAGCACACCGGCGTGCCGCCGCGGATCGGCTCCGGCTGACGTTGGCTCAGCGGCGACAGCCACAACACGTCCGGGCCACCCTTGGGCACGAACGAAAGCAACTGGCCACCGAATACGCTGATGGCGGCGGTGGCGTCGGGCGTGTCCACCAACCACGCGGGGAAGCCGTGAAACTCGCCACTGCTGAGGCCTGCTATCCGCACGTCCGGGGCGAGGTTGGCCTGCACCGGCGCGTTGACCAGCTGGCTGTAGTCGCCGGGCAGATGGAATGCGCTCAACGGCGCGACCTTGTCCGGCTGGGCCGCGATGGCCGGCGCGGCCAGCAGCAGCCCCAGTACGACGGAAGCGAAGATCGATTTCATGCAACGCCACCTCCGATGAAACACCGAAACAGATTGGCAGAAAGCCGACTGCCCACGCCCGGGCCTGGCCGAACGTGGGCGGTGACTCTCGGTGGAGCGTTTACCTGCCCAGCACGCTGCTGACGTAGGCGCGCAGCTTCTCGTCCTTCGCGTTGTCGAAGAACGCCTTCTGGAAGCGCTCGCCGCTGACCGCGTGCTTCACCAGCTCCGGATCGATCGACTTCAGGCCTTCGACCAGATCCTTCGCCGCGCCACGCTTCACTGCCGCCAGGATGCCGGCATTGGTCTGCTGCGACTGGCGCCCCGAGGCCGGGTAGCCCTGGCCGCGCTCGCCATCGAACGCCTTCTCGAAGATGTAGCGCACGTTGATCTCGCCGCCCCAGCCAAAGCCCTTGGCGTAGGGCAGGGCCAGCGCGTTGCCGTTGTTGACCTGGGCAAACAGGAACGCGTCGGTGGGCTCGATGCAGTAGCCGCAATACACGCCCGGCCACGCATTGAGCGACATCATCGCGCCCTGGCCGGTGCCGCAGCCGCTGACCACGAAGTCGGCGGCGCCGGAGTTCAGCATCAGCGCGCCGCAGATGCCCAGGTGGATGTAGGTGAGGCGATGGTCGTTCTCGCCATCCATGCCCACGTTGAACACCTCGTGGCCCTGGGCCGCGGCCACGCCCTGCAGCTGCTCGAGCACGATCGGGTTTTTGGGAGCCTGGCTGAACTCCATCATCAAGGCGATTTTCATGGGTGACTCCTTTGGTTCGAAAGTAATGCAGAGGTAATGGGAACGGATTTAGGTCTGGCCTTGGCTCGTCATTCCACGGCCGCTGGAATCCAGTGACTGCAGTAGTTGCCAAGGCGCTGGATGACCAGCCTTCGGCTGTTGTAGAGCGCTTCCAGCTTTCGCCGGGATGACGGCGTGTGTGGTTTTTCTCAGCGGGCGAGCCAGCCGCCATCGACGGGGATCACCGCGCCGTTGACGTAATCGGCGGCGCGGGAGGCCAGGAACACGGCGGTGCCGCCCAGATCTTCGGGTTTGCCCCAACGCCCGGCCGGGATGCGGTCCAGGATGGCCTTGCTGCGATCCTCGTCGGCGCGCAACTGGGCGGTATTGTCGGTGGCCATGTAGCCCGGCGCGATGGCGTTGATATTGACGCCCTTGTCGGCCCATTCGTTGGCCAGCAGGCGGGTGATGCCGGCGATGCCGCTCTTGGAGGCAGTGTAGGAAGGCACCCGCACGCCGCCCTGGAACGACAGCATCGAGGCGATGTTGATGATCTTGCCGCCGCCCTGGGCGATGAAATGCTTGCCGGCGGCCTGGCACATGAAGAAGGCGGATTTGATGTTGACGTTCATCACGTCGTCCCAGTCCTTCTCGCTGAAGTCCACCGCGTCGGCGCGACGAATCAATCCGGCGTTGTTGACCAGGATGTCCAGCCGGCCCAGGCCTTCGATCGCCTCGGCCACCACGCGGTCGACCGGCTCGATGCTGATCAGGTTGGCGTCGATATTGACGAACCGGCGGCCCAGCGCGCGTACCTTCTCGGCGGTCTCGTCGGCCGGCACGATGCCGGCGCCGGCAATATCGGCACCGGCGGCGGCCAGCGCCACCGCAATCCCCTGACCCAGGCCGGTATTGGCACCGGTTACCAAAGCGACCTTGCCTTCGAGACTGAATGGATTCGTCATGGTGTTCTTCTCTCCGAACGGTGTACGTGGGTTGGGAAGACGGCCGTATTCGACGGTTTTGGTGGTCGACGCGGCCGGATGCGCACGCGACGGCTTGGCTTCCGTCATGGGGCGGCTGAGTCTGATTATGCCTATTTTGGTAACCGGTGTCATTTTTCACGGAAAGGGCCGGTCATTCGGGTGCTCAGAGTCCGGAAAGCCGGTGCACATGAACGATCCAGATCGAGGATGGAAGCGCACACTGCTTCCTTCCCCCGCAGACGGGGGAAGGAATCTGGAGTGCAGCTACGTCCCCCGCGGTGCGCGGGAAGGAGCCTTTTGCAGCGCTCAGCGCTGCGGCGGCTGGCAGGAGTCGCGAACCACCACGTGCGGCCGCACGCTGGCGGAGGCCAGCGGCCCCTGGCCTTCGGGCTGGAGCAGCATGGCGGCCGCTGTACGCCCGGTGTCACGGGTGTTGCGGCGAACCGAGGTCAGCGATGGCGACAGGCGCGAGGCCAGCGAGCTGTCGTCGTAGCCGATCACCGACAGTTCGCGCGGAATGTCGATACCGGCGCGCAGGGCCACCTTGTACACACCCGCGGCCATTTCGTCGTTGCCGGTGAAGATGGCGGTGGGGCGGCGGTCGCCCAGCAGCAGTTTTTCGGCCGCCGCCAGGCCGGATTCGAAGGTGTAGCCCGCCTCGACGATGCGGTCGTCCGGCAACGTGATGCCGCGCTTGCGCAAGGCGTCGAGGAAGCCGGCGGAGCGCTCCAGCGTAGAGCGGTAGGCCGCCGGGCCGGTGATCAGGGCCACGTCGCGGTGGCCCAGTGACAGCAGGTAGTCCGCCGCTTCCGCCGCGCCGTCGCGGTCGTGGGTGATCACCATCTGCGAGCCTTCGTCCATCGGCACAGCGGCGATGCGCACGTAACGGCAGCCGATGTCCTTGAGCATCTCGACCAGGGCCTGGTCCTCGGAGGCGCGCGGCACCAGGATCACGCCGTGCAGCTTGTGTTGCTGAGCAAACCGGCGCACACCTTCGATGTAATCAGCGCTGCGGGAATCGCAGGGGTGCACCACCAGCTCGAAGCTGGACCCGCGCAATGCGTCGAGTGCGCCGTACTGCATGTCCACCACATACTGGGCGGTGGGGTTGTCGTACACCATGCCGATCAGGAACGAGCGCCGGAATGCCAGCCCGCGCGCCAGCGGGTCGGGCGCGTAACCGACTTCACGCATCAAGGCCTCGACCTTGTCGCGGGTGTCTTTGCGCACCAGCGGCGAGTTGTTGATGATGCGCGAGACGGTTTTCTTGGAAACACCCGACAGCCGTGCGATGTCGTTGATCGTCACGGTTTTGGAATCGGCCTTCTTGCTCAAGGGAATCCTTTGGAATCCTTCTGCGCGGGCCTTCGACCGTCGGGTTTCAGTCCAGCGCGCGGTAACGGAAATGGTGGAATGTCACAGCCCCGGTTCCGGCCGCGTAGATCGCCGGTTTCAGGGCCAGGAAGCCACCGGCCACATTGTGATGGTAACCCGAGACGTCCATTTGCACGGGATACTTCTGCCAATGCTGGCCATCCCGCGAAGTGTGTACGGTCAGGATGTTGCGGTTGTTGGTGACCCGCAACCACAGTTTTCCACCCTTGCGGCTGGGCGGGAGCGACTCGGGGCGGTCCAGGCCATAGCGGTGCAGGATGAACTGCTCGCCGTTGCTGCCCACGCCGGCATACAGGCGGTCGCTGTAGAACAGCAGCGCGCCGCCGATGGCGCCCGGCGCAATTTCCATCTCCACCTCGAACTCGTAGGCGCGGTCGCCGGCGATGACCGTCAGCGGCGAGCTGTCGCGCGGGGAATGGCCCTTGCCCTGCACGGTGAGGTCGCCGTCCTTGAACGACAGGCGCCGGTATTCGTCGGGGCCGGGTTTGAAGAACGCCCATTGCGGGCCGAGCTTGTCGCCGTTGAAACCATCCGACAACGCCATGCCGTGGGGCAAGGCCTCGCCGGCCGGTTTGGCCAGCGGCTGGCCCAGGTCGCCGCCCTTGGCCACGAACCAGCCGTCGGCCGTCCACGCGATCGGGTCCAGCAGCATCTGCCGGCCCAGCG
>Ga0134125_10005521_pt1 | contig 14342 bp, 15 predicted proteins | sample KB31751_FD_96464 | JGI IMG/M metagenome (GOLD analysis project Ga0134125, IMG submission 96464) | Terrestrial soil microbial communities with excess Nitrogen fertilizer from Kellogg Biological Station, Michigan, USA - KB3-175-1 | ecosystem: Environmental > Terrestrial > Soil > Unclassified ... | reverse complement strand
GGCTGTCGTCAGCTCGTGTCGTGAGATGTCGGGTTAAGTCCCATAACGAGCGAAACCCTTACCCTGAGTTGCAACCTTACGGGCACTCTCGGGGGACTGCCGGTGTTAAACCGGAGGAAGGTGGGGATGACGTCAAGTCATCATGGCCTTTATGTTCGGGGCTGCACACGTGCTACAATGGCGTGAACAAAGGGATGCAACTACGCGAGTAGAAGCTGATCCCAGAAAACACGCCCCAGTTCAGATCGTAGGCTGCAACTCGCCTACGTGAAGCCGGAATCGCTAGTAATCGCGGGTCAGCAACACCGCGGTGAATGTGTTCCTGAGCCTTGTACACACCGCCCGTCAAGCCACGAAAGAGAGGAACGTCCGAAGTCGCTTCACGGCGCCGAAGACGGACTTCTTGATTGGGACTAAGTCGTAACAAGGTAACCGTAGGGGAACCTGCGGTTGGATCACCTCCTTTCTAAGGATGATTAACTTATGGCACGCCCTCACAGGCGATGCCGACATGTCCCCGAATACCGCCTACCACCCACACCCAAGCCAAAGACTCAAAACCCTCGTTGCTTTCGCAACGAGGGTTTTTGCGTTGGTAGAGTTTGAAACTATTCCATCTCCTGAATTGGCTCATCGCCGCGCGACTCAATAGCCGCCGGCTTCATCATGAACGGTCCGCTCCAGTTGTCGCCGATGCTCCAGGTGCCGACGATGCATCCTTCGCCATCCGGCTGGCCGCGATAGGCCACGCGGTGCTTGCCGAGATACTGCTTGACCATCGCGATGGTGCCGGTCGGCAGGTCGTAAGCGCCGGAAAAAGTGAACGGCCCAATCACGTCGCGGCCGCCGCCGGCGATCTCGCCGCGCTCGAACCGCAGCGTGAACGCCCGCATGCTCTGCTTGCCGTAATGCTCCTGGAACCAGAAGCCTTCCCATTGCCCCGATGGATGCATGGCGAGCTCCCGGAATGGATCGCGTTTGCGCGCTCCCCGTTTGGTCGCGGCTACGCCATCGTAACAAACGCGTCTGTTCGCGTCTGTCGGCGAACGCTATCGTTCCCACATGACCCAGTCCGGTTCCCGCCCGTACGTCTGGATGCTGTCCGGCACATTCTCGTTCACGCTGATGGTGGAGCTGGCGTTCGAACTCACGCAGGTCAGCCGTTCGTGCGACTGGCAGACGGTGGCGGTCGCCCGCAGTTCGCTGGTGGCGTTGTTCGCCGGCCTGATGGCGTGGGCGGCGGGGGCCCGGCTCGTCTTCCTGCGGCCGGCGCGGCTCTGGGTGCGGAGCATTGCCGGCAGCTGCAGCATGGTCTGCACGTTCTATTCGTTCGGCCATTTGCCGGCCGTCGACGTCGTCACATTGACGAACACGTTCCCAATCTGGGTCGCGGTGCTGTCGTGGCCGATTTATGGTAAGCCGCCGGGATGGCGCATGGGCATCGCGGTGCTGGTCGGCGTGGCCGGCGTCGCCCTCGTGGAGCAGCCGCAGTTCGAGGCGGGGAACCTCGGCGTGGTCACGGCGCTATTCGCGGCCCTCTTTTCCGCGGTCGCCATGCTGGGGCTGCATTCGTTGCGCGGCGTCGATCCCCGCGCCATCGTTGTGCACTTCTCGGTCGTCGCCATGGCGTTCTGTTTTGCGGCGTTCTTCGCATTTCCGCGCTCGGTGGACATTGGCCGCATCGTCGAACCGCTGACGCTCGCCAAGTTGCTCATACTGGGAATCTCAGCAACTATCGGCCAGATTCTCTTAACCCTGGCGTTCGGCAGCGGCGCCCCGGCTAAGGTCTCCGTCGTCGGCCTCATGCAAATCGTCATCGCGCTCGGCTTCGACATCTGGCTGTGGCATCGGCAGGTAAATGCCGCGACCTTCATCGGCACGGCGCTGGTGATCGCGCCGACCGCCTGGTTATTGACGCGCCCGGCGGCGATCGATCGCCACGACCCGGATCCCGGCGAACCGGAACCAATCCCTATGCCGATGGATCGCAGTCTGGTCGGCAAGGATTGCGAAGTGAAGCCGCGGTGATTGTTATTTCACTTCAGCCGTTCCACTGAAGTGCCGCTTGTTCGGAACTCTGCCGCAGCTTTCAGCGGCGCTGACAACGAATATCAGTACTTTGAGGTTACTCGGGGCCGGGTCGATCCGGTATTATTACTTAGGCCCCGACTTTCCGAATCCAGCCGTGCTGATCGGCGGCCAGGTGGTTGTTGAGAAGCATCGCTCGGTAGTTGATTTACTGTGGCCGGAGGATTCAAATGTCAGCCGGCATGCAAGCTCCAACCTCGCTCCTCTCCATCGGGGGTTTCCGGAGGTTCACGGCCTCCCAATACCACAAGCTGATCGACACGGGCATCATATACGAGGGCGAGCCCGTCGAGTTGCTCGAAGGTTATCTCGTGGAGAAAGGGATACGCAATCCGCCCCACGACGGCGCCATCACTCGCCTTACGAATCTACTCCCACCACTTCTTCCGCCGGGTTGGATCACTCGAATTCAGTGCCCCATCTCGCTGGGACCAAGCGAACCGGAGCCGGACGGCGCCGTGGTCCGGGGCAACTATTCTTCCTTCGATCATCGATTGCCGCTTGCGGCTGACTTCGGCATCGACATTGAAGTGTCCGATTCGACCCTGAGTTTCGATCGCGGCGACAAGGGCCGAATCTATTCGCGGACTGGAATCCCTGTTTACTGGATTGTAAATGTCGCCGAGCGGCAGATCGAGGTCTATAGCGACCCGGATTCCGCCTCGAATCCTCCAGCATACCTCACACGCACCGACTACAAGCCCGGCCAGGACGTGCCGATCCTTCTCGATGGCGTCGCGGCGGGGCAAATTGCGGCGACGGTCAGCTCCCCTAGCCAGTGGAAATCGGAATGAAGATCGCTCCCTCGATTCTCTCTGCAGATTTCTCCCGGCTCGGCGAACTCGTGCGTGCGGTTGATGCCGCCGGCGCCGACCGCATTCACGTCGACGTCATGGACGGCCACTTCGTGCCGAACCTCAGCATGGGCGCCGCGGTGGTCAAGGGGCTACGGCCGATCACCAAGTTGCCGCTCGAAGTTCACTTGATGGTCGAGAACCCCGATCGTTTTCTCGACGGGTTCGTGAAAGCCGGGGCTGATACGCTGATCGTTCATTTGGAAGTGCTCAACGACCCGTGGCCGACGCTCGACCAGATTCGCAACGGCCTCGGCAAGAAGGCCGGCCTCGCGTTTAACCCGGACATGCCGGTCGATCGCATCGAGCCGTATCTGAAGGATATCGATTTGGCGCTGTGCATGACGGTGTTCCCGGGTTTCGGCGGGCAGGCGTATATTCCCGAGAGCACGCAGCGCATCCGCGAGTTGCAGCGATTGATCCAGCACAACAACCCGGCTTGCGAGATCGAGGTTGATGGCGGGATCGATCGGCAGACGATCGGCGCGGCGGCCGTGGCCGGCGCGAACGTATTCGTGGCCGGCACCGCGATCTTCGGCGCCAAGAGCGGTCCCGCCGCCGCCCTCCAGGAACTCCAGCGCGACGCAGACTCCTCCCTTCGCCCACGTTGAACAGCGACCCCAAAGCGGATACAATTAGCGAAATTGAACGGCGTCGCGCGGCCGCGACAGGCCAATGACATTCCGTTTCGGGCCACGAGGGTCAACGGTGCAAGTGACAGTTTCCGCCCGCCACGGGCATCTCGACGACGAATCGCAATCCGCGCTGCAGGAGAAGGCCGAAGCGCTGCTTCGCTACTTCGACCGGCTCAATTCCATCGGCGTAACGGTGGACCTGCACCGCGACCACGCCGGGAAAATGCGAGTGGAGATTGTGGCCAAGGCCGAACACAAGCACGAATTCGTGGCGACGGAAGTGGACGGCGAGATTCTCCCGGCCTTCAACCTCGCCGCCGACAAGATCAAGCAGCAGATCAAGCACTACAAGGAGCGCTTGCAAGATCACCGCCGCGACCCGTCGCACAACGAACCCGGGGCGCGGTGAGCCAATTGCTCGAGTCGCCCCCGAATCGCCCGTGGATCGAACGCATCAGCGAGGGACGCGAGTGACCGCCGACCAGCCGCGACGAGGGACACCCGGTATGCGCCTGACCAATTTCATCGTTCGCGATGCCATCATACCCGCATTGAAAACCACCGCGGCGGATATCAACCCGCACGATCCGGCCGCCGTCGGCCTGATCAAGGAACGGGTGATCCGCGAGATGGTCGATAGCCTGGCCGCGGCGGGCGGCTTCCCCGATGGCGATCTCGAAGACATCACCAAGGCCGTGCTGCGCCGCGAACTGCTCGGCACCACCGGCATTGGCAAGAACATCGCCATTCCGCACTCGCGGCATCCCAGCGTGAACAAACTGGTCGGGGCCCTCGCGCTTTCGCCCGGCGGCTTGCCGTTCGAAAGCCTCGACGGCGAACAGGTGTATGTACTGGTGTTGCTGATCTCGCCGCAGGAGCGGCCGGGCGACCACTTGCGGGCTCTGGAAGCCGTCGTCCGCACCATGCGCAACGACGATTACGTGAAACAACTGCGGGCCTGCACCACGAAGGACGAAATCTGGAACCTCCTGGAAAACGCTCCGGGGTGGTAACCGCGCGAACACTTATGATGGATGGCCTTTATCAACCGGATTCGACGACGGGCACGCACGCCGCGGCCGCCGCCACCGCGCCGCTTGTGGACGGTTCGAACCGGCCGCTGCGCCGCGTCGTGCGCATCATTAACCCGCTGGGCTTGCACCACCGCGTCGCCGATCGCTTCGCGCGCACGGCCAATCGCTACGATGTCGCCGTCACCGTTCGCAACGGCGAACTCAGTGCCGACGGCAAGAGCCTGTGGGATCTGATGATGCTCCTGGCGTTCGAAGGGACGGATGTACTGCTGGAAGTGGACGGCCCGGATGCGGAGGCGGCCGTGGAACCGCTGGCGGGCATCCTCGCGGCCCGCAGCGGCGAAGATTACACCATTTAGAAAGTCGTTATTCCATTTGTGCAGTGCGACTCCTCGCGGATTTGAGCCTACACTCCTGGCGGCGTCAGCGTGTTACAATGGTTCGAGAAGATACCTGCGATCTTCTATCTATCCGCGGTCGCGGGCGGTCTCGGCGGGTTGCTCTGCTTCCTTCATGCGTGTCGCACGAACCGGATCAGGACTCGATTCATTCGAAAAGCAGTCCTCGAAATCCTCGGGGGTTCGATCGTCGGATTCTTTCTTTCCGTGGGGGCGGCAGCAGTCGGGGCCTCCGAGCTCGTCCGTGCATGCACGGCGTTCGTCGGCGGAGTTGGATGGGCGATTGCGGTTGAGACGATCAAAGCGAAGATCAATGCGATCGTGCTGGCCCTCTTTTTCGGCCAGTACGATCATCAAAAGCACGATGGTAAGGAGAAGTAGCATGCCAGTTTGGCTTCTCAAGTTGTGCCACTGGATGGGTGTGACCGAGCTAACGGATGAACAAGTCGCGCGCTATGCGGCGATCAAATCGGCGCCGGCGATTGCGTTCACCGATGCCCCGATCCTCAAGACCCACAGGGCCACTACCTTCGGCGAAGCCAAGCCGACGATGCCACAGCCCAGGAATTGAAATGGACGACGAGCAACGAGAGCGCGCGCTGGCGTGGTTTCGCGGACGCATCCCACCGGCGTGCCCATCGTGTCAACGGGCCTCCGCGTTCGACGTGCTGGATACTATTGTTTCGCCGAATGCGATGCTCGGTCAGGAGATTATGGTCGGCGGCCCACCGGTGCCGCTCGTCGGCCTGGTGTGTCAAAACTGCGCCAACGTTCGCTGGTTCTCCGCGGTCATGATGGGGATGGTATTGGAAACAGAAGCTTCAATCGGGTAATCGGTTGCTTAGGGTCCACGGTCCACGCGATGGAAATACGACGCGGCATCGCTGTTTCGCCCGGCGTGGCCATCGGCCCGGCGCTCGTTCTCGACACCGAAGGGGTGCGCATTGTGCAGCGCACCGTCGAAGTCGAGCAGATTCCCGCGGAGATCGCCCGGCTCGGCAAAGCGCTCAGCGAAGCCGCCCGCACCGCCCGCGACACCCGCGAACGCATCGCCGCCCGCCTCGGCCAGGACATCGGCAACATTTTCGGCGCGCAGCAATCCGCTTTCCAGGACGACTCCTTCCGCCTCCGCATCGAGCAACTCATCCGCGCCAAGAACTTCTCGGCCGAATATGCCGTCAGCCGCGGCATCCGCGAATACGTGAAGAAATTCGAGGAAGCGGCGTCGAAGCTCGGCGATTCCGCGGGCATCGAACTGCGCCGTAGGGCCACCGAACTCATCGACCTCGAAAAGCAAGTCCTCGCGATTCTGCTCGGGCATGCGAATGAACCGCTGCTCTCCGTCAGCGCGCCGGTGATCGTCGTCGCCACGGACTTGATGCCGTCGGACACGGCGGATTTCACGCCGCGCACGGTGCGGGCCTTCGCCACGGAAAGCGGCGGACCGACCAGCCATACCGCCATCCTAGCCGGGGCCCTGGAAATCCCTGCCGTCGTCGGCGTCGGCCGCTTCCTGACGGACGTTTCCGGCGGCGATCTCGTGATCGTCGATGGCGAACGCGGCCTCGTCATTCTCGATCCGGACGAGCGGACCGTTGCCGAATACGAGGAAAAGCGGGCCAACCTTTTGGCCCGGACGGACTGGTACCAGTCGATGCGCGACAAGCCGGCCGTGACGCTCGACGGCGCCGCCATCCGCCTCCTGGGCAACATCGAACTGGCCCAGGAAGCCGGCCACTGCACCGAGCGCGGCGCGGAGGGAATCGGCCTCTATCGCACCGAATTCCTCTATTTGAATAAGACCGCCGACCCCACGGAAGCCGAGCATTTCGAGGCCTATTGTGCCGTGTTGCAAACGCTCGGCCCGGATCGCCCCGTCGTCATCCGCACGCTCGACCTGGGGGCGGACAAGTTCGCCAACATGGCCGACGAACTCCTTGGCGTCGAGAAGAATCCGTTCCTCGGTCTCCGCAGCGTCCGACTTTGCTTGCGCAAACTCGACCTGTTCAAGACGCAACTGCGGGCGATTCTGCGGGCCGCGGTTCGAGGCGACGTCCGCATCATGTTCCCCATGATCAGCACGGTGGAGGAACTCCGCCAGTGCCGCACTCTGTTGAACGAAGTTCGCGAGGACCTCGACGACGCCAAAATCCCCTTCAAATCGACCATCCCAGTTGGTACGATGATCGAGGTGCCGTCGGCGGCGCTCATGGCGGACGCCCTGGTCAAGGAGGTCGATTTCCTCTCGATCGGCACGAACGACCTGGTGCAGTACACGCTGGCGGCGGACCGGAACAACGAGAACGTGGCCCACCTTTACAACCCGGCGGACCCGGCCGTATTGCGGCTGATTCGCATGGTGGTGGAGGCGGGCAGCCGGGCCGGGGTCGATGTGAACGTGTGTGGGGAGATGAGCGGCGAACCGCTCTACATCCCGCTGCTCATCGGCCTGGGGTTGCGGCAACTGAGCGCAACGCCCCGGAAGATACCGGACATTAAACGAATCATCCGGCAACTGAGCGTGCCGGAGGCCGAGCGGGTGGCGCAGCATTGTCTGCGTTTTGACACTGCCCGCCAGGTCGGTAATTACTTACGAGATCAGCTACGACGTATCCTCCCCGAGACGTTCGACTGACCGGCGCGATCATGCGGCCGCGGGGCACCAAAACCGCGGCGCGACCGCCGAAAACCAGCGAACTCCGCTCGGGTTGAGGGAAGCGGGAATGACAAAGGACAATTGACGAAGAACGAATGACGGGCCTTTGGGCTCCTTCATTGCACTTCCCTTTTGCACTTTGCATTTCCGGGGAACGCGACCCCGATGCTCGGCGACAAACTCCGCTTCCGCTTCGCCAAGGCCGGCGCCCTCCGGTTGCTGAGCCACCACGACCTGATGCGCTGCTTCGAGCGCATGCTTCGTCGCGCCGGCCTCCCCTTCAAGTCCACCAATGGCTTTCATCCCTCGCCGCGCGTCGTATTCGCGCTGTCGCTGCCGCTCGGCGTCGTCGGCCGCCAGGAAGTCGTCGAGATCGAATTCACGCAGCAGTGCGATTCCGACGCGGTGCTGGAGAAGCTGAACGCGCAGGCCCCAGAGGGTCTGGTGTTTTCGAGCGCTACCGTGGTACCGATGAAAGCCACGGCCTTGCCGCGCCGCGTGGTTTATACGCTGAGTCTTGGTGGCACAGGCATTCCTGCCTGTGCAAGCGCAGGAGCACAGGCAAGAATGCCTGTGCCACCGGAAAACCAGCTTGGCAACATCGCCGATGCCTGTCGTGCCTTGATGGCCGAAGAACGGGTTTGGGTCGATCGCCTCAAGCCGAGCCCCAAGCAACTGAACATCCGGCCGTACTTCCGCAGCCTCTCCGTGATTGACACCGCGTTGTCACTCGATTTATGGGTGACGCAGACCGGCACGGCTCGTGCCGACGAACTCCTGCGCTTGCTCGACCTGGACGACCTTCTCGAAGCGGGCTACGTGCTCAGCCGCGACGTGCTGGAACTCCGCGACGAGGCCGCCGCGGCCGACCCAACCGATCAACCGCCGGACGGTCCGGCCGAAACCTTACCACTGAACCACGCTTTTCGCGAGGAAACACCTCTTCCCGCCGCGTCGCACTTCGCGCCGATGGTGGAGTAGTCATCGATCAAGGACAAATAACAAGGAAAGCTCATGAAGAAGGAAATGCTGATCAACGTCCTCCAGCCGGAGGAGTGCCGCATCGCGATCGTCGAGGACGGCGTGCTCGAGGAACTTTACGTCGAACGAGCCAGCCAGGAGAGTTACGTCGGCAACATCTACAAAGGGCGGATCGTCAACATCGAGCCGAGCATCCAGGCGGCGTTCGTCGATTTCGGCATCGGCCGCAACGGCTTCCTCCACGTCTCGGACGTCGATCCGGCTTATTACAAGCACCTGCTTTCGAAGGAAGCATTGGCGGAATACGAGGAGGAACTGGAACGCGAACAGACCGGCGGGCGAGGCCGCGGCGGACGGGACCGCGACCGCGGAGAGCGAGGCGACCGGGGAGAGCGAGGCGATCGAGGCGGTCGAGATCGCGGCGGCCGTGGACCGCGCCGCGAACCGGAATTGCGCGAGCCGCAGCCGCATACCTCCTGGCTGAACCCGCAGCCGCTGCCTCCGGGGCCGCCCCCTTCGGAAGACAACGCCCCGGACGATTTCGCCTTTGGCCTCGATGAGCAACTTCCCATCGCCGATCCGATCGAGGAATTCGGCGCGTTCGTGGACGAGGCCTTGCCCCGGCAGACGTTCGCCGATGTCGCGGAGACGCCGCCGCCCGTCGCGCCGCCGGCTCATGAAGCGGCGCCGCGGCCTCCTTTCGAAGATGACGATTTCGCGGCCGGGGTTTTCGATTCGGACGAGAATGGCTTTGGGGCCGGGATCGTGGAAGAAGAGGCGAAGGCGAAGAAGCCGCGCAGTCGCCGCCCCAAGAAAATCGAGGACGAACCGGCCGCGGAAACCGCGCCCGAGGCCACCGACGAGGCTACGGGTGAAAAGAAGCCCCGAGCGCGGAAGCCCCGCAAGAAGGGTGAGGATGAACCGCCGCCGCTTTTCATGGGCGGCGCCGAGCATCGCACCACGCCCCCGGACGACAAGGAACCCGAGATCAAGCCATTTTTCGAAGGCGATTTCGGCGATTTCGACATCGATGCCCCGAACGACCGCTTCACGGACGGCGCGCAACCTCCCGTCGAACCGAACGGCTTCGAAGTGGTCGAGGAAGGGTTCGAACTGACGGCGTCGGAGTCGATTGCGGATGAGCCGAACGGCTTCTCCCACGAACCGGAGCAACCGCCCGTGGAACACGAACCGTCGCCGCACACCGGCCGCGGCTTCAACGACGACTTCGAGGATACTCGTCCGCGCCGCGGCGAACGCGGGGAACGGAGCGACCGCGGCGACCGGGATCGCGGCCGAGGCCGTGGGCCGGGGCGAAGCGACCGAGGCAGCCGCGACCGAGACCGGGGACCGGGCCGCGGCGGCCCCCCGCGCGGTGGACCGAGCCGCGACCGCGGACCGCGCAGCGGCCCGCCCGGCGGTCGCGACCGTGGACTCCCCAAACCGCCCATCCAGGAAATCTTCAAACGCGGCCAGGAAGTCATCGTCCAGGTCATCAAGGAAGGGATCGGCACCAAGGGTCCGACCCTGTCCACGTACATCAGCATCGCCGGCCGCTACCTGGTGCTCATGCCGAGTTTGAACCGGGTCGGCGTATCGCGGAAGATCGAGGACCACGATGCCCGCCGCCGCCTGCGCGAGATCATGAACACGCTGAGCCCGCCGCGCGGCGTCGGCTTCATCGTCCGCACCGCCGCCGTCGATCGCGATGCCAAGGAACTCCGCAACGACCTCGCTTACCTGCTCCGCCTCTGGCAAGTGGTGGTCAAGCGGATCAAGCGGGTCGCGGCCCCCGTCGAAATCTACCGCGAATCGGACATGATCACACGGACCATCCGCGACATCTTTACAAACGATGTCGATTCGATCTGGGTGGACGAGGCCAACGCCTTCGCGCACGCCAGCGAGTTCCTGCAGATCGTGATGCCGCGCTATGCGAGCCGCATCCGCTTTTTCGGGGAAACCGAGCCGCTCTTCCACCGCTACGGCATCGAGGAAGAGATCGCCAAGATGCATGCGAAGCGGCTCGATTTGCCCGGCGGCGGCTCGATCGTCATCGAGCAGACGGAAGCGCTCGTGGCCATCGACGTGAACAGCGGCAACTTCCGGGCCGACAACAACGCCGAGGAGACGGCGTATCAGATGAACCTGCGGGCGGCCAAGGAGATTGCCCGGCAACTGCGCCTTCGCGACCTCGGCGGCGTCATCGTCAACGACTTCATCGATATGCGCGGCGAGACGCACCGCCGCAACGTCGAAAACGCCTTGCGGGAAGCGATGGAACGCGATCGCGCCCGGACGAAGATCCTCCGCATCAGCCAGTTCGGCCTGATCGAAATGACGCGGCAACGCATTCGCCCGAGCCTCAAGCGGAGCATCTTCTCCGATTGCTCGCACTGCCGCGGCACCGGCTTCGTGAAGACCAACGAGAGCATGTCGATCGAGGTGATGCGGATGATTCAGTTGGCGGCGCACCGCACGCCGGCGATTCAGTCGATCGAAGTCACCGTGCATTCCGAAGTGGCGAACTACCTGCTCAATCGCAAGCGGAAGGAACTGGCCCGGCTGGAAGAGCAGGGGAAACTGGAAGTGCAGATCACGGGGCAAATTGGCGTGTCGCCGGATACTTGCACGTTCAAGTGCCTGGATCAGAACGGCAATGAGGTGCGGTTAATGCCGCAACCGCCAGCGCGGCTGTCCGGCGGCCGCATGCCCCGGCGCGTGGATTGAGAGCCGTCAATGCCCGCGGCGGATGTCCGACGGCGGGAAGCGCACCTCGATCCGGTAGACCTTTTTGGTCCTACAGGTGATTTCGCCCGTTTGCAGGTTCACGCGTTCGGGAACGTCCATCCGCTGGAGATCGACGGCGGCGTGGAAGCCGCGCTCGGAGAAGACGTCGAGCATGATCTTCAGCGCCAATGGGTCGTCGAGCAGCCTGTCTTCGGAATTGATCCGGGCGTGGCCGGCGATGGCGTGAGCGCGAACGATCGGGATCATCTTCTCCTCGATCAACTTGACGACGCGCTCGAAAGCGTCGCGGCTAACGGGATCCTCCTCGTAGCTTTCCAGGCGTTTGACGAGTTCTTGGCGGGCGTGCATGCCGAGTTGAGTTGCCACCGGGATGTTGCGAATCCGGTCGAACACCTCGTGGCTGACTTCCAGTTCGCTTTGGTAGCCGAACTCGCGGACGATGTTCCGCTGCACCTCGGGCAGGTCGCCCTCGGCATCGATGTGGTGGTAGTGGAAGAAGTCGCGAAGCGATTGCAGGGCGTCGTACGTGGTGTCCTTGTAGGTCTGGTAGCGCTTGCGGCAGAGGTTCGGGTCGAGGTCGGTGGGGCGTTCTTCCTGAAGTTTGCCGACGCCGGTCTCGCGGACGTGTTTGTTGTGCTGGCGGATTTCGCGGCCGCGCTTGAGTTGCCGCGTCACGCTCACCTGCTCGTTGACGTAGAGCATGGCGATGCGGAAGAGCGGCTTGGGAAACTCGGCGGCCAGCGGCGTGCCGCGATTTTCCTTGTGCAGCTCGATCATCTTGTCGTAGAAGAGCTTCAGGCACTCGACCTGAACGCCGGTGCGGGGAAAGCCGTCGACGACGACGCCGTCGTGGTACATCGGCTTGAGGAGTTCGGCGAAGAGCAAGCCGACCACTTCGCGGTCGCCGGCCATCTTGCCGGCATCCTTGAGCGCTTTGTTCTCGGCGCTGTTGTCGAGCAGCGTGCTAATGACGATGGGCGGCGCGGTGATATCGCGCGACTTGGCGATGAAGGGAGTGTTGGTCCCTTTGCCGGCGCCGGGGGCGCCGCCGAGCCAGATGAATTCGCGCGGGAAGCGCAGCTTCTCTTTGCCCTGCTTCTCGAGCAAGTCGTCCCACACCGCGGAGAAGATGAGTTGCGCGTCCTTGACCTCGAGGTCGGAGACGGGCGTCGGCGGCTTGAGGAATTCGGCGGAATCGGCCATGGGGGCTCCGACGAAAAGGGCGGACGGGTCCCACGCGTTCAGAATATCAAATGAAGTTGGCAGCGACTCGAAGCGTCATTCCACGAGTCGGGCGTCGCCCCAATCGACGTCGGCCTGGACGTCGCCATCGGGGCCGAAGTCGACGAGCAATTTCAGTTCCTTGGCCCCGGTCAGGTCAATCCGCAGGAGCCGCGCGGGGCCGGGCCGCAGCGGGTTCGAAGTTGCAGGTTTCAGGCGCCAAGTCGAAGATCTCAGGCGCTTCACAAGAGCGATCTCGTCGATCCAACCAGCCCCCGCCTCTCCCCGTTGGGGAGAGGCCGCCGTCTCGCGCCAGCGAGACGGCGGGTGAGGGGTCTTGTTACGCGGATTCGGCCCCTCACCCGGTTTGCTCGCTGCGCTCGCAAACCACCCTCTCCCCGACGGGGAGAGGGTCAGATCGGTGGTTGGCATCCCTCGATCGAACTTGGAACCAGGAACCCGACTCTTCGAACTCTTGAGTTCCTCGCCATCGACGAAGATGCGAACCGCGGCCTGTCCCCGCTTGCCGGTAACGGCGTCAAGCCCGACCCACGCTTCGAAGCGGCGATACTTCCCGCCAAGATCGTACGTAAGCACTGTGCGCGGATGCGTTCCCAAACCGCGATCGAACGTGCTCGGTTCGCCCTCGGCGGTGAGGAGCCGCAGCGGTTGGCCGTGGGTGTTCTTGTTGGCCTGCCACTTCCACTCAGTACCGAGGAAGCCGGTTTGTTCGACGGCCTTCGGCTTGCGATCCGCCAGATAGACCGCTTTCCCTTGCAGCACATCGAGGCTGACGAGTTCGACGATGGGTATCTCAATCGCCCGTCCATAAAGCGTCCGCAACTTCAGGATTCCGGCTTCGGTGGTCGGCATGGCGGCGCCAATCCGAGCGCCGTCGCGCAGCACTAGGCGAACGTATGCCCCCTTGATGGGCCGCGATCGGCTCAGGCTCGGATTGAACGCGATGGCCGCCAGTTCCTCGAAGGGGATCGTTCGCACCGCCCTGCTTTCCGGCTTGAACCGCAGCGTTTCCTTGTCCTTCTCGAAGCCGTCGATGGTGCCCGGCAGAATGTCGCCGTTGCGAAAGCGGAGGATGTCGCGATTTCGTTTCTCGGGAAGCCACGAGTAGCGATCCGGTTCGAGGGGCGTCTCGGCGGGCGGCTTCACGAGCCAGACCACGACAGCCGCGGAGAGCGGCACGTTCCACTTGGTTCGCGTGAAGGCGGGCTGGAATTGCAGGGAACGGTCGTCGCCGCCGCGGAGGTCGCCGGGAATGCGGTCGCCAGTTGTTGTGACGAGGAGCGGCCCGCGTGGCATGGGCGGCAGCGGAAGCGCGCGGCGCAGAGTGATGACATCGCGAACGGTAGTGATGCGATCCGCGCCGGCAATGTCGGCGCTGCCGTCGCCTCGGAGCGCGACCAAACTGCCGGCCACGCGCTCGTCGGCCGTGCTCTCGGCAATGAACGGTGGCGGCGGAGCAGCGATGGCGAGCGAACCGGTTAACACGAGTGTCGCGAGCATTCGGCCATTGTAAAAGATCGACGGGCGAGCGGGGGTGTCAGCCCCCGGATTGGGTAAGCAGCTGGAAAGTGGGTGGGTTGTATCCGCCCAGCAGATCGAGCCGAATTCATCGTTCTTGGAACCGCCAGTCAAGCCGATTCTCGGCCGTAAATGGCCGCTCATTGCGGAAATCCTCGATCTTTCGCGGCAATTAAAAATTGGAG
>Ga0134125_10005519_pt1 | contig 14348 bp, 9 predicted proteins | sample KB31751_FD_96464 | JGI IMG/M metagenome (GOLD analysis project Ga0134125, IMG submission 96464) | Terrestrial soil microbial communities with excess Nitrogen fertilizer from Kellogg Biological Station, Michigan, USA - KB3-175-1 | ecosystem: Environmental > Terrestrial > Soil > Unclassified ... | reverse complement strand
GTACACACGCTCGCCGAACTTGTCATCCTGCCCGCGAAGCAGGATGTGCGTTTCCCGCGGCTTGGCCATGTCCTGCATGACCATCGTCGTCGGGATCTTCTTCTCCAGCGCCGCCTTCTCGTCCCGCACCTTCTTCAATTCCGCTACCGGGTCGCGAACCTGAGGCGCGTAAGTGGTGCGGAAGTATTCGCGAAGCTGATCCGCCTGCTCCTTTGTCCGTTGCCCGGCGGGTGTCGCGATGATCTTCGCCAGGTCGGCGGGCGCTTTGGATCGCACCGGCATCGGCGACGAGGTCAGGGCGATGCGGAAGCGGCCGATCTGGTGTTTGGCAAACTGGGACCGGAATTCCAGCCGCACTTTCAGCACGGTCGAATCATTCGCGTCGACCGGACGATCGAACTGGAAGGCCGCCGTGTGACGCTCGCCGATCTTGGGGAAAATCGCCCAACCGGCTTTGAGGCCACCCTTCAGGAGGCTCTCGATCGGGAACTTGTCCTGGCTGAAATCCGCCTCGGCGGCGGAAAGGCGAACGGGATGCAGCTCGCCGGCGTCCATTCCGCTCTGGACATGAACGCCGGTCAGCACGAAGTTCCCATTGGCCGAGCGCCCCGGGCCGCCATCGGCCAGTTTCTCGGCGGGGAGAGCCTCAAGTCGAAGTCCCGTCACCGACGCAAGCGACGTCTTGAGCGTGATCGTGTAAACGTCGGTGTCTGGATTGTTGCCGGTGACGGCAATCGAATGGTCGTCCAACCGATCGAACGTCGCCCCGCCCTTCGGCTCAATCGCCTGCGGATTGACAACCGTCCACTGCGGCTTCTCCGAGCCGCTGAAGCTCTTTTCCCACTTTGCCTGCGCTTCATCCAACTCGGGATTCGGCGCGGTCAGCTCTTTCTCGATCCGCGAGATGGAGGAATCAAACTCGGCCAGCTTCGCCTGCTGCTCTTTGCTGGGCAGTTGCAGGACCGGCACGGCGTTGCCCTTCTGTCCATCGAGCCCGTTCTCCGGCATCGCGTTGAAGAACGCGTACATCGAGTAGAAGTCTTTCTGCGTGAACGGGTCGTATTTGTGGTCGTGGCACTGGCAGCAGCGTAGCGTAAGCCCCAGGAACACGGTCGATGTCGTGTCGACGCGATCGATCAGATACTGGGTGAGATACTCCTGCGGAATCGCCCCGCCCTCGAAGTTGATCATGCTGTTGCGGTTAAACCCGCTGGCGATCTTCTGATCGACGGTAGCATTCGGCAGCAGGTCGCCGGCAAGCTGCTCGACGGCAAACTGATCGAACGGCTTATTCGTGTTGTACGCCTTGATGACCCAGTCGCGCCAGTGGGTCATGTCGCGGCCGCTGTCGATGTGGTAGCCGTGGGTGTCGGCAAAGCGGGCGGCGTCGAGCCAGTCGAGCGTCATCCGCTCGCCGTAATGCGGATCTGCCAGCAATCGATCGACCACCTTTTCGTAGGCATCCGGCGATTTGTCCGCCAGAAACGCATCGATCTCCTGAGGCGTGGGCGGAAGGCCGGTCAGGTCGAGCGTCACGCGGCGAATCAGTGTTGCCTTGTCTGCCGCGGGCGAGGGCTTCACGCCCTCAGCCTCCAAGTGCGACAGAACAAAGCGATCGATCGGATTGCGCACCCAGGAAGCATCCTTCACATCAGGCAGCGGCGGCCGCACCGGCGCGGTGAATGCCCAATGTCCCTGCCAGGCCGCCCCCTGCTCGATCCACTTTTTGATGAGCGCGATCTGCCGCGGAGCCAGCCGCCGGCCGCTCTTGGGCTCGGGCATGCGGTCGTCGACGTTGTCGGTGGTGATCGGGCGGAAGAGTTCGCTGTGCTGCGGGTCGCCGGGAACAACTGGATGGTCGTTTTTGATGAGCGAGAAGAGGCCGTCTTTCGTGTCGAGGCGCAAATCGGCCTTGCGCTGTCCGGAATCAGGTCCATGACATTGATAGCAATTCGATGCCAGGATCGGCTGGATGTCGCGATTGAACTGGATCTTGTCTGGCAGCGGCGCGTTGGCCGGGACCTCGGCAGCCGAAGCGGTGAATGCGACGCTGACAAGCAAGGCCGCCGCGAAACTGAGCTTTGAGAGTATCTGGTCCATGAGAACGAGGCTCCGCAGCCTATAGCTTACCGGGGTTTTGGCCCGATCTCGAATGCGAAAAGCAGAAAACCGGCCGCGATTTGATCGCAAGCCGATACGGTTATTACAAATCACCGGCCTTCTCGGTTTCTTACCGAGTGCCTACGGCCGTGTTGCCGCCAATCGGGCCGCCTCAACAAACTCCCGCAAAACCTTTGGATCGATCAGACTCAGCCGGCATGATCCAAAATCCATGCTGCCCACCTTCACAGTTGAAGGGGCCCGCAAGGACGCGTGCACCTGATTGCACCCGGTTTGTTGGAGCAGGGCCTGGACATTGGACGGGCGAATTTCGCCGGCAGGGAGAATCTCGATCCGGCCTCGGGCGCGTTCCATCAACATCCGAATCAATGTGGATCCCTCCATGGCCCCGGGACGCTGGCCACTGGTCATCACCCGTTGGAAGCCAAGGTCGATCAACGTTTCAAGGGTATTGAACGGATCCGAGACGAAGTCAAAAGCGCGATGAAAAACCGGTCCCTGCCATCGCGGCGGATTTGAGGGACGAACCAGCCGGATCAACTGCTTGCACCGGCCCACATCAACCCGGCCATCCACGCTCAGGATGCCAAATGCAATCCCGTCCGCGCCGGCTTCGAGCATCAGCTCGATGTCGCGGCTCATAATCCGAAGGTCCGAGTCGCTGTAGCAGAAGTCGCCGGGCCGCGGCCGCACCATCGCCACGATGGGCAGGCTGACCGCCTGCCGAACTTCCCGCATCGCTCCCAGAGAAGGCGTGAGCCCTCCGAGTTCCAGCGCCGCGTTCAGCTCGACCCGATCGGCGCCGCCGGCCTGCGCAACGATGGCGTCTTCTACGCTCGCGATGCAGATTTCGATGATCGTGCGTTGGGGCATGAGGCTACTCGAGTCGGAGGGTCAGCAGGTCGTAATCGGGATGCCGCTCACGGAAGCCCGCGCCCCGATACAGCCGCTGCGCCGCCGCATTCTTTCCGCTGACCTCCAGGTGCAACGCATCAATCCCTTCGGCACGGCAGAAATCCGCCGCGAATTGCACGGTGCGCTTGCCGATCCCGCGGGCACGGGCTTCGGGCACGATGAACAGTTCGTCCAGGAACGCATCGCGCCCGCCGAACTCCAGGCTGAAGCCGAAAGCAACCACGAGGTAGCCGACCGTTTGACTACCTTGGCGGATCAGGAAGCAGCGGCCGAGATTTGGTTCGCGCAACAGCACGTCCAGGGCCGCCGGGGCGCGGGAGGGGTACTGGAAGCCTTCGCCTTCGTATAGTCGGGCCATCATCCGCTTGAGTTCTTCGGCATCGGCGAGGGTTGCCGTCACAAACTCAGGAGTCGCTTCGGGCATGGCCCATTATTGCGTGCCTTCCCCGGCGTGGTCGCCAAAGTGCGAACGCCGTGAGCACGGCCGCCCACAGGTAGGATGGCTCTGGCACCACCACCGCGGCTGTTGTGAGATTGTCAATCGCGCCCGCACAAAGCCCAAACACGTTCGGCTGTCCTGACGGCGCTGCATAGAACTCGATCCCGGCAATCGGCTCCGAACTGACGACGCCCAGAAAGTCGCTGGTGAATGTCGGGCCCGGCGGGTCGCGGACAACCTGATCGGATGCCCCGCTATCGGCATAAGTCACGCGAAGCACCGGAACCGCGGTGCCGCTATCGCTCGTTGCCACCGCATCGAAGCCGACGCCGTACACCGCCGTGGTGAAGCTCAGCGCGACGGGCACCAGAAAATCCACCTGAGGCACCCCGGCCGATTCAGCCGCACGGCCGGTTAACACCTGGTTCCACACTTGAGGTGCATAGATGCCAATGGATGCCGGTCCCCCACCGGTGCTCGTGGAGATCACCGCCCCATTGCCGAAGCTGCTGATCTCTGACGGAGCGGCTGGGAAGCCGTCGCCGTAATCGAACGAGTAGGTCGTCGGATTGGAAAGCCTGGACAGGAACTCAGCCCGATCCAGATAGACCGTCATCTGGGCCGCCGAGGACGCGCTCAGCAGCCCGCAAGCCACGACGAACATGGCACAGCCACGAAGCATCGCAGATCCCACATCAAATCGGGTGAGGAAGCGGCAATAGGATATCCGGACGGCGGCCGTGTAGCAATTAAGCGCGACGGAGGGCAGAACCGAGCCGCCGGTCCAGATGCTCAAGAATGATCGATAGATTCCGCTGTGTCGCCCCCTGCTGCCGTCGCACGACCTCCTGCGCGCGTTCGCCCATTAACGTTGCGGAAGACCGATCGTTGAGCATTCGATCGATCTGCGTTTTCAGTTCCTGGGGCGATTTCACCTCGACCATCGCGTCGGCGGCCCGAAAGCAGTTCATCACCTCGGCAAAGTTCCCGGTAAACGGCCCGACGATGACCGGCCTGGCCAGAGCCGCGGGCTCGATCATGTCGCTGCCATGCTGCCGCGATCCCAAATCGAGCAGAGTCCGCCCGACGAATACGACGTCGGCCAGGCTGTAGAACTTGCGCAGCTCTCCCATTGTGTCGCCCAGAATCACGGGAGGCGCGCCGTCTCCCGCGGCTTTCACGTCCGGCTTTGACCTGCGGACCAGTGGGAATCCTTGTGACCCAATCAGATCGGCCACTTCGTCAAACCGTTCTGGTTTTCGGGGAACCAACACGAGCCGCAGACCCGGGTGAGTTGCAAGAAGATCGCGGTACATCGGCAGGATGAGTTCCTCTTCGCCGGGCCCGGTTGAGCCGCAGACCCAGATCGGCTCCTGCCCCGGGCGGAGGCCGACGGCCTGAGCCAGGGCGTCTGCGCCGTCGAGGTGGTCGGCCACTTGCGCGGTGTCGAACTTCATCGTGCCGGTGACCGCTACCCGATCTGGCTCGACGCCCAGCTCGATGAAGCGTCTGGCATAGAGGTCTTCCTGGGCACAGACCGCCGCGAGCCGTCGAAAGGTCTTTCGGATCAGCGGGCCGGCCAAGCGGTAATTGCGGAAGCTGCCCTCCGTCAGACGTCCGTTGATCAGCACGACCGGAATGCCCCGCCGACGGCACTGCAAGACAAAGTTCGGCCAGACTTCCAGTTCCATCAGCACGACCAGTTCGGGACGAAGACGGTCGAGCACGGCATTTACGGCCGAGCTGAAATCGAGCGGATATCGGATGAGCGTGATCCGCGGATCTTTCCCGTAGAGTTCCTGTGCCCGAGCCCATCCGGTTGTGGTCGTCGTGCTGATGACAAATTGCAGTTGTGGTCGCGAGTCTGAGAGCGAGCGGATGAGAGCGCGCGCTGCATTCAGCTCGCCAAGACTGACGGCATGGATCATCACCGCCGGGCTCGTTCCCTGCCGAACGACGTGATCGCCCATCCGTTGGCGGAACGCCTGAAGCACTTTCCTCCGGGTTGAGCGTTTGGCCAGCCAGAACGGTGCGCTCAGGCCGATGCCCAGTCCGTACGCGATGTCATAGCCGTTGAGCACTGCGGTGGCTTATCGGTAGAGGCCGCGGTCGTGGATATAGCGGACGACGCTTGGAGGCGTGAGATACTCGATGCTCAAGCCCGCCGCCACTCGGGCACGGATGTCGGTGGCCGAGATGTCGATCATCGGCGTCTGAACGACGTTTTTTTCCAACCGGCGGAACTCCGGCGGGAGCGACTGCCAATCAATGCCCCACCCCGGCCTAGCCATGACAACAAAGTCAATTTCGCGCATCAACCGATCGACTTCGTGCCACTTTGGCAGATACAGGAGCATGTCGGCACCGATGAGCCAAGTGATCCGATGCCACCCTTTGGCCTTCAAAGCCGCCGCCGTGTCGATGGTGTAACTCGGATCGGTCCGCTTCAATTCGAGATCGTCCACCCGGAACAATTCCGATCCGTCGACCGCAAGCTGGCACATCCGCAATCGGTCTCTCGGCGAGGCGAGTGCCGTATCTTGCGGTTTATGCGGGGGTTGCGCAGCGGGAACGAGAATCACCCGGTCAAACCCGCCCGCCTCTGCCGCCGCACGGGAACAGATGAGGTGGGCTTGATGGATCGGGTTAAAACTGCCTCCAAACCAGATCGGTTTCATCTGTTTTGCTTCTCACAGAAAAAACAGCTAACCTTCCGATAACCTATGGTACTGATATTGCCTGCCTCGGCCAGTTTCTGGCAGTTTCACGGATTGAAGCTGCAAGGACTGTCCAGTTGCCTCGACTAATAAACGAGGAAATTTCGCGAGCGCAAAATCAGCGGTACGTGGGAGTTACGGGTCGAACCCCGACAAAATTTCCTCGTACCACTTTCGGGAATCGACCAAGGACGTAGAATAAATTCGACATCCAAACAGTTGTTTGATTGGCTAGAAAGCGAGGGCCACGTGGCCACGGTAATGACGAAAGCCCGAGTGACTCCGATCCCGCGGGCGATGCGGCAGAAAGTCGAGGCGCTCCTGGAGGAATCCTATGCCTTCATGGACAGCCCGATCTTCCGCCGCAAAAATATTGAAGACGAACTGTTCGATTTCGAGATCGAGCCGCAGCTCCCGTTGGTGAGCTGGTATCAGCCGACGCGCGACGAGGCGGTTGACCAAACCATGGCCGCCGCGCCCCAGCTCATGAAGGGGCCGGAGGAGCGGATGATGTTTCTCCGCTTCAACTACTCGAAGCTGCGCCTGTGCAAGCTGCAGAAGCTGATCAAGAAGTCGGGCATGACCCGCAAGCGGGCCGAGGAGTTTCTCTTCTGGCACCGGCGGTTCGAGCACTTCCGCGAGTACCTGGTCCGGACCAACCTGGCGCTGGTGCTGGCGATGGCCAAGCGCACCCGGCTGGGCGACGTCGACTTCGCCGAGATCGTCAGCGAAGGGAACATGGCCCTGATCCGGGCGGTCGACAAGTTCAACGTCGATCGCGGCTTCAAGTTCTCGACCTACGCCTGCCGGGCGATCCTCAAGGCGTTCAGCCGCACCGCGCTCAAGAGCTCGCGGCACCGCACCCGGTTCCCGGTCGAGTTCGAGCCCGAGATGGAAAAGAGCGACTGGACCGATCGCCGTCGCGATGCGGTCGAGGAGGACTGCATCGACGAGCTCAAGGCGATCGTCGACCGGAATCTGGCCGACCTGTCGCAGGTTGAGGAGACGGTCATCCGCCGCCGCTTCAACTGGAAGCAGGAAGAAGAAAGCCCGCTGACCTTGGAAGAGGTCGGGCAGATCATCGGCGTGACCAAGGAACGCGTCCGCCAGATCCAGAACAAGGCTCTGGCCAAGATCCGCAGCGTGATGGAAGAAGGCGTGCTGCGGACCAGGACCCTGCCGGTTCGCGAGTCTGCGGACTAACTTCGATCCGTTTGTTTGACCACAACCCCGCCGCCGGAGACGTCCGCGTCTCCGGCGGCTTTTTTTTGGATAAGGAACAATGCAAAGTGCAAAATGAAAAATGCGAAAAAAAATCAGGAACCCGACCGTGGTCGGGGCTGCCTTGTCTCGAAAGAAGAATAGTTGGAAACGGCGGCCATGTCTTTGGCATAATCAAAAATGACCGTGCGCGATCATGCGCCCGTTGGGCCTTTCTGTAGCACGGGCGTCTCGCCCGTGCTGGCGACGCGATGAGGAAGTAACCGCACGTTCGTGCGTACTCTTCAGTTTCATTGCACCCAGCACGGGCGAGACGCCCGTGCCACAGAAAGCGCCGAATCGCGCACAGCCATAAAGCTGGAATTGGAGACACGATGCTCAAACCACTGAGTTTCCTGTCAGTCGTGCTCGTTGCGATCTCGGGAGCAATCGGAGCGTCGACCACACGACCCTCGACGCAGCCTGCCCCCGAGTTGACGTTAAATATCGGCAGCAACACGACCATGAAGCTGGTGCTCATCCCCGCGGGAACCTTCATGATGGGCAGCCCGGATGACGAGAAGGACCACGAAAAGACCGAGGGCCCGCTGCACCAGGTGACGATCACCAGGCCGTTCTACATGGGTCAGACGCCGGTCACCCAGAGACAATGGAAAGCCGTGATGGGAGCGGCGTCGTGGAAGCCGGGACAGTTCGGGCGGCTCAATGACGACAACCCCGTCAACGCCATCACGTGGATCGAGGCGATGCAATTCTGCAACCGCCTGTCGACCAGGACCGGTAAGCGCGTGCGGCTGCCCACCGAGGCGCAGTGGGAGTACGCCTGCCGCGCAGGCACGCAGACCCGTTTCTACTATGGCGACGACCCCGACGCCGACTCGCTGGGCGACTACGCCTGGTATAGCAAGAACTCGTGGAACATCAACGAGGCCTACCCGCATGCGGTCGCCCGGAAGAAGCCCAATGCATGGGGGCTCTACGATATGCACGGAAACGTGGAACAGTGGTGCTCCGACTGGTTCGGTCCATACCCCGGCCGCGCCATGAAAGATCCCACTGGCGCGTACGGTGGAACGATGCGCGTCATCCGTGGCGGCAGCTTCATCCTCCCGGCCAAGTACTGCCGGGATGCCTGGCGAACCCGGAACCTCCCGGGCCGGCGAGTGCTCGATAATGGGTGTCGCGTGGTGGTGTTGCCGTAAGCTCAATGCTTGGCGTACCGATACTGAAACGGCTTGCTCAGCACGATGGCCTGAATGAGCGCGCAGGGTTCGTTGTCTGACCCCTTCAGTGCGTCCAGCCCCTCCTTGATGACGCATTCATCGAACCGGTTCAGGCCGCGGCCAAGGGCATACCCGGCGAGCTTGCGGGTAAAGTTCCGCAGGAACTCGGTCTTGCGCGTCAGCAAAACCTGCTTGAGCTGTTGTGGCCCTTCGAATCGGGTGCCGTCGGGCAGGATGCCGCTGGCGTCGACCGGGGATCCGGCCTCCGTCGTGCGAAACCGGCCGATCGCGTCGAAATTCTCCAGCCCAAAGCCGATCGGGTCCATCCGCGAGTGGCACGATGCGCACTGCGGATCGGAGCGATGTCGTTCCAGTCGCTGGCGGAAACTCAGGCCATCCGGTTGGCGGTCGTCCGCGGGAAGCTGGCCGGAAGTCGGTGGCGGCGGCGGAATGCGCTCGCCCAGTAACTGCTCCAGAACCCATCTCCCGCGAAGCACGGGGCTGGTGCGAAGCGGATAGGACGTGGCGGTGAGCACCGCGGCCATGGAGACCACGCCGCCCCGATCGCCGTTCGCAAGCTCCACCCGCCGCAGGTCCCTCCCGTGTACGTGCGGAATCCCATAGATCCGCGCGAGCTTCTCGTTCACGAACGTATAGTTGGCGTCGATCAGCTCGAGCAGGCTGCGGTCGTTGCGGAAGACCGAATCCACGAACCGCACGACCTCTTCTTTCTCCGACGCCGCCAGCTCGTCGTCAAACTGCGGGAACCGGCCCGGATCGGGCCGGCGGGTCACGCCCAGCGCCGTGATCCCCAGCCACTGCGTTCCGAAGTTTTCCGCCAGCGCGATGGACCGCGGGTCTTTGAGCATTCGCAAGACCTGCGCCCGCATCACGTCGGGTTCATGCAGCCGCCCTTCCCCGGCCAGCCGGAACAACTCCTGATCCGGCATGCTCGACCAGAGGAAGTAAGACAGCCGCGTCGCGATCTGATAATCACCGAGTCGATAAACCCCGTCCTGCTCCGGCTCGGGCTCAACAAGGAACAGAAAATTGGGCGAAATCAGCACCGCCTTGAGCGCCAGGCGGATCGAGGCGGCAAACGACTCGCCGCGGGCGTGGGCGCGATCAAACAACACGACAAACCGATCCAATTCAGACTCGGTGATCGGCCGCCGAAACGCCCTGCCGGCGAAGTTTGCCAACACTCTTCGCGCGGCATCGCTGGCCGAAAGATTCGGCCCCGGCTGCGCGATCAGAAGCCGATCGCGCGCCTCCCGCAGCTCGTCCGATTGCGATTCGTCATGATCCGGCAGCACCGCCTGCATCACCTGGTTGGCGGCCTGTAGATACTTTTCCAGCGAGATCGTCGAGGTAAACAGCGCGTCCCCATCGGTATCGAACCCCTCCCCGCCGGAGCCGTCGGCGGGAAGGAGGTCGGCCAGATGAAACTCCACGCCGATCAGATCGCGGATCGTGTCGTCATATTCCGCCCGCGTGAGCCTGCGGCTCATCACGTACCCGCGATAGAACCGGCTGTTCTTGTCCGTCGCGATCTTTTCGCAGTCGCCGGCCGATTCAATGTGGACCTGAATCCAATCCAACACCGCGCGTCGCTCGTCGGGGGTGGGTTTTCGCGGCGCCTTCTTCGGCGGCATGTCCCCCTCCCGAAGCCGCGCCGCCACATTCTGCCAGGTCAGCTCGTCAGACAGTGCGGCCTTTGTGGTCTGAAACCGGCTCAGGTCCAGATCCCCCTTTTTCTTCTGCGGGTTGTGGCAGGTGATGCAGTTGTCCTGGAGGACCGGCCGGACATCTTTTTCGAAAGACGCGCCGTCGTCCGCCGCCAGAGCGGCGCCGGCACCTGCCAGAAGCACCCCGGCGGCAACAACAAGGCAAACGGCGGATGTAACCAGCGTGCGCATTCCGTATGGATTTAGTGCGGAATCCCCGAGACGTTGTTCGCCGATCAACACCGCAATAAAGGGGACATTCCTATTTTTCGCCGCCAAAAATAGGAATGTCCCCTTTATTGCGGTGGCGGGTGATCGGGGAAAGACCGGAGGTGCGGCTCCGGGCGGTCGGCAAGCAGCCGATCCAGCTCAATGGCGTCGGTGATCGTGAAGGGGCCGACCCGGGTCCTGGAAAGCTCGGTCAGATGGCCGCCGACGCCGAGTGTTTGGCCGAGGTCCCTTGCAATGGCGCGGATGTAGGTGCCGCGGCCGCAGTCGATTCGGACGCGCACGAACGGCCATTGATAGTCCAGCAAATCGATGCGGTAGACCTTCACCGGCCGCGATTCCAATGCCACCGCGTTCCCGCGCCGGGCCAGGTCATACGCCCGGCGGCCGCCGATCTTCATCGCACTGAACGCGGGCGGACGCTGAAGGATCTCGCCGACGAAGGATTGAATCGCATCGTTGAGGCGATTGAGCTCGATCGGTTGCGCGCCGGGCGTTGGTGCTTCAGGGGATTCGGGATCGTCGGTCGGGGTCGTGGAGCCGAGTTTCACGGTCGCCTCGTACTGCTTGGGCTCGTCCATCAGTCGCTCGCACAGCCGCGTGGCTTTGCCGACCAGCAGCAGGAGCACGCCGGTGGCAAACGGGTCGAGCGTGCCGGCGTGGCCGATTTTGGTGCCGCGGGGGAGCTTGCGTTTTACCGCCGCCACCGCGCGTGCGGAGGACATGCCGGCGGGTTTGTTGAGGTTGATCACGCCGCTGAGCGGCGAGGCATTCGAACTCATCTTTTGGACAGCATACCGCCATGATTCGGTCCCGCAGAGACCATACGACCGCTATACGCGTGCGGCCATTTGAAATTGGCCGACGCCGGAAGCAACTTCCCGCGCTGCCGCGACGGCTGTCGCAAAGTACCGTAGAGGGATGGAGGATCGCGACCCGATCCGATTTCCCAACCGCGACGACCACGATCTTCGTGTCTACAGCGCGATTGTGGGCCGGCGTCGTCCGGTCAATGGAAACGACAAGCGCCACGCCGCCCGAAAGCATTTTGGATTTCCGGAATGGGCGGGCGTGCAGCGACTGCTGCATGACACATCGCTCCCGCCGCAGGTCCGCGCCAAGCTCGCGCCGCTGCTGGAGCGGGCGCATCAGCGCTGGTGCGAGGCCTTCGGGCGATTCTCGGTCCGCCGCGAGCGATCTTCAAAGCCGGATTCTCCGCGTGATCACGGGCGTTCGGCCGCGCCAACAAACGATTCCCCCCGCCTGTAGAAATCCTCGAATGCGTCTACACATCCGATTCGGCCCATCGCTGCCGGTTCTGTCAGCGGCGTTGGGGTTGGCATTGTGCACGAACACCTGGGCGAAGCATCCGACCAACGCCGGTCCGGAGAATGCGCCGATTCGCTTTCCCCTTCCGCCGCCGGAGCCTTTGTCTGCCGCTCAGGAGATGACGACCTTCAAGATTCAGCCCGGCTTTCAGATCGATCTTGCCGCGGCTGAGCCGCTGGTAGAGGACCCGATCCAGATCACTTTCGACGAGAAGGGCCGGATGTGGGTCGTCGAGTTTCGCGGGTACATGCACACGATGGAGGGCGGCGGCGAGAAGGAGCCCACCGGCCGCATCAAAATCCTCGAATCGACAAGGCACGACGGCGTCTTCGACAAGGCGACGATCTTCCTCGATCACCTGGTCATGCCACGCTCAGTCATGCCGATCCGAGGCGGCGCGCTCGTGGCCGAGCCGCCCGAGCTGGCATTCTACAAGGAAGAGAACGGCCACGCCGGGCAGAAGACCGTCGTCACCAACAACTACGGCGCCCGCGGCGGGCAGCCCGAGCACATGGCCAACGGCCTCACCTGGGGCATGGACAACTGGATCTACAGCGCCGATTACTCCGAGCGCTTCCGCTGGATGGGCGGCAAATGGGAGCTGGGCGCCGATCGCGGCCGCGGACAGTGGGGCCTCACGCAGGACAACTACGGCCGGCTCTACTTCGATTACAACGAAGACCTGCTCCGCTGCGACGTGCTTCCCGCCGAGTACATGATCCGCAACCCGTTCTGGCCCGGCACCAGCGGCACCAACGTGAAGATCATGCTGGACGAAACCGTCTGGCCCAGCCATCCGACGCCGGGCGTCAATCGCGGGTACCAGCCCGGAATCCTGCGCGACGACGGTACGCTTCGCGCCTGCACCGCCAACTGCGGCCCAAGCGTCTACCGCAGCGCGCTGTTCGGCCCCGAATACCAGGGGAACGTCTTCATCTGCGAACCGGCGGGGAACCTGGTCAAGCGGGTCCTGATCGCCCAGGAGGAGGGAACGCTACTGGCCCAAAACGCCTACTACGGCGACGAATTCCTCACCTCAACCGACGAACGATTCCGCCCGGTCTACACTTGCTGCGGGCCGGACGGCGCGCTCTACGTCGTCGACATGTACCGCGGCATCCTGGAGCACGAGCGATTCCTGACCAATTACCTCATCAAGAACATCATCGCCCGAAAGCTGGTCAGTCCCATCCACCGGGGCCGCATCTATCGCATCACGCCCAAAGGATCGATCGCCACGCCTTTCGAGATGCCCTCGCAACCCGACAAGCTGATCGCCTGCCTGGCCAATCCGAACGGCTGGGTGCGCGACACCGCCCAGCGCCTGCTGGTGGAGAAACACGACGTCGACACGGTCGACCTGTTGATCAAAATGGCCTCGCAGGGACCGACTGCCGTCGCCCGTCTCCACGCGCTTTGGACGCTCAACGGGATGAACCAACTGGAGCTTTCGCTGGCGCTGAGCGCGTTGTCGGACGGCGACCCTCACGTGCGCACGGCGGCGATTCGGCTTTGCGAGCCGTTCCTGAGCGCAAACCGCGATCAGGTTCTGCCGCGTTTGCTCGGTCTGGCATCCGACCGCGCTTCCAACGTGCGCGTCCAACTGTTGTTGACACTCAGCGGCATCGCAGACCCACAAGCGCAGACTGCCACGGCGTCGATGATCGAATCCGCCGACGGAATACGCCCCGATCTGATTCGCGACAGCACCCTCAGCGGCCTGCGCGGACGCGAACTGGAGTTTCTCCAGATGATCCTGTCCCGCCCGGCATGGGAATCTCAAAGCCCGTTGCGCTCGCAGATTCTGGCCGGACTGGCGCGGTGCATCATCCTCGAACACCGCACCGCGGGAGTCGCCGCGTTGATTGACCTGACCGCGAATCAGAACTCGACTCAAGAGTGGCGGTGCATCGCCCTGCTTCGGGGAATGACAGAAATTGTGCCGGGGTCTTTACGTCGAACGCCCAAGCGGATTTATCTCGATCGCGAGCCTGAGTCGTTTGCACAGCTCCTCGGCAGCCCAATGGACGACGTTCGCAAGCTGGCGCAGAGGCTGGACAAAACCATCGCCTGGCCCGGCAAGCCTGGCGTGCCGCCGCCGCCGAAGGTGATTCCGTTGACCGTCGCGCAGCAGGCGCAGTTTGAACGAGGGAAGATCGTTTACACCACGATTTGTGCGGCGTGTCATCAACCCTCGGGCATGGGTCAGGAAGGTCTTGCGCCGCCGCTGGTGGATTCGGACTGGCTGCTCGGCCCGCCGCAGCGTCCCATCCGAATCGTACTGGCGGGCGTCTCCGGGCCGATCAAGGTGTCCGGCCTTCAATTCCAACTGGAGATGCCGAGCTTCAATATTCTCAGCGACCAGAACATCGCCGATGTGCTCACGTACGCCCGCCGCGAATGGGAACACACCGCCAGCCCGGTGGAT
>Ga0134125_10005518_pt1 | contig 14348 bp, 13 predicted proteins | sample KB31751_FD_96464 | JGI IMG/M metagenome (GOLD analysis project Ga0134125, IMG submission 96464) | Terrestrial soil microbial communities with excess Nitrogen fertilizer from Kellogg Biological Station, Michigan, USA - KB3-175-1 | ecosystem: Environmental > Terrestrial > Soil > Unclassified ... | reverse complement strand
TCTTCCCGATAGAGCACCTTACCGTCGGGGGCGAGCAGCACGGTGTATGGCACGCCGGATTCCCACTTGGGGTCGAACGCCGCTTGCATGGCGTAGGTGTCGGTCGATCCGAACAGCAGATTGCGGCTGGAGGCGTGCTCCCGCTCAAGCACCTTCATCACGCCCGCCTTCTCATCGGGCATATTCGCCGCAACCATTACTAAATCGAAATCGCGCAGCCGGTACATGCGATATGTAGTTTCAATATCGGGGAATTCGTGGACACACGGACCGCACCAGGTCGCCCAGAAATTAACCAGCAATACTTTACCAGTCGTATTGGCGCGCAGCTTTTTTAGATCGTCCGCGGAGGCGAGATCCACTGTAACCGGTTCGGCTTCAATCTTCTTCATCTCTTCCGCCCGGCTCGCTTCTTTTGAAATCCACTTTGTTGAGCAGCCAAATACGCCGGTGTGTGTCACCTGCACGGGCTTTCCCGCCAGAAGCGCGTCGATTGCGTTGCGCGCGTCCTGCGTTTTGACCAGCGACTCGCGCTGGCTGTTGTCGATGCGCCCTTCGTACCGCAGTTTGCGCTGCTGATCGAAAATAAACACGTGCGGAGTCGCTTTGGGTCCGTATGCCCGCGATACCGATTGGGTTTCGCCGTCGTACAGATAAGGGAAATTGAAATGGCGGTAAGCGGCACGGATTTTCATCTCCGGCAGGCTGTCGCTGACGTCCGTGTACCCGAGTTCGTCGAGGCGGATCGCGTTCGCGGTGGTCGGTTCAATGGCGACGAGCGCGACTCCTTTATTTGCGTGATCGGCGGCCAGTTTTTTGATGCGGGGCTCGTAGAGTTGGGCTGTCGGACAGTGATTGCACGTGAATACGATCACCAGCACCTTGCTCGCGGCATAATCGCTCAGCTTATGGATTTTGCCGTCGATGCCAGGAAGAGCAAAGTCGGGAGCGCTTGAGCCGATAGCCAGCGTCGGATGAGGTTCATCCGCGAACGCTGCGACGGACAGCAGCAGGAAGGCGAGAAAACGCCACATGGTTGAAAAACTCCGTTCGAAAAAGCGGCGCCGCATTGCGCAGCCATTATCTTATCCGACCGCTATCGACGAGAAGGGCTCTTGGGGCCTATGGGCCGGCAAAGGTGGCGAAGACGCTCGGTAACAGCCGCTGAACGCGACCGTCAGGAGTAGGCATGGCCCTGCGGCCGCGGGATCGCATGAAGACATTCGATTGCCTGCACCGAACCGCGACTGTCAAGGAGCGGACGTTTTTACCGGGGTTTTCAGCGGACGTTTTCAACTGCGTTACTATCGGGCAGCCGAGCCGGTCTTAGTTATCCCATCCAACTTCGCCTGCAACTCGATCAGTTGCTGAACCGAAATCTGTTCTGCCCGAAGGCCGGCCTCCGGCAATGAATCGATGACTCGTGAGTCGTAGAAGCCTCGAAGATTGTTTCGTAGCGTCTTGCGCTTCTGAGCAAAGCAGCGGCTCGCGAACTGCACGATGCTCTTTACATTTTCGGGCACGTTTGTGCGGCGCGTCAGACGGACCACCGCGGAGTCGACCTTTGGCGGCGGCGCAAACGCAGATGGCGGAGCCTTCAGAATCAACTCGACATTGCAAAACAATTGTGTGCGCACCGAAAGAAAACCGTAGTCGCGATTTCCAGGCGAAGCGCGAAGCCGGTCGGCAACTTCCTTTTGCACCAGAAAAACGGCGCGGGGAAATCCCTCATCAAGCGCGAGAAAACGCTCCACAATAGGCGAGGTTATGTAATACGGCAGATTCCCCGTGATCGCGGCTGGGCCCCACTGCGCCAGATCTATCTGAAGAACATCGCCTCGATGCAAGTGAAAACGTGAATCGGCGCGGAATTCGGTATCCAGATAGGATGCCAGCAAGTCGTCCAGTTCAATGGCGTGCAGTTCCTCGGTGCGGGACAAGAGATGACGAGTAAGAGCGCCTCGCCCCGGTCCAATTTCGATCACACGTGGTGTGGCGCCCTCGCACGCCGCGTCCGCAATGCGTTCGAGTATCGCCTGGCGGACAAGGAAATGCTGGCCGAGTTTACGAGGCAACTTTCAGTCTAGGTCAGGCGCGGCGGCACCATTATGGCCGAAACGCCAGGGGCAGGAACTTAATCTGGATATCGCCTGAAATCGGTTGCGCCACGGCAAATACGGTCGGTATCGAAGGCATCGCGATATTGGCCGGCTGCGCTTCGAGATCGGCTCTGAACTTACACTCGGGATCGCTTACCGCGTAATCTCCGGTACGGCCGTTCGAGTCGATGCTCATATTCAGGAAAACTGCATGAGAGCCCAACTCCACTGGGATCAGATTCGCCTCGGTTTGGGAGGAATAGGCCAGCGGCACTTCGTAGCTGACAAGCCTTGTGGTCGTGCTGATGGTGAAAACAAACGTGCCGAACAATACCAAGCTGGACAGCAGTCCGCCGGTGGCCGGAATGGCCAGTGGTTTCATGAGCTCGTTGATTCGGAAACACCATTTGTCCCAGATCGCCTTCCAATGCGAGCCGCGAGTAGCCAGCACCTCCGCGCGCTGGCGGGAAGCGATGACTTGAAGCGATGTTTGAAGCCGGTGCGGAATCAGCCGTTCCGGGACAGTCTTCAGGGCTGCCCGAAGCTGTGAAATCTGTTCAAAGTAGGTAGCGCAGTCTTCACAATGGTGCAAATGAGCCACTACATTTGAGCGCCGGTCGGCGCGCAAACGGCCATCGACATAGGCGGCGCTATGTCGCTTCGCAGTGTGGCATGAAATGGACATGCAAACTCCCGTCTGCTTCTAGACGAATGCCTCCGAAAGGCCAGGATCTAAACGTTGCGTTAATGCGCGGCGGAGAGCGTCTCGCCCGCGCAGGATGCGCGATTTCACGGTGCCAAGAGAAACCTGCAGAATGTCGGCGATCTCCTCATAACTTAAATCTTCGATGTCCCTGAGAACGACGGCCGTGCGGAATACGGGGCTCACTTCATCCAGCGCCTGTTCGATCAGCGCACGTGTTTCGCGATTTCGCGCCCAGTCGAACGGCGACGGCCCCGGATCGGGCGTTATATCGTAACACCGGTGTTCCTCATTCTCAGGCTCAATCGCCACCTCATGCTTGCGGTGTCGCGAGAACCAACGCCGGTGATTGTGAGCTTCGTTTACTGCAATGCGATATATCCAAGTGCGTAAGCTGCTGCGCTCCTGAAAAGATCCGACGCTCCGAAACACCTTGAGAAAAACCTCCTGAACTACGTCGCACGCATCGTTTTGGTCGCCAAGTAATCGGTAAACCATGCTGTAAACGGGCTGTTGATAACGTGCTAACAGCTCTTCGTAGGCTGATTCGATGCCCGCCCGGAGCCCTCGCAAAAGTCGGGCATCTTCCTCGGAAAGCGAGGATTGTGAGCCCGTGATGGAGAGCTTCACTATGGAGTCGGCCAAAACCATCCCCTTTCAAGACCGATTCTACTCCCGTCCGTTTCGCAGTACGACCGTTCACTAGCTCTGACACCGCTCCCCACCGGTAAGTTCCCGGAAATTCAGCGACATGGACTAAGGATTAGAACGGAACACGAAGCGCAATGAAGCGAGCCGAGGGTCGAAGGACAAGATCCCAGGCAAACCTGCGCGGTTCTACAATGAAGACGGCATCCCGTGGCCGAAAACAACGCTCTGCACACACCCGCGACAACTCTCGGTGGAATTCCGCTCAAACCCTTTTACTCGCCGGACGATGTCGCCGAAATGCCGTTCACCGCGCCCGGAGAATTCCCGTATACGCGCGGCATTCACCCAGCCATGTACCGGAAACGGTTGTGGACCATGCGGCAGTTTTCGGGGTTTAGCACGCCGGAGGAGACGAACGAGCGCTATCGCTATCTGCTGGAACAAGGCCAAACCGGGCTGTCGGTGGCTTTCGATCTTCCGACATTAATGGGCTACGACGCGGATGCGCCCGAAGCCGAAGGCGAGGTCGGAAAATGCGGCGTTTCCATTTCTTCGCTCGAGGATATGGAAGCGCTGTTCCGTTGCATCCCGCTGGGGGATGTGTCGGTATCGATGACCATCAATTCGCCCGCCGCCGTCATCTGGGCGATGTATCTCGCCGTTGCAGAGCGGCAGGGCGTTGCTCCGTCGTCGCTCTCGGGCACCTTGCAGAACGATATCCTGAAGGAGTACATCGCTCAAAAAGAGTTCATCTTTCCGCCCCGGCCGTCGATGCGGCTGGTGACGGATGTGATTGAATACGCGACACGACACACGCCGAAGTACAACCCGATTTCAATCAGCGGCTATCACATCCGGGAGGCTGGCTCCACGGCCGTCCAGGAACTCGCCTTTACGCTGCGCGATGGCGTCGAATATGTCGATTGGGCGGTCGAACGAGGGCTGCTGATCGACGAATTTGCTCCCCGGCTGAGTTTTTTCTTTAATGCGCACAACGACTTCTTCGAGGAAATTGCAAAGTACCGGGCCGCGCGTACAATCTGGGCACGGATCATGCGCGATCGGTACGGCGCCCGCGACGAGCGAAGTCTCAAACTCCGTTTTCACGCGCAGACCGCCGGCTGTTCGTTGACATGGCAGCAACCGGTGAATAATGTGGTCCGCACGGCGGTTCAGGCTCTCGCGGCCGTAATGGGCGGCACGCAATCTCTCCACACAAACTCTTTGGATGAGGCCTATGCGTTGCCCGGCGAACACGCCGTGACCATCGCTTTGCGCACACAGCAGATCCTGGCCTATGAAACCGGCATTACCGAAACGCCCGATCCGTTTGGGGGCAGCTACTTTGTCGAAAAACTGACGGCGGACATCGCCGAAGCCGCCCGCACCTATATAGACCGGATCGACGGGATGGGGGGAATGCTTCCGGCGATCGAACGGGGCTTTCCGCAAGCCGAAATCGCCGAAGCGAGCTATCGATACCAGGCTGAAGTGAATAGAGGCGAGCGGATTATCGTCGGCGTGAACCGGTTTCAGGAGACCGAGGAAGAGAAACTGGATATCCTCGAAGTTGACGAATCCGCGGAGGCGCGCCAGGTCGCGAAACTGGGCGCGTTACGTAACCGGCGGGATCCGGAACAGGTGCGGCGCACTCTCGAACGCCTGAAAAAGGGGGCGGAAGGGCGGGGGAATCTGATGCCTTTTCTGCTCGATTCCGTGAAGAGCTACGCCACGGTGGGAGAGATTGTAGCGGTCCTGAAGCGGGTGTTCGGAACATATTCAGAAACAAGCGTTTTATAATCGGGGTAGTGTCGGTATGAATTTTCCAATCCGCGTCCTGGTGGCTAAGCCGGGCCTCGACGGGCACGACCGCGGCGCCAAGATAATCGCGCGCGCGCTACGCGACGCGGGAATGGAAGTCATCTACACGGGGCTTCGGCAGTCGCCGGAGATGATCGTGAACGCGGCGCTTCAGGAAGACGTACAAGTAATTGGATTATCCATATTGTCCGGCGCTCACAACGCCATCGTGCCGCGTGTCATGGAGCTACTCCGCGAAAAGGATATGACGGACGTGATGGTCGTCGTCGGCGGCATCATCCCCGACGAGGACGCGGCTGAGTTGAAAACGCTCGGTGTTGCCGAAGTGTTCCAACCGGGCGCGTCATTGGATAAAATCGTCGAATTCATTCGCGCGTCGGTAAAACAAGCCGCGTGAGCGGCTTCATGTGAACAATCCAGATGTTCTTCGTTCGGAAACCAGGGACAACTGGAGGAAAAGGAAATTGATGCAAGACAGACTGAACATTGCAGTCTTCGTCGACTACGACAACATCGAAATCGGTCTGAAGTCGACGCTGCGGCGCGAGTTTGATGTGGCGCTGCCGCTGAGCGCTCTGAAGGAGCGCGGGGACCTCGTCGCGAAATTCGCATACGCGAACTGGGGAAGACAGGAAGGCGCCACACGGCAGATGGCCGAGAACGCCGTACAAATGGTGCAGCGCATTCCCTCGCCGCGGGGCGACAAGAACGGCGCCGACATCAATCTGGCGCTGGATTCCCTGGAGATGGCGTTTACTCACGCCCATGTCAACGCGTTCGCCATCATCAGCGGGGACAGCGACTTTATCCCGTTGGTGAACAAGTTAAAGGAATACGGCAAGACCGTATTTGTCGTCGGCGGTAAAGCTTTTACCAGCACGATTTTGCAGCAGAACTGCCACGAGTTCATCAGCTACGAGTCGCTGCTCGAAGACGGCGATCGAATCGTGGCTACGCCCATGCCCGACCGGCGTGACCGGGGAGGAGATCGGGGCGATCGGGGTGACCGCGAACGTGGAGATCGCGAGCGGGGAGACCGCGGGAGAGACCGCAGAGAGAAGGGCCAGCGGCCTGCGCCGCTCGATTTAACACAGGCCATGCCGCTGGTGGAACGCGCGCTTCAGGTGCTCGAGCGCCGCGCCGTCCAGCCGCAGCTCGGATTGTTGAAATCGACCATGCTACAGCTCGACCCGGCTTTTAGCGAGCGGGCGTACGGCGCCAACAGCTTTTCGGATTTCATCGAGAGGCTCAAGAAGGCGGAGTTTATCAACGTCAGCGGCTCGGGAGGCCGCTACATCATCGAGCGTCGTGGCGGCGGTTCGGATAAAGCTGCTCCAAATCCGGATGAAGCGCTGCCGGGCCTGCGCGACGTGCTCGAAACGCACCGCTTCGATATCGAGGTGAATGACGGCGTTGCGGCCGACGAGTTGGAAGACTGGGTGAAGCAGGAGATAACAGACTTCAGTCCTCAGAAATATGGCTTTCAGCAGTTTGCCGAGTTTCTGAACTATGCCCAGGACAAGACGGTCGTTCGCCTGACGCCGGATGAGGACCGCGGACTCATTGTCTTTCTCGGGGCCGAGTTCTATCCGCCGGCGCTTCCCGTTGCCGAGCCGGAGCAAATGCTTGAAGAGGACGATGGGCCTCAGCCGATCGTCGAAGGCCAACCGACCATCTTCGAGCCCAATCCGCCGCCGCCCAAGCCGAAGAAGCAAACAAGACCGCGAAAGGCGGCCGCTTCGACGACGCGCAAGCCTCGCAAAAAGAAAACGGACTAGCGGGGTGGGCAGGCCTTTGTCTTACGCCGGGCCGCCGGGCCCGGCTCTTCGGTAATTCAGCAACATTCGAGAAGAGCGCGGCTGCGAGCCGCGCAGACGGGGCGTCTGCCCCAGCAGAACTAAACAATATTGGGCTTTAGCGTTGCAGCGTCGTGTCTCGGCGAAAGCGCCGAGTTTCAGCTCACCGCCAGAGCGGTTGCGTAAACAGCTTCCTTAGCCAGTCCGCCCCGCGTAGTAGCCTCTACGCGCACGCACGATGAAATTTTTATGGCCCCGCACTTTGATTCGAACCGTATGGAATAGCCCATCGTTCTTTAACGGCTCTGGCCGATAGAGAAGATTGTATTGATGCCGTAGTTCGTTGGCTATGTTTTCGAACGATTGGTTCAGATCGCTTGCCTGGAACGGGAAAAAAGCCACGCCGCCGGTCTGCTCGGCGAAATAGCGCATCACTTTATCGCCGTCGGTCGGTTGCCCGGAGATGTTGGTCGAAATCGTATAGACGACCACGTCGGCTTTCTGAGCCATTTCAAGCGCCTGGTCGCGGCTATGGTGGCTGTCGTCGTCCTCGCCGTCGCTCAGGACCACCATGGCCCGGCGGAACTTATACAGCGGCTGATCCTGCATCAATTTATCGTGACAGGCGAAATAGACGGCGTCGTACAGTGCAGTGCCGCCGCCGGGCCGTAGTCCTCGAATGGCGTTCTCCAGTTTATTTGTGTCGTTCGTGAGATCCGCGACCAGTTCGGCCGAAGAGTCGAAGCTGACGACGATCGCTTTGTCCTGGTCGCGCATTATGCCGTTAACGAAATTGACCGCCGCTTCCTGCTGGAAGTGAAACCGGTCGCGAATGCTGTTGCTGGTGTCCACCAGGATGGCCAGACGCAATGGCAGGTCACTCTCGGACGTAAACTCCAGGATTTCTTGCGGCTTCTTGTTTTCCGTCACTTCGAAATCTTTTTGAGTTAAGTCGGTTACGAAGCGGCCGTGCTTGTCGGTGACGGAGAACAACATGTTCACTCGCGTCACTTCCGAGCTAAATTGTGTCGGAGTGTTATCCTTTCCGGCGCTCGCTTGCACGGACTTCTGTTGTGCGTCAAGGGAACTGAAGCTGAGGGCGGCGGCAATTCCCAGGGCCGCCAGGCTGGCAACGACGTACTTCATTAAGGAGCTATGTCTATATTATCCGCCGTCGCAGTTCAACGCACGTAACCGTTCCAGGTAATCCTTCAGTTCAGGCGCCAGCGGGCTTTCGATCTCGATGGGCTGGCCCGTCGACGGCGATTGAAAGCGGAGCCGCTGAGCATGTAAAAAAAAGCGGTCGGGAGCCGGGATACGGTCTGCTCTACGAGGCGCGCCGTAAAGGCCATCGCCGACGATCGGATGTCCAATGCTCGATAAATGAACACGGATCTGATGGGTGCGGCCCGTTCCAATCTTCACTTCTAGCAAACTGAGGTTGGCGAGTTGCTCAATTGTCCGATAATGCGTCAATGCCGTGCGGCCTGACTCGAGCCTGGTCGTCATTCGCGTTCGGCGGACGGGATCGCGCATGATCCGTTTTGTAATGGTTCCTTGCGGAGGCGAGATATGACCGCGCGCCAGGGCAAGATAGGTCTTTTCGACCTTCCGTGCGCGGAACTGTTCGGCAAGCGACTGGTGAGCCTGATCGGTTCGCGCGACGATGAGGACGCCGCTTGTTTCACGATCCAGCCGGTGTACAATTCCCGGCCGTAGGTCGCCTCCGGTCGTCGAAAGCTGTCCGAAATGATGCAGCAGAGCATTCACAAGCGTGCCTCGATGATGACCGGCGCCTGCGTGGACCACCATGCCGGCGGGCTTATCGATCGCAATCACGTCGGCGTCTTCATAAAGAATAGTCAGCGGGATCTCCTCAGGCTCAGCCCTAAGCGGCGGCAGCGAGCCGGGTTCCACCTCGATCTCCTCACCTACGCGTAGTGTATGTGACGGGCGGGCTGCCGCGCCATTTACGCGCACGCGGCCAGTCTTTATCCAGCCCTGAAGGCGCGCACGGCTGTATTCGGGCAGGCGTTCATGGACGAACCAGTCGAGTCGCTTACCGAAGTCCTGGGCTTCCGCCCGCAGCATGATGTTCATGGCGACATTCCGTATTCTAGGGTCTGTGAAGAACGAACGCGAACGCAACCAACTCGAGTACTTGTTCGCGGCTTTGTTTCTACTTCTGCTTGCGGCTAAGCTGTGTCACATCCACATCCTATGGGCGGAAGAGGGCTACGCGTCTGCCGCCGCCGTGCAGATTCTGCACGGAAAAATGCTCTATCGCGATTTCTGGTTCGACAAGCCGCCGCTCGCCGCACTGGTGTATGTGCTGTGGGGCGGCGAGCCCGGTTTCTGGTTAAGATTCGCGGGCGCGGTGTACGCAACCGGCTGCTGTGTGGCCGCCTATCGGTTTGCGGCGCGCCGTTGGTCGCGGCGCGAGGGCATCTCGGCAGCCCTGCTGACGGCGTTCTATCTGATTCTCGACATCCCGGCATCAATCATGACACTCGGCCCGGATCTCTTGATGCTGCTGCCTGCCATCATGGCTCTCGATTGCGCCGGCCGGAAGCGCGCGTTCCGGTCTGGACTCTGGTGCTCAGTAGCCCTCGCCACAAACGCGAAGGCGCTGCTCATTTTGGCAGTGTGCCTTGTCTGGGCGCCGACGGGTTGGCTAGCTCTAGGGGCTGGTTTTGTCATCGGAACCGCACCGTGGCTCGCCTGGCTGGCGGCGGTTCATGCGTTTCCGGAATATTGGCGCCAGGTCTGGTGGTTTGGCAGCGAGTACTCGCGGCACACGTTCGTACGACATCCAGTGAGAGAGGCCATCCTGCGCACGCTTAACTGGGCCGGCTTTCACGCGGCGATTGTGCTCGCCGCCGCGCTGTTTTTCTGGCGGGAACGGCTATGGCGAGACTATGGCTGGATCGCGTGGCTGCTTCTGGCCTGCGCCGGTGTATGGGCGGGCGAGCGCTTTTTCCTCCGCTACTACTTCATCCTGCTCGCGCCGGTGCTCCTGCTTGGCGCCGCCGGTTTTGTCCGCTGCCGGCTTTTCGAGCGGGTGCTGCTCTGCTTGCTTCTGTTGATTCCGGCGATCCGGTTCGCCCCGCGCTATTTTACTCTCGCCGGTTCGTTAATCGCGGGCACGCCGAATTCCTGGGCCGATACGGCTCTCAACCGCGATGGCCTGAGAGTTACCGCGGAGATCGATAAGCTCTCCACTCCCGGCGACACGCTTCTGGTATGGGGTTATCGTCCGGATATTTTCGCGTATACCCAATTGCCCGTCGCTGGCCATTATCTCGACAGCCAGCTTTATACGGGCGTAATCGCCGACCGGCATCTCTTCAGCACCGAAGCGACGTTCCCGGCGCCAGCAGCTCGAAATCGCGCTGAACTCGTTCACACGCGCCCGACGTTCATTGTCGATGGCTTGGGGGAGCTGAATCCGGCCCTGGCTATTACACAATATCCGGATCTGCGGGAATGGCTGGCCGGATACAAGCCAGTTTTTCAAACATCGGATTCCATCGTGTATGTTCCCGTGGGCCAGTAGTTCTATGTTCTCAACCGCCAAGGGGTAATAATGCCTCGCCAGCGGTCGCTTACGCTTCCCGGCTCAGATCCGACACTGGGCATATTCCGATTGCCGAAAGACCGGCCACGTTGAATTCTTCCATCGCGATTTGATATTGTTTTCTGCGAATGCGAAGACGAGAGTTTCTGGCATTTGCCGCGGCGCCATTGCTGCGCGGCATGCCTGTACCCAAGATCAAAGACATTTCCGTAATTGCCACCGAGCCTTCAGGCGTTCGGTTAACCGTTGTCAAGATTCAAACCGACCAGGACGGATTGCACGGCTACGGCTGCGCGACGTTTACACAGCGGGCCGACCTCGTGGTCGACGCGGTCAATCGGTACCTGAAGCCGTTTCTCATCGGCAAACCTACAGATGGCATTGAGGACTTGTGGCAGGCCATGTACAACTCTTCCTATTGGCGGAACGGCCCGGTACTCAACAACGCCATTAGCGGAGTGGATCAGGCCCTGTGGGATATCAAAGGACGTCAGGCCGGCATGCCCGTTTACGAGTTGCTCGGCGGCAAGTGCAGGGAAGCGGCGCTGGTCTACCGGCATGCTTCCGGAAAGGAGATCTCCGAAACGTTGGATCAGGCTCGCAAATTGATGGCGGAAGGCGCCAAAGCTGTTCGTTTGCAAGTAGGGATTCCCGGCATGGCGGCCTACGGTGCGGGAGGAGGCGCTAGACCGAAAGGAGCCGGAATGGCGCTGATTCAGGGCCCCGTGTTCGAGCCCGCCCCGTACGCGCGCCGCTCGCTTCAGCTTTTTGAGCAGGCTCGGAAGGAGCTTGGCGCTGAAGTCGACTTACTCCACGATGTCCATGAGCGCTTGCCTCCGAGAGCGGCCGTCCAGTTTGCAAAGGACATGGAACCGTACCGGTTGTTCTTTCTCGAAGATGCGCTATCTCCGGAGGACATCGACTATTTCCGCGAGATTCGGGCTCACTGTACAACTCCCCTTGCGATGGGCGAGTTATTCAACAGCCCGCACGAGTGGATGCCACTCATAAAGAATCGGCTGATCGATTACATTCGTGTGCATGTCTCGCAATCCGGAGGCTTAACGCCAGCCCGCAAAATCGCCGCGTTGGGGGAAGCATGTCAGGTAAAGACGGCCTGGCATGGGCCGGGTGACGTTTCGCCGGTGGGGCATTGCGCCAATATAGCCCTTGACCTGGCATGCTACAACTTCGGCATTCAGGAATGGTCGGGGATGGGAGAGCGCGAGCAAGCCGTTTTCGAAGGCTGCCCGCAAATGAAGGACGGCTATGCCTATGCGAACGAAAAGCCTGGCTGGGGCATTGAGGTGAATGAAACCGAGGCGGCTAAATATCCCTACGGCACGTTTGAAAAAGGCGAACACAAACGGCTGAATGGTGGATGGGGTGAAGTCCGGCGAGCGGACGGCACAATCATCAACCAGTAGTCTGTTTACCGGGCGCCCGCCGCGGCGGGTTTGAGCGTTTGGGCGCTGCGTGTCACTTCCAGGCTAACCGGAAGGCTGAAATGAAACGTGGAGCCACGGCCCACTTCGGATTCGGCCCAGATGCGGCCGCCGTGGCGCTCCACAATTTTCCGCGAGATGGAAAGCCCCATGCCCGTGCCTTCAACCTCACGGCTGTGCAGGCGCTGGAAGAGGCCGAAAATTCTTTCGGCGTATTGCTGCTCGAAGCCCTGGCCATTGTCGGCCACCGAAATCACCCATTCCGATGCGGTGCGCTTGGCCGACACCTTGACCACCGGCGATTCGCTCCGGCGATACTTGATGGCGTTGCTGATCAGGTTTTGAAATAGTTGCGTGATTTGCACCGTGTCCACGGCGAGGGAAGGAAGCGGCGTGTGCTCGATGCGGGCTTCGCTCTCCCGAATTGACGCTTGCAAGCTGGTTTCGGCGTCGGTCAGCAGCTTCTCGAAAGAAACCGCTCCCGTAGGCTGGCCGGTTTTACGCAGCCTCACCAGGGCGAGCAGTCCGCTGATCAAATCCGTCATGCGGCGGGAGGACGTCACGATATAAGTAATGAATTCATCGGCATCCTCGTCGAGTTTGCCGGAATATCGTGTAGCCAGAAGCTGGGTAAAACTTGTGATCGTGCGCAGCGGCTCTTGCAAATCGTGGCTCGCCACGTATGCGAACTGTTGCAGCTCTTCGTTCATCTGCTGCAGTTCGCGCGTCCGCTCTTCGATGCGATGTTCCAGCTCCATATTGAGCGAAGCCAGTTCCGTTCGCGCTGTGTCCTGGCCGTGAATGTAGTCGATCAGCATGTTATACAGCGCAATCAGGACGATAATCGTGATCGCCGTGCCCACCAGGAAAAACAGAAATACGCGGCGGTTGAGCGAGCGTTGATGATCGTGCGCGGCTGTCAGCTCATCGCTCAACCGGAGTTGCAGGCCATCGTTGATCCGTCGGATTTCGTCCATTGTGTCCTGGCCGGCGCCGCTTTTCACATATTCCAAGGCGGCCGAGAAACCGCCCTTCTGCTGGGCCTGCAACGTCTTTTGAACCTGCTCGAACTTGTTCTGAACCAGGTTTGTGAACAGGTCGACATCGTGCTTCATCTCCGGCCGGTCTTTGAAAAGAACGCGGCAGAGTTCTATCTGCGTCTTGATTTGCGATTGTGCCTGCTCGTATGGCAGCAGATACCGTTCGTCGCCTGTTAGAAGAAATCCGCGCTCCGATGTCTCGGCATCCTGCGCCAGCGCGAACATGGTATGCAGCGTCGACCGCAGGTTCTGCACCGTCAGGATCTCTATGTCCGTGTTTTCGGCGTTGGTGTTCGCGATGAAGAACATCAGGCTGAACGCAAGCGGAACAGTGAAGAGCAGCGCAAGACTGCGCTTGGTCTTCGATTGGACGGGAAGAGCCATCGGGCGAACTCATCTCATCGTAACGAACCTCGGAACTTCCCGGGGTATCTTCCAGCGCTTCGGAGTAGAATCGGCCTTATGAATTGCTTGGGTACATGGGCCCTCAGCGGTCTGATCGCAATTTCGCTGCTCGCCGGTCCGGCGCCGGCGGATACAATCTCGACTTCAGCGGGACCGGTCGAGATTACGCCGATTCATCACGCAAGCTTCACTCTGCGTGCCGGCGGCAAGCTGATCTACGTAGACCCGTCGCCGGCTTCGCTTTTCAGCGGTAAGCCGAAAGCCGACCTCATTTTGATTACCGACATTCACGGCGACCATTTGGATCCGGGCGCCATCGAGGCGCTGTCTCAACCGGATACTACGGTCATCGCTCCCGCGGCTGTCGCCAAAACGATCGCCGCAGCCAAAGTGCTGAAGAACGGCCAGAGCACGAGTTGGGGTGGCTGGACCATCCATGCCATGCCGATGTACAACATCAGGCGCGGGCCTAAGCCCGGTGAGTTGTTCCACCCAAAAGGGCGTGGAAACGGCTATGTCCTGACTTACGGAGGCAAGCGCTTTTATATTTCCGGAGACACCGAAAATATCCCTGAAATGCGCGCACTCAAAAATATCGACGTCGCTTTTGTCTGCATGAACCTGCCCTACACCATGCCGGTGGAAGAGGCGGCGGAGGCGGTGAAGGCGTTTCATCCGAAGATCGTGTATCCGTACCACTACAAAGGGCAGGACACGAAGAAATTCGCGGAGCTTCTGAAGGGCACGGGCATCGACGTGCGCCTTCGCGATTGGTACGCGAACTGAGCCGCATTGAGGGAATTTGCTTTAG
>Ga0134125_10005517_pt1 | contig 14352 bp, 16 predicted proteins | sample KB31751_FD_96464 | JGI IMG/M metagenome (GOLD analysis project Ga0134125, IMG submission 96464) | Terrestrial soil microbial communities with excess Nitrogen fertilizer from Kellogg Biological Station, Michigan, USA - KB3-175-1 | ecosystem: Environmental > Terrestrial > Soil > Unclassified ... | reverse complement strand
TTCTCGGTTTGGTCCATCTTGGCGCCGGTCGAAACCGCGGCGTTGCCTTCGATCGCCGCGCCGGGCGCCGGGGTGGCGGGCGTCATCTCGGCCGCGAGCGCCGGAAGGGCGGAAGCGGCAAGAAAGCCGGCGAGGGTCAAGGCACGGAGGGCGAATTTGCTGCTCATGAGGGTCCTGCTCTGGTTGTTCGTCTCGAAGGCGAGACGGCAGGACAACGGCAGCCCGGTTGCGCCAGTCCGGGGCAAAGCGGCGATATTGTGATGGCCGAATTGGGGCAAGGTTTATGGTGCGCCGCCCTGCCGCCCCCGGGTTTGACAGAAAGACCTGCACCCCTTAGGTTTCCGCCCGCTTCCCAGGAAGCAGTCAAGACCAGCGGCCCCTAAGGGCAGGCCAGTCCGCGAGTATCGCGCACTGGCCCGTTTGGGCTTGAGGTCACGCCAGCGTTTTCGAGACGGCCATGTTCGACAGTCTGAGCAACCGATTTACCGAGCTGTTCGATCGCCTGAAGCGGCGCGGCGCGCTGACCGAGGCCGATGTCGATGCGGCGATGCGCGAGATCCGCGTGGCGCTGCTCGAAGCCGATGTCGCGCTGCCGGTGGTCAAGGATTTCGTCGATGCGGTCCGGGCCAAGGCCGTCGGCCAGGACGTGCTGCGCTCGGTCTCGCCCGCCCAGATGGTGGTGAAGATCGTTCACGACAATCTGGTCGCGACCCTGGGCGAGGAAAGCGCCGGCGCGCTCAACCTCAATGCCGTGCCGCCGGTTGTGGTGATGATGGTCGGGTTGCAAGGCTCGGGCAAGACGACCAGCGCCGCAAAGCTCGCGCGGCTCTTGAAGGAGCGCGAGCGGCGCAAGGTGCTCTTGGCCTCGCTCGACGTGAACCGTCCAGCCGCGCAAGAGCAACTCGCCATCCTCGGCAAGCAGATCGACGTCGCCTCCTTGCCGGTGGTGGCGCTGGAGCGGCCGGTCGCGATCGCCAAGCGCGCGCTCGAAAGCGGCCGGCGCGAAGGCTTCGACGTGCTGATCCTCGACACGGCGGGGCGGCTTCATATCGATGAGCCGCTGATGCAGGAAGTGGCGGCGGTGCGCGATGCGACCCAGCCGACCGAGACGCTGCTGGTCGCCGACGCCTTGACCGGCCAAGATGCTGTCAATCTCGCCAAAAGCTTTGCCGAGCGCATCGGCATCACCGGCATCGTCTTAACGCGGGTCGATGGCGATGCGCGCGGCGGCGCCGCCCTCTCGATGCGCGCGGTGACGCAGCGGCCGATCAAATTCATGGGCACGGGCGAGAAGCTCGACGCCATCGAGCCGTTCCATGCCGAGCGCATCGCCTCGCGCATTCTCGGCATGGGCGACGTCGTCGGCCTCGTCGAGAAAGCCGCCGAGACGATCGATCGCGAGGAAGCGGAAAAACTCGCCAAGAAGCTGCAAAAGGGCGGCTTCGATCTCGATGACTTGGCGGCGCAGCTGAAGCAGCTCCGGAAGATGGGCGGCATGGGCGGCGTCATGGGCATGCTGCCCGGTATCAACAAGATCAAGAAGCAGCTCGATGAGGCGCGGCTCGACGAGACGCTCTTGAAACGCCAGGAAGCGATCATCGGCTCGATGACCAAGAAAGAGCGCCGCAACCCGAAAGTGATCGACGGATCGCGCCGCCGGCGCATCGCCGCCGGCTCGGGCACGAGCGTCCCCGAGATCAACCGCCTCCTGAAGCAGTATCAGGACATGGCCGACATGATGAAGCGCATGAACAAGCTCGGCAAAAAGGGCTTCGCGCGACACGGCATTCAAGGATTGCTGCCGGGCGGCGGTTTCCGTCCTCATTGATTGGACCAACGAGAGCAAGGAGCGTTCATGGGTCTCAAGATTCGGATGGCGCGGGGCGGCGCGAAGAAGCGCCCCTTCTACAGCATCGTCGTGGCGGATTCGCGCAGCCCGCGCGACGGCCGCTTCATCGAGAAGCTCGGCACCTACAACCCGATGCTCGATCGCGGCCATCCCGAGCGGCTGGTGATGAAGACCGAGCGCATCCAGCATTGGCTGAAAGCGGGCGCGCTGCCGAGCGAGCGCGTGCAGCGCTTCCTCGGCGATGCGGGACTTGCGCCCAAGCCCGAGATTCGCGAGCGGCCGAAGAAATCGGCGCCCAAGGCCAAGGCGCAGGAGCGCGCCAAGGCGGCGAGCGCCGCGGGCGAAGCGGCGGCGCCGGCGGAAGCCGCGCCGAGCGCCTGATCGGATAACGCTGAGAGATCATGCTCGCTGCACCCCCCACCAGCGCCCGCTCGCGCGGTCGCTCCCTTCCCCTCAAAGGGGGAGGGGCAACGCCCAACCTCCCCTCGAAAGGGGAAGGCGAGGACGGGGGCGACGATGCGCGCATCTGTCTCGGCGTCGTCACTGGCGCGCATGGCGTTCGCGGCCGCGTCCGCGTCAAGAGCTTCACCGCCGAGCCGCACGCGATCGCGCGCTATGGCGCGCTCGAGAGCGAGGCGGGCGAGCGGCGCTTCGAACTCGAGATCACCGGCGCGGGCAAGGGCGTCCTCATCGCGCACATCGATGGCGTCGATGATCGCGACGCGGCCGAGCGCCTCAAAGGCACGCGGCTCTATGTGCGGCGCGCCGCGCTGCCGCCGCCCGAGGAAGAGGAATTCTATCAGGCCGACCTCGTCGGGCTCGAGGCGCGGCGCAGCGACGGCACGGTGATGGGCAAGGTGAGCGCGGTCCACGATTTCGGCGCCGGCGCCAGCCTCGAGATCGAGGACGCAGCCGGCAAAGCGCTGCTCGTGCCTTTCACGCGCTCCGCCGTGCCGCAGATCGACATCGCTGGCGGCAGCGTCGTCATCGTTCCGCCCGAGGGGCTCTTCGATGCGCCGAAACCGGAGGAGGGGGCCGACGCATGAGCGCGCCCTGGACCGCGACCGTGCTGACGATCTTCCCCGAGATGTTCCCGGGGCCGCTCGGCCATTCGCTCGCCGGCAAGGCTTTGGCCGAGGGCCGCTGGAAGCTTGCGACGGTCGATATCCGCGATTTCGCGCGCGACAAGCATCGCTCGGTCGATGACGCGCCGTTCGGCGGCGGGCCGGGCATGGTGATGCGCCCCGATGTGATCGATGCCGCGATCGCCGGAACCGACGCGCCTGGGCCTTTGCTTTGCCTGACGCCGCGCGGGCGTCCGCTCGATCAGGCGCGGGTTGAAGCGCTGGCCGCAGGGCCGGGCGTGCGGCTCCTCTGCGGGCGGTTCGAGGGCATCGATCAGCGCGTGATCGAGGCCGATGCGATCGAGGAGCTGAGTCTCGGCGATTTCGTGCTCTCGGGCGGCGAACCGGCGGCGATCGCGCTGATCGATGCCTGCGTGCGTCTTCTGCCCGGCGTCGTCGGCGATGCCGCGACGCTCGATGAGGAAAGCTTTCAGAGCGGGCTCCTCGAATATCCGCATTACACGCGGCCCCAGGAATGGCGCGGCCGCGCCGTGCCCGAAATTCTGCTCTCCGGCCATCACGAGCAGATCCGGCGCTGGCGGCGGGCACAGGCGGAGGCGGCAACGCGCGAGCGGCGCCCGGATTTATGGCAACGCTACCATGCCCAGACGGGCGGGGCGAAATAGGTTAGGGTTCTCGAGACAGTCGGAGGCGAACATGAATTTGCTGCAATCCCTCGAGCAGGAAGAGATCAAGAAACTCGCGAGCGCGCGTGCCACGCCGGAATTCCGGCCGGGCGACACGCTGCGCGTCAGCGTCAAAGTGGTCGAGGGCGAGCGCGAGCGCATCCAGGCCTTCGAAGGCGTGTGCATTGGGCGCAAGAACGCGGGCGTCAACTCCAATTTCACGCTGCGGAAAATTTCCTATGGCGAGGGCGTCGAGCGCATCTTCCCGCTCTATTCGCCGCGCATCACCGCGATCGAGGTGGTGCGGCGCGGCGCGGTGCGGCGCGCCAAGCTCTACTATCTGCGCGGGCTGCGCGGCAAGGCGGCGCGCATCGCCGAGCGCAGCCGCGACACCAGCAGCGACACTGATGGCGCCGCGGCCGAGGCCGCCACTCAGGAAAAGGCGTGAGCATGGCCAATCCCCGCACGCTGTTCGATAAGATCTGGGACGCTCACCTCGTCGAGCAGCAGCCCGACGGCACCTGCCTCCTTTATATCGACCGGCATCTCGTTCACGAGGTGACGAGCCCGCAAGCCTTCTCGGGCTTGCGGGAATCGGGCCGGACGGTGCGCCAGCCCAAGGCGACCTTGGCGACGGCCGATCACAACGTGCCGACCACCGACCGCTCGCACGGCATCGCCGAGCCCGAATCGCGCTTTCAGGTCGAGACGCTCGAGCGCAACGTCAAGGAATTCGGCATCCCCTATTTCGGGATGGACGATATCCGCCAGGGCATCGTGCATATCATCGGCCCCGAGCAGGGGATGACCCAGCCCGGCATGACCATCGTCTGCGGCGACAGCCACACCGCGACGCATGGCGCTTTCGGCGCACTCGCTTTCGGCATCGGCACCTCGGAAGTGGAGCATGTGCTGGCGACGCAGACGCTGATCCAGCGGCGCGCCAAGAACATGCTGGTCTCGGTCGAGGGTGATCTGCCCTTCGGCATCACGGCGAAGGATTTGATCCTCGCGATCATCGGCCATATCGGCACCGCCGGCGGAACCGGCCATGTCATCGAATATGCCGGCTCCGCCATCCGCAACCTGTCGATGGAAGGCCGCATGACGGTCTGCAACATGTCGATCGAGGCCGGCGCGCGCGCGGGACTCGTCGCGCCCGACGAGACGACTTTCGAATATTTGAAAGGCCGGCCGATGGCGCCCAAAGGCGCGGCTTGGGAGCAGGCGCTCGCCTTTTGGAAGACGCTGCCCTCCGATCCGGGTGCGCGCTACGACACCGAGGCAAAGCTCGACACCGCCAAGGTCGCGCCGCAAATCACCTGGGGCACGAGTCCGCAGGACGTGCTGCCGGTGACCGGCGCGGTGCCGAACCCCGCCGATGAGCGCGACCCGCTGAAGCGCCAAGCGATGGAGCGCTCGCTCCAATATATGGGCCTGACACCGGGCACGCCGCTGCAAGAGGTCAAGATCGAGCGCGCCTTTATCGGCTCTTGCACCAACGGCCGGATCGAGGATATGCGCGCCGCCGCCGCGGTCGCCAAGGGTCGCAAAGTGGCCGAGGGCGTCAACGCCCTGGTCGTACCGGGCTCCGGCCTCGTCAAGGAACAGGCCGAAGCCGAAGGGCTCGACAGGATCTTTATCGAGGCGGGCTTCGAATGGCGCGAGCCTGGCTGCTCCATGTGCCTTGCGATGAATGCCGACAAGCTCGAGCCGGGCGAGCGCTGCGCCTCGACCTCCAACCGCAATTTCGAGGGGCGGCAAGGCCGCGGCGGGCGCACGCATCTGATGAGCCCCGCCATGGCGGCGGCGGCGGCGGTCACCGGCAAGCTGACGGATATTCGCGAACTGAAATAGGTGCTGGCGGTCTCTGTCAAAAAACCGTCACGCGACTGTAAGAAAAGCGACCCCGCTAGCGCCTAAAGTGGCGCCGTCGCCGCACGCGCACGCGCGTCGGCGCGCGATCGCGAAACATGGGACGAGGGGACGGCGAATGAACAAAGCCATTCTATGGGGTCTCGCAGGCTTGGCGGCGACGCTCGCGGCCGCGTCGGCCGAGGCGAGGGATTTGAACGGCGCGGGCGGGACCGCGATCTATCCCGTCATCGCGAAATGGAGCGACGCCTACAAGAAAGAGACCGGCATCGCGGTCAATTACCAGGCCATCGGCTCGGGCGGCGGCATCAAGCAGATCACCGAGAAGACGGTTGATTTCGCCAACAGCGACAAGCCGCTGACGCCCGACGACCTCAAGAAGATCAATGTCGCGCAATTTCCGGCGGTGGTGATCTCGATCACGCCGGTGGTCAATCTCGACGGCGTGAAGCCGGGCGAGCTGACGATCAGCGGCCCCGTGCTCGCCGATATCTATCTCGGCAAGATTTCCCAATGGGACGATCCGGCGCTGAAGGCGCTCAATCCCGGCGTCAAGCTGCCGCATCAGGCGATCACCACCGTGCATCGCTCCGACGGCTCGGGCACGACCTTCAACTTCACCAACTATCTCGGCAAGGTCAGCCCCGAATGGCAGCAGAAGGTCGGTGCCGATGTCTCGGTCGACTGGCCGAACGGCGTCGGCGGCAAGGGCAATGCGGGCGTCGCCAATTACGTGCATCAGGTGAAGGGCTCGATCGGCTATGTCGAATACGCCTATGTGATGGAGAATCATCTCGCCTACACGAACATGACCAACAAGGCGGGCAAGACGGTCGCGCCCAGCATGGACGCCTTTACGGCGGCCGCGGCCAATGCCGATTTCAGCAAGGTCGAGGATTTCTATCTCATCCTCACCGACCAGCCGGGCGAGAAGAGCTGGCCGATCACGGCGGCGACCTACATGCTGATGCGCAAGGACTATCCGGCCGATCAGAATCAGCCGGTGCTGACCTTCCTCGACTGGTGCATGAAGCACGGCCAGCAGCAGGCGAGCGCTCTCGGCTACGTGCCGTTGCCCGCTCCGGTGGTGAAGCAGATCGAGGCGGCTTGGGCGAAGACGTTCAAGGGCGAGGACGGCAAGCCGCTCTGGACGGCGCAGCGCTGAGCCCGCGCGGCTCGCAACGGCGTCCGAAACCGAGCCGGATCGAAAGATCCGGCTCTCTTTTTTCCGGCGTCAGAGCCGGCGCAGAATGCCGGCGAGAACGACGCCCAACACCAGCGCGCCGAGAAGCGGCAGGGTCAGCGCCGCAATTCCGAGAAAGACGAGGAAGCCCACGGCGGAAAACGCCGCGAGGCCGAGGAAGATGAGAAAAATGCCGAGCGGTCCCGGCCGGCTGTAGCGGAACGGCGCGGCGCCGGGTTCGCTCGACCACATGAAGACGCGCGTCTCATCTTGCTGGCGATCCCGGTTCTGCGACCAGCGCGGCCGGCGCGGCTCCGGCTGGCCGGGCGGGATGATTTCGATGTCAGGCTGGCGAGGCTCGTTTCCCATCCGCCCAATGTGTGCTTGCGCCGGCCGCAAAACAAGCCAGGCTTGCGCGAAGTTCGGGCGTGCCTTAACAATCCCCCGTCGAAGCCGCGCTTCGGCCATTTTTCCGAGATTTCCGGGAGCAGGTCTCGTCATGGAGAAGTTCACCACCTTGACCGGCGTCGCCGCGCCGCTGCCGATGATCAATGTCGATACCGACAAGATCATTCCGAAGCAGCATTTGAAGACGGTCGAGCGCACCGGCCTCGGCAAGGCGCTGTTCGAAGAGCTGCGCTATCGCGCGGATGGCAGCGAGAATCCCGATTTCGTTCTCAACCAGCCGGCCTATCGCCAGGCGAAGATTCTGGTCGCGGGCGAGAATTTCGGCTGCGGCTCCTCGCGCGAGCACGCGCCCTGGGCGCTGATGGATTTCGGCATACGCTGCGTCATCGCGCCGTCCTTCGCCGACATCTTCTACAACAACAGCTTCAAGAACGGCATGCTGCTGATCAAGCTGCCGCAGCAAGTGATCGACGAGCTGATGGAGGACGCGAAGAAGGGCGCCAATGCGCGCCTCTCGGTCGATCTCGCGAGCCAGACCGTCACGCGGCCCGATGGCGAGAAGATCCATTTCGAGCTCGACCCGCATCTGAAGCATTGTCTTCTGGAAGGGCTCGACGATATCGGCCTGACGCTCAAGAAAGAGGCGAAGATCGCGTCCTTTGAGGGAAAGCGCCGCTTGAGCCAGCCCTGGCTTTAGAGGCGGAGGGAAGCGCAATGGCGGCCAACCGCAAAATTCTCTCGCTTCCCGGCGACGGCATTGGTCCCGAGGTGATGCGCCAGGTCGGGCGCGTCGTCGAATGGTTCGACAAGCGCCGCATTGCCAGCTTCGATGTCGCCGAGGACCTCGTCGGCGGCGCGGCGTTCGACAAGCACGGCACGCCCTTGGCCGAAGAGACGATGAAGCGCGCCTTGGAGAGCGATGCCGTGCTGTTCGGCGCGGTCGGCGGACCCAAATGGGACAATCTGCCTTTCGCGCAAAAGCCCGAGCGCGGCCTGCTGCGCTTGCGCAAGGACATGGATCTTTTCGCCAATCTCCGGCCCGCTCTCGTGTTCGATCCGCTGGTCGGCGCCTCGACCTTGAAGCAAGAGGTGGTCCAAGGCCTCGACCTACTCATCATTCGCGAATTGACCGGCGGTGTTTATTTCGGCGAGCCGCGCGGCGTGACGACCTTGCCCGACGGCACGCGGCGGGGCATCAATACGCAAGTCTACACGACGCCCGAGATCATCCGCGTCGCCCGCGTCGCCTTCGAGCTGGCGCGGAAGCGCAACAACCGAGTCTGCTCGGTCGAGAAGGCGAATGTGATGGAATCGGGCCAGCTCTGGCGCGAGGAAGTGCAAAAGCTCCACGACGCCGAATACCGCGATGTCGAGCTCTCGCATATGTACGCCGACAATTGCGCGATGCAGCTGGTGCGCAATCCCAAGCAGTTCGACGTAATCGTCACCGACAATCTCTTCGGCGATATCCTGTCGGATTGCGCGGCGATGCTGACCGGCTCTCTGGGCATGCTGCCTTCGGCCTCGCTGGGCGCCGCCGATTCGAGCGGCCGGCGCCGCGCGCTTTACGAGCCCGTGCATGGCTCGGCGCCCGACATCGCGGGCAAGGACGCGGCGAATCCGCTCGCGTGCATTCTCTCCTTTGCGATGATGCTGCGCTATTCCTTCGATATGAAAGACGAGGCCGATCTCGTCGAGAAGGCGGTGAAGAACGCATTGGCCAAAGGCGTGCGCACCGGCGACATCATGCAGCCCGGCATGACTCGCGTCTCGACCACCGAGATGGGCAACGCGGTGCTGGGCGAGCTCGAGAAGCTGGTTTAGTTTCTCCGCACTTCCTCTCTCGGCGTCATGGCCGGGATTGTCCCGGCCATCCACGTTTTTGAAGCCGTGGATGCCCGGCTCAAGGCCGGGCATGACGAATCGAATTCGGAGAGATCGGCATCGATATATGCGAACCGCGCAACGGATGGCGGCTCATCGGAACGCCGGGCGGACCTCCTCGGCAAAGCGCTGCATCTCGTCCTTCACCTGCTCGTGCGGCTTGAGGCCGACATTGAAGTAAAGGATCACCTCGTCGAAGCCCGCCTGCTCGGCCTTCTTCAGCGTGTCGGTGATCTGCTGCGCCGAGCCGAGCAGCACCGAGTTCTCGGTCAGATCCTCGGGCTTCACCGTGTGGAGGCGCTCGGTCATCTCGACCATGTAGCGATAGGAGGCCGGCGCGGTCTTCACATCAGCCGGGAAAGCCGGGATGACGCATTCCTTGTAATAGCGGATCTGGCGCGCGCGCTGCGCCATCTCCTGCTCCTTATTGTCGGCGAAATGCGTGAAGTAGCTGCAGATCAGCCGGCCCGGCTCTTTGCCCGCGGCACGGCAGGTCTCCTTGTAGAGATCGGCAACTTGTTTCAAGCCGCCATAGCTCATCGCCGCGGCGAAGGGCGCAACGACGAGGCCGCAGCCGAGCCGCGCGGCGAGCTCGATCGAAGGCTTGGAGAAGGACGCGACATAGGAGCGGATCGGGCGCTGCACCGGCTGCGGCGTGATCTGCACATTCTCGAAGGAATAATATTTGCCCTTGTGGCTGATCGGCCCGTCGGCCGACCACAGCCGGCGCACGATTTCCATGCCCTCGTTGAAAACCTCCTGGTTGGTCTCGAAGGAGCAGCCCAAGGGCAGGTATTCGCGCCGGTCATAGCCGCGCCCGGCGGCGAAATCGACGCGGCCGTTGCTGAGGAGATCGAGGCTCGCCCATTGCTCGGCGACGCGGATCGGATGATGCAGCGGCAGCACCGTGACCGCCGGTGCGAGCCGGATCTTCTTGGTGCGCGCCGCGGCATAGGCGAGCACGAGATCGGGACAGGAGAGAACGCCCAGCGAGCTGAAATGATGCTCGCCGATCCAGGCGGAATGAAAGCCGAGCGCATCGGCGTGCAGCGTCTCGTCGAGAATATCGTCGATGAAGCTGTTCGCGGCGCGCCGATTGCCGATGTAATGATTGTCGCTGAGCGTGAAATACCCGAATTCCATGGGCGTCCTCCCTCGCGGCGTCGGTTGCGACGACCCGCCAAGATAGTTGCACGTGCAAATATTGTCTATACAATTGATTCGGGCGCCGCTTGGGGCATGTCTCGGCCGCGAAACCGGGATCGCGCCCGCCGGATGTGAGGACGACCGTGGCGGCAAAAGCCGATCTCAATCTCGACGCATATTTTCCCTATCTCATCAATCGCGTCGGCGTCGCGCTGGCGACGACCTTCGGCAAGGATCCGCTCGGGCGCCATCGGCTCAATATCGGAATGTGGCGGGCGCTGGCCGCGCTGTCGCGCAATGGCGGTCAGCGCCTTGTCGACTTGGCGGCGCTGACCAGCATCGACGTTTCGACCTTGTCGCGCATGGTGACGCGGCTGATGCGCGCGGGCCTCGTCATGCGCACGCGCTCCAAGACCAGCGAGCGCGAGGTGGTGGTGATGCTGACGCCGAAGGGGCGGCGCCTGCTCGACCGTCTCATTCCCGTCGCGCGGGCCTTCGAGGCGGCGTTGACGCAAGGGATTGCCCCGGACGATCTCGCCGTCGTCAACCGCGTCCTCCACCGCATGCACGCGAATATGATGCCGTCGCCTTCTGCGCCGCGGCGCAACGGCAATGGCGCCTCGCCGCGCGCGCGCAAATGACGCGGCGCTGCAATGCCGCTCAGCCCTTGGGTTGCGCCTTCAGCTCCGGCCACAGGCGCTGCGCGATCGGCCCGTTCTCGGCAAACGCGTGGCAGGTGTTGAGGAGGCGCGGCTTGCGGCTCGAATCGGCAGTTTTGCCTTCCGCCGCCGCCATGCGGTTGCGATAGGGGAAGATTGTCTGGAACGCCGTGGTCGCGACCGGCCCCACCATCTCGACCAGATGGGTGCAGCCTTCGACGCCGCCCAACAGCTCGCGCACCTTGTTGATGAAGCCCTTGCCGATGCGCAGCTCTTTGAGGCGCTGAAAATTGGGGATGATCGCCGGGCACACCGCAAAGGGGCTGTGATCGGTCGCGGCCTCGACGGCTGTAATCGTCATCGTGTCATCGAGCGTCAAGCGCAGCCACATCTCATGGATGGGCTCGCCCGCCGCGACCTCGCCGCGATGCTCGTTCTGGAAGGCGTAGCTCTTGGTGTCGACGAGGTGGCCTTCGATGTCCCAGAGCCCGTCGGCGCGGCGATAGCCGCGGCATTCGATCTGCCTTCGATGGATGGGCTCGCGCGGCGCGGCGGCGGAAAGCGGCATGGCTGTCTCTCGGGCTGAGATCGGTTGCGTCTAGGAGGGACGAGCGCTCGCGGCGGGAGCGGTCTCGGCGGCAAGAAAGGCCTCGAGCGTTCCGCGCTCGATATCGCGGGCGATGAAGGCGTCGCCGATCTCCCGCGCGAGGATCAGGGTGATCTTGCCGTCGCGCACTTTCTTGTCGCGGCTCATATGGCGCAGGAGGTCGGCGGGCGCGAAGCGGCGCGCATTGGCGATTTGATCGAGCCGCGCCGGCAGGCCCACCGCCGCATAGTGGCGGCGCACCCGCGCGGCCGAGGCCGCGGGACAGAGCCCGAGCTGCGCCGAGAGATCGAAGGCAAGCCGCATGCCGAGCGCCACCGCCTCGCCATGGAGCAGCGTGTCGCAGAACCCCGTCTCGGCTTCGAGCGCGTGGCCGAACGTATGGCCGAAATTCAAGAGCTGGCGCTCGCCGGTTTCGCGCTCATCGACCGCGACGACGGCCGCCTTGGCGGCGCAGCTTTTGAGCACCGCATCGCGCCGCAGATCGGCATCGCCCTCGACGAGCTTCGGCCCCGCGGTCTCCAGCCAATCGAAGAAAGCGCGGTCGCGGATGAAGCCGTATTTCACCACCTCGGCATAGCCGGCGAGAAGCTCGCGCCGCGGCAAGGTTGCCAGCGTGTCGATATCGGCGATGACGCGCACCGGCTGGTGGAAGGCGCCGATGAGATTCTTCCCATGCGCGCTGTCGATCGCGGTCTTGCCGCCGACCGAGCTGTCGACCTGCGAGAGGAGAGTTGTTGGCACCTGCACATAGTCGATGCCGCGCAGCAGGGTTGCGGCGGCAAAGCCCGTCAGATCGCCAATGACGCCGCCGCCGAGCGCGATGAGCGGCGTTCCGCGCTCGATGCCGAGCGCCAAGATGTCTTCGACCAGCTTGGCGAAATGCGCGAAGCCCTTGGTGCTTTCGCCCGGCGGCAGGATGATCGATTGATGCGCGATGCCGGCCGCATCGAGCCCGGCGCGGAGCGTCGCCAGATGAAGCTTGGCGACATTCTCGTCGCTGACAATGATGGCGCGCTTCTGGCGGATGACCGGCGCGAGCAACCCGCCGGCGCGCGCGAGGAGCCCCGATCCGACCAGGATATCGTAGCTGCGCGCGCCGAGCTCGACGCGCAGGCTCGCGGGCGCGCTCATGGCGAGGCTCCGGCCCCGGCTGTCGCGCCGAGGAATTCTCCGAGCGCCGCCATCACCTTGGCGAGCGTCGCCTCGGGCGGCCCTTCGGCCGATTCGACGGTGATGTCGGCCTCGGCATAGATCGGGTAGCGCGTCTCGATGAGCCGCGCCAGGACCGCCCGCGGATCGCCCCCTTTGAGGAGCGGGCGGTTGGTGCGCCGGGCCACCCGCGCCATCAGCACATCGAGATCGGCTTTGAGCCAGATCGAGATCGCACGCTGGCGGATGAGGGTGCGGGTCTCGGCATCCATGAAGGCGCCGCCGCCGGTGGCGAGAACCTGGATCGGGCTGTCGAGGAGGCGCGCGATGACGCGGCGCTCGCCGCTGCGGAACGCGGCTTCGCCGTCGCGCGCGAAAATCTCCTCGATGCTGAAGCCGGCGGCGATCTCGATCTCGGTATCGGCATCGGTGAAGGGCAGCGCCAGGCACTGCGCCAGCCGCCGCCCGATGCTCGACTTGCCGGCGCCCATCAGCCCGACCAGCGCGATCGTCTTCGGCACGCAAAAGGGCGGCGTGCTCGTCACGGCCGCGCTCTCCCGACTCGGCGGAGCATCATTGCAAGGCGCATGGGCCGCCGATAGACTGCCGCGCGTTAATCATGGCCGCACCCTAGCATAGGGCAAGGCGCAATCGTCAATCGATGACCCCCCGCCGTGGAGGTAGCCCGGTCTCTCATGAGTAAACTGCTTTTAACCGTCGTCGCGGCCATCATCGCGATCATCATCGGCGGCGGCGCCTTTCTCATGGTGTGGAACATCCCGGCCCCGACCGTCCACGTCGAGAAGGTTATCCCCGATGCGCGGTTTCCGCGCTGAGCTCGCGGCAAGCGCGGCGATCGTCACTCTTCTGACGCTGCCTGCCTTCGCGCAGCTCGGCCCGCCCATCCCGCTGGTCCCCGCGACGAGCGGCTCCGCCGCCCAGCCGGCATCGCCCGAACCCGTTTCCGGCGACGATATCAGCACGACGCCGCTGGCGCCGATGGACGCCGCCTGGATCGGAATCCTCGGCCCGGCCGATGGAGCCCTGCCGCGCAATATGTGGGCCGGAACGCCACGGGCCAAGGTCGCGGCGGCGCTCCCGCTGCTGCAGCCGACCACTTCGCCCGAGCTGCAGGATTTGGCGCGCCGCCTGCTCTTGAGCGATGCGGTGGCGCCGGCCGGCCGCGATGCGCCGGGCGAGTCGCTGGCGGCGTTGCGCTTCGACCGCATCCTCGCGCTCGGGCGGCTCGATGGGATCAAGCTTATCGGCATCCTGCCCCAGGCCGAGATCACCGAGCCCGTCGACCGCGACAGCCTCGAACTGCACTTTGCCGCCAATGACCTCGACGGCGCCTGCTCCCTCGCCGCGGACCGGGAGCAGCGCTACGCCAATCCTTGGTGGGAGCGCGCGCTCATCGCCTGCCAGGCGCTCAAGGGCAATTACGACCAGGCCTCGCTCGGCCTCAGCGTGATGCGCGACCGCAAGACCTTGGACGATCCGGCCTTCGATGCGCTGATCGAAACCATCGACGGGCGGCGCAAGAAGCTCGACAAGCTACCCGATACGCGGCCGATGCGCATCGCCCTGCTGGCCGCCGCCAAGCTTCCCTTGCCCGCCGATGCGCTGAGCGACGCGGGGCCCGCCTCCCTCGCGGTCTGGGCGACGAGCGACAAGGTGCCCGCGGCGCAGCGGCTTGCCGCCGGCGAGGCGGCTGAGGCCCTCGGCGCCTTGCCGCCCGGCGGGCTCGGTCTCCTCTACGGCGCCATCGAGGCAAGCTCCGCGGAGCGGAAAGCCGCGCTCGATGCCGACAAGCTGCCGGACGAGCCGCGCGCCCGCGCGATT
>Ga0134125_10005515_pt1 | contig 14356 bp, 10 predicted proteins | sample KB31751_FD_96464 | JGI IMG/M metagenome (GOLD analysis project Ga0134125, IMG submission 96464) | Terrestrial soil microbial communities with excess Nitrogen fertilizer from Kellogg Biological Station, Michigan, USA - KB3-175-1 | ecosystem: Environmental > Terrestrial > Soil > Unclassified ... | reverse complement strand
GTGGATCGCGCCGTGGCCGGTATCACTGCGACGCATACCGTGCCGCCTTATCCGCCCGTGGAACGGCGGCTGGGCATCGAAGGCACCGTGACGTTCCGGCTGACGGTAGGAACGGATGGGCGGGTAACCGCTGCCGAGGTCGTGCGGTCCGCGGGCCGCGACACGCTGGATCAGGCCGCGCGCGACTGGATCATCGGGCACTGGCGCTATCGTCCGGCATTGAAGGATGGAAACCCCGCGGTGGCCCAGGTTCTTGCCAGCGTGACCTACAGTCTGAAAAACCAGCCTTGATACGGGCTTGGCCGGGCCGCAGGAGGGGCGGCCCGGCAGGCTTGCCGCCGGCGGACCCCAAGGCTATAGAGGCCCCTCTCCAGCCGGTGGGGCGGTTAGCTCAGCGGGAGAGCACTACCTTGACATGGTAGGGGCCATAGGTTCGATCCCTATACCGCCCACCACTTTTTCGCAGAAATCTTGGGTTTTTCCTCCATCAGGAAGGGCTCGCATGTACTCCGAAATACGTGGTCGGGTGTAGTCGGGTGTAAATCAGGCTCCGGTGAGCCCATCCTTAGCACCGGGATTGGCTGCCTCGCGATACGGTATTCTCCACAGACACGGGGTGATTCCGGGTACGACACCACGGGGAAACCTTTGTCACCGCCAAAATCAAAATCCGCCAAAAAGACGGTGACGCTCGCTGATCTCATGGAATCCGGCCCGGCACCTAAAGTTGCCCCGGCGCCACCCAAGGCGAGCGGAGTGAAGGTGGTCGCTATTCGTGTCGCCGACTTTAGGTCTCTCACAAATATCGAAGTGCACCTCGATAGTCTCACCGTTCTCGTCGGCGCGAATAATGCGGGGAAGACCAGTCTGCTCGATGCGTTCCAGTTCGCTATCGGCGCAAACCGCCGGGTTCTCGGGAAAGAAGATATTCGGCTTGGAAAGGACGAGGCGGACGTACCGAGAGAGCGCAAGGCTGTGGTCGATATTTTGATCCGCCCGGTGGACGAGGCCGGAAAGGTCATCGAGGCTTTTCCAGAAGGGAGTTTTTGGACAGGGCTTTGGGGAACCGGGATCGCACAGGACGAGCAGCAAGACGATATGGTCGGCATGCGATCTGTTCTGGAATGGAGTGATATTCACGGCGACTACAGGACAACGCGCAAGTTTCTCAAGGAGTGGAAGCCATTCGCCGAGTGGCTACGTCCCTCCATAAAGGCCCGGCTGGTGTAATAGTAATAGCGCCGCGTTCCCTTTTGGGTGTGTCGATGAGTCATAACATTTCCACGATCATCGATGATCCTTCGCACCGTCACAGGTTGTACTTGTGATGCTTTAGCTTTTGCCCGCGTGACCATCCGATTCCTCCACAAATCAGAGCCTTATCATAATTGACAAAAGCGTGATTGACCTGTCGTATAATATGAATTTTGTATACGTGAGCTTGAGTTTTTCCCGCGTCTTGCGTCCACGCTCCGCCGCGATCTTCACCAACACCGTCGATGTCGAGCGAGACGAATGGATCGCGCGCGATCACACCCTTGGAAAGATATTCGTTGGCAGGTCGCGCGGCTGATAACGCGCCCTCTCGATACCGCGAAAGAGGTTGGGGCCGGCGACCGCGCTTCTCGCCTCAGGAATAGATCCCGCCAAAGAGAGAGGCAGCGCGCGCGGCTGCGCCGTCACCCGCGCTTCACGACCGCCTTGCCGAACTTCTTGCCCTTGTGGACGCCCCTAGTGCGGCCCTGGATCGACCAGGCAGTGCACGTTGGCCGGGTCCTTGGCGAGAATTGAGCCGATCAGTGGCCCGATGTGCCGCGTCCCCCGTTGCCCTCCGCGTCCCGCGGTCTTCATGATCTTGACGGTGGATTGCCGCACAAAAAGGGAGCCGGACCAGACCAGCACGCGGCTTCCATATCGGTCTCGCACCATTCGGCCACCGTCATGGCTTGCGGGCTTCCCGCCGGCGGAATGACGAGGGCCGGCGCTCGGTCAGGGCCTCCCCGGGCGGATTGTGCGCCGCAAAAATGTCGTGACAGCTAACTGACAGCTTTAGCCACTAGCATCGCCTTACACTGCATCGAAATAGCCGGCAGCCTGACAAAGATCGGGCATGGCAGGGGAGCGATACGTGGATGTGAGACAGATACGCGATTTCGTCGCCGTGGTGCGGTGCTCGAGCTTCGCGGCTGCGAGCCGAAATCTGCGGGTCTCGCAGCCGGGGCTGGGATACCAAGTCAAGCAGCTTGAAGAAGAGTTGCAAGTGCGCCTCTTGCAGCGACATGCACGAGGCGTCTCGCTGACGCGTGCCGGCGAAGCCTTCATGGATCATGCGGAATCGATCCTGGCGGCAATCAACAATGCCAAGCTGGCCATGGCAGCGATCGCCAATGACGATCGTCACAAGATAAGAGTTGGACTGACGCCTTCGCTGCAGGCTCTAGGGCCTCTGCTGCTGACGTCACCGCATCAACACCTGGACAAGATATGGCTCAAAGAGGCCCATTCACTGGAGCTGCATCAAGGATTGCTGGAAGGCAGCCTGGATGTCGCTATCTGCCTAAGTAACGGCAAGCCCCCGCTGAGAACAATTCCCATTTACAGTGAGCCGCTTTATGTGGTGGGTCCAAGGGCAGACATTTCAGCAAAGTCGAGGAGGATCACGCTCGCCGAGCTTGCGATATTACCCCTGGTGCTCGAATGTCGCGCACATACTCCAAGGCGCCTGCTCGATGACGCCGTGGCTGCCGCAGGCATCAAATTGAGAATTGATCAAGAAGTGGAGTCCCAAGCCTTGCTGCGCTCCCTCATCCTGCATAGCGGCCGCTTCACCGTCGCGCCTTATGGCGCTTTCGCACAAGAGATTGCGAATAAGTCGCTGTCGGCCCGGCGTATTGTCGGCCCAGAAATCCGGCAGTGCGTGAACGCGATTTATCCGGCAAGCTTGCCAGCCGCGGTGGAACGATCGGTCGCTCAGATTGTTCAGTCGATCCTGAATGCGGCTCCTCTTCCACCGGATGCGATAAACTTGGTTTCGATTGCCGCAGAGTAATTTCTGTCCGGCGTGGCATCTCGAGCCACACGCCAGGAAAGGGAGCAGTTTCTTTTGAAAGGATTCGCGCTAGCGGGTTTTTTATGGGCGGCAGGCCTTCAGGCCGATGCGGTCCAAAACTATCCTCCGGCTTACGCCGATACCGTCATGCGGGCGCAGCAGGAAAAGCAGCTTGTCATTTACGGCGTGATGCATGCGGATGCCGCGGTTGCGGACTTGCTGTCGCACTTCAAACGGCATTACCCCTTTATCGATATTCACAATTCCGACGGAGACGGAGCGAAGACCTATCGTCGCTTCATTTCCGAAGTGGCCAAAGATGAGCCGTCCGCTGATTTCATCTGGAGTTCGGCAATGGATCTGCAGGAAAAGCTCATCAATGATGGCTTCTCGATGTCCTACACCACGCCCGAAATGGCGGCGTTGCCCGGTTGGGCGCACTGGCAGGACCTGGGTTATGGGGTGACGCTGGAGCCCATCGTATTCGTCTATAACAGTCGCTATCTGACCTTAGCGGAAATGCCGCGCACGCATGCGGCATTCAACGCCATGCTGTCACAACAGCCGCGCAGGTTCATGGGCAAGGTCGCGGCCTATGATCCGGAGAAATCCGAGGTCGGCATGCTTCTGTTCTCGCAGGATGTTCGCGTCACCAAGGATTCTTGGAATCTGTTCGACCGGCTGGCTGCCGCCAATGCGCAGCTCTACAGCACCAGCCGCGACATGCTCGAGAACATCATCGAGGGCAAGCAGTGGATGGGATATGACGTGATCGGATCCTATGCCATGGAGCTGCAGAAGCGGCATCCCGAGCTGGTGATCGTCTATCCCACCGATTATATCCTTGACCTTTCGCGTGTCGGATTCGTCACGGCTCGCGCCCAGCATCCAAATGCTGCCAAGCTCTTTCTGGACTTTTTGCTTTCGCGCGAAGGGCAAAGCATCCTCAAGCGCCACGGCATGGGCCCGGTGCGCAAGGATTTATCCGTACCGCAGGAACAGTCCCGCATCGATCCCATGCGTATTCAGGCCATTCGCATCGGGCCGGGTCTTCTGTCGGATATCGACAGTCTGGTGCGCGCGCAGTTTCTGCGGCGCTGGAAGCAGGCACGAATCTTCTCGGGCTAGGCGCACTGAAATTGAATGACGGCCCGCAGCCCCTTGCCGCTTGCCGGCGTCTCCAGCGCGACGGTCGCGCCGAGCCGTTTGCCCAGCGCCTGAACGATGGAAAGGCCAAGACCGCTGCCCTCGCTGTCGCTGTTGTGAGGCAGGCGATAAAAGCGCTCAAAGACGCGTTCCCGCTGCTCGGCCGGAACGCCCGGCCCATCGTCCTCGATCTCCAGCTGGCCTTGCGTATCCGGGATGCGGATCACGATATGGCCACCCTCGCGGCCGTAACGGACGCAATTGTCCAGGAGGTTTGCGATCATTTCGCCGGCAAGCACCGCGCTTCCATAGACCAACAGCCGTTCCTGGTCGGATTCGAAGGAAAGCTCCATCCCCCGGTCGAGGGCTCGGGCGGCATAGGCGCGCGATGACCCGGCGGTGCATTCCACGAGATCGAAGGTCTCGGTCGCTCCGCGGTCGGAGGGTCGTTCCGCCTTGGCGAGAGAAATGAGTTGCACGATCAGACGCTGCAGGGCCTTCACGGCCTGGCTGATATCGCCCAGCGAGGTCTGAACTTCGGGTGACGCCTTCGCCCTGCGTTCCAGCAGTTCGACATGCGTCCTCACCACGGCCAAAGGTGCTCTCAGCTGGTGGGAGGCATCGGAGGTGAAGCGGCGCAGGGTGTCGAAGGTTGCTTCAACATGTCTCAACAGGGTGTTGAAGGCCGAGACGAAAGGCAAGACGTCCTGCGGCACATCCTTAAGCGGAAGCGGCGCGAAGTCGAGCTCTGGCTGGGCTATGCGGGCTTCCACAGTGCGCCGCAGGGCCGCCAGGGGTCTCAAGCCCCAATCCACGGCAAAGATGATCAGACTGGCCATCACCAGAAGCAGAAACAGCTCGCTGGTTACCAAATAGATCATCATGCGATGGGCGACCGCCCGGCGATTCTTTGTCGTTTCCGCGACCTGGACGATGATCGGGCTGTCGAGCTGCGGCACCAGCTTGGCCTCCATCGCGATCCGGATCGGCACCCCGTGAAAAAGGCCGTCGCGAAAGCGAATGCTCTCCAGGGAATTTGTGCTCTGGTCCGCCTCCAGCTCGGGATATCCGGTTATGACTTTGCCCCGATAGATGACGCTGTAATAGACATTGTCGCGATCCACATTCTCGAGCATGCCCAGTGCCGATGGCGGAAGATCCAGGGTTATATAGCCTTCCTGCATGGCCAGGGTTTCGCCGATCGCCTGCAATGAACCGCTGAGGACGCGATCGCTGCTGTTCTCGACATTTCTCTGGACCAGCCAGGCTCCAGAAAGCCCCAACACCAGCAGGATCAGACAGAGAGGGGCGAGCAGCGTCCAGAGCAGGCGCTTTTTGATGGAAGACGCGTGAGCTCTTGTGCGGATCATATCTGGCGCAGCAGATATCCCAGGCCGCGAACGGTGCGTATTTCGAGGCCGCTCTTTTCCAGCTTGCGCCGCAGACGCCCTATATAGACTTCCAGGGCATTGGGAGAGACGGCATCATCGTAATCGAACACATCCGCCGACAGCCTTGACTTGGGTACTACGGTGCCGACGCGCGACACCAGTGTTTCGAGCACTGATCGTTCACGGCGTGTCAGTTCCAGCACGTCATCGCCCAGATAGGCCGCCCCGGTGGCGCGATCGAGCCTCAACGCCCCCAGACTCAGAACAGGATCAGGGCTGCCTTGGGCGCGGCGGATGAGGGCCCGAACCCGGGCTTCCAATTCTTCCACCGCAAAGGGTTTGGAAAGGTAGTCGTCGGCGCCATTGTCGAGGCCATTGACCCTGTCATTGGTGCCGTCACGCGCTGTCAGTATCAGGATGGGCGCCGTGACCTGCATCGTCCGCATGCGTTTCAATACGGTCAGGCCGTCCAGATCGGGCAGGCCCAGATCCAGGATGATTGCGCTGTAGGGTTCCATCCGGACAACGTCCAGCGCATCCTGTCCGTTGCCGACATGGTCAACGGCGAGCCCATCTCCCCGGAATGCCTTTAACAGCCCTCGGGCAAGAGCGGCATCGTCTTCGACAATCAAGAGCCGCATGCAATCCCCCGAAAAACCTATCTTGAGCAAATTCGGTCTGCAACGACGATAATGGATTCTTCGTCACCTTTTGGAGGCGGGGCGCCGCGTCTTCGACGCCGGCGCGGCTGGCAGGAGCGGTTATAAAGAACTTCTATATTAGCTGGCTATTTTTTCCGTATTGCCTGCGTGAAGCCGCCATCGCAACGTGAAGAGCGCGCCGCGCACCGGCGCGCTGTCAGGATGGCACATCCCCCTGGTGTGCCTTCATTTGTGGAGCCCCTCCAAGAGGTGGGACTGCGATGCCGGAACGATGGAAAATTCGGAGTTCGCGGTCTGCTCGTGGGGGGGCTTCCTCAAGCGCCGTTGCGTTGGCCGGGCTGATCCTGGCGCCGCTCTTGGGCATTGGGCCAATGGCCATGGCCGCGGCCAACGGCGGCGCGCCGACAAATCACAAGGACAAGCAGGAGCTTGCCTGCAAGGCCGATATTCAGCGCTTTTGCAGCGAGGCAAATCTCAAACAGGAATGTCTCGTTGCCCGCTGGGACAAGATCTCGGCAGAGTGTCGGAATGTTCTGGGGTCGTCCGCCGGCAATCATCCCGGGGGAGGGTCTTGAAAGGCCGTCTGCACCTGGGCTGCCGAAGCGTTCATCGGCATGGAGCAGAATAAAGCCGATGCCATCGCGTTCGCAGCTTCAACTGCGTTGCAGATGCGACGTATAGAAAACATCTATATCATCCAAATATCTTTTCCGCATTGTCGGCCCCTAACGGCGCGGTCACTCTTGTTTCAAGGAGAGTGACAAATCTGGGTCGCGTGCCTGCGGGCTTGGCCAGTCACACACTGGCGCAAGTCTTCTCGCTTCGATCCCAATTATTTTCATCGCCCTGAAGCATACCGCCAGCAGGTGAGCGCGCGGCAAGCGGATTGGCTCGAATTCAAAAGACAGCGACGCTCGTCTCCATCGTGTGAGCCGGGCCGATGCCATAATAAAGGGAGCCGGACGTGAAACAGCACGACAATCGGAGGATGGAGACTCTGCGCGTTGCCAAATTGGGCGGTGCCGCGGTGGTTGCGCTTAACGTTCTGTCCGCTTCGGCGGCTTGGGCACAAGAGGCGGCATCGCCCGGGGTCGAGCAGGTCGTTGTATCATCTTCCCGCATTACGAGCGCAGGTTTCAACGCGCCTACGCCAACCACAGTGCTCTCCGCCGATGACCTTGCGAAGCAGGCGGAAAGCAATGTGTTTACTACTGTCACGGAACTGCCCTCCTTGATGGGCAGCACCGGTACCGCGACGGGCAATCACGGTACTAGCGGCGGTACTAACGGCCTCAGCGCCTTCGGCATTCATGGCGTCGGCACTACGCGCGCATTGACCTTGATTGATGGCCAGCGTGTGGTACCTGCAAATATCGGCGGCACTGTTGATGTCAGCCAATTTCCACAACTCTTGATCCAGCGTGTCGACGTGGTGACAGGCGGCGCTTCCGCCTCCTGGGGCTCGGATGCGGTATCAGGCGTGGTCAACTTTGTACTCGACAACAAGTTCACCGGCCTCAAGGCAAACCTGTTGACCGGCATTTCGACTTATGGGGACAACGAAAACCTGACCTTTCAAACCGCTGCCGGCACAACCTTTGCGAACGGTAGGGGCCATATCGTAGGCAGCTTTGAGTACAGTAACGAAGCCGGCATTGGCATAGGCACGTACGGCACAGGTTGCGTTCAGGCTGCCGGGCGTTGCTGGTATAGCGCGCCGGCCATCCTTCCATTAAGCGTCGCCAACACGCCTCCCGGACAGCCGGAGTACAGATACGCAACGAACACTGAAGATTATCAGGAAACCAAATATGGCATTATAACCCGCGGTCCATTGCAGGGCATCGCTTTTAACGCGGATGGCACCACCTACAACTTCAATTACGGTCCGGGCCAGACTCCCAACCATGACGCCACAGGCACCGTAACAAACTGTGCTTCGCCATTCTGCGTTGGTGGGGACACGACGAACAATTTCGGCGGTGGGGCGACGCTGGTGGGTTCTCTGGTCAGAGGCAATGTCTATGCCAGAACATCTTATGATATCGGGTCCAATACCGAAGTGTGGGCTGCATTCATTGGCAGTGAGGTTCGCACACGAAATGTGTCCATGATTGGGACCTATCGTCCAGACTATCATACGATCCAGTGCGACAACGCATACCTGCCGTCATCAATTGCACAAGATTGCGCTGCAAACCATATCACAAGCTTCATGCTGGGCACGCTGAATGCCAGCCTCCCCCGAAACCCCACTATCGTAAACCAGCGCGACTTGTGGCGGTACACTATAGGAACTGATGGCGCGTTCAGTCTTTTCGGCAAGAACTGGACATGGAACGGCTACGCTGAGCACGCCAACAACAACTCAAGCGTTCTCGTGCACAATATTCTTCTGACCCCTTATTATAAATTTGCCGTCGATGCGGTCAAAGCCCCCAACGGAACTATCGTGTGCCGATCTGCGGCTGCACAGGCGATAGGGTGCCAGCCCTGGGATCTTTTCGGCAACTTTGCTCCTAGCTCTGCCTCCCTGGCATGGATGCAGGGTGGAACCTTGAGCCAGCAGGTGGGACCTTATCAGCTCACGCATGAACGGCAGGAGGCGGCAAGCATCAGCCTGAACGGAACGCCCTTTGATCTCTGGGCTGGCCCGGTTTCTATCGCCACCGGTCTTGAATACCGGGAGGAGGCCTTCAAGGTCGTTGGTGATACGGACAGCAATGGCGGACCTAATGTTCAGCCTCTGCTCTCGACCGCAGGCAGCAACTGGGTGTTCGGCAATTTCCACAACGGTGGCGGTAACTATCATGTCTCCGAAGGTTTTCTGGAAGTTGTTGTTCCGCTGGTCAATAACAACAGCTGGGGGAATGCCGATCTCGACCTCGGGGGCCGCGGGACTTATTACTCCGCCTCCGGTTATGTGAATACATGGAAAGCTGGCTTAACCTGGGATACCCCGATCGACGGAGTGAGATTGCGCGCTCTGCAGTCACGCGACGTGCGCGCGCCTAATCTGAGCGAGTTATTTGCGCCGCCCAGTGGCATCAATAGTTCGATCCTGGACCTTGTCAAACCCGGCACTCCCAATCAGGTCAATATCTTGAATCAGCAACAGGGCAACCCCGACCTGAAGCCCGAAAAATCGACCAACACGGAAGTGGGCGTGGTGCTCCAGCCATCTTGGTTGCCTGGATTCAGACTGTCGGCAGACTATTGGCGGCTCGCAATTAAGGGCGAAATTGGCACGCTCTCGAACCAACAAGAAGTGCAATTATGCTCCCTGGGTAATCAGGCCCAATGCGCAGCATTGCTCACGGTCGATGGTGGCCCTCCGCAAAGTAGTAGGATCAGGGCAGTCGTGCTGGAACCCTTCAATCTGGCGACCGTCGTCACTGACGGTATTGACTATGAAGCAAGCTATCAATTCGACGCACAGGATTGGGGCGTTCCCGGAAGTTTTGTTTTGCGCGCCCTGGCCACGAACATCACCAAATTCATAACGGATTCCGGTGTGCCGACCACTATTCCGGTTGAATCGGCTGGCACCGATACCGGTACGACACCGCACTGGAAGGTATTCGCCCAACAGACCTACAACATAGATCGCTGGAGTTTTACGGTCGCGGAACGATGGATTTCACCCGGCGTGATCAGCGGAAATTTCATCGAATGCACGACAGGATGCCCCCTTCCGACTGCCAACAATCCGACCATCGATAACAACAGAATGCCGGGGGCGTTCTACGTCGATTTTGGAGGATCCCTCGACTTCAGCGAGCACTGGGAGGTCTATTTCAAAATTGACAATGTCGCCGACGTGGATCCTCCGCCATCGCCGCCGATCGCTGCAGCGCCAAATAGCGACGGTTCCAATCCCCAGCTGTATGACGTCATCGGTCGTATGTTCCACGTGGGCATCCGGGTGCAGAACTGAACCACAATCAGCAAAAAGAACTCGTTTTAGAGGAGATAGGTCATGAAACGTCGTGATATGTTCAAGGCTATTCCAGCCGCCGCTGCGGCCGGAATAGCGACCGCCATGTCCGCCCCAGGTCCGGCGGCCGCCGCACAAGAAGCCGCCCGTCGCGGCGGCATGCCCCCGCTCACCATCAAGGACGTTCAGCTGATCCGCACGGCGCCCAGCCGCTCCAACTGGACGATCGTGAAGATCATCACCAGTGAGCCCGGCCTGTATGGCCTGGGTACGGCGACCCGCCAGGAAGTGCCCGCCGCGGCGCAGGCCTATATCGAGACCCGTCTCAAGCCTTTCGTTATCGGCAAGCGCTGCGATCAGATCGAGGACATCTGGCAGTCGGCCTATGTGCAGCAATATTTCCGCTCCGGCCCTGAAAGCAACAATGCGCTCAGCGGCATCGATGGCGCCTTGTGGGACATCCTGGGCAAGCGCTGCGGCGTGCCGGTTTATCAGCTGTTGGGCGGCAAGACCCGGGAGGCTGTCCAGCTCTACGGCCATGCCCAGTCCACCGATGTCGTCAAGCTGGAAGACCAGGTCCGCGACTATATGCAGAAGGGCTACCAGGTCGTGCGCGTGCAGCTCGCCGTGCCCGAATATTCCGGCTATGGCGTTGGCGGCGCCAAGACATCGGACAGGGTACAGGCGCTGCGCCCGCCCGCCATCCGCGGTACCTCGCCGGTGTTCGACCCGGAACGCTATGTGACCAACACCATCAGGATGTTTGATCATCTGCGGTCAAAAATCGGCTTCGAGGTCGGGCTGTGCCACGATATCCATGAGCGGCCCGCCCCCAACGAAGCCATTCAGTTGTGCAAGGCGGTCGAGCAGTATCGGCCGTTCTTCATGGAAGATCCGGTATCGCCGGATGATGTCGGCTGGTTCAAGATCTTTCGCCAGGAAACGGCAGCACCGCTGGCAATGGGCGAGTTGTTCGTGAACAAGAACGAATGGCTGCCTCTGGTCGCCAATCGCTGGATCGATTTTATCCGCTGCCACCAAAGCGCCATGGGCGGTCTGAATATGTGTCGCAAGATTGCCCATACCTGCGAGATGTTCGGCGTGCGCACCGCCTGGCACGGTCCCAACAATGTCGATCCGGTCGGCCATTGCTACAATGTGCATCTGGACCTGGCCTCGCCGAATTTCGGCGTTCAGGAAGAGACCTTCTTCGACGATGCAACGCGCGAAGTGTTCCCCGGCTGTCCGGAGATCAAGGGGGGCTATTTGTTCGCCAATGACAAACCCGGCTTCGGCATCGACATCGACGAGAAGGCGGCCGCCCGCTATCCCTACAAGGAACCGTTCCAAACGCGGGGTAACGACCGCTATCTTGACGGCGGTCTGGTCAGGCCATAGTCCCGCAAAGCTGACATACGGCCGCTTGTTGGACTGTCCATTGTGATCGTCCGGCGGACGGTGTCGACAGTTGTGACGGCTCCCGTGTGAACTGGCCGCCGGGCTCTTCCCCTTGGCGGTCTCTTTTTGGGGCCTCCTCTTCGAAGGGATCAGCATAGGTTGCGATTACTACGGCAAGGGCGACTAGCAGCTTCTACTGGCAAGCCCCGATGATCTCCAGGTCTCCGAGATGATTTGTCAAAGGGAGCTTAGCGATTGAGCGGCGTGCTATCTCGGGGCGACTTCCTTCCAACTCAGGACTTGACCCAACCGTATCGGAGCGTATCAGCGAGTCCTTGGCCCCGTTCGGCGGATTGGGAATGTCCTTTTCTCTTTCGCCCAATTCGAGCGGAAAGTGATTGGAGGCGAGTTGGACAAGATTGCTGCGTCCGGCGGACATACTTCGTCTCCATTCGCCTCATTGAGCGAGATCGGACCAGGCTTTTTTTGCAACTGGACATGGTTCCGAACGAGCATCCAATGATAAATAGTTTATGCAGTTCGCGCTACGTCGGCGTATCGGAGAACGTCATCTATGCTCAAGACTTGTTTAAGTCCAGGAGTAGAGAGCGGGCTTGGAGTGCTGAGACCCGGCTAGAGCAGCCATAAGGCAGATGACCATATGAGGAGAACTGGCCGTAGTAATCGTTGTCATGATCGCGGCCAATTTGGTCGCCCAATCCGTGTATCCAACCTCACCATCCGATGATTTTGGCAAGCGGTTCACTTATTATGTCCTTATTTTTGGCCTGGGTTTGTGGTGCTCGGCGGATTGCTTTTCGCAGCCTACCTGCTTGGCCTGTTTGATTAGACTCCCACGAAGCGCGTGCATCCGCCGCAAACTGGTGAACGGCCTCCATTGAGCGGAGCTAACCCAGAACAGACTCTCCATATAAACGGGGCATTACGAGAGCAGGTCACCAAGTATAGCGGACCATGAGTCTTTAGCCGAGCTTGACGTCTTACGGCGCGAACGTGCGGCCAAGCCGGGAGGCGGCAAAATAAATGCGCTTGTCGGCTTCAGCTTTCAACGACCGCTGCACTGCTTACTTTTGCACGGGCGGCAGCTACTGGGAGGACGCCTTCTATTTTCGTCGAGACTCTGTCCGATCTTGTAATTGTCGCCAGCATCTTGTGGCCGTCACCGAAGCTAAGCTAATGATCCATGGAGGCATCATAGGAATTGTTAGGGGAACGGGCTTGTCGCTTGGTGTGTGCGGGCACGGACTGATGCTTGGATGCGCTCTCACAAACTGATCAATCGAATCGCAACATTGTTGGTCCCACCCAACCTGCACCCTAAGTATTTTGCAGTTGCGAATTGCGAGCATCGCAAATTGGCTAAGCGCGAGCGCGATCTTACGTGCTGTGCGTCTTGATCGGATTGGGGTTGTGGAATTCAGTGGGATTACGTTCTCATCTGTTGCGAATGAAGCGCCGTCCAATACAGCAAAAGATCCCGATCAATGGGTATCTGGTGGCGACCCAATGACGGGAGCCCAGGCCTCATACATCGCCACGCTGGCAGAGCAAGCCCATGAGCATTAGCCAGAGGGCCAGTTGACTAAGGCGGAGGCCTCCAAGGTGATTGATGCTCTGAAGGACGAGCTTGCACCCTAAAAAGTCCGCCGCGCTAGGTACCTGCTCAGTTGTGATGGTCTTCCGTTGGAGCGGGAACGACGGAGATCAACCGATTTGCGGTGAGACTTCCGTGGGATTTCAGCGCCCTAAGGCATTGACGTGATTGATCACGGTTGGCGGCCGATCTCGCCTGAAATGATGCCAAATCAACCAGTTAGCCCATTGTCATCGACGTTGACATGGCAGGGGCCATAGGTTCGATCCCTATACCGCCACCATTCAAATCGGTCGCGACGCGACCGATTTGAATGCCAAGCCGCCCGCGCGACAACGATTCGAGGGCGGCGCGGTGGATGAAACCACCGGCGGTTTTATCTGTGCAATCAGCGACCGCGCGCGCTTTTCAATCCACCTCGTCTGCTTCATGCTCCGCGCCGCCAACTGGGGGCCCTGATGCACAGATCCATTCTTGCCTTGCTGACGCTTTTCCTGGCCGTGCCGGCGCTGGCGCAATCCTCGCTGCCGCCGGTGCCGGCGCCGCAGATGGTGCCCAGGCCCGGACCGGTGACCAAGGGACCATACCAGCCCCAGGCGCTGTTGCCGGGCGGCATCGTCATGCCGCTGTTTCCGCCGGGTTCGCCCTATCTGAATGCCAAGCGCGTCAGCGAGGCCGAGGTCTACACCATGGATCCCGCGGTGCCGGGCCGGGTGCAACGCATCGTCAACATCCACAATCCCTCCATCGAGGTGCATCTCGCCGGCGCGGGCAACAACACCGGCACCGCCATCATTCTGGCGCCGGGCGGCGGGCATCAGACCTTGGTGGTGGGGCTGGAGGGCGCCGATCCGGTGCCCTATTTCTTCCAGTTCGGCATCAACACCATCATCCTGCGCAACCGCTTGCGCACCGACGGCTATGATCCCAAGACCGATGAGGTCTATGACATCCAGCAGGCGATCCGCACGGTGCGGGCCCATGCCGCCGAATGGCATATCGACCCGCACAAGATCGGCGTGATGGGCTTTTCCGCCGGCGCCGAACTGACCATGGCGGCGGCCATCCAGTATCCGGCATTTGATGCCAAGAACAACGCGCCCACAGATCCGCTGGCGGGCGTGACCGCGCGGCCCGATTTCGTGGCCGCGATCTATC
>Ga0134125_10005512_pt1 | contig 14360 bp, 8 predicted proteins | sample KB31751_FD_96464 | JGI IMG/M metagenome (GOLD analysis project Ga0134125, IMG submission 96464) | Terrestrial soil microbial communities with excess Nitrogen fertilizer from Kellogg Biological Station, Michigan, USA - KB3-175-1 | ecosystem: Environmental > Terrestrial > Soil > Unclassified ... | reverse complement strand
TTATCTTCAGTAACCTTGGCTAACAACTCGGCGTAAGTCTTGTCGGTAAGGGCGTAGGTTCCCGGCCGGACACGTCCTCCGGTATCGAGATCGCGATTCGCGAGGTCGAGTTCGCCATGTGCGTCCTTCCCCGCCCGAACAAGCAGCTTGCGAAATAGCGCGACGCTCGTATTCATGCTGTTGATGTACAGATCTTCCGTTGCCGGCGTCGGCGACTTAATGGAGAGCGTCTTTAGAAAACCGATCTTCGGGATTATACGGATGACGATCGCCACTACATGTCCCGTGAAACCGGGCGAGCGGTACGTTGTACTCCAATTCTTCTGGTACTCCGCGTCCGCGACAACTGCGAGAAACTGCGCGCGAGCGGCATCCGGAATTTCTCGTGGAAGGTCGCCGCGAAGGATCACGACCGTTCCTTTTGCGAATAGCGGAAGAAGTTTTCTGACCGCATAGCGGTAGCTCCCGATCGCCGAACGCTGCGGACCAAGAATGTCGCGCACTCTCAGCCCATAAGTCGCAAAGAACGCGCGGTCGAGCAGCGCGCGGGATACGCGAAATCCGATGTATTTGTGATACGCGCCGGGTGCATAACGGTGGCGAGAGATCTGCGCGACATCGAAACCGAATTCGACGCGCACGTGATCGTGCGGCGCTTCCTCGTACGTAACCACCGGACCGTATTTGCTCGCGAGCTTGGGAAAAGTCAAAGCGGTTCCCGGGTTAATGGCCTCCGAGTGGCCGATGGAATCACCGACGTAATGCGACAGCGCCCCAATCGCAAACGCGTACTCGTTTACGGTCTTCGCATCGTGTAGCAACTCCATTACAAAATCGCCGGTCCGCACGTAATGGGTGAGATCACTGAAGATCTCTTTTCCAAACGGGTAATAGCCGAGATCCTGAATGACGCAGCCACCGTAGGCATAGGCATGCGCCTCTTCGAGTTCGGCCTCCGTTGTGCCCGGGAATCGCTTCAGCAGCAGCGGGCGGATGGAATCGTTCCAAGCCAGGTCGATCAGCTCTTCGTGAGTGAAAACAGCGTAGCCATACACGGGCCGAATGAGCACGAGCGTCAGGATAAACGTAAGCAGAGCTGTCGACACGCGAGCGCTGGCTTGTGGCACCGTCCTCCGATTGCTCCCTGCATCGTAGACGCTCCGGAAGGGCGATTTTCAACACGGAACCGGTAATGGCCAGCCCCGACATGAAGCGCCCATGCATTACGGTCCACCCAAATCGATCAAGACGCCTCTCTAGCACCGAACCGCGACCGTCAGGGAATCCCATGGTCCTGCGGCCCGCAGAATCGCATGAAGACGCCTTTCGACCGGCGCACTCTCACGTGCGGCGGCTCTGTTTCCGGGTAACCTCGACGGAGCCGCCTTGCGTCAGCAAGCCGGTTTTTCGGAGGCGTATAACGTCCGGTTGCCTGCACCGAACCGCGACTGTCAAGGAGCGGATGCTTTTACCGGCGTCTTCAACGGTGTGGCCGGGCAACAGATCGGACGCCCTTCACCGACAACATCAAACACCCCAACTGTAGTCTTCAACCAGTTGGGCGGGCTGTTCGTCTTTTTCCTGCAACCGGATTAGTTCCAGACGCAGCGCGTCAACCAGCGCATACCAGCTTGCGGCGATGACGTTGTCGGAAATGCCCACTGTCGCCCAACTATGTTTGTGATCCGACCATTCAACAAGTACCCGAACCTTCGATTCGGTACCGCCTTTCGCGCCGAGCACTCGCACTTTGTAATCCACTAGCCGGACGTCCGAAATGGCCGGATAGCTCGCGGAAAGGCACTGGCGAAGGCATACGTCAAGCGCGTTCACCGGACCTTGGCCGGTTGCCGTAGCCGAATGAATGTTGCCGTTCACCCGAAGCACGACGTTCGCGGTGGTCACGGTTTCGTCCTCTGCGACCAGTTTGGTATTCACTTCGTAGCTGACAACATCGAACGCGTGGAACGAAGGATTAGCGGCTTGGCGCACGAGCAATTCGAACGTACCTTCGGCCGTTTCAAAGTCATAACCGAGGTATTCCATGTGCTTGATGCGCTCCAGCAGTTCACGGCTGCCGGTTTCTCCCAGCCGGTCGCCCAGGCCATGCTGTTTCAACTTATAGGCGATATTGCTGCGGCCGGACAGATCGCTGAGAAGCACGCGCTGCCGGTTGCCGACAGTCTCGGGATGGATGTGTTCGTACGTCGCGGAATCTTTCAGCACGGCGCTCACGTGAATGCCGCCCTTATGGGCGAATGCGCTCTGGCCGACGAATGGCTGGTCGCGGCGCAGCGGCAGATTGGCTAATTCGGCCACGTACCGCGCCAGATCGGTCAGGCTTTCCAGATTCTCGCGGCCCACGGTTGTGTGGCCCAGTTTCAATTCGAGATCTGCGATAACCGAGCACAGGTTGGTGTTGCCGCAGCGCTCGCCGTACCCATTGATGCAGCCCTGAACATGGGTGACGCCGGCTTCGACCGCCACCAGCGCATTCGCGATCGCAACATCCGAATCGTTGTGAGCGTGAATACCCAGAATGCCGTCGAATCGCCGGCGTACTTCGATGACGATTTCCTGCAATCGCATCGGCAGCGTACCGCCGTTTGTATCGCACAGGCAAAGAACATCCGCGCCGGCGGCTTTCGCGGCTTCGAGCGTCCGCAGCGCGAACGCCGGATTCGCCTGGTAGCCATCGAAGAAATGCTCGGCGTCGTAGACGACCTCGCGCCCATGCGCCTTCAGGTACGATACGGTTTCGGCAATCAACTTTTGGTTTTCTTCCTCGGTGATGCCGAGCGCCCGATGTACGTGAAAGTCCCAGGACTTTCCGAAAATGGAGATCGTCGGGGTCTCCGCGGCAAGCAGCGCGGCCACATTCGCATCTTTCTCAACCGGATTCTTGACGAATCGCGTGGCTCCGAATGCCGTCAGTTTGGCGTGTTTCAGGTTCACGTTCTTGGCGCGCGCAAAGAACTCTTTATCTCTCGGATTCGAACCGGGCCAGCCGCCTTCGATGTAATCGATGCCGAACTCGTCAAGTTTCTCCGCAATCAGGAGCTTGTCCTCAACAGAAAAGGAGACGGCCTCGCCTTGAGTGCCATCCCGCAGCGTCGTATCGAAAGTAAAAATCTTCATATATGCCCGCCTGTCTATCCATCGTCAGTTTGCGCCAAAAGCAAAAGGCCATCGGCTGGTTCAACTACCCCGCCGATGGCCTCTTTAGAGAAAAATGCGCGTCCAAAAGAGTCTCAGGCGGGGCTGGTAATGCCCGCGCCGATAATAATGCCGATGCTAAGGAAGGTCAGCATTGAGACTGAGTGGATCTCTTCTGAGTATATGACAGCACGCCAGCGCTTTCCAAATTAACTATTCCTAATGCCATTGTTGAAAGGCATCTGGTAACACGGCCGCCGCCCCTTGCAGATGCCCGCCGCCAACGTCCGCTCCTTGACAGTCGCGGTTCAGTGCTGGCAACCAGGGCGCCTTCATCCGCCAGGAAATACCCTGGCCCTGAGGGGCAGCAGAATCGGATAGAGAGGCTGGTTACCAGCACCGAACCGCGACCGTGAGGGGAGCGGACGTCTTCAACGGAGCCGCCGTAGGAGTGATGCTATTGATGCCGCAAAATCGCGGACGGATCTATTTTTGTGGCGCGACGTGCGGGAAGATAACCGGCGATGCAGCAGACGGCAAGAATGCTAAGACTCGCCAGAATCATCACAGAGGAATCTGTTGCTTTAACGCCATACAACTGGCTCTGAACCAAATGAGCCAGGAATACGGCCAGCAGTAGGCCACAACTCATGCCCGCAAGGCTTAAAAGCAAGACATCTTTCATGATGAGTTTCAGGACTTGACCGCGCTCCGCTCCGAGGGCCAACCGAATCCCGATTTCCAGCCTTCGCCGGGTTACCAGGAACGCCATTAAACCATAGAGGCCGATGGAGGCGAGCAGCGTTGCAGTCGCGGCAAATGCGGCGGATAACCAGGCAAAGAGCCGGTCGATGGTTTGCGTCTCATCGATTTGCATTTCGAGCGTCTTTAGCTTCGAAACGGGAATGGACGAATCGATTTGAGCGACAGTTCGGCGGATCTGCCCCGCTTCCACAAGGGGGTTGTGAACCGTCCGCATGTAAAACGTGAGATCGGGAAGCGCGGCCAAGGGATATTGCAGAACACTGATATACGTGCATGGCCTGATTTGTTCGCGCAGATCGGATTGCTTGCTGTTCTTAACTACACCGACGATCTGGTAGTCCATCGAGTCTGTACCGAACCAGCCCAAATGGAGGCCTACCGGACTGCCGTGCGGCACATATCGCTTTGCAAATGCTTCGTTAACGATCACAACTTTCGGACGCCCCGCCGTATCTCGCGGGTTGAAATCGCGACCCATCATGAGTGGAATTCCCATTGTTGTAAAAAAACCTGGCAGCACGGCATTGATATTCGGATTCATGTCTTCACCAGGCCGGGAACGATAACCCTCCACGTGAACCGTAACAGTCTCATTTCCACCGGAAAGGACGGGATCCTCAGCCGCGCTGGCCGATATAACGCCTGGCAGATGATCAAGCCGATTTTGTAGTTCGAGAAAATACTGGCGCGACTGCTGAGCCGTGTAGCGGTGCCGCGAAGGAGTAACCAGGAATGCGAGCAGGTTCGTTGGCCGAATCCCAATATCGACCGACATCAATTTATGGAGGCTGCGAGCGAATAGTCCGGCTCCGACGAGCAGCAGAACGGACAACGTTACCTGCGCGAAGATAAGCAGACGCCTGACAAAGATCTGACCGGTCGCGAGAGATGTGGAGGCCGATTCATTCTTTAAAGTGGGCGCCACATCCGGACGCGTGCCCTGTAGGGCGGGAGTCAGACCGAATAGCAAGGTAGTCAAAACCGTTAAGGCGGCGGTGAAACAGAGCACGCTCGTATTCGGGACCGCGCTGATGAGGGCGCCGCCGTTCTCAATCGGCAGAAGCGCCACAAGCAATCCGGAAATCCAATAAGAGAGCAGAAGACCAACGAGGCTCCCGAACGCGGCGAGAATCATGCTTTCCGACAGCGCCAGGCGGACGAGGCCCATGCGGGTAGCTCCCAGGGCCAGGCGGACGGCCATTTCTTTTTGCCGCGCGGATGATCGCGCTAACACGAGATTGGCCACATTCACGCAAGCGATTAAGAGAAGGAGGCCAACCATCACCGACAGAACGTAAATCGGCTTCCCAAAAGTGTCTTCGAGATTGTTGAATCCTTTGGAAGCACTCTCAAGCACGATTCGGCTACTCATGTATCGTTCGGAAAACCGCTGGTCGCGATGGACTGCGGAAAGGTCCTCGCGCAGCACCCCTTTAAAGGGCGCCGCGATGGCGGCTTCGGCTGCCTTGACGGACACTCCTCGCATCAGACGCCCGAACATGCGCAGCCAGGTGCTGTTGCGCCGCTCCATATCGTCCCAGGTAGTAGTGACGACTGGTTTCATCGCCATCGGTACGAATACATCCGACGGACTGGCCTCATCGAAGCCGAGAAAACCTTTCGGCGCGACTCCAATGATTGTCATGGGATGGCCGTTAATATCGACGCTGCGGTTGAGAACCGCGGGATTGCCTCCAAAACGACGTCGCCAATACGAGTAACTGAGAACCACGTAGGGGTCCCCCAGTTTCACCTTGTCATCTTCGGGAGTCAGTGTGCGGCCAATGGCGGCAGTTACGCCGAGGACTCCAAAGTAGCTTCCAGAAACGATCTCAGCCTCAGCGCGTTGCGCCGAGCCATTCACGCCGATATCCACAGGCGCCTGGTATCGCGCCGCTACGCCAGTGAAGGCATTTCGAGCCGAATTGCGAAGCTCAACATACGCGGGGAAGGAAAACGTATTTGTGCAAGGCCGGCACGATCCACCGATGAATATGCCGTCACGGTTCAGCAATACAAGTTTCTGTGGATCTTTGACCGGCAGTAACCGGAGCAACATTTGATCGGCTAATGTAAAGATCGCCGAATTCGCGCCGATGCCCAGTCCCAGCATGAGAACTACGGTAAGGCTGAATCCCGGTGTCTTGCGAATGCCGCGGAAGGCATATCGGATGTCTCGACTCAGAGCTTCGAGTTGCGGAATCGACTGGCTTTCGCGCCGCAATTCTTTGAGTTGCGCGACTCCGCCCAATTGGCGCTTCGCGGCATAGCGAGCCTCCTCGGGAGAGAAACCGCGGCGCTCAAACTCCGTCTCTAATAAGGCGAGGTGTTCCTGAAGCTCGTTGTGAAAATCCTGGTCCTGGCGTTCACGAGCGAACAGGCCAAGAATCCTGGAGCAAAGAACCTTGAACCGGGTATACATAGAACACCTGGTTTGTCATGCCTGACTGGCGAGCCGAAGCAAGCGTCCGATAACAGTTGAGACGCGCTCCCAGTTTTCAGCTTCGGCAGCGAGTTGTTTGCGACCCGATCGGGTAATTGAATAAAATTTGGCGCGTCGATTATTTTCCGAGGCGCCCCAGGCCGAGGCGATCCACCCTTTCTGCTGGAGACGCAGCAAAGCCGTGTAAACCGTTCCCTCATTTAGTTCAAGAACGCCATGGCTGATCTGCTCGATGCGTCTGGCAATCCCATATCCATGCAGTGGACCTAACGCATCAAGCGTTTTAAGGACCATCAAGTCGAGAGTGCCTTGGAGAACTTCAGATCTCTTCGAGTCTGGAATTTGTTCCATTGGATATTCCACAGGAAGGTTATCACACGTGAAGCGCAATATCCAGAGAGAAACCTGAATCCGGCAGTATTTTTTTTAACCCGCGAGCCTCGCGTCTCGCAACGAGACGCTCCAGCCGGCATAGCCGCGCGATTTCGCTCCGGGGTCGTCTTCCAGAGTGAACAGGACGTCGAGCCGCCGCCCCGGCTGAAACAGATCGATCCGGTCGCCGAAGTTCCAAGCCTTAAAGAACAGGAGCCGCCCTTGCTGCCGGAGCGGCACGTTCAGATGTTTGCCGCTCCCGAGGGCCTTTGGCGGGGCGGCAACTTCGACGTTTTCGCTGTAAAAAAGCGGCATCGAATTGCCAAAGCCGAACGGAGCAAGCGAAAAAATCTCGTCAATAGCTCGTTCCGTCAAATCGGGAAAAGCGGCGTCCGCATCAACGACGTATTGAGGCCGCATGTCGTCCGCTGCCAGGCATGTACGCGCGTGGGCGTCCAGCCTGCGGCGAAATTCGTCCACGGATTCTCGTGCAATCGTGAGTCCCGCCGCCTGGCGGTGGCCGCCGAATTTGCGGAAGAGATGCGGCATCGTCTCTAGCGCTTCGAGCAAGTGGAAACCGGGAATGCTGCGCCCAGACCCCGAGAGCAAGCCGTCTTCGACGGCATCGCTCAAAACAAATACGGGGCGGCAGAACCGCTCCACCAAACGACTCGCGACAATGCCGACCACTCCAAGATGCCAGCCGGGTTCTGCGAACACAAGCGCGGCGCAGTCTTCGTCGAACGGCGATTCCTGGCAGCGGTCAACGATGCTTTGGACGATCTCGGCTTCGGCGTTCTGGCGTTCGCGATTGAGCGTATCGAGCTGTGACGCGAGTTGGCGGGCACGTTCGGCGTCCTCGGTGAGGAAGAGGTCGATTACGTCCATGGCGCTATCCATGCGGCCAGCCGCGTTGATCCGCGGCGCGATGCGAAAACCGACCTGATGAGTGGATGGGGGGACGCCATCGATCAAGCCGGACACGCCGATGAGCGCGCGCAGCCCGGGATTTTTCACTTCGCGAAGGCCATTTAGCCCTCGCCTAACGATCACGCGGTTTTCGCCGGTGAGCGGAACAATATCGGCGATGGTAGCGATCGCGACCATTTTCAAGAATGAATCGAGTAGACGCGCTTGCCGGTCCGGCGGCAAGTCGCTCGCAGCCAACACCGCCTGAATCAGCTTAAACGTGACACCCGCGCCGCAAAGGTTCTTCTCCGGATAGTCGCAATCCAGCCGGTTGGGATTCAGCACCGCAAGCGCCGGCGGCAGCTCCGCTTCGGGCAGATGATGATCGGTCACAATCACATCGATGCCTAGTTCGTTCGCCTGCCGGACAACTTCGGTGGCGCGAATACCGGTGTCCACGCTGACGATGAGCTTGACGCCTTTCGCGGCGGCCGCCTCGATCACTTCGGCCCGCATGCCGTACCCGTCGCGGAGCCTGTGCGGCACGTGAAATTCCGCCCGTGCATTCAGCAGATCGAGTGCCTTTTTCAGAATGACGATGGAAGTCGTTCCGTCGACATCGTAATCGCCATAGAGCAGAATTGGCTCCTGCCGTTCGATTGCCTGCCGCAGCCGTTCGACGGCAACAGCCATGCCGCGCATGAGCAGCGGATCGTGCAGCGATGAAAGCGAGGGATTCAGGAACCCAGACGCGCGATCTGAACTCGTGAATCCGCGATGCGCAAGAACGCGCGCGGCCAGCCGGCCGATGCCAATCTCCCGCTCAAGCGCGAGGACGATAGCGGGATCGGGCGCGGAACGAATCCATCGCGCGGGACGGCGCGTATAAGGAGCAGCGGAGGCGCTGGCCATCAATTGCGGGAAAAATAGCCCGGGATCGGGCCTTCTTCTTCGTCGTCCTCGAAGTCTTCGGATTCGCCCACGGTTACGTCGGCGAAGATGTCTTCGAAGTCCTCGTACCAGTCCGTTCGCGCCTGGTAGACGTAAACGTGATTGACGTGTTCAAAATAGAGCTGTAGCTCAAAGGAGAAGCCTTCATACTTCTGCAGATCGCGGAGCCGAAGCTCGTAGCTGCGCTTGTCGTCGCGGCCGAGATCGGATTCCTCCAGCCGCTCCAGCGTCTCGTCAATCCCATCCTGTGAAAAGACGTGCTCGTAGAACACAATCAGCTTGACGCCCGCTTTATTGGCGGCATCCAGAAAGCCGTGAAAATCGGGGCTGCGCTTACTGTCCCAGTAGATAAGGTTGATGCCTTCGGCCGATCCATCGCTGTGGAAGACGGCGAAATCCTCCCGCTGCAGATGAGCCAATATCTCGGCTTTCAAAGATTCCAGATCAACCCTCATTCGCTTCACACTAGCAGATTCACGCGGACGCTTATAAACGCGCGGGCGCCAATCTCTGCCTCATTGAAAACTTCGAACGCCAAAGCCCTTTGCCGCGGAGAAGACGCCCAACTCGGTGCAATCCAAGATGACAAAGACTCCGGTTGCCTGCACTGAACCGTGACCGTTCGGGAGCGGACGTTTTCAAAAGAGCACCCGTCCTCAGCCAGAGCGATCTCAAATTCCATCGCGTTTTCCTGTAAGCATCCTTACTCGGATATGTAAATCAAACGCGCAATTAGTACCGAAAAACCGCCCAAACTGTAAGGATAAATCCGCTAAAGCCCTCAAGTTCTCGCCAAATTGTTACGATTTTAGCAACGTATTCGATTTCCGGGTGGAAATCAGGAGGTGGGTATCCGTTCCGTTTGGCGTATCCGCACTGCGCTGTTGCGCGCCGTGCTGGGCTTCTCTTTCGTATTCGCATGCCGGGGTCAGTCCATGCCGTCCCGCATGTTGACCGGCAAATCGAGACAAGCTGTCCGTAGCCGGCTGCAGCAGCCGCCGAGCCAGCGAACGGAGCTAGGCCGCGCGCCAACGTTCCATATTGGAAGAATCACCGATGCGGAACGCCATAAGCCGGTTCCCAGTCCATCGGTGATCCGCGTGGGAGTGAATCGCGCTTTAGCGTCAACCTCGCTGGCGGACGGCCAGTGGCAGACGGCTTCCGACGGGAGTCCGGTTTGGCGCCTCGATATCCAGTCTGAGGGAGCACTCGGCATCCGGCTCCATTTCCTGAACTTCTCGGTTGGCTCCGGACAGGTATGGCTACACGACACGGGATCGCCTGCCCGGCAGATTTTTGGACCGTATACGGACCGGGGCCGCAACAACGATGGCAGCTTCTGGACCGAGGCAATTTTCTCCGACACCGTTGAAGTTGAATACCAGCCGGCTTCCGGATTTTCCAGCGAAGGCCACCCGCCGTTCGGAATTTCCGAATTGACGCACTTGTGGCAGTTGGGGCCGTATACGAGTGCCCTCCAGGGTGGATCCACCGGAGGAACTCAGCCCGAAGGAGGCATTATCAAAGCCACGGGATCTGTTCCAAATTTAAGTTGCTTCAAAGACATCGCGTGCGAGGCGACCGGCGCTCCTGATGATCTAGCGGCGCGCACGACCGCCTATCTAGAGTTCAATGGGGTGTCTTGCAGCGGGACACTGCTGAATGCCCCGAATGGGGAGCCTCTCATCCTCACGGCCGGTCATTGCATTAACAACGAGACGGACGCCAGGGCTGCGGTGGCGATCTTCAACTATCGCAGCGCACGGTGCTCACAGTTCGCAACCGATCTGATCAATGGCATAGAACTGGCTGACATGGCGCAATCGAACGGCGTGCATCTCCTGTCGTATTCGAACGAACCCTTCTTGACCACGCAGCCAAACGACGCGAGTTACAGTCCTGCGGAATCCGATCTCGACTATTCTCTTCTGCAACTCGACCAGTTTCCCGCTTTTGGAAATATCGTTCTGGCGGGCTACTCTGCCGAAGATCTTCCATTGGGCTATCCCCTTTGGTCCGTGAGCCATCCACTCGGCCTGCCTCTCGCCGTCGCCTATGGATATAACTATTACTCGCTATTCCTGAATGCCTGGGGCGTTGCTTATCGCGGCGATGGACGAGTAGATCACGGATCGTCGGGCTCCGGTATTTTTGACATCAGCAACCGTTTGGTTGGAGTTCTGAGCACGGCTGAAGAACCGCCGGATCCGAACGGAACGTCTTGCGATGTTACGAACCAGCTTTATACGAATTACACCAAATTCGCTCCGATCTATGGCCAGATCAAGGATTTCCTGAACAAGCCTCTTCCGCAATTCTCGAATCTTCCCGTAAACGCTTCCGTGTTCCACGCATCCCCTAATCCCATCGATGTCGTCGACGGTTCCGGGTTCGGGCAAACGACTCTTTACGTCAACGCTCCAGCCGGCGTACGGTTCGTCGAAATTCATTTGGGATATCCCAATGGCCCGCTTCTTTCCTACACGAGTGCAGTTGCGGCTGTCCCGACGGGCAAATGGGTCACGGACGGGATGGTGTTCTATCTTCAGGATGTTTCGCAAGGGCAGTCGCGGACTCTCGATCACACTTTGGCGACGATAACAGCTAATTTTTCAAAAGTCTCACTCGAGGCCCGGCCAAGTTACGTTTTAGCCTCGGGAAGTCCTCCGCTAGGCCAGACAACGTTAGCCTGGAATGCTCCGAACGCGAGCCGTGTGGCAATCCGGATTGGTTCACCTACTGGTGCGCTGATGGCTCTGATGCCCTCGGCCGGGGAAGCCCCGACGGGCCGTTGGGTCACCGATGGAATGCCTTTCTACTTACTCGACGCCTCAAACGGATTGGATGGCGATCCGGTATTGGGAATGCTGACGGTCCAAGTCGGAGCCGACTCAGCCGCAACAGGCGCCACGCAAAGCGGATACATCTTCGCGTCACCCAACCCGATTCCGGTTCCCCTCGGCGAGATATACGGTACGACAACTCTCACCTGGAATTCCGGGAATGCCAGCATCGCCGAAGTCCACATTGGCTCGCCCGATGGGCCATTGTTTGCACGAACCAGGGGATCGTGGACTGCATCCACAGGCCAATGGGTGACGGACGGCATGGTGTTTTACCTGGAAGATGTTTCATCTGGGGTGCCATTTATGCTGGCGACCACAACGGTACACTTGGCCCACTAAAACTGGCCTGGGGCGCTTCACGCGGTCTGGAATTTGAAGAACGATGGTGACGCTACAGCGCCGCGTTTAGCGCTTCACACATGATGCTGCGCGGAGCCAATTCGCCGGTCCAGGTTTCGAATTGTTGCGCGGCTTGTTCCAAAAACATCTCATGCCCGCAGATCACGGTTGCGCCCTGCTCGCGGGCCTTGCGAATCAGCGCCGTTTCGCGCGGGTTGTACACCATGTCGAACACGACCTCGCCGGGAACTCGATCCGTGAACAGGCAGGCGTCCACGTTCGGATGCATCCCGATGGGCGTTGCGTTGACCAGCACGTCGTAGGTCTGTTTCGATGCCTGCGAGATGGGCAGCATTTCGGCGCCGACGGCCTTCGCCAGCATCTGCCCCCGTGCCAGATCGCGGCCTGTAATCGTCAGTTCCGCCCCCGCGTCTTTCAAACCGAAAGCCGCTGCTCGCGCCGCCCCGCCATAGCCCGCGAGCAACACTTTGGCGCGTGAAATTCGCAGATGCCGCTCAAGCGGCTTCAAAACGCCCGCGACATCGGTGTTTGCGCCGCGCCACTTCCCCGCCCTGCGCCACACTGTGTTGACGGCGCCAATGCGCCGCGCCAGCGGCTCGACGATATCCAGATAGCGCAGGATCTTCTGCTTGTGCGGAATAGTCACGCTGAAGCCAGTCACCGGCAACTCCGACGCGAATTTGATCCAGTCGCCGAGTTGCGAAGACGATACCAGAAACGGAAGGTAGACTGCATCGATCCGCCGCGCGTGAAAAGCGCGGTTATGGATCTGAGGCGATTTCGAATGAGCAACCGGATCGGCGATCACTCCGTACACCCGGGAGTGCTTGCTCAACTTATCGGCGCGATAGAGACTGCGCATCGACTTGGCTGGAATCTGGCCGGGCGCCGTTCCCTCGCTCTCGATCGGAGCGGCATACGTATATAGACATCCCGCCGGCAGAGACAGCACTCTCGTCGATACGCCCGGCTCTCCCATTGCAAACGCGATCAGTGGAACCTCTCGTTTTGCACGAAAGAATTCACACATCCGCAGATTATCCCCGGGTTTGCGAGCGGTCGTCACGAGCTTATAGGCATCGGCGTCGATCCGGCTCAACCGCCGCCAGGGCGCCATCAGCGCCGGCGTGCTCTCGAAATTGTGATACGACACGATCAATGACGCAAGCTGCCGGAGTTCGGGCAAACGCTTCGCCAGCATTTCCGCGTGCTCCACTTCGAGATCCACCAATTCGGCGCCTGCCGAAGCGGCATCGCACAAAAGCGAAAACTGTTGATCGATGGAGCCCTTAAAGCCGCCGTGATTCACATGGTGCCGGCAGGTCGCCAGAAGGCGAACATCCGGATGACGGCGTTTCAGCCGCTCAATGATGGCCATGCCGGAACCCGGTTCGCGTAGATAATCGAGGCGAAATTCCAGGAAGGTGTTACCGTCGCGGTACTCCCGTTCCGCGGCTCGCAGCAATGTCTGAGCATCGGGGAATCCAAGCGCAATACAGATACGCGGCAGAGTTTTGAGAGATAACGGCATGAACGGAGGGCCCACCTGCAGGTCCACGAGCCGTAGACGCCGCAGGAGGAAAGAAAGTACAATTCTATCCCAGGCAAGCAGCAAAGGCGGCGTGCTTAGAGCAAATCGGGAACAGAGCCACGGTGCGTGACTGCGCGGGTTGCATGATTGTTCAAAAAACCCGCTTGCTGACGCAAGGCGGCTCTGTGTCGAGGCAATCTCTTCAAACGGAGCGGCCGCACGTTAACGAGAGAGTGCGCGCAATCTTCGGGATAAACCGGCGTGTGGTCGGGGATGAAAGAGCCTCACAAGAAAGGAGCAGCGACGGGTGTTCAAAATGTTACGCAAAGCCAGAAGCGCACGCTCACACCTGGAACTTCGATCGCGAATCCTGCGGGCCCGCCCTGGCGTTCGTCACGGCCTGACGCAGTTGCGGCTTACCTGCCTGAAACGGCGCGCGATCTCCCAACCTAAGGCGATTCCTAAGCTTATGTATATCTTGGGTGAAATCTATAAGCAATTGATTTGCAAGAGGATACAGATTGACCAGAGGAGCTTAAAGCTGCTATAAAAGATATGGGATCAAAGCAGTCCTACTTCTATGTTACGGCTCACGAAAAAGGCGGACTACAGTCTCATCGCGTTAAAGCATCTGGCGGCTAGTCGCCAGGAATCCGGGATCGCTGCGGTCAGCGCCAAGGAAGTGGCTGACAGTTACGGTATCCCGCTACCGCTGCTGTCGAAGATTCTCCAGACGTTGACGAAGAACGGGCTTCTTATTTCGGAGCACGGGACAAACGGAGGCTACCGATTGTCGCGCGATCCGAGGCAGATTTCGGCGCTTGAAGTGATCCGCGCAATTGACGGCCCCATTATCTTGACCGAGTGTTTCACCGAGCACAGCCACTGCGATCACAGTGACCGTTGTTCCGTGCGCCGGCCACTGCGTAGGATTCACGAAGGCATTCTGCGACTTCTTGGAAGTGTCACCATCCAAGACATGTTGCAGGATTCACAGGATGAATCTGTGCCGCCGGCTTCCCCATTG
>Ga0134125_10005510_pt1 | contig 14361 bp, 15 predicted proteins | sample KB31751_FD_96464 | JGI IMG/M metagenome (GOLD analysis project Ga0134125, IMG submission 96464) | Terrestrial soil microbial communities with excess Nitrogen fertilizer from Kellogg Biological Station, Michigan, USA - KB3-175-1 | ecosystem: Environmental > Terrestrial > Soil > Unclassified ... | reverse complement strand
GGCCGCCTGGTCGAAGTGGCCAGCGATGCACCGCACAGCGATTTCGACATGCTTTGCGGCACCTTCGAGCTGGGCCGCCACCGCGCCCTGCTGCTGCGGGCGCTGCCCGAGGTGGTGCATCTGCGCACCAGCGGCCGCGAGGACTACGCCGGCCTGCACGCGCTGCTGCACACCATGCGTCACGAGAGCCTGCAGGCCTCGCCCGGCGGCGACGCGGTGATCGCGCACCTGTCCGCCGCGCTGTTCACCCTGGTGGTGCGCACACTGATGGATCAGGGCGACCTGCAACAAGGCCTGCTCGCCCTGCTGATGGATGTCCGCGTAGGTCCCGCACTGGCCGCCGTGATCGCCGCCCCCGCGGAACCGTGGACACTGGAACGGCTGGCCGAGATCAGCCGCATGTCACGCGCCAGTTTCGCGCGGCACTTCGCCGAACTGTCGCCGGCCACACCCATGGATGTGGTCACCGCCCTGCGCATGGATCTGGCCGCGCGCCTGCTGCGCGAAACCCCGCGCCCCATCGAACAGATCGGCGAAGCCTGCGGCTACATCTCGCGCGCCTCCTTCGGCCAGGCATTCAAGCGCGTGCATGGCACCAGCCCTGCCGCGTTCCGTCGCCAGGCCACGGACACCGAGGCCGCATGATCAATCAGGCAGACCGCGAACCCGACCGCGGCGCTGGCAAGGGCATCGCAACGGACGGCTCCAGCGCATTAAGATGCTCGATCATTCGGACGCAAGGAAACAGGCAAATGATGAAGCTGGCAAACGCGGTCCTCCTGGCAGCTCTGCTGACAGCTACCGCTCATGCGCAGACCAATGCAGGTGAACAGCCCTCCGATCCCAACCTCCCCTTCACCATCACCAAGGTGGCGAGCCTCGACCTGCCCTGGCGCATCGCCTTCCTGCCGGACGGCCGCATGCTGGTGACCGAGAAAGTCGGCCGCGTCCAACTGGTCACGCCGCAAGGCGCCAAGGCCGAACTCAAGGGCGTGCCGGCCAGCTGGTTCCAGGGCCAGAACGGCATGCTTGGCGTCTACCTCTCGCCCCATTACGCCAAAGACCACAGCGTGTACCTCACCTATGTCGCACCGGGCGACTACGGCGGCGGCCTGGCGCTGGGTCGCGGCCAACTCGTGCTGGACGACAAGCAGCCCCGGCTGGACGACTTCCAGGTGCTGTGGCGCCAGATGCCCTCCGGCAAGGGCGGCCAGGCCGGCGCCGCGGTGGCGTTCTCGCCGGATGGCAAATACCTCTTTCTCACCGTGGGCGACCGCCAACGCTTCACCCCCGCGCAGGACGCCGACCAGCCGGTCGGCAAGATCCTGCGGCTGACGCTGGACGGCAAACCCGCGCCCGGCAATCCGTGGGCCGGCAAGGTCGGCGCCCGCAGCATTCCGCTGATCGATCCGCCCGCCGATACCGAGGCGGCCAAGAAAGCGCCCGTGGTCAGCACCTATACCTTCCCCGGCCCCAACCTCACCCCGTCCGAAACCTGGGCCACCGGTTTCCGCACGCCGTACGGCCTCGCCTTCGGCCCGGACGGTCGGCTATGGGAACTCGAACACGGCCCTCGCGGCGGCGACGAACTGAACCTGGTCAAGCGCGGCAAGAACTACGGCTGGCCGCTGGTCTCCTACGGCATGAACTATGACGGCGTGCCCATCCCCAGCCCCGACACGCGCCCCGATCTGGTCAAACCCGTGATCTATTGGGTGCCGGTCATCGCGCCGGGCAACATCATGTTCTACAAGGGCAGCATGTTCCCGCAATGGAACGGCAGCGCCCTGATCAGCGGCCTGGCCAGCGAAGCCATCGTCCGCGTCACCTTCGACGCCAAGGGCGGCGCCACTCCAACCAACCGCTGGAACGTCGGCAAACGCGTCCGCGACATCGAAGAGGCGCCGGATGGCTCGCTGTGGATGGTGGAGGATGCCAAACCGGGTGGCTTGTATCGGCTTACGCCGAGGTGATTCCGTGAATTCGCAACCATCGGCTTCCGTGCAATTCGGTGTGCGGTAGATTGGTTCGAAGGGGGCGGATTCTTTTTCAGGAACGAACTGAATGAACTTGCCCTCTTTTCCGCCGGATATTCTCCGCGGGAAAGTGGTGAGGTCTCACTTCCGCACCCTACTCATTTGACCAGACCCCTTTCGCAGTTCCTCCGCTTGTTCATGTGCCGAATCGGGAACAGCCGTTTCGCGGTGACACAATGGCAGCCACTGGGCTGCACGACAGCGAGGCACGGCATGAGCAAATACCTGATCTTCTTCAACCAGGCATGGGTCGGCGACCACACCGAAGCGTGGTTCGACGGGCGTGGGCCGCTGGCGCGCGCGGTCACCGACGATATGAAAGCGGCAGGCGTCTACGTGTTCGGCGGGGGGCTGGAGGAAGATCCCGTGGATGCCTTCAGCGCGGACGCCACCAGTGGCCAACTGACCTTTTCCGACGGGCCGTACGTGCCAAATCCCCAGTTCCTTGGCGGCTTCGTCGTGATCGACGTTGACGGGGAGCAAGCGGCAAGGGAATGGGCCGGCAAGGTGGCCGAAGCCTGCGGCTGGCCGCAGGAGGTGCGCCGATTCAAGTCCTAGCCGCTTGCATGCGGATGGGAGCGAAACAAAGCGACAAGGCTCATTTGTCGTCTCGACAAAATGAACCCGCAGGAATTGCGTCAGGGACAATTTGAGCTTGCTGTGACCGCCCAAGCGTCCCTGACGCCTTTTCCGCTCAAGGCTGGGGCCGGCTATGCTTGTGCGAGCGGCGAAGGGGATTCGCCAGACAGGGGAACACCATGAAATATTGGATTCCGGCTCTATCGGTGCTGGCGGTCGCGGCGTGCACCAGCGTGAAAGTCAAACCGGTCGATCACAGCGTCGACATGAAGCGTGTCTGCATACATACCAATCCGGCCGTAGCCGTCGCTGACTTTGTCATGGTGATGCAGGACGGCTTTCAACGTCATGGCATTGCGGCCGAAGTCTACGATCACGACCTGCCGACCTCGTGCGAATACGTAGTCGACTACACGGCATTGCGCTCGTGGGACTTCAAGCCGTACCTGTCACACGCTGAAATCCGCATCACCGAACACGGTCGTCTCGTCGCGTCGGCGACGTATCACCTCAATGGCAAAGGTGGTTTCGACATGGGGAAGTGGCGAGGGACGAAAGCCAAGATGGACCCGGTCATGGATGAGTTGTTGGCGGGCTTTCATTGACTTCAAGAGATTGGCGGCCGCGGCTCAGGGTCGCCTTTCCAACCAAGGATGTCGGGACATCTCCTTCGTTTAAATCAGTTCAAGACATGACTTGATTCGCGGGCATTTTGCGCATCAAAACATACCGGGGTAATCCCCATGAAGGGTGACCGTCCGATGTCCAGACCCGACAACGCTTACATCGAAGCCTTGGCTCTTAAGTTTGTGGACGTTACCCCGGGCTCGTGCGACTTGCGCAGCGACGAACTCTGCACTGCCGCGCGATTCTGGAGAAACGCACCGCGAGAGTGCTACCAAATCCATGCTCTGATCCGATGCGACTATGCTCAGAATCACATCGCCATGGCCGCTCTGTGGTCGGGTGATGACGAAGACAACCGGCTCATCGTCGACCCAACCATCGGGCAGTTCGGCGGGAGCAAACGCCTGTTCATCGGGACCGTTCAGGGATGGCTGGATGAACTCAGCCAGCTGCATAACGGCGCGGCGGCCGAACTTGACCCTGGAGGCAGCAAGTTCATCGTAGCCCTGATGGACGAACAGATGAGGGCGAAAACAGCAGCGATCCATCAAGAGCAGCACCGCTCGGCCCGCGTCAGCCGGCAAAGCCAGATGGCCGACACACTCAAAAAAACCAAACCGTGCTGCGGTTGCGCGGTGATGTGAGCTCTTGCGCCCGCGCTTTCAGGAATGGTGACACCGTTTTTCCGACTGCTCTGCCTCGGTCCCCTTTTTTCGTCCCACCCCTCAGTTGATGATCTCTCCCATGCCGCCTTCGACGCGGCGCCTCAGCTCCAGCACGAACTCCGCCTCGTAAGGCTCCCAGCTTTCGAGCTCGCCCACGATCCTCAGCGGCGACGCACTTCGATACGACCGCGTGGGATTGCCGCGGAACTTCTTGTTCGTGACGTTCGGGTCGTCTTCAAACGCGGCAGTCGGCGCAACGACATAGACCCGCGGCCTTCCCTCGCCTCGCGCCATCTCCGCGGCAAGACCGGCCACTTTGGGCACGGTAGTGAAATAGACATGGTTCATCACGACGCGATCGTCGTAATTGGAGGTGAACCCGGCAGTCAGCAAATCGCCGACTGAAAGATCCGCCCTGGTCCCGTGATAGAACGGCCCGTCCACCAGGTCGCAATTCTCGCGGGTGACCGGAACCCACTCGTCGTCATGCATCCGGCGCGCCTCATGCTCCCTGCCCGATCGGCAGGTCGGCGATCTTAGGTGACGCTGCGAGCCTTGCCGCAAGTCCCGGTGACTGATATAAATTCATGGTGGGAGGCCCAGTGCGCCTCCCTTTTTTTTTGCGGAAAAATGGGTGCTGGCGCACTTCCAGGGAGTTGAATCCGATGTCCTCAACCCCTTTGCCAGGAAGGCGTCATTTGTCCTGAACTGCTTCGACCTGGATGCGGAGGGTAACTTTCATATCCATCCCGAACGACTTGCCGCCATCAAGTCCGAATTCGTCCCGCTCGAACGTGCCCAGCGCATCGGCGCCGCAACGCAGCCGTGGCTTCAGCATGAAATCAGGGACACATTTGAACCTGTCGATGGTGAGGGTCAGCGGCCTGGTCACGCCGCGCATCGTCAATGTACCGATGGCTTTGGTTGGCGCCCCATCAACAAAATCCGTGAGCTTGCCGCGATAGTGCGCTGTCGGATATTTCTCCGCGAAGAACGTGCCGCACTCCGTCTGGCACATCGGTGCTTTCGCACCAAGCATTACCTTGTTCAACGCCGGGTTGCCGAAGTCGATGCTGGCGATGTCGACGGTCACATCGATCGCACCCGTTTTACCGGCCGTGTCGAGTGTGGCCGTGCCGGTGCTGTGATCGAACTTGCCGCGCCAGATCGACAGGCCCATGTGATCGGCTTCGAAGCTGGGGTACGTGTGGTCCGGATCGAGGGTGTAATGCACCGGCGTGGGCGCGGCGATAGCCGTGGTTGCGGCCAGCAGCATCGGCAGTGAGAGTGTGAGAAGGCGCATCGTGGGTTCTCCGTGACGTTGACGTGGTTGATCGGGCCGACCGAATGTCGACTGTCAGAGTTACGACGAACGGCAAGGCTGCAGATCGACATGCTGCTGCAAGACGTTTCGCGCCGGCAAAGACGCCCATGCCGCCACGTCCTGTTTCAGCATGTCACCCACATGGCGTCATCTCTGAGAAACGGGAAAAACCGGGGCCAGGAAGTGAACCTGGCCCCGGTTTCCGAGATCGTTGATTGCCATGCCCCTAAAGCCATCGGGCAACGCCACCATGATGAGAGCAGGTACCGCGATGGCTCATGCTGAAGCTGAATGACCCGTCCCGACACTGTGCCGTTGCACCCGATGGAATCGCTCCATTGGCCGTATGCGCTGGGCGATGAACGTCGAACCCCTCACGGTTCATGTAGCTCCCCTTCTCCACAAGCGTGGCCACACCGACAGGGGCAGTATGTGACGTTGAAGGCTCATGCTTCTGCGCCAGCAACAGGCTGGGAGCGGCGCCAAGCACGAGAATCAGCGGTACGAGCCTAAGCATGGAGCGACCTGGGGCAATTCAACCTGGCCAAGTAAGCAACAGGTCTGCCAGAACTCGATTGGCAAACTCGGCAACCGAGAAATATTTCGGATGCACTGGCTGAAGCGCGCGGCTATTGGCGAATCCGACTGCATCGGCTGGTCCGAAAACCAGGAAGGAGGAACCTCAATAAAGTCCGCTTAACTTTTTCCGTCCCGGTTTGGCGCTTTAGGTTTGAATTGTCCCTTACACCTTGTTCCTGATCCCGGCTTTTGTCCGCGGGAGGATCAGATAGGCGGTTGCGAAAAACGCGATCAAGGCGCTCCGCGGTCAACGTTCCGCTGCCATGCCATCTGCGTGCATAAGGCTTTGGACGGCAGCAGGAAGTTGCAGGCGGGGGAACGCCATCGTCATGGTGGTGCCCGTGCCTGGCGCGGACTCGACATCCACAAAACCACCTGCCTGGCGCATCACACCGTAGACCTGGGCAAGGCCCAGGCCCGTGCCGCTGCCTTCGGGCTTGGTGGTGAAGTACGGCTCGAACAACCGCTCGCGCACACTCTCGTCCATGCCGCTGCCGTCGTCGGTGACAGCCAGCGTGACGTAGTCGCCCGAAGGCCGCAGGGTGTACCCCTGCTCCCCGCTCACCGTCAATTCGCCCAGCCGGACCACGATCGCGCCCTGCCCGTCGCAGGCGTCGCGGGCGTTGATGCACAGATTGATGAAAGCCTGCTCGATCGCGTGGCGGTCGCACATCGTCGGCAATGGGGCGGTGGTTGGCTCGACCTGGAAATCCATGCCGGCGCCCAGGCCGTGGCGCGCAAAGCTCTCGATGTCACGCACGATGCCGGTCAGCTCCACCGGCTCCGGCTTGTGGCCATGCACACGTGCAAACGCAAGCAGGCGTTTGGCCAGCAACGCGGCGTGGTGCACGCCGTCCATGGAATAACCCAGCAATCGGCGCTGGTTGTCGCTGAGGTTGGTGGAGTCGTCCTGGATGCTGCTGAGCGCGACGACGGCAATCTGCAGCATGTTGCCAAAGTCATGCGACAGGCCTGCCACCAGCTGACCGATTGCCTCGTTCTTCTGCGCCTGCCGCGCGGCATGCTCGGCGACCGATTGGGCGGCACTGGCCAGGCCCAATTGCAGTTTCAGCGACTCCTCGCGTCCAGCTCCCTGCTGGTGCGATATCCGGGCGCGCGCCAACTGGCGATCGAGCACCTCGTTGCGCGCCGTGCTGGTTTCGCCCGCCGATTCGCTGAGACGAAGCCGGCTGTTCAGGCCGACGATCGCCTTGTCCAGCGCCAGCTTCGCTTGCACCGCTTCGGTGATGTCATGGCTTATCACGGCCATGCCGTCGACTCGATTGTCCGCATCCAGATAGGGATGCACGCTGATCAGCCACCAGCCCGGTTCGCCGCTGGCGGATGGCAGCATCTGGGGGAACTGCGTCGAGCCTCCCGCGCGGGCCGAATCCAGGGCGGCCTGAAGTGCATCACGGGCCGCTTCCGGCCAGAATACGGCCAGCGGCTGGCCGAGCGCGGAGGCAGGGTCGGCGATGCAGGACGCAGCACAGCCGGCGGCATTGATGCGCGTGAGACGGCCGCGCAGGTCGAGTTCGTGGACGCCATCGGCCGAGAACCCGAGCAGTTGCCGAAAGCGTTCCAGATCATTCATTCGTGCGCGCCGGTGATGAGGGCCGAGCATAAAGCCAATCAGGCTCACCATGCGTTTACACCCCGATGCCCAGACTCGAAGCATCAACTGCCCGGCACCTCCATGACCTTCATGCAGAACCGCACCATCCTGCTGGCCGAAAACGACCGAAGCGCCCGCGAGGTCACGGCCCTGGTGCTGGAGGCCGAGGGCTATCGGGTGATCGCCGCCGGCAACGGCACCCAGGCGCTGCAGCTTCTTGAGAATGACGCCAGCGTCGACCTGTTGCTGAGCGATATCCACATGCCCGGTGGCATCGATGGGATCGACCTGGCCCGGCGCGTGCAGATGAGCCTGCGGATCCGGATCGTACTGATGTCGGTGGACCCGCTCTGCAGTTTCAAAGGGTTTCCGGACAACGTGACCTTCCTTGCCAAACCGTACGACCGCCGTGCCCTGCTTGCCGCCGTGAACGGGCACCGGTTGCCGGCCGCCGCCTGAGAAGCCGGGCGTGACCGGGGCCTTCTTCGCCTCTTCGGTGATGCAGGCGCTGGCAGTCCTCGAACCGCCTCGACCCCTTCCCGAATTTGCTCCCGCGGGGCCGCTCATCCACGGCGAGGTCGATCAAACTATTTTTTTGTTTGCCGACCGTGACCATGGTGACCAGTACGTTGCCGTGCACGGGCGTATTCGTACGCCTGCGGCCATGGCAAGAGCAGACAGCTAGATCCGCGCGCGTGGATACAGCTCGCGTGCGTGGGTGCGCGTGAGCAACCCCGGGTCACCGGACGTCTCGTTCCACAGGGCACCGCACCGCTTGCAGCGCATCAGGAAGCTGGGCACGCGCGGGTCGGTGGCGACGCGCTCGAACCGGTCGTAGGGAGCGTGGTAGCCGAATTGGCATTCGGGGCAGAGCATGGCTTTTCAGGATATCAGGGAGGCTTCGGGAGCAAGGCGCGAATGGTAGACCAACCCCTTTTCGATCGCGGTAGGCAAGCGCGGACGTCGGACGCCGCCTGGCACCTTTTCCGTTTATTCAACGGATAACGGAATCCGACCCGGCTGATCCGGTCGGCGTTTGCTTTCCATAGCCCTCTTCATCCACGCGGAAACAAGGCAAAGTTTCCAGGGGTGACCGGATTCGCGGGCATTTTTCGCATCAAAAGATACCAAGGCAATCCGTGGGAAGCGCAGCCGCCAATGTCCAGACCCGACAATGCTTACATCGAAGCCTTGGCGTTGAAATTCGTGGACGATACCCGGGGCTCGTGCGACCTGCGCAGCCACGAGCTATGCACGGCCGCGCTGTTCTGGCGTCAGGCGCCGCGAACGTGCTATCAGATCCGTGCACTGATCCGGTGCGACTATGCCCAGAATCACATCGCCATGGCCGCTCTGTGGGCCGGCGACGACGAGGACAACCGGCTCGTTGTCGACCCAACCATCGCACAGTTCGGCGGCAGCAGACGCGTGTTCATCGGGACAGTTCAGGGATGGCTGGATGAACTCAGCCAGCTACATCACGGTGCGGCGGCCGAACTCGACCCTGGCGGCCGGAAGTTCATCCTGGCCTCGATGGACGAACAGATGGAAGCGAAGACGGCAGCGGTCCACCAAGAGCAAGGCCGCTCTGCCGGCGTGAGCCTGCACAGCCACATGGCCGACACACTCAAGAAGACCAAGCCGTGCTGCGGGTGCGCGGTGATGTGAGCTCTTTGCGCCTACGCTTTCCAACAAAACGGATCAGGTTCACTACCAAAGCGTAATTAAATGAAACCGACCTTTCTGGCCTAAAAAAAAGGGCTCTGACCTACTTAGCGGTGGTCTGGCTCACCTGCATGGGGAACGTGCGTCCGCCACCTGCCCCGATCTCGGATCGCTTCGAGCACTTCGGAGCCGATGTCGAGCTTGGCATCGCGGGCGAGAATATGGAACGACACCACCGTAGTGGGCGAGCTCCTAGAGCCGCTTTTTCGCCGCAAGGTAGATCAAGCCTTTTTCACGCTTGCCTACCGCGATCACGGTGACCACGAGCACCTTGTCATGCACCTGGTAGACCAGGCGGAAACCTGACGCGCGCAGCTTGATCTTGTAGCAATCCGGCAATCCGTGCAGACGGGAGGCCGGGACGTGTGGATGCACCAGCCGCTCGGCAAGCTTGTTCTTCAACTGCTGGCGGATATCGGCGGACAGCTTGCGCCATTCCTTCAGCGCGGACTCGACGAACTCCAGGCTATAGGTCATCGAGCTTGACCTTGACCCGCTTCTCGCCGCTGCGTGCACGCACCAGTTCGGCCAGCTCCAGATCATCCAGCCGGTCCAGCAGGCGCTTGTACGTTTCTGCAGGCACCAGGTAGGCGCTGGGCTTGTTATGCACCAGCACGGCGACCGACTCGCCGTCGGCAGCCTCGATCACGGCGCTGGGATTGCGCTTGAGTTCAGTGATGCTGACACTCGCGCTGGCGTGGATGGTTTCCATATTTGGCTCCTTATTTGGTGCTAAATATGGCACATAGCCCGGGACGCTTCAACGGCGACGCCAAGAACGGGCCAGGTTCGCTTACATCCTCGCCCGCCCCGTTTTTGGCTCAATGACTCGGCTTCTGCTCCCTGATCACACGAAGCAACGCACGGCTGTCGCCGGACAACACCTCGGCCAGCGAGCGCATCGAGGTGAACCATATCTTGGGCTCGCTGGGACGTGGCTGATGGTCGCCACGAGCATGGCCAACGCACGAGTGCGGATGGCTTGTTGGGAGGCGACGCCGATGACCATTTTCTTCATGTCTTCGTTTCCTTGAGTCCACGCCTCAAGCCGCCGCCAGCACCTTGCGCACCGTCTTCGGCGCCGCCACGGCATCCTTCAGCAACGCCTTCGCCGCACCACTCGGTTCGCGCCTGCCCTGCTCCCAATCCTGCAGCGTACGAACAGACACACCAAGCATCCCGGCGAAATCAGCCTGCGACTGGCCAAGCTTGATCCGGGCTTCAGTGGCCTGGCTCACCTGCACGGTGAACTTGCGTCCGCCACCTGCCTTGATCTCGCGGATCGCTTCGAGCACTTCGGCACCGATGTCGCGCTTGGCATCGCGGGCGAGGATCTCCTTGCTCAACTTTTTCATGACTTCACCATAAGGTCCTTGATCAGCCTTATGACACGCGCCGGCAGATTTTCCTGTCGGCTCTTGGCATGGATTGCCAGCAACCAGATCTGCGCAGCCTGAGTGACCTCGTAGATCACCCGCACACCGCCACGCTTGCCCTTGTCTGCCGCACCCAGCGCATCCTGCGGCAGCCGCCGGAGGCCGGAAACCACCGGCAACTTCAACCTTTTCCGTCCCACGTAACGCACGGGTTGGCAAGCAACCGCCGTGACTCCCGGCTACTGATAGGTTGGGTGCTGGTGCACGACGTACGAGGCGCCGCCTGAGGGCCAACGCGCAGGGAACGCGAGGTAGGTGGCTTGCTCCTCGCATACGCCCGGTCGCGGAGCATGTGGCGGCGTTAGCCGCTGTCCGGCATCGATGTCGCGCACGATGTCGCGAATTCTCTCCGCATCGCGGAGGATGGCATCGCCCATGATCGACAGCGTGACGTCGGCGAAGTCGGCCTGATCGGTGGCGACCACCACGTCGCCATGGGCGCGGAGGATGTTGCCCAGCCGGGCGAGCTCGTCGATCTGATCCAGGGTGACGCCGGCCACGTAGTGTTTGGCCGCCTCATCCATCGCCGGGTCGGCGACGTCTGGCTCCGCAACGTTCGAATCCGCGGCATCCAGGTCCGCAGCGTCCGTATCCGGCACAGGCGCAGCCGCCCCATCGCGACGCTCCGCCGGCCAGGAGAGTTCGCCCAGCACCTGGGCGATCTGCTCCTCCAGCAGTTCCAGGCAGATCGCCACTTCGCTCGCGCGAATCTCGGGACCCGACCAATCCACCTCCTCGTCCGCCGCCCGCGGTTCTGCGAGATGCGACAGGAATTGAACGTACTCGCGCAGCTTCTTCAGCCGGAACTGGCTGTCCTCCGGCAGGAAATAGCCCTTCGTTCCCAGATCATCCGATTCGAACGTCGACATGGTCGCCTCCTCATTTCCATGAAGTGCCCATCCACGGCATGACGCCGGACGGGAAGTCGGGAGGCTAGAAACCGCACAGAGCCGGCGGGCGTATTCCCCTTTCGGGTGTTGTATTAGCCGCCCTCCCGACGCAGGTATCACGTCGGCTTGCACCTGCAAAGCAGACACAAAAAACCCACCAGTTTGTCGGAGGTGGGTACCGCTCTGTGGGGAGTTTCTAGGCTCCTTACAACCGAGTCTGCTACCGCAGTGGAGGAGTGTCAAGACAAGCCCATGGCTATCGGGTTGTCGCTCATGACACTTTTGCGGTGGAGCGCTGGGTAAGGGAACCAGCCCATTTTTACGCAGTGCCGCGCCTGCCGCGTGCCCGATGCCCCAAGGCGAAACGGGGAACCGGATGTAAGGGGCACTGACCCAATTAATTGAAGCTTCATTTTGTTTTTATTGTTCCGAAAAGTAGCGCTAATGAATCTGGTATAACGCAATATATTCGCCTTCCGCGCAGATCAATGTCCGACACTCTTGAACAGATAAGTTCACCGACAACATATGCAAAATGACGTATGCGTCTAACCGGGCGTACACCCGTCTCTTTAGACTAACCTTTAGCTCCCTTCCGCAAGAGTCGCATATAGGTCTGCGATGTATCACGACTGTCCCATGCAGCCTTGATGTGCTCGGCTATCTTTGGAAGGTCGGACTCAATGGTTGAGTGCCAAAGATTCGGGCTGTATTCGTAAACCCGCAACATGTTATCGATATCGAAAATACGTCCGGTATCTGACGCTTTTATCAAAGCGACAGGCTTATCCTCTGCCATACGAACGCCAAGCTCAAATAGAACATTAGGATTGTGATCCGTAAGGTCAGCAATCACGAGATCAGCCTCCATAAGCTCATTGATAATTGTTGATTGAATGACATCACTGCCCTGCCTATTGGCTGTCTCAACAACAAACCCGGCCGCAATTCCCGCTGGCGTAAGTAAGCTGCGAAGAACCTCAGAAAAAAAGCCAGGAGGCCTGTCAGGGTGTCGCTCGGTAAACGGCATAATGATGAATGCCTTAAGCGACCCTTTCGCAGCGCCTTTCGGACCACCGAGTACAACAGTCGATGGACGTTCGCCTTCGAACGAGGTTTTTTCGATACCGGAGTCGGCAGACCCACCCGTAATCCCAAGATCGTTGCAATTGTCGCGAAATAACTTGGAAAACTCTTCATGGAAGCGTGGCGCGAGATGGAAATCGCGTTCAAGCGTATTTCCGAGATATTTCATTTCTGGCAATGAAGAGCCTTTGTAGTGGTCAAGTACCTTGTCGAAGATCGGAATCTTGCGAAACGCCTCAATCTGCTTAGCGTGCTCAAGCTCGGCATTTGCTGCGTAAAGAATCTCACTGCCGAGCGGAGCGATGGAAATTTGCTGGGTGTCACGCGTTCCCTCCGTTAATCCATAATCACGTGAGGCAGCAGTAAGGTAAAAGAAGTTATTTGTCGCGCCACCCACACCGAGAGCGTTGGCAACATCCATCGGAGTCCAAGGATTGCCGCCGTTGTAGTCTTTGATTGCTTGGGCGACCTTCAGAGCATCTTTTAGGGTATGAATGGGATAGGAGCGCTTACCACTTTCTGATTGGCCCTTCCGCCCTTGAACCGCTTTGACTGCGTTCTTTTTCGTGACTGCCTTTTTATTGATTGCTTTCGCCATGTCCACACTCCCTTGATTTTGGGCGACACTAATTTAGTGAAATACATACTGGTAGTAGAAGGGGCGACCCAGCCCTCGCCCACGGCTCCTCAAACCATCGGCATCTCAACCCAACCTTCCACATTCCACCGCCACTTCATAGCCCGCATCCGCATGAGCGCGGCCAGCCGCCCCGGTTGGCCTGCAACTGCTGCAGCGATGGCGCGGCGATGTGCATGGCGGCAGCATAACGCGTGGTGACGCGGTATGGCGCGTTCACAGATGACAGGCGCGTGCCCTTCCCCTTGCGCCGCCGAGTAAATAACCCGGCGCGCCGGGCTTTTTACTCGGGGCGCCGAGTGCAGGAGCTCGGCGAGCCGGGAAACTAACTGCATCGCCCGAGAAAAACACTCCGCCCGCCGAGAAATTTTCTCGGCGGGCGGAGCAAAAAGCTCGGTGGGCCGAGTTCAAATAGCCATTGGCAGTTTCAATGCCTTTCCCTTGGCACACGCGGCCGCGTCCTCATATCCAGCATCTGCGTGTCGCATTACACCCGTAGCCGGGTCGTTCCACAGAACACGGGCGATACGCCTGTCAGCGTCTTTGGTGCCGTCACAAACGATGACCACCCCGCTGTGTTGTGAATAGCCCATACCAACGCCACCACCATGATGTAACGACACCCATGTCGCACCACTTGCGACATTCAACATCGCATTGAGCAACGGCCAGTCGGACACGGCATCGCTGCCGTCTTTCATCGCCTCGGTCTCGCGGTTCGGCGAAGCCACCGACCCCGAATCCAGATGATCCCGCCCAATCACCACCGGCGCCTTCAACTCACCATTGCGCACCATCTCGTTGAACGCCAGCCCCAGCTTGTCGCGCAGGCCCAAGCCCACCCAGCAGATGCGTGCGGGCAGCCCCTGGAAGCTGATCCGCTCCTTCGCCATGTCCAGCCAGTTGTGCAGATGCGCGTCGTCCGGAATCAGCTCCTTCACTTTCTGGTCGGTCTTGTAGATGTCTTCCGGATCACCCGACAGCGCGACCCAGCGGAACGGGCCGATGCCGCGACAGAACAGCGGGCGCACGTAGGCGGGGACGAAGCCGGGGAAGGCGAAGGCGTTTTCGGAGCCGACGTCCTGGGCCATCTGGCGGATGTTGTTGCCGTAGTCGAAGGTGGGGATGCCTTGCGCATGGAACGCGAGCATGGCGTCCACGT
>Ga0134125_10005507_pt1 | contig 14364 bp, 12 predicted proteins | sample KB31751_FD_96464 | JGI IMG/M metagenome (GOLD analysis project Ga0134125, IMG submission 96464) | Terrestrial soil microbial communities with excess Nitrogen fertilizer from Kellogg Biological Station, Michigan, USA - KB3-175-1 | ecosystem: Environmental > Terrestrial > Soil > Unclassified ... | reverse complement strand
GGGCGATGCGGTTGATGCGGTCGACGATGCGCGCGCAGCCGAGCATCGCGTCCTTGCGGCGATCCATCGGCGTGGTGCCGGCATGGCTCTCGCTGCCGGTGAGCGTCACCTCGAACCAGCGGATGCCCTGGATGCCCTGCACCACACCGACCGTCTTGCCCTCTGCCTCGAGGATCGGGCCCTGCTCGATATGCGCTTCGAAATAGGCGCCGAGCTTGCGTCCGCCCGTCTTCTCCGGCCCGAGGTAACCGATGCGCTTGAGCTCCTCGCCCATGGTCTTGCCGTCGAGATCGGCGCGGCTATGGCCGTAGGCCTCGTCGAACGCGCCGGCGAACACGCCCGAGCCGACCATGGCCGGGGCGAAGCGTGCGCCCTCCTCGTTGGTCCACACGACGACCTCGATGGGCGCATCGGTCTCGTAGCCGGCATCGTTGAGCGTGCGGACGACCTCGAGGCCGGCGAGTACGCCGTAGACGCCGTCGAAGCGGCCGCCGGTCGGCTGCGTGTCGAGATGGCTCCCCGTCACCACCGGCGGCAGGTCGCGGCGCCGCCCGGCGCGCCGCGCGAAGATGTTGCCCATGCCGTCGACGCTGACGCTGCAACCGGCCTCCCTGCACCAGCGCACGAAAAGGTCGCGGCCTTGGCGGTCGAGGTCGGTGAGCGCCAAGCGCTTCGAGCCGCCTTTCGCGGTCGGCCCGATCTCGGCCATCGCCATGAGGCTCTGCCACAGGCGCTCCTGGTCGATGCGCAGGTTCTGCATCGTCAGGGCGTCTCCTTCAGCACGGCGGCGAGCGTCCCGAACAGCTCGTCGATCTGCGCCTTGGTGATGGTGAGCGGCGGCGACAGCGCGATGATGTCGCCGGTGGTGCGCACCAGCAATCCCTTGTCATAGGCGCGCAGGAAAGCGTCGAAGGCGCGCTTGGTCGGCTGCCCGGCGATCGGCTCGAGCTCGACCGCGGCGATGAGTCCGAGATTGCGGATGTCGATGACGTGCGGCAGGCCCTTCAACGCGTGCGCCGCGTCCTCCCAATAGGGCGCGAGCGTGCGCACATTGTCGAAGAGCCGCTCCTCGGCATAGACGTCGAGCGCGGAGAGCCCGGCGGCGCAAGCGAGCGGGTGACCCGAGTATGTGTAGCCATGGAGCAGCTCGATGGCGTGCTCGGGTCCGGTCATGAAGGCATCGTAGATGTTCTTGCGCGCGATCACCGCGCCCATCGGCACCGTGCCGGAGGTGAGGCCCTTCGCCGTCGTGATGAGGTCGGGCAGCACGTCGAAATACTCGGCGGCGAAGCTCGTGCCGAGCCGGCCGAAACCGGTGATGACTTCATCGAGGATGAGCAGGATGCCATGCTTGCTGCAGATCTCGCGGAGCCGCTTCAGATAGCCCTTGGGCGGCACCAGCACGCCGGTCGAGCAGGCGACCGGCTCGACGATGACGGCGGCGATGGTCGAGGCGTCGTGCAGCGCAACCAGGCGCTCGAGCTCATCGGCGAGATAGGCGCCATGTGCCGGCTGGCCGCGGCTGAACGCGTTCTTCTCCGGCAGGTGGGTGTGCGGCAGATGGTCGGCGCCGGACAGCAGCGGGCCGAAGAATTTGCGGTTTGCCGCAATGCCGCCGACCGACATGCCGCCGAATCCCACGCCGTGATAGCCCCGCTCGCGCCCGATGAGCCGCGTGCGCGTCGCCTCGCCGCGCGCGCGGTGATAGGCCAAGGCGATCTTGAGGGCGGTGTCGACCGCCTCGGAGCCGGAATTGGTGAAGAAGACATGGTCGAGATCGCCTGAGAGCAGCGCCGCGATACGTGCCGCGAGCTCGAACGCCTTGGGATGCCCCATCTGGAAGGCCGGCGCATAGTCCATCTCTGCCGCTTGGCGCTGGATCGCCGCGACGATCTTGGGATGACCATGCCCGGCGTTGCAGCACCATAATCCCGCCGTGCCGTCGAGGATGCGCCGCCCGTCGGCCGCCGTGTAATGCAGCCCCTTGGCGCCGACCAGGAGCCGCGGCTGCGCCTTGAATTGCCGGTTGGCGGTGAACGGCATCCAATAGGGCTGGAGGTCGTTGGTAAGCCGGGTGGCGGCCTCGATAGCGGCGGGCTTGGACTTGGCCATGAATTCATGTCCTGTGGCGGTGGCAAGGCGGAACGGGTGAGACCACCCATCTTCACCCCATCATGGCGCTTTCCGCAACACGCGACAGCGAGTTCGCGTGAGCTTGGGCAAGCAGCGCTCGCCCCGCTCGTCACTCTGAGTCAGGGTGGTGAGATCGAGCGCGCCATTTGTTCGGCATTGCGATTTTTGCAACGCTGACCCCATCAAATAGCCTGGCTTATAATAAGCTGGCTTATTATATTCGAGCTATGACGCACTCCCCCCTCGACCGCAGCTTCGGCTTCCTGCTGCACGACATTGCCCGCCTCGTGCGCAAGCGCTATGAGCAGCGGGCGCGGCCGCTCGGGCTGACCCGCGCGCAGTGGCAGGTTCTCGCCTATTTGCAGCGGCATGAAGGCATCAACCAGTCGGGCCTGGCCGAGCTCCTGGAGCTCGAGCCGATCACCATCGCCCGGCTGCTCGACCGCATGGAAGAGGCCGGGCTGGTGGAGCGGCGCGCGGATCCGGCCGACCGCCGCGCGCGGCGGCTGTTCCTGACCGAGCGCGCCCGGCCGATGCTCGAGCGCGGCCGCGCCCTTGGCGACGAGGTGCGGGCCGAAGCCTTCATGGGACTCGACGCGGCCGAGCGGAAAAGCCTGCTCGACATGCTGCTGCGCGTGCGCGGCAATCTTTCCGAGAAGCGTGGCGACGAGGGGGAGCACCCGATCGCGCCGCAAGCCAAGCTGCTGGAGACGACGCCATGACGTCGATGACCGATACACTTCGCGAGCGTCTCCGCCCGGCGAGGCTCGGCTGGCGCGGCCTGGTGCGCGTGCGCTGGCTGCGGCTTCTCCTCATGTTTGCGCTGCCGGTCGTCATCGTCATCGCCGGCACCGGCTGGTATCTGACCTCCGGCCGCTATGTCTCGACCGATGACGCCTATGTCCAGGCGGACACCGTTGCCGTCAGCAGCGACGTGGCCGGCCGCGTCGTCGGCATCGACGTCAAGGACAACCAGCATGTCACGGCAGGCCAAACTCTGATCCGCCTCGATCAGCGTCCGTTCCGCACCGCTGTGGAGCAGGCCAAGGCGCAGCTCGCCAGCGCGCGCCTGCAGGTCGAGGCCTTGCGCGCCAGCTACCGCCAGCGCCAGGCCGAGCTCGCCTCGGCGCAGGATACCCTCAACTACCAACAGCGCGAGTTCGACCGGCAGCAGAAGCTGCTCAGCGGCGGCGTCACCTCGCAGGCCAATTACGACCAGGCGCGCAACCGCCTCGCCACCGCGCGTCAGCAGGTGGCGAGCGTGCAGCAGCAGCTCGCCGCGGTGCTGGCGAGCCTGGGTGGCGATCCAGATATTGCCACCGAAGACCATCCGATGGTGCAGCAGGCCCAGGCACAGCTCGACCAGGCCGAGCTCAATCTCTCCTACACGGTCATCAAGGCGCCCGCCGACGGCATCGTCACCAACGTCAACAAGCTCCCGGTCGGCAGCTACCTCAACGCCGCGACACCGGCCTTCTCGCTGGTGCAGACGGATCATCCGTGGATCGAGGCGAACTACAAAGAGACCGAGCTCACCCATATGAAGGTGGGCGACCCCGCGACGGTGACCGTGGACGCCTATCCCGGCACGACCTTCAACGCGCGGGTTGCCAGCCTGAGTCCCGGCACCGGCTCGGTCTTCTCGGTGCTGCCGCCGCAGAACGCGACCGGCAACTGGGTCAAGGTGGTGCAGCGCCTGCCAGTGCGCATCGAGGTCGAGAGCCTCGCGCCGAACCAACCGCTGCGCGCCGGCATGAGCGTCACCACCGATGTCGACACCGGCTATCGCCACCATATTGTCGCGGCGATCGAATCCTTCTTCGGCGTCGGCAGCGCCAGCGCCGCCAACGGACGATGAGCCGCGCCTCCGGCAGCGGCGTGGCGGGACCGCTGGTGCCGAACCGCGGCCTCATCACCGTGTCGATCATGCTTGCGACCATCATGCAGGCGCTCGACACGACGATCGCCAATGTGGCGTTGCCCTATATGCAGGGCAGCCTCTCGGCGGCGCAGGACCAGATCAGCTGGGTGCTGACCTCCTACATCGTCGCCGCCGCGATCATGACGCCGGTCACCGGCTGGATCACCGGCCGCTTCGGCTTGAAGCGGGTCTTTCTCGTCTCGGTCGCCGGCTTTACCGTCGCGTCGCTGCTCTGCGGCAACGCCGGCAGCCTCGGCCAGATCGTGGTGTTCCGCCTTCTGCAGGGCGTGTTCGGCGCGGCGCTGGTGCCGCTCTCGCAATCGGTGCTGCTCGACATCAATCCCAAGGAACGGCAAGGCCAGGCCATGGCGATCTGGGGCGCCGGCATCATGGTGGGCCCGATTCTCGGGCCGACGCTGGGCGGCTGGCTCACCTTCAACTACGACTGGCGCTGGGTGTTCTACATCAATCTGCCGGTCGGCATTCTCGCTTTCCTGGGCATTCTCACTTTCGTGCGCGAGACGCCGCGCGAGCGCGGCCACCGCTTCGATTTCCTGGGGTTTGCGCTGCTCAGCCTCGGCGTCGGCGCCTTGCAGATCATGCTCGACCGCGGCGAGCAGAATGACTGGTTCGGCTCGACCGAGATCATCGTCGAGTGCGCGGTGGCGCTGTGTGGGTTCTGGATGTTCGCGTGGTGGACCAGTGTCGCCGACCGGCCCTTCCTCAGCCCGGAGCTGCTCAAGGACCGCAATTTCGTCGGCAGCTGCATCCTCATCTTCGTCGTCGGTATCATCCTGTACGCGACCTTGGCGCTTCTGCCGCCGATGCTGCAGGATCTTATGAACTATCCGGTCACCACCGCCGGGCTGGTGATGATGCCGCGCGGTGTCGGCACCATGCTGGCTATGATAATCATCGGCCGCCTCATCTCGCGCATCGACGTGCGCTTGCTGCTGCTCTCCGGGCTCGCCATCACCACCTTCTCGCTTTACCAGATGACCCAGTACGCGCTGACCATGGATTGGCGGCCGATCGTCTGGGTCGGCGTCATCCAAGGTATCGGCTTGGGCTTTCTCTTCGTGCCGCTGAGCACTGTCGCGTTCGCCACGCTGCCGTCGAGCCTGCGCGCCGAGGGCGCCGGCATCTTCAGCCTGCTGCGCAATGTCGGCGGCAGCATCGGCATCTCGCTGGTGGTGACAATCCTCGATCGCATGACGCAGACGGCGCACAGCTCTCTGGCGGCGCAGCTCACGCCGTACAATCCGACGCTGCAGCTGCCGGTGGTGCGGCAGATGTGGAACATCCACACCACCGCCGGGCTCTCGACGCTCAACCAAGAGGTCACGCGGCAGGCCGCGATGATCGCCTATATCGACGATTTCAAGCTGATGATGGTGGTCACACTGGTCGCCATCCCGATGCTGTTGTTGCTGCGCCGGGCCAAGCCCGCCGGCGGCGCGCATGTCGCGCTCGACTAGGCGCACGGCGGAACGCTCTCGACCCGCGCTGGGCGTCGGCTAGACTGCGGTAAAAGCGAAGGGAGGAGCGGCATGGCGATCACGGTGACGAAGCCCGGCCGGGATGAGATCCTGCGCGGCGTCGCGCGCTTCGACGAGATCAAGGGCGTGAGCGAGGGGCTGCCGGACATGGTGCTGCCGGAATGCCGGCGCACCTTCTACAACGTGCTGGGCTTCGAGATGCCCGAGCGCGCGGAGACCTACTCGCCCTTCGGCGAGATGGCGAAGCCGCGGATCGGCCATATGCGCCCGGGCTTCGGCCTCGCCTTCGTCGCGGCCGCGCCGGGCAAAGGTGTTCTCATGCACGCGCACGACACGAACGAGACCTTCATCGTGATCGAGGGGCGCTGGAAGCTCGAATGGGAAGGGGATCGCGGCACGGATCATCTGATCCTCGGCCCGAAGGACGTCGTCTCCTTCCCGACGGGCGTGCATCGCCGCTTCGAATGCCTCGAGGCCGCGGTCGGCAAGTCGGAAGGGCTGCTGCTCGCCGTCATCGCCGGTGATGCGCCGGAGGCCGAGTACTCGTCTGAGGCGCGTCAGCGCATGATGGAAGGGGGCGTGGTGCTCCAGCCGGCCTGACCCTGGCCGACGCGCAGACGCGGCGGGTTGCGGCCACGCGGTTGACAGCGGCCGGCCGAGCCTCCTATTCCGACAGGGTGATGGTCGAGAGGGTGTTGTTCGCAGAATTGCCGCCCGCCGCGACAAGCGGCGTCGGCCGCGCCTGGCGCGAGCCATGAGCGCCGCGCGCTCCGTCATCTCCTGGCCCAAGCGTATCGATGGCTCGATCCTGGTGGCGACCTTCGCCTTCAGTCTGGGCGCCATGGGTCTGCTCGCCTATTTCGCGATCGAGAGCGCCGACCGGCGACAGGCCCTCGCCATCCTGGTCTACGGCGCAACCCTTGTCGCCTGCTCGTTCTGCTCCTTCCTCTATAACTCCTTTGCCTGGGTGCGCTGCCGCCCGATCCTGCGCTACCTCGATCACGCTGCGATCTTCCTGCTCATCGCCGGAACCTACACGCCATTTGCCGGCGGCGAGTTGCGCGGGCCGCTGGGGTTCAGCGTGCTGCAATGGGTTTGGGCGCTTGCGGGCCTCGGCGTCGCCTTGAAGCTGCTGCTGTTCGGCGCCTACGACCGTCTCTTCGTTGCGGTTTACCTCGCGATCGGCTGGTTCATCGTCACCGCCGGCCGCGAAGCACTGGCGGCGATCGCCGCGCCGGCGCTGCTTCTGCTCGTCATCGGCGGGATCGTCTACACCGTTGGTGCGATCATCTTTGCGCGCGATCGCGGCCGCTGGACGGCGCCGGTCTGGCACTCCTGCGTACTCGCCGGCAGTCTCGCGCATTTCCTTGCCGTGATCGCCCTCGTGATCACCACGCCAGGCGCCTGATTTTCCCGCCAGCTCTGCTCCGGCCATTCGTGGTTTGTGCAGCACCTCCAAAGTTGCCAGGATGCCAGCCCGGGCGTGAGCGATCGAGCGGGCCGTAGCAGGACGAGGTTGCAATGGTCGAGAACATGGCGAGCGAACACCGGGCGCACCGGCCGGGCATCATGGGCAGGGACCGGTTGGCGGCGTTCAGCGACGGTGTCATCGCCATCATCATCACCATCATGGTCCTGGACCTGAAGGCGCCGCACAGTGACGATTGGGCCGCGCTCACCGAGCTCGTCCCTAATTTCCTCAGCTACGTCCTGAGTTTCATCTACGTCGCCATCTACTGGAACAATCACCATCACCTGCTGCACACCGTGACGCGCGTCGACGGGCTCATCCTCTGGGCCAATTCGCATCTCCTGTTCTGGCTCTCGCTGGTCCCGGTGACGACCGCGTGGATGGGCGAGCACTACCTGGCGCCAGCGCCGACCGCGCTCTACGGCCTGTCTCTGCTGCTGCCGGCGATCGCCTACTATCTGCTGCAGAAGGCGATAACCCGACAGCACGGCCAGGACTCGACTTTGGCGCACGCCCTCGGTCGCGATATCAAAGGCAAGATATCACCGTTCGTCTATATCGGTGCGATCGCGCTGGTGTCCGTAAGCCCATGGCTCTCGATGGCGCTCTACACCTTGGTCGCGTTGATGTGGCTCGTCCCCGACCGGCGCATCGAGAGGGCGCTCGGTCAGACGTGACGCCGCACGACGATGCCGGCGCGTGCGCCGCTCAGCGCATCGCGGCGTAGTCGATTGGTCGATGTCGATCGAGCGTGCGGCGCACTGCCGGGAGCGGATATTTCAATCCCGTGGCGCAGTTGAACAGCACGGCCCGATCGCTCGCGGCAATGCGCCCGTCGGCGACTGCTTGCTTGTAGGCGGCGTAGGTTGCAGCGCCTTCCGGGCAGAGCAAGAGGCCTTCCTCGCGGGACACTTCGTTGAGCGCCGCGGCGATCGCCTCGTCGGTGACGGCGATGGCGAAGCCGCCGCTTTGGCGTACGGCGCGCAGGATGAGGAAATCGCCGACGGCCTGAGGCACGCGGATGCCGGCAGCGATGGTATGCGCGTCCTCCCAGCGCGACGCATGCTCCAGGCCGGCCTCGAAGGCACGCACCATCGGCGCGCAGCCGGCGGCCTGCACCGCAACCATGCGCGGGCGCTTGGCGCCGATGAAGCCGATAGTCTCGAGTTCGTCGAATGCCTTCCACATGCCGATGAGGCCGGTGCCGCCGCCGGTCGGGTACAAGATGACGTCGGGCATCTCCCAGCCAAGCTGCTCGGCGAGCTCCAGCCCCATCGTCTTCTTGCCTTCGATGCGATACGGCTCCTTCAGCGTCGAGGTGTCGAACCAGCCCACGGTCGCCGTGCCGCCGGCGACGATCTTGCCGCAATCGTCGATCAGGCCGTTCACCCGATAGACGCGCGCGCCCTGCAACTCGATCTCGCTCACATTGACGTCGGGCGTGTCCTCCGGACAAAACACCGTCGATCGGATGCCGGCGCGTGCGGCATAGGCTGCGAGTGCCGCGCCGGCGTTGCCATTGGTCGGCATTGCCATGTGGGTGATGCCGAGTGCCTTGGCCATCGATACCGCCATGACGAGCCCGCGGGCCTTGAACGACCCGGTCGGCAGCCGGCCCTCGTCCTTGACCAGGATGTCGCGCGCACCGAGCTTACGGGCGATTGCGGGCAGCGCGATCAGCGGCGTCATCGCCTCGCCCAGGCTGACGACATCACGCGCGCGCCGCACCGGCAGCAATTCGCGATAGCGCCATAGATCCTGCGGCCGCGAAGCGAGGGTGGCTTTGCTCAGGGCGCGAGCGACGCCGGGCAGGTCATAGCGCACCAGCAGCGGCTTCCCGGCGCGCGACAGGTTATGCACCTGGTCCGCCGCGTAGCGCTCGCCGGTGAGCGAGCATTCGAGATGCGTGACAAAGCTCGGCCGCTCGGCGGTGAGGTTTTCGTTATGGGCCACGGCATGGTCTCCTGAACATCGCCGCGGCATCGGTGGGCTGCCGGAAAATCCAGCGGAACGGTCGCGGCGACCAGGAGCTTAGTCGGGCCGGCGCGGTGCGACCACGATTTTAAGCCTGACGCAATCCTCGATCATGCGTGGATGACGAGGCCGCTCGCTCGCGGCCGGTCGCATCGGGGTCAGGCGCTGGCTGGTGTAAGACAGGCACGCACGGCGTCGCGTGCCGGCTCGGCGGCGGCGGCGATGGCGCGCGCCAGTTCGCGCACTCGCGCGACGTTGCCGGCATGGCAGGCCTCCTCCAGGCGGCGCGCCAGATCGGAGAGCTGCATGGCGCCGAAGCCGCCGGCCGTGCTGACCAGATTGTGCGCATGCGGGCGCACCGCTGTGCAATCGCCGGCCTCGCCGAGGCGGACGATCTGGCCGACCCGTTCCTGTGTGCTGTCGAGCCAGGTTCTCATCAGTTGCGCGAACTCCTCGCGCGACATGATGCTCTCGAGCTCGCGGATCTTGGCGGTGTCCAGCACTGCGCTCGCCACGGCCGGGGCGGATTCCGGCGGGCCGGGGGTGGCGACACCGATGCGGTCGGCCGTCCAGCGCTCGACCACGGCGAGCAGCTCGGTGCGGTTGAACGGCTTCGACAGGAAGTCGTCCATGCCGGCGGCGAGATATTGCTCGCGCACGCCGGCAACCGCGTCGGCGGTGAGCGCGACGATGGGAATCTTGCCACGCGGGGGGCCGAGCTCGCGAATCTTGCGCGTCGCGCCGAGCCCGTCCATCGAGGGCATGTGCACATCCATGAGGATGAGATCGTAAGGCTGATGTTGGACGGCGTCGACCGCCTCGATGCCGTTGTCGGCGACATCGACTTCGTAGCCCGCTGTCTTCAGCATCTCGATGGCGATGATCTGGTTGATGAGCACGTCCTCGGCCAGCAGGATGCGCTTGCCGCGACCCGACTTCGCAGCAGCGGGCAGCGGCGGCAGCGGTGTCATCTCGCTGGTCCCGGTAGCGGCAACCGGCAAGGGCAGAGTGAACCAGAACCGGCTGCCGGTGCCGACATGGCTTTCGACACCGATCTTGCCGCCCATTGCCTCGACCAGCTGCTTCGAGATGGCGAGGCCGAGGCCGGTGCCGCCAAAGCGGCGGGCGATGCTCTGGTCGGCCTGGGTGAATTTGGTGAAGAGATTGCCGACTACCGTGCTGGGAATGCCGATGCCGGTATCGGCGACCTCGACACGCAGGACGACACGGCGCGCATCGGCTTCGGCGCAATCGACCTTGGTTATGATGCTGCCGCGCTCGGTGAACTTGATGGCGTTGCTCACCAGGTTGAGCAGGATCTGACGGATGCGCGTCGGGTCGCCGCGCAGGGTCCGGCGCGCCTGCTCGTCGATGTCGGCGCGCAGCGCTAGGTTCTTCTGCACCGCTTTGGGCGCCATCAGGTCGACGACCTGGCGCACGACCTCGGCGATATTGAGATCGATGATCTCGAACTCAAGGCGTCCGGCATCGAGCTTCGAGACGTCGAGCACATCGTTGATGATGGTCAAAAGGCCATCGGTGAGCTCGCGGACAAGCTCGGCGTGCTCGCGCTGGCGATCATCGAGCGGACTCTGCAGCAGCAGATTGATCATGCCGATGATCCCGTGCATCGGCGTGCGAATCTCGTGGCTCATATTGGCGAGGAAGGCGGACTTGGTGCGCCCGGCGGCCTCGGCGGCATCGCGCGCCTTGCTCAGCTCCTCGGCCAGCCGCGTCTGCTCGAACATGAGCCGGATATTGGTGGTCAGCGAACGATTGAGGCTGCGCCCGATGGTCGCCACGGTGATGAGGAACATCAGCACCATGGCGCCCGTCGCGGCGTGCAAGCGGTCGCCGCGGGCGAGGAGGGCGATGAAGAGCGGCACGCCCGAGGGCAGCAGGAAGGCATAGAAGGCCGGGAGATACGGCGCATCGGCCGCCACCGAGCCGGCCGCCATGCCGGCGAGCACCATCACCAGCAGGCCGTGATAGACGATGTTGTCGGTGAGCAGCACGACCGAAGCAGCGGCGCCCCACAGGCAGCCGGTGGCGAGCGCGCCGATCGTGAACCAGCGGGCCCACCATTTGCGCGCTTCGCTCGCCGCCGGATGGCGCCGGCGATAGGCATGCCAGAGCCAGAGCCGGGCCAGCGCGCAGGCGGTGATGGCGACACCCCAGCCGACCAGCAAGGGTGTCGCTATGGCCTGCCACAGCACGGCCACGCACAGCCAGGCATTGACGACGGACGCGAGGAGGGGCAGCGGCGTCTTGAAGACGACGCTGATCTTTTCGGAGATTTCCTCGGAACGGGTTTCCAGCCGTTCGGCCATGGAAAGCGGAGCGCCTTAGGTTCATGCCACGCCGGCCGTGGCGAAAAAAGTCATAGATCAACACGATTAAAGGGTGCTTACGACGGCTGATGTCCGCCGGCCGGTGCAAGGGTGCCCTAAAAAAGGGTTCCCGCAAGATGTTTCATCTATAAATAGAATAAGGCGACCTATCTCCCGCCTTTGCGCCGGCACCGCAGGGCTGATATGCGCCATTTGCCATTGCCGGCCATGGCGGCAGCCGCCACATGCGCGGGTGGACGCCTACACGGCGTTTCCTCCCTAAACTTGGGCCGCCTCAGGGCGGCCCCTTTTTTTGCTGAAAAGCGAGGAAGCGGGCGGCTTTCAGAAGGTCTCGACCCAGGGGCGCAGCTCGACCTCCCAGGTCCAGGCGCTGCGCGGCTGGCGGTGGAGCTGGAGATAGGCGGCCGCGATGGCATTGGGGTCGAGCAGGCTGTCCGGGCCGCGCCCGGCGGCGCGCGGGTCGCCGGCCTGACCGATGGCTCCATCGATAACGAAATGGCCGACATGGATGTTCTGCGGCGCGAGCTCGCGCGCGAGGCTTTGCGCCAAGCCGCGCAGGCCGAACTTGCCCATGGCGAAGGATGCCGAGCGGGCATAGCCCTTGACGCTCGCCGAGGCGCCGGTGAGGAGGAGCGTACCGCGGCCTTGCGCCAGCATGGCGCGCGCCGCCGCCTGCGCGACCAGGAAGCCGCCATAGCAGCTCACCACGAGCGCCTCCAGCGCCTCGGCCGGATCGACCTCGGTGATGCTGCCGCGGGCCCGCCGGCTGGCGTTGTAGACGACGATGTCGAGCGCGCCGAGATCGGCGGCGACGTCGGCGAACAGCGTCTCGACATCCTCGCGCCGGCCGGCGTCGCAGCGATAGGCTTTGGCGCCGGTCTCGCGCAAGAGCGGCGTGAGTTTGTCGGTCTGCCGTGCCGCCAATGCCACGCGCATGCCTTCCTTGGCGAACAGGCGGGCGAGCGCGGCGCTGAGGCCGCTGCCGGCGCCGACGATGAGAGCGGTCTCGGTCATGGGGCTTCTCCCTTCGCTATGTCCGCAATATGGCATGGCCCGTGGTTCTGCCGCATAGTAGGCGCCACGCGCAAAAGCATGGGAGGAATGCGATGGATCTCGGTCTCGGCGGTCGCCAGGCGCTCGTAACGGGAGCCTCCAAGGGCATCGGCCGCGCCACGGCACGCGTACTGGCGGCGGAGGGTTGCGATCTCGTGCTGGTAGCGCGCACCGCGGCCGACTTGGCGGCGGCGCGCGACGAGATCCGCGCGCAGCACAACGTCGCCGTCAGCGTCGCGCCGGTCGATCTGAGCCAGGGCGATGCGGCGCGCGGCCTGGCGCGCGATTTCCCCGACATCGACATCCTCGTCAACAACGCCGGCGCCATTCCCGGCGGCAATCTCGAGGAGATCGACGAGGCACGCTGGCGGCAGGCTTGGGATCTCAAGGTGTTCGGTTACGTCAATCTGGCGCGGGCCTATTTCGCGGCAATGAAGAGCCGGCGGCGCGGAGTCATTGTCAACGTCATCGGCAGCGCCGGCGAGAAGCTCGATGCCGCTTACATTGCGGGCAGCACCGGGAACGCCTCGCTCATGGCGTTCACGCGCGCGCTGGGTGGCGCCGCGCCCGATGCCGGCCTGCGCGTCGTCGGCATCAATCCTGGCCCGGTCGCGACCGACCGTCTGGTCACCCTGCTCAAGAAGCGTGCGCAGGATCGCCTGGGCGATGCCGCACGCTGGCAGGAGCTGGTGAAGCCGATGCCGTTCGGCCGCGCCGCGAAGCCGGAGGAGATTGCGGCCATGGTCGCCTTCCTGGCCTCCGACCTCTCCGGCTACACCACCGGAACGATCGTCACTATCGATGGCGGCGCCGCCAACCGTGGCGCCGTAATGTAGCGAGGAGGTGGCGGAGTCGACCCCGGCACCTGTCAGCGCACGTCGGCGGGACGGTGATTGCCGCCGCCCTCAGCGTGAGCGGCCGGGCCCGAGCAGATGCTCGGCCTCGGCCCGCGCGGCCGCACGCCGGAGCGCCTCGCGCTTCAGCTCGACCAGCACCGGCTTGGCGCGCCGGCTGTGCACGATGCCGGCGCCTACCGGCGTGGTGGTCACCCCGCCGGGCAGGGTAATGCGCTGAACCTTTGGCGGCCGGCCGTTGCCGCCATCGATGGTCGCCTCGATCTCCTGCCCCTTGAAGAGACGGGCAATACCGGAATCGGCGAGGAGGCGTGCTTCGAACAGGACGTCGCCGGAGAAGCCCGGCAATCGCAGCGCGCCCTTCCCGGCGCGCGGATCGAACCATTTGACCACGCCCCGCACCGCGTCTTGGGGGGCGGGCGCGAGCGCCGGCGATTGCGCGGCTGCCGGCGCAGCAGGCGCCGTCATGATGTCGGCGCGCCGCACCAGTTTGGGCGCCGGCGGCGGCGCCGCCGCAGGCGTCACCTCTTCCGCCGCCGCTATCTCCTGGGGTTGGCGCCGCTTGCGTCGCGGCGTCACGGTTGTCTGCGGCTCGTCCGCCTCGGCGACCGGCTCGGCCGCGGCAGCGACGGGCTCGCGCAGCCGCGACAAGGCACTATGGACGCTGTGGATGACGCCGGCCACCTCCTCTTGGGGAGTCTGGCGGTGGGCGAGAAGCTTGGCAACGAGGCGGGCGGCGACCGTAAGGTCAGACGTGGACATTGATACTCGCTTTCGGAAGGGCGCCGATGGCGCCGGGAATGGGCCGTACGAACTGGGCCAGAGCACGACTACACGGGTAAACACCCCCCAGGCGGCATGTCGTCACGGAAAACGCAATGCTCACTTCCGCATAATGGAATTGCCGCGGGGTTGCAGGCAAGCGCTATCGAACGCGCCATGGTTGGGCCAACCGTGCTCTGGCAGCGGCTTGATGTCACGTGCATTTTCCCGATCGGAGCCATGCTCCTCGGCGCAGCGCCATGGCGGGCCACGGTAGCGGGGCGGCGGCGCGGTCCAAGGAACCGCTGGGCGAAAAGCCGTGTTCCCCCTCTACACGCTCGCCGCG
>Ga0134125_10005506_pt1 | contig 14366 bp, 13 predicted proteins | sample KB31751_FD_96464 | JGI IMG/M metagenome (GOLD analysis project Ga0134125, IMG submission 96464) | Terrestrial soil microbial communities with excess Nitrogen fertilizer from Kellogg Biological Station, Michigan, USA - KB3-175-1 | ecosystem: Environmental > Terrestrial > Soil > Unclassified ... | reverse complement strand
GATAAACTTCCATCTGATGTTAGAAAAGCTGGCGGTGTTGCAAGAACTGCAAGTATTAGAATTATTCAAGAGATTATGGATTCTGTAACAATTCCAGTTATGGCAAAATGCAGAATTGGTCATGTATACGAGGCAATGGTTTTGCAAGAAACAAATGTAGACATGATTGATGAATCCGAAGTTCTAACTCCTGCTGATGAAAATCACCACATTTGGAAATGGGATTTCACTAGTCCATTTGTAAATGGTGCACGAAATCTTGGCGAAGCTCTCAGAAGAATAGAAGAAGGTGCAGCAATGATTAGAACAAAGGGAGAACCAGGAACTGGCAATGTTGCCGAAGCAGTTATTCATATTAAAAATGTAAACACAGAACTACGACGCATAAAATCAATCTATGATGCAGGCGATGAGCAAGACTTGATAAGTGTTGCAAGAGAATTGAAAGTTTCTTACTCTATTGTGGAACAGACTGCAAGTTTGGGTAGATTGCCAGTTGTCAATTTTGCAGCAGGTGGAATCTCAACTCCTGCAGATGCTGCATACTTGATGACACTTGGTTGTGATGGAGTGTTTGTAGGATCTGGAATATTCAAGGCCGATGACGCAAAAGAAAGAGCACAAGCAATAGTTTTAGCAACAACTTTCTGGGAAGATCCAGACAAGGTAAAAGAAGCACAAAAAATGATTGATGAAAGACAATCAATGTTAGGACTAGATACAAAGAATCTTGAGCTTAGAATGCAAGAACGTGGTAGTACAGCATGAGCGGAGTTAACATAGGAATTTTGGCAGTTCAAGGCGATGTTGCAGAAAACATACTTGCAACAAAGATGGCAATTGAAGAATTAGGTATGGAAGGTATTGTAACTGAGGTTAAAACTCCTGAACAAATCTCTGATCTTGATGGACTGGTAATACCTGGTGGGGAAAGCACTGTGATAGGTACACTCTCTCTGGTCAATGGCTCGTTAAAGAAAATTAAAGAAAAAATTGCAAGTGGAATGCCTGTATTTGGAATATGTGCAGGTATGATATTGCTCTCAAAAAAAGCAAAAGATAGAGTAGTTGGTGAAATGGACCAGCCATTGTTAGACTTTCTTGATGTGAAGATAGAACGAAATGCATTTGGCAGACAAAAGGACTCGTTTGAATCTGAAATCTCGATGGATAAGATTGGCATTTCAAAGTTTCCAGGAGTGTTCATCCGTGCACCTTCAATCATAGAAACAGGTAAGGATGTAGAAGTATTATCCAAGTTTAATGAAAAGATAATTGCAGTAAAACAAGGCAACATACTAGGCACTTCATTTCATCCTGAGCTTACAGGGGATGTTTCACTTCACAAATACTTTGTAAGCATGATTAAGAAGAAGAACTAGATCTTACGATTGAATTACTGGAATACCGTTTATATTAAATTCGAATTGATTGTATACTGTTATTGTAATGGAAATAGAGACGACTCCAGAACTAGTTTCAAAGGTTTACAAAAAAATTGAAGAGAACATTTCAAAATATAGAAAACTAGTCAACAGGCCGCTTACTCTGACTGAAAAGATCCTTGTTGGCCATCTTGATGATATGGAAAGTGCAAAAGATCTAGAACCGGGAAAAAGCTACTCATTTCTTAGACCTGATAGAGTTGCACTACAAGATGTTACAGGACAAATGGTAATACTACAATTCATGCAATCAGGTCTTAAACGAAGTACACTTCCAACAACTGTTCACTGTGATCATCTTATTCGCGCCAAAGTTAGTGGAGATGTAGATATCAAAGTTGCACTAGATGAAAACAGCGAGGTCTACAAATTCCTAGAATCCTCATCGCGAAAATATGGGATAGGATTCTGGAAACCTGGTGCAGGGATTATTCATCAGGTTGTACTCGAAAATTATGCTTTTCCAGGTGGATTGATGATTGGAACTGACTCTCATACTCCAAATGCCGGTGGTCTAGGTATGCTTGCTATTGGAGTGGGAGGACTGGATGCAACAGAGGTGATGGCAGGATTTCCATGGGAACTCTTGTATCCTAAAAGAATTGGCATACATCTCAAAGGGGAGCTAAGTGGCTGGGTTGCTCCAAAAGACATCATATTGTACGTAGCATGGAAGCTTACTGTATCCGGTGGAACAAATGCTATAGTAGAATATTTTGGACCTGGTACCAAGTCAATTAGCTGTACTGGCAAAGCCACCATAACAAACATGGGTGCAGAAATCGGTGCAACATGCTCTGTATTTCCATATGATGATAAAATGGAAGTTTATCTCAAGTCCACTAGTCGTGGACAAATTGCAGAGCTTGCAAATAAACACAAAGATATTCTTGTGGCAGATCCTGAAGTTGAACAAAATCCAGAAAAATATTTTGATAAAGTAATAGAGATTGACCTATCTGCACTAGAACCATACATTGCAGGTCCACACACACCAGATCTTGCAAGACCAATATCTGCACTTGCAGAAGATGTAAAACAAAACAAGTATCTTGATACCATATCTGTTGCTCTTATCGGAAGTTGCACAAATTCATCTTATGAGGATATGACAAGAGCGGCATCTGTTGCAGAGCAAGCAAAATCTCACGGAATGAGTGTGAAAATTCCTCTTCTTGTAACTCCTGGCTCAGAACAGATCAGAGCAACAATTGAACGCGACGGACAGATGCGTACATTAAATGAAATTGGGGCAACTGTACTAGCTAATGCTTGCGGTCCATGCATAGGACAATGGAATAGACCTGAGATAAAACCCGGAGAACCAAATACTATTGTTACATCATTTAACCGAAATTTCCCTGGACGAAATGATGGTAGAAGAGAGACAATGGCCTTTATGGGTAGTCCTGAATTAATTGTAGCACTTGCTCTTGGTGGCAGACTTTCATTTAATCCTCTAAAAGATACACTAAAGGGTTCTGATGGAAAAGAGTTCAGACTGGAACCGCCGAAAAAAGCAGCAGAGGTACCATCTCAAGGATTCTCAAATGTAGGGCAAATCTATGTTCCACCAGCAGAAAATCCAGATGAGATTCAAGTCATTATCAATCCTTCAAGTGGAAGACTGCAAAAACTAGAGCCGTTTCTGAAATGGGATGGCAAAGATTTTGTTGAATTGCCACTTTTACTAAAGGCAAAAGGAAAATGCACAACAGATCACATATCTCCAGCAGGTGCATGGCTGTCATTGCGCGGTCATATAGACAAAATTAGTGACAACATATTCCTTGGTGCAGTTAATGCATTTACAAATGATGTTGGCAAGGGAAAGAACCAACTAAACGCAAACACAGAATCATTTCCAGTTATAGCTCGACAATACAAAGAGAAGGGACTAAAATGGATTGTAATAGGTGATAATAATTATGGAGAAGGTAGTAGCAGAGAACACGCTGCCATGTCTCCAAGATATCTTGGATGCGCCGCAGTTATTGCACGAAGTTTTGCACGTATACATGAAACTAATCTAAAGAAACAAGGAGTACTGGCACTCACATTTGTCAATCCATCTGATTATGATAAAGTCCAAGAGGCTGATAAGCTAAGTATTCTTGATCTATCTCAGATGCAACCTGGAAAAAATATCCGATGCATATTAAATCACAAAGACGGAACAAAAGATGAGATTGCACTAAAACATTCATACAATGACTTTCAGATAAAATGGTTCAAAGCAGGTTCTGCCTTGAACATAATGCGTGAAAGAGAAGCACAAGCCAACTAAAGAACTAATAGTTTGAGTGACGTTATTTTCTATCAGTGAGTCATACATTTGATCCAAATGAACTCTACAATAGAGTAGTACATTATTACATTGACAAAAAGGGATATTCAAAAGAACAGGCAAATCAAATAGCCAGAAAGGTTGTAGAGCGAGAAAAAAGTAGGCACACGTGTAAGAATGTAAGCTGTGGCCATGGCCTCGATGACCACATACGACACAGCGAAACTTGCCTTGTTCTTGATTGTGATTGTAGAAAGTTTGTCAGTTAGATACTTGCAACAAAATCTTTCCTGATTGGTTACTTTTTTCCATTTTTTGATGCGCAATTTTGGCATCCTTTAGATCAAATATGCTATCAATTACAGGCTTGATCTTTTTTAATTTCATGAACTTGTGTAGTGCAACAAGTTGTGACTTTGATCCTAGATATGCACCAATTACTTGAGCCTCTTTGCTGTAAAATGATCTAATGTTTACTATTGCATCTCTTCCAGTTGTGGTACCACACGCAATCATCCTTCCTTTTACCTTGAGAACTTCAAGGCTTACAGGCCATGTCTTTGCTCCAACATGATCAATTACAGCATCTACTCCTATCTGGTTTGTAAATCTCAATACTTCTGATAATACATCTTTGGCATTTCTGTCTATTACAAAATCTGCTCCAAGTTTTTTTGCAAATTTTACTTTGTTCTTGTCTGATGCAACTGTAATGACCTTCAAGCCTTTTGCTTTTGCAAGTAATATTGCAGCAGATCCTACTCCACTATTTGCACCCCAAATCAGAACAGCATCACCTTTTTTGCATTTTGATTTTTCTAACATGTTCCAAGACGTAAGATATGAAACATTGATTGAAGCAGCCTCTTGATCTGAAAACCAATCTGGTTTTTTTATTATGTTCTTCTTTGGGACTGAAATAAATTCAGCATAGCCTCCCTTGTATTTTCCAAATCCGCCTATGATTCCAAAAGATACTCTAGGAATATTGCTGTCTATTGCAGGATATACGACCACTTTTTCTCCCTTTTTGAAATCTCCAAATCCTTCTTCCAGAGTACCACTAATATCACAGCCAAGAATGTGTGGAAATGAGACTGTCTTGCCTGGAATTCCATTTCTTACCCAAATATCCAAGTGATTTACTGCACAATATTTTACTCTAACAAGAACATGTCCTTTTTGTACAATAGGATCTGGAACTTGTTCGTATGATAATACTTCTGGTCCTCCGTGTTTTCTAATAATTACAGCCTTCAACTAATCTTGAAAGATAAAATTATTATTTAAAGAACGTCACGCGCATATGTCTACCCATACCAGAGAAAACTTGTTAAACCACGATCACGTCATATCATGATTGACAAAACCAAAAATTCTTGCATTTGCAGGAAGTACTCGTATCGATTCGTTTAACAAAAAACTAGTCAAAATTGCGGCAACAGGTGCAGTGGAAGGCGGTGCAGATGTTACTGTGATTGATCTTCGAGATTTTGCAATGCCTCTTTATGATGGAGACTTGGAACATCAACAAGGACTTCCGTCTAGTGCACGCAAGCTAAAGGACTTGATGTTGTCACATCAGGGATTCTTAATTTCAGCACCAGAGTATAACAGCTCAATATCTGGTGTTTTAAAAAATACTATTGATTGGGTGTCTAGGCCATCTGAAGGTGAAGAACCTCTGGCTTGCTTCAAGGGTAAAGTTGCAGGAATCATGAGTGCATCTCCTGGTGGTCTTGGAGGTCTTCGTGGATTGGTTCATGTGCGCGCAATTCTTGAAAATATCTACGTACTTGTAATTCCAGATCAGATTGCTGTAGGCAAAGCCCATGAAGTATTCAATGCTGACGGAACTCTAAAAGACAAAAAACAAGAGGATCAAGTAAAAAAGATTGGCTCCGATGTTGCTAAATTATTGATAAAATTAACTGCCTAAATTCTACTCTTACCCTTGATTCATTTGAATAATTCCAAAAATGTTTCCTTCTGTATCCATACATGTTGCATAATGCCCGACTCCTGGAATCTCCATTTTTGGTACTAGTATCTGACCACCATTTGACTGGATTTTATCTACATATTCATCAAGAGAAGGAACCTCAATCGTATTTGTCATGCCTATTTGTCCTGGCATCCTTCTTGCTAAACCACCATTAATTCCTGGAGTGTTATTCTCTCCTGTATTTATCATCCAATATTCCATTGGGCCATCCCACTTGTCAAACTTCCATCCAAATGTGTCATGATAGAATTTTTGTGCTCTCTCTGGGTTGTCAGAAGGAATATCAAAATGTGTGATTCGTGGCATTGTACAAAATATGTATTGTATATTATTTAAGCTCTAACTATATTTCTCCCCTAGACTATGTTGTGCATAGCTTTGAGGTCTTTTGCAAATGGCTCCAAGCTTGCAGGAATCGCAATCTCCACTGTATCTTTTAATGATAAGCTCATACTCTTTTTCTTGTTCCACACTTCAGAATTAAATTCAGTTATTTCCTTTGTGTATTTTGTCCAGTCCTCATGACCTTCCGGTTCTACAAACTTTTCATGATGTACAGTATCTTTAGAATAAAGATTTTGCCAGAGGTAGTCTGTGATAAAAGGTGTAATTGGTGCAAGCAGTATCAAAACTGACGACAAGACCTTGTGAAGTGTAAATATTGCTCCGTCTCTTTCCTCTTCTGTAAATCCAGAACTGTATGCTCTTCCCTTTACCATCTCAATATAGTGTGCAGCAAAAAGATTCCAAGTAAATTCTCTTAGTGCCGTAGCTGGAACAAAAAAGTTGTATTCGCTGTATCCTTTCTTGCATTCTACAATTACTTTGTCAAGCTCAGAGAGTATCCACTTGTCAGAAGGACCAGGCTTTCCAGATTTTATCACTGAGAATCCTGAAAGAAATCTTGAAACATTCCAAAGTTTGCTTAGGAATTTTTTAGTTGTCTCTATTTTTTGCTCAGAGCATCTAAAATCATATCCGAGATTTATCTCGCTTGCACTCCAGAATCGGAATGTATCTGCTCCAAATTTCTGTATGATTGGTAAAGGATCAATTACATTTCCCTTACTTTTGCTCATCTTGGTACCATGTTCGTCTACACCGTATCCCATTATCCATGCATTACTCCATGGAGTCTTGCCAGTGAGTTGTTCACATCGTAATATGGTATAGTATAGCCATGTGCGGACGATGTCTTTTGACTGGGGTCGTATGGTGGTAGGATATGTTTTTTTGAAAAATTCTTCATCTTGCTTGTATTTGGTGATGTAAAGTGGTGATACACTAGAGTCCATCCAAGTGTCAAAGGTGCGCTGTTCTCCTACAAATTCTGTTGAATCACACTTGGTACATTTTGGTATGGGGCTTGGGTCTTTCCAAGGTCTATAGTATTTTCCAGGTTCTGGTACGTGTGGCTCATTGCATTTTTTACAGTACCAGATGGGTATCTCTGTACCATAAAACCTCCTTCTTGAGATTGGCCAGTCTATTGAGATTGACTCTAGCCAGTTCATCAAAATCTGCTTGTGCATTGGAGGGTGAAAATCTATCTTTGTACCAAGTTCTTTTATTTTACCAACAGAGTCTTTTTGTTTCAAATAATATTCTTCCATGGAGATAATTTCAATTGCAGTCTTGCTTCTCTCCGATATTGGAGTTCGGTGATTGATGTTTTCTATCTTTTCTACAAGACCTTGATTTTGCAAATCTTCTATGATTTTTTCTCTTGCTTGCTTTACTTTGAGACCTGCATAGGGTCCTGCAACATCTTTCATTCTACCATTCATTCCAACTGCTGCAATCTCTTCTAGTTTTAGTTCTCTGAATAATGCAACATCGTTTTGGTCACCATAACTACAAACCATTACTACACCAGAACCAAATTCTTTTTCAGCAGAGGGATGTGTCTTGATCTCTACATCTCTATTTACTAGTGGAATTGTTACTTTTTTACCAATGACATCTGTATATCGTTCATCTTCTGGATTTACAATTACTGTCTGGCATGCACATAACAATTCTGGTCTAGTACTTGCAATGATTATGGTTTTTTCAGATTCCTTTACCTTGAATTTCATGTGAACTAGCTTGGTAGGAATATCTTCATAGATTATCTCAGCATCTGCTATGGTAGTTCCTGTTACCCAGTCATAGTTGTTGGGTCTGTTTGCAAGATAGATCTGTTCTTTTTTCCACATGTCAATAAATGTAGATTGTGTAAGTGTGCGATATTTCTCAGAGTCTGTTCTGTAATACTCTGCAAAGTTTCCGCTGAGTCCAAGACTCTTCATAATCTGTATCATCTCTGCCTCTAAATCGTCTAGTGCTGTAGCACAAAGCTTGAGAAATTCTCCTCTTTCTGTCTCATGCATCCTGATTCCGTGTTTTTTTTCTGTATACATCTCGACAGGAAGGCCATTTCTGTCAATTCCTATTGGAAATAAGACATTCTTTCCGGACATTCTTGCAGTTCTTGCAATCATGTCTATCTGGGCATAGTGTGATGCTGCACCAATGTGCCATGGTCTACCTGATGGATATGGTGGAGGTGTATCAATTACAAATACATCTCCTTCTGGTTTGAAATCATAGATGTGTGACTCTTCCCACTGCTTTAGAATTTGTTTTTCAATCTCAGGATTCCAAGCAGTTTCCTTGATAGTTGGTTCCATGTCTTAGATCTTTGAGATTTGTGAAATGATATGGGCTCCCTTGTTATAGCCCTCGTAAATATAGACTCCTACAGCTTCAATATTTTTTGGCATCTTTGGAACAAGCAGTTTGATTAGTTCGGTTGACAAGTTTTCAACAGTAGCCTCTCCTCTCAAAAGATAGGTTGTGTTCTTTGGTACTTGGAGATCAAATCTTCCCTTTGGACCGTCAAACCCAATGTTGTAATGCTCATTGTCTTCTTTGATGAGATATCTTTCATTGATGAAAAATTTATGATCTAAAACTGAGATGACCTCTTTGATTATTTTCTTTGCCTCTCCAAAATCCATCAACAAGTTGTTCTTCATCTCTCCAACTAGTTCTACAGTTACAGATGATGTATGTCCATGCAGAATCGAGCATTTTTCCACAAGAGGCAATATGTGTGCATAATCAAATGCAAATGAAGGATCTTCCATGAATATGGAACCTGTCTGTACTTCCTGAGTCTTGTATAGTATGATGTCTTGTAACTCTGATAGTCTTGCTGCAAATTTTGGATGTCCTAGTGCGATTATCTTGACATCTGAGAGTTCTGCCTTGAGTTCTTTGTACTTTGCAATATCTATTTCAGTATCTATCACTTCAATCAAGCCCCTGTCTGTCTTGAAATCAACATTTATCTTCTTTCCATTTTTTAGAATTATGGGATAATCATACTGGTATTCCATTTGTAAGAATTCAAGCATCTGTGCTATTGAGAGCTCGGTTCTACTTTTCAAAAGATTTCCTTTACCGTCAATGTACTTGAAATCTGAATCCAAAACTGTAGAGCCTGTTGACATTTGAAAAATTCTGCTCAATCCGTATATAAATTCTGTACAGGTGTTATGGCAATGCTATTTCAATGAATTCAGAGTTCTTGCAAGGGATACATCATTTTGTGTTATTCCTCCTGCATCATGGGTCACCAAGTCTATTGAAATCTTGTTGTATACGTTGAACCATTCTGGATGGTGATTCATCTTTTCTATGTGTATTGCGGCTTTACACATAAAACCAAAGGCTCCGATAAAATCATCAAATACAAAGTCCTTGTGCAGTTTTCCATTTACTACACTCCATCCTTGTAATCCTTGCAATTCTGCTTTGATTTGCTCCTCTGATAACTTGTACATTCTCTTACTAATTACAGAATCCTATATTTAACTCTCAAAGCGAGTCTAATGTAAAAATGGTAACTACAATGTCAGAACTTGAAAAAGAATTACACACGCAAATGGTTCAGGCCATTGAAAAAGTAAAGGACTCTAAGAAGATGGGCATATCATTTTCTGGTGGGGTTGATAGTTGCCTTTTGGCAAAAATTTGCCAAGACCTGGGTTATGATGTGCTACTTCTCACAATGGGTTTTGAGGATTCTCATGATGTTGAGTTTTCAACAAAGATGGCAAAAGTTCTTGGCATGAATCATGAAATAGAAATAATTTCCGAGAAAACATTTTCAGATGCGGCAAGAAAGATCTGGGAAACAATCAATGTAGATAATTTGTCCTGGAATGAAAACTGTATTGCATTTTATTATGTTGCAAAACTTGCACAAACACACAAAATTGACCAAGTGATTACTGCAAATGGCATAGACGAGATCTTCTGCGGGTATAATGCTTACAGAGATTCAATTTCAGAAGGAGATGATATGGTACTTGAGATGATGAACGACAAACTAGACAATGAAGCAAGAATGATGAAGGCAGTGAATGGAATAGCATCTGAGTTTGGAGTCAGGATTGTGCAACCGTTTCTATCCAAAGAGTTTGTAGAATTTGCAAAAAACATTCCATTGGAATATAAAATAAAAGACAAGGATGATCTTGTCAGAAAGCACATTGTCAGAAAACTTGCAATATCGATTGGAGTTCCAGAAGAGTCTGCACTAAAGCTCAAAAAAGCAATGCAGTATGGTTCTTTGATTCACAAAAATCTATTAAAAGTCAAGAAAACTTGGAACATGAATTTCTGACTTTGTTTGATACGTTCTTGATTATGTCTAGAGATGCACCTAGATGATTTTCTGGAATAAAGATTCTGTCTATTTCTTTATCAGTTAGGTGAGATGAGAATGCCTTGTCATTTCTTACTGCATCTCTAAAGTCTGTCTCCTCCTCTGAAGATGCAAATGCTACTCGTTGTATGTCTCGATATGCCTCAAATCTTGGGACTCCTTTCTGTATCAATGCATCAAGAACAAATTCTGCAAATATCTGACCTCTTGTGATTTCAAGATTCTTTCGTATCCTTTGCTCGTTTACAAATAGAGATCTGATGATTCTTGTCATGGTCTCAAGCATTTCATCAAGTAAGATTGCACTAGTAGGAAGGATGAATCTTTCATTTGCAGAGTTTGTCAGGTCTCTTTCATGCCACAAGGGAATGTTCTCAAATGCCACTGATATCTGGCTACGCAACAATTTTGAAAGCGATGTTACACGCTCGCTTTTTACCGGATTTCTCTTTACTGGAACTGCGCTGCTTCCCATCTGGCCTTTCTTGAAAGATTCTGCAACCTCTGCTATCTCTGTTCTCTGTAGGTTACGGATTTCAACTGCAATTTTTTCAAGTGTAGACCCTATCAATGCCATGTCAAAAATAAATTCTGCATATCTTTCACGTGCAACTATCTGAGTAGTTACATCTGCAGGGTACAGTTCAAGCTTCTTTGCTACTCTTTTTTGCACCTCCAAAGCTTTTGCACCCATAAGAGAACCAGTTCCAACAACACCAAGTGTTTTGCAGATAAGAGCTCTTTTCTTTAATTCTTCAATTCTTTCTACATGACTTGACATTTCAAGTGCCCAGTTTGCAAACTTTAGACCAAATGAAATAATGCTTGCATGTTGACCATGGGTTCTGCCAACTGCTGGTAATCCCTTGTACTTGACTGCCTGGTCTGCTAGGATGATAGCTAATCTTGCAACCTTTGGCCTTATGATTCGCAAAGTATCGCGAATCTGTAATGAATTGCTGGTATCCACCAGATCGTTGCTTGTCAAACCATAATGTATCCAAGGTTTTGCAGATGGTTTACAAATCTCACTTAACGCTTCTACCAAAGCTGCTGTATCGTGATCACTTTTTGCTTCTAACTGTTTTACTCTTTTTACTGAAATCTTGCCAGACCTTGCCATCTTTGATATGTTCAAGGCTGCATCCTTTGGAATCATGTTTATCTCTGATTGGGAAAGGGCAACTGCTGCTTCTATGTCTAATTGATATGTTATCTTTTTTTGATCGTCAAAAACCTCTTTCATCTCAGCAGTACCATAACGGCCTCCATCGATTGGAAGAATTGCCATGTCTTGGATCAGTTGATCATGGAAAATAAATCTACTTGTATGAATATGGATGTAAATCGACACTTTTTTCTATACTTGTAGACAAGACAACTCATGGGCTCCGACAAGAAACCAGAAAAAAACCCAGAAAACAAAGTTTTAGATGATCAACACGATGATACAGTCCTGCTTGATGGTAAAACATTGCATGATTTGTATAGACATACTGCCAAGCTGATCAAGTGATTGACCAATCACATACTCATGATTTAAATTGTGTAGAAATACCTTTTTTCGCAGAAAGCAATGTCATCACTAATTCCAAAGAAAATACGTGAGATGGAGTATCGTATTGAAGCTGATCCATCAAAGGGCATGAAAGTTCCAGTAACAATTTACGCTGATGAAAAATTATTACAAAAAATGCTTACAGATAGGACAATCCAACAAGCAGTAAATGTATCAACCATACCTGGAGTGCTAAAACACGTTGTGGTTCTTCCAGATGGTCATGAAGGTTATGGATTCCCTGTTGGTGGAGTAGCTGCAATGGATGCCGAAAACGGAATGATAAGTCCAGGAGGAGTAGGATATGATATCAATTGTGGTGTAAGACTCATCAAGACAAATCTTATGGAAAAGGATGTAAGACCACGACTCAGGGATCTTGTTTCAGAGTTGTTCACCTCTATTCCGTCTGGAGTAGGATCCAAAGGTGCTGTAAAATTATCTCCATCTGATCTTGATGAGGTGCTTGTAAAAGGAGTCCAATGGGCAGTTGATCACGGTTATGGTTCAAAGGATGATGCTGACGTATGTGAAGAAAATGGACAGATAAAAAATGCTGATCCTGAAAAAATATCTCCTACTGCACGAAAGCGAGGCGCGCCTCAATTAGGAAGCCTCGGCTCTGGAAATCATTTTCTTGAGGTACAGCGTGTAGACCAGATCCACGATAAAGAAGCTGCCAAAAAGATGGGAATCTTCAATGAAGGACAAATTACTGTACTGATTCATTGTGGGTCAAGAGGTTTTGGACACCAAGTATGTAGTGATTATCTGAGGGTGTCAGAACAGGCACTTTCAAAATATAAAATAAATCTAGTAGACCGAGAACTTGCATGTGTTCCAAATTCTTCAGAAGAAGGAGAATCATATAGAAAAGCAATGTTTGCTGCACTAAATTATGCTTGGAGCAACAGACAGATGATCACCCACTGGACAAGAAAGGCCTTTGAGCGAGTCTTCAAACAAACAGAATCTGATCTTGATATGAAACTAATCTATGATGTTGCTCATAACATTGCCAAGGTTGAAAAACACAAAATTGACGGTGAGCTAAGATCTGTTGTAGTTCATAGAAAGGGTGCAACAAGAGCATTCCCGCAAGGAAGAGATGAAGTGCCAAGAAAATATCGCGACATTGGACAACCAGTCTTCATACCTGGCTCTATGGGTACTGGTAGCTGGATCTTACTTGGAAAACCTGGCTCTATGGATTTGAGCTTTGGTTCCACTGCTCATGGTGCTGGCAGAATGATGTCAAGGTCTGCTGCAAGAAGAAATTTCACAGAAGGCCAAGTACAAAAATCATTAAGTGATAAAGGAATTTTCATAAAAGCTCTTACACGAGAAGGCGTGGTAGAAGAAACGCCTGAAGCATACAAGGACGTTGATGCTGTGGCAAACGTATCTCACGAACTTGGAATAGCTACAAAAGTAGCAAAGCTTGTTCCAATTGGGGTAATCAAGGGTTGACCGAGGAAGACAAAGAACTAGAACTTCTCAAGGCGAAAAGGATGCTTGAGATGCAAAAAAATATCTCACAAAGACAGAGAATCGATGAAAAACCGCAACCTCCTACTACCCAAAAGGTCTCTCCTAGAGACATTGTTCTAAAACAACTTGGATATAGGGGAGACGAAGTGCTTCAGAATGCAGAATCACAGTTCCCAAATGAGACTAAAGTTGTCATAGAAAAACTTGCAGAGCTTATCCAAGGTGGAGAAATTACTGAAATCATAGATGGGGGAAAATTGCTTACATTGTTTAGATCCGTCGGAGTTCATGTAAGGATACAAACTACCATAAATGTTGAACAGGATGGAAAAATGGTATCTTGGTCCGATAAACTAAAAGGTGAAACAAAACAGTCATCTGAATCTATGTCAGACCCTGTATCTTCTGATGATTCTCCGGTTGAAAACATCTGAGCAATTGTTTCAATGAAAATAATTTCTGATACTACTAGTAACTAAGTTTATTATTCCTGTATCATGTTGGATTACTGTTTATGCACGGTAGGGCTACCATTCTTGAAATTGCAACAACCCGATATGAAATTGATAGAGAGATTGTTTCAGCTGCCATGAATGAATTACAAACTCTTTGCGATATCAAGGAAGGTTTTCTGATAAGCAATCCAATGGAGCGATTTGGTTGGGCCTTTTTCAAAGTATTGATAAAGATTGAACTGCTTTCTGGAATGGAACTCAAACTAGGAGATCAAATTGCAAAAGCCAAGGGAAAAAAAATTGAACAAAAATTTGTCACTTTTATGACAAAATTCTTTGAAAGCAAAAATGCTAAAGTAAAAGTTAAACTGGTAGATGCTTAGACTCTTCTTCCTCTTTTACCACCCT
>Ga0134125_10005505_pt1 | contig 14367 bp, 16 predicted proteins | sample KB31751_FD_96464 | JGI IMG/M metagenome (GOLD analysis project Ga0134125, IMG submission 96464) | Terrestrial soil microbial communities with excess Nitrogen fertilizer from Kellogg Biological Station, Michigan, USA - KB3-175-1 | ecosystem: Environmental > Terrestrial > Soil > Unclassified ... | reverse complement strand
TATGCTATTCGATTTTCAGGCCCAAAGTTCCGGACGGTATTGCACTTTGGCACACATTTGGGGTCGCATTTGTTTCTTTTATCAATATTTTGCGACAATGATGTGCTCCCGACGAAATCCCCCACAAGAACGTCGCCCGTCGTGCCGCACGCAACGAGCAGCGACATGGGGGTGCCGTGACGGCCTCTAACCCGCGCTCGATTGGACGGCCGGTTGCGTGGCCTCGATCGCCTGGAAGAGGCCGGCAATCAGCTCGCTGTTCCCGGCGAAGAGCGCATCCGGCCCGCCCGCATGAATATCGGCGAACGGCGCTTCGTACAGGGCGCCCGGCTCGATCACGCCGCGGGCCGTCAACTGGTCGATGATCATTTCGACGAACCGAATCTGCGGCGGGGTCAGGCTTTGGTTCGACAGCAGCATGGAGAACGCCGCCTGTGCCGCGGCCCGGTCCATGCCCACAAGCCCGCGCACGAAATGCACCAGCGACGGCGCTTTGCTCCGCGCGAGCATTCCCTTCAGCAGCGCCTCGCCGTCCTCTTCACCCACCCTGATCAGCATCTTCTCCAGCTCCTGCAGATCCGATGCGGTCAAAGGCTGGTTCGTTCGCAGCCGGTGGATCACGATGTTATTCAGATGGCTCTGCAGGTACTGCTCCACCTTTCGCTGATACTCCACGCCGGTCATTTTCGGAATGTCGATGATCGCGTCCTCGTTGACGCCGGTGATCTCGTCGGTGAAGTCCGTGAACACCAGGTGCCGTTTGGTTTTGTCCAGCAGCGGCACCAAATCGCGCAGCCGCAGCCGCATCTCTTCCAGCCCGGCGATATCGATGCCCACCCAGAACTCCGTCTCCTGCATCGCCTGCAGGTAGCCAAGCTGCGCCTTCACGGCGGGGATCCCGCCGCCACGTAGAGATCGAACCGCTCGCCGACGATCTTCCGCCTACGACCGATGTTCCACCTTCTTGATTCCCCGCAGGATCAACTCGGCATACGGCTGGCGGATGGAGAGCGCGAGAATGCTCGGTTTATCTGCATCACATCTCCCGCCTCAAACTTCACTTTGGCTTCGGCTCGTCGCCTGTGCCGGCAGGCTTAGTGCCGGGATCGGCCCTTGACGACGACTGCGTTTTCGCCTCGCGATCCCGATAAATCGTCACCCACTCCTTGGCGATCGCCGGCATACGTTCGACCACCTCGTAGCCGAAAAGTGCTTCATCCAATAATCCCATGTGCAGCATGTCGACGATGCGGCACAAGTACGATCGGCCATCTTCCCACCAAGTCTTGTACGCATCGATCATCAAGTAATGCTTGACGTCGACCTTCTCGTTCTCTCGCAATTCGTCAAGTTCCATGCCGTCGAGCAACGTCTCATAGATGGCACCAGAGACGCGGCTGCCGAACGTTGTCGTGTGGTAGTGTTCCTTCACTTCCCACACCGCGATTGGGTTGACCGTATCGGGGAACGCACCATCCACCCATCGCGCGAGCGTGCGAAGCGGTTTACCTTGTCGCGTAACCGTCGTCAGGGAGCGTGGCGTGAGATTGACTGTCAATCCTTCGGAGTTCGCGCGAATCAGAATATTGATTATGCCTTGCAGGTAGTTCGGTGCCTTCTTGTCACCGCTCTGCTTGTTCATCGGGATGTCGCAGGCATCGGGGGAATGCTCGGCACACAGTTCGTCGAACACTTTCTTCGCCCGTGCTGCATCCATCAGTCGCGGCCGCACGTAATCATTCAGCGCTCCAGCTCGATGTGCAAAATAGCCGACGATCAGCCGGCCATAGCTGGTCGGCTTGCCATTGGTCGCGACATGGTCAGTGCGAAGGTTCAGCGCACCCAGGACGTGCACGATGTCGTCAATCGTCGGCACCTTCACGGTGCCTTGGCCACGCACGGTGTACCCCACGCCCTCGCTAATTGATCGCACGTGCGCCCAAAAGTCTTTCTTCTGATTCAAGAACCGTTTGTCCGCGATCATATTCCGTGCTCGAATCGTTCCGCCAGCTCCGCCAAGGTGATTCCAAGCACATTGCAGATGCGGCGTAGCTCGATGAGGTCCAGCCGTTGCTCGGCGGATTCGTACCGGCTCACGTACGACTGGGGCTCGTCGAGCTTGGCCGCCATGTCCACCTGCCGCAGCTTGGCCTCGACACGGAGTTGGCGCAACAACTCCGCCAACCGCTCGCGATCGTGCGTTACCTTCGCCTTGCTCACGGAACGAAGGCTAAACGCCCTTGACACGTATGCAAAAACTGCATACGCTCCTGGGCAATGATTCAACACCTCCTTTTTGGCGAATCGGTCACGCGCGAGGTGAAACCCTTCAAGGCGCAGCTGCTCAAGTGGATCGGCAACAAGCAGCGCTTCGCCCACGAGATCGCGTCTTACTTCCCAGCTGACTACGGCACCTACTACGAGCCCTTCATCGGCAGCGGCGCAGTGCTGGCGACGCTCGCGCCTAAGCATGGCGTCGGCTCCGATTCATTCGCTCCCCTCATCGAGATCTGGCAAACGCTGCGCGAGTCGCCGGAACTGTTGAAGAAGTGGTATGCCGATCAATGGACGAAGTTCAAGGCGGGTGAAAAAGTCGAAGAATTCGAGCGCGTCAAGGCATCTTACAACAAGCATCCAAACGGCGCTGATCTGCTATTCCTGTGCCGCAGTTGTTACGGCGGCGTGGTGCGATTTCGTCAGCGCGACGGCTATTGCTCAACCCCCTGTGGCATTCACGATCCCATCTCCCCCGATAGCTTCGCCGCTCGCGTTGACGATTGGCACAAACGCACCAAGGATACCAACTTTATTCGCGCCGACTACCGCGAAGCCATGGCCGGTGCAAAGGCCGGCGATTTAGTTTACTGCGACCCGCCATACACGCACAGCCAAGCGATTCTGTATGGCGCTCAATCGTTCAGCCTGCGAAAGCTGTTTACGACCATTGCCCAATGCAAAGCGCGCGGCGTGTACGTCGCGGTCAGCATCGATGGCATGAAGCGTACCGGGAAGGAAGTCTGTCGCCTGCCGATCCCCGACGGCCTGTTTGAGCGCGAAATCTTCGTCAACTGTGGCCGCTCCATGCTCCGCAGATTCCAAATGGCAGGGGGAACGTTGGAACAGGAAGTCGTCCATGATCGGCTGCTGCTGACGTATTGAGTGTCGTTCAGATATCGTAAAATGAGCTAATGGCGACGGACTCGAACGGCGGCAATACCACGTCAGACGATCGGCTCTCGCTCGTTTTCGATGGAGGGTTGGCCGACAACGGGGTCCTGTTGCTGCCCGAGTATGCCGCGTCTCTCGAAGGCTGGCGCGACCTATTCCAAGTCTTGGGGGAACTTTACTTCCGTTCCTTTCCAGAGCTACGAAAACTACGCGGCTCCAACCTCCTTCGCATCGAAATCGTCGCCGAGCGTCGCGGCTCCTTTGAGACGGTAATCGGCATAATAATTGGAGTGGCCGCCCAGGGAATCCTAGGCAATCGCGCCGATGCCGCGGTTGTTTGGACGTTCCGTAAGCTCGTCGAATGGTATCGCGAAGTGGTGTCCAGCTATGTCCGTAAGAAGAGCGAGACGACCGATTACACGGAGATCGCAGCGGCCCTCGAAAGGATGACAACCGAACGGGGCATTCCACTTGAAACGGGGGTGGTTGCTGTCGAGGAAGAGCCTCTATTCGAGAACCCCGGTGAAGTGGGGAGTCCCGAAGAATCCACACTTTCGGCCGATGCGAGCGTCGACCGGGCAACCGTCCTCACCGAGCGACTCGATCAAGCCTTAAAGCAAGCGACGCAGCCGTTGGAGCAATCATGCGAGCGGGTCAGGGTATTGATCTCGAAGACGGAAGTGCTGCTCGAAATCGGCCCGGCGGAGCGCGGCATCATTGCCTCGCCGCTTACCGCGCCGCCTCCCAAGCGAGACTGGCGCTCGGCAAAGATCAAGTTCGAGCGTATCAACCGCAAGACGGGCAAGGCGCTGTTCTATTTCGAAGGCGAGAACGACACGCACGCCGCCCACTACTGCCACATCATCGATCCGGACGTTCGGAGGCCGCACAATCGTTATACGCAAGCGTTCAATGACGACGAACCGCTTGAAGTCTGGCTTCGCCAGACTCACCCGGAAAAGGGTCGGTTAAACCTTCAATGGGAAGTGACAGCCAAGGATCCGGGCGAGGGGATGCTATTCAGTATGCCTCCGGAGTAAGTGAACGCGTTTGTATCCGATGTGTATTGATGCAGGCGGATTCGTATTCGAGGCTGCCGGCAAACGGCGGATTGGCCAGGACGAGCGTGAAGCGGTCGACGTCGTTCGTGTCGGACTGGGCGAGGGAGTCGCGGTAGCGAATGTCGGGGTTCTCCACGCCGTGCCGATGCGGAGCATGGTGGAATCGAAGTCGTAGCCGTGGAATGTGTAGGTGCTGGCGCGCTCGGGATCGTCGTGGCCGTTGCCCAGGGACTTGATGAAGGGGAAGACCTCCGTCTGCACCGTCTTGAACATCTCCTTCGGCGCGGTTTCCTTGAAACGCGACCAGCGGAGGTGATCCTGCCCTTTTTTGAAGATCGGATCTTCGATCGGCTTGCCGGTGCGGGCGGCCTTGTTTTCCTTCAGCGTCTGGATTTCGTCGAGGCGTTTGATGAACAGCAGGTAGGTGAGCTGTTCGATCACCGAGAGCGGGTTGGAAATGCCGCCCGACCACATTGTGTCCCAGATGCGATCGACCTTGGATTTAAGTTCGCCGGTGATCATTGCCGCCCTCTGTGCCTCCGCGAAGGAATGGAATACTAACTGATCGGGGTGCCGCTGTCATGTTCTGCGGATTCGCGTGACCTTCGTTCCGGCGATCCATTCCTCCGGCGTCAGGCCCGCCGCGTCCATCGGCGTATCCGGCTCGGGGGCGACGGCTCGACGGTGACTTCCGCCGAAATCGATTCGGGCGGCGTGCTTGTGATCGAGCTGTACGATTTCAGCGACGACGCTCCCACCGGGCTTGCCGTTTGGCGGGACGCCGCAGCCCGCCTGGCGGACGCGATGGCGTCTGGACTGGGTGGCGTGGTTGAAGGTGAGGGGGCGCGCCCGGAGGAGCCGCGGCGGCGCTCCACCGCGGGCTGTGCCTTTCAGGCGGCGCCTGTGCTTATGGGGCGCGGTCCGGCGGGTGAGTTCCTCGCGGCGGATGGAGAGCCCGCCGTTGCGCTGTGCGGCGGCGTGGGGTCGGTTCGATTCGATGGTTAACTTTCCGGTTTCGATGAAGTTGCATTCGACCCCTTCGCGTGAACGTGTCCGGTCTGCGCCGACTCTGCTTGCGCCAATGGACCCCACGCCGCAGCATCGCCGCGGCTTAATCCACCACTCTCCATTTGAAACACGCGCCGCCCTTGCGTGGGCCGTGGAAAGGGGGTCATAAGCCCTTTGTGCCTTTCCAGATCCGAAGTCCAGCAACGGCAGACGCTTATGCAGTTTATACAGCAAGATCACGATACAACTTAGACCCAAAAAAGTGGGAAAAAACGGGAAATTCTGGGAAATGGGAAACGCATCAGGCCCGCTCTCGCAACGTTGAATTTCGTTGCATTCCGGTGCATTTTGATGCACAGGCAACATCGTTGGCATTCGAGGGATGGGATGGCCTCTGCGACACCAGACGCACCATGGCATGGGCAGATCGAGGCGGTTTATCGCGCTGAGTCGCGGCGGGTGTTCGCCACGCTGGTGCGGCTGCTGGGTGACTTCGATCTGGCCGAGGAGGCGTTGCACGACGCGTTCACGTCGGCCATGGAGCAGTGGCCCAGGGAGGGAATGCCGGCCAACCCGCGGGCGTGGCTGGTGTCGGCCGGGCGGTTCAAGGGGATCGATGCAATCCGCCGGCGTGCACGACGCGACGCCTCGCTGGGCGACCTGGCCGAGCGGCTCGACTCCCAATCCAAAGACGATCCCGCCATGCGGGACCCGGACGCCATCGAAGACGACCGCCTGCGGCTAATCTTCACCTGCTGCCACCCCGCCCTTCCCGCCGAGGCCCGCATCGCCCTGACGCTTCGCGAGGTCTGCGAGCTGACGACCGAGGAAATCGCCCGGGCATTCCTCGCGGCCCCCGCCACCATCGCGCAGCGCATCGTCCGGGCCAAATCGAAAATCAAATCGGCCGGGATCCCATATCAAGTGCCTTCCCGAGCCGATTTGCCCGAGCGGCTGGATACCGTACTGCACGTTATCTATCTCGTGTTCAATGAGGGGTATTCCGCATCGTCGGGGGAGGCGCTGATTCGGGCCGATCTCTCGGAAGAAGCGATCCGCCTGGGCCGGCTGATGAAGCAGTTGCTGCCGGACCCGGAGGTGATCGGACTGCTGGCTCTCATGCTGCTGCAGGAATCGCGGCGAGCCGCCCGGGCAACTGCCGATGGCGATATCGTGCTGCTGGAGGACCAGGATCGATCGCTCTGGAATCGCCAGCAGATCAATGAAGGTTTGTCGCTCGTATCCGAATCACTCGGCTCGCGCCGCGTCGGTCCGTACGCGCTCCAGGCGGCCATTGCCGCCGTTCACGCACAGGCCGCCTCCTCTGCCGAAACGGATTGGGCACAGATCGCCGGGCTGTACGACCTGTTGTTGCAGATTGAAGCGTCGCCCATCATCGAACTGAATCGTGCGGTGGCCATCGCCATGCGCGACGGCCCCGACACGGGGCTCCGCCTCGTTGATGCCATTCTCTCCCGCGGCGAGCTGACGGATTATCACCTCGCCCACGCCGCCCGCGGGGACCTGTGCCGGCGGCTGGGCCGTCGCGAGGATGCGCGAGCCGCCTACGAGCGGGCACTGGGCCTGGCCCGGCAAGAACCCGAACGCCGATTCCTTAGCCGGCGCTTGCAGGAATTATCCGCCTGAGCGCGGAACGCGGCCGAATCTTGAAATTGCGGACGGGCTGCACGGTGGCATGGGCGTCTCGCCCATGTTGGCGGTTTTCCCGGTCGAGCATCGCCAGCACGGGCGAGATGCCCGTGCCACAAAATGGCCGAAATTTGATTGTCGATCAGGGGCGACGTCCAACGACTACCTTGTGACGGGCACACGTGGCGTGCCCACCCGAACCCAAAACACGGGCACACCCGTGCCCCAGAAGGAGATCGCGATGCAAGTCCAACCCTACCTGTTCCTTGACGGCCGCTGCGAAGAGGCGATCGAGTTCTACAAGAAGGCCATCGGAGCCGAGGTTCTGATGCTGATGCGGTACAAGGACTGCCCCGAGCCCTGTCCGTCCGGGAAAATGCCGCCGGGCGTCGAGAACAAGGTGATGCACGCCTCCGTTCAGATCGGCTCTTCGACGGTGCTGTTGTCGGATGGCCATTGCCAGGGCCAGCCGAAGTTTCAGGGCTTTTCCCTGACGCTGGGCGTTTCCAATGAGGCGCAGGCCGACCGCGCGTTTGCCGCCCTGGGCGAAGGCGGGCAGGTCACCATGCCGCTGGGCAAAACGTTCTTCTCGCCCAAGTTCGGCATGCTGACCGACCGCTTTGGAGTGGGCTGGATGGTGATTGTTGAGACGAAGTGAGCGCGTCCGCATCGGAGGCGGTTATGTTGTATCTCTGCCTCGGGTATCAGGAGAATGAAAAGCTCCAATCCATGAGCGACGACGATCGCGCGGCGCTCGTGGACGAATGCAAGGCGTACGACCGGATGCTGTGGGAGAACGGGTATTGCCTCAAAGGCAATGCCCTTCCTCCCGCCGCCGGCGCGGTGACCCTGCGGTTTGAGGACGGAAAAGTCTGCGTCAACGAAGGCCCGTACGCCCAGACGAAGGAACAGTTGGGCGGAATCCTGTTGCTGGAGGCGCGGGACCTGAATCACGCGATCCAGTTGATGTCACAATTGCCGGCGATGCGCCGGGGCGGTGCTCTGGAGATCCGCCCGGTCGTCGCGAATACGGAGGAAGGCCGATGAAATACCTGTTGCTGATCTACATGGGGGAGAATGCAATGAGCGAGTCCGAGCGCGACCAGTGCTACAAGGACTCCACCCAGCTCTGTCATGAGCTGAGCACCAAGGGCCAGTTCGTGGGGGCTAATCCGCTTCAGCCGGTGGCGACGGCCACCAGCGTCCGCATCCGCGAGGGCCGGCGAATGGTGACCGATGGCCCGTTCGCCGAAACCCGCGAGCAGCTCGGTGGCTACTTCCTGATCGACGCGCCCGACCTCGACGAGGCAATCGCCGTCGCGTCGCGCATTCCCGCCGCCAAAAAGGGCACGGTCGAGATTCGGCCCGTGTTGGAGATCCCCGGAATTCCCAGGAACGAGCCGGCGCACGCGGGTTGATGGAACGCCGTTTCGCCGCGACCCGGAGGGGAGCGCTTTTCAGTCGCCCAAGCAGAAAGCGCTCCCCTCCGGGTCGCGGCGAAACGGGTGCTCAATGGGATCGGCCTGCGTCAGATTCCCGACGGAAACGTTTCAGCTTCCTCGGGCTCAAAGGCAGCGACCGGTTCCAGCGGTCGCACGGCTGACGTCACGTCGAAGTGAATCACCGCATCGAATTGCTTCGGGAGACGTCCCGCAGCGGGTCGAAATCATCTGATCGGCCGTGCAGCACGCGGCATTCGTCTTCGATCGCCTTCAATCTGGTGTCAGCTTTGGCAACCATTGCCGGTCCTCCACTGCATGTTTCCGTATCATCGTCGCCGGGCTGGTTCGGGCTCGACGGCGGGCCGTTCGGGAAAGGATCTCGCCCGCTCAAGCAAGTTCCGAACTTCGTCATCGGTGGTCTGCTCGAAGTTCTCATACCAAAGCCCGACGGCCCGGAACGGCTCAGGCGTCATGGCGCAGACGATGCGATCGACATCGGCCCGGAACTCGTCGCACGTTTCGGCCGCGGCAACCGGAACCGCGACCACCAGTTCCGCGGGGTGCTGCGGCCTCAGCGCCGCGGCCGCGGCACGCATGGTCGCACCCGTGGCAAGTCCGTCATCAATCAAAATCACCGTACGATCCGACACGCGCGCCGGCGGCCGATCACCCCGGTATTCGCGTTCGCGACGGCTCAGTTCAGATTCCTCGGCCCGTGCAACTTCGTCGATCTCATCTTGAGTGATCCCCAACAGATGCACGACTGATGGATTGATCACCCGGATGCCGCCGCTGGCGATCGCGCCCATCGCAAGCTCCTCGTGCGCCGGCGCGCCCAGCTTCCGCACAACGAACACATCAAGAGCGGCTCGCAGTGCCCGAGCGACCTCAAACGCCACCGGCATGCCGCCCCGGGGCAGTGCAAATACAAGCACATCGGTCCGGCTTGCGTATTGGGGTAATTCCGCGGCGAGCACCCGCCCCGCCTCAAATCGATCTCGGAATGGTCGGGTGTGGATCGTCATGCTCCTGCCCGCCCGGTGCGACTCCCAACTAAACGGGAGTTGCAAATCTCGTTCCCCTGGTGGACAAGTGAGAGGATATGCAGCGGTCATCGATGAACAGGCGCGAATTTCTTGCCACCGCAGCGAGCGCGGCGGCAGTCACTCCCGCGTGGGCACGGCAAATCGAAGGCACAGGGCCGGCCAAGCGCCCCAACATTCTGTGGATCGTCGCCGATGACCATGCACCTTATGTTTGCGGGACGTATGGGAACGCGCGTGTACGCACGCCACGCCTGGACCGGCTCGCGACCCAGGGGCTGCGGTTCGATCAGGCGTACTGCTGCTCCCCCGTCTGCACCGCCTCACGGCAGTGCTTTATTACGGGCCGCTACCCGCGGTCGGTGGGGGTGACGCAACTCGCCACCGCCCTTCCCGAAAGCGAGCCGACGCTGGCGCACTACTTGGGCGAAGCCGGCTATGAAACGGCGGCGTTCGGAAAAATGCACTTCAACAGCCGGCTCACCCACGGGTTTGCCCACCGGCTGGATTTGGAAGAATTCCACGCCCTGCGCAAACGTTTGGGAAAGAAGCCTCTGCCGGCGGGCGTGCGGGTTCAGCCGCCCTGGCGGCCGTTCAAGGATCCTGCCTCCGTCTGGCTCAACAGCGCGTGCCTGCCGTTCGACTACACGGAGGAAGATACATCGGCGGCCTATTTCGCCGGCGAGGCCGAGCGGTTCATGCGCCAGCCGCGGGACAAGCCGTTCTTCCTGGTTGTGAGCTTTTACGAGCCTCATTCGCCTTATAACTTCCCGGTCGAGTACCGGGGCCGGCATAGCCCCGGCGAGTTCGTCGCTCCCAGACCGGGGCCAGAGGACGCCGATCAGATTCCACTGGTCTTCAAGGACCTGACCGACGCCCAGAAGTGCGGCAGCACCGCCGCGTACTACACATCCGCGGAGTTTCTCGATCACAGCATCGGCCGTGTGCTCGACGCACTGGACCGCCGTGGCCATGCCGACGACACGATCGTCGTCTACCTGGCCGATCACGGCTATCTGCTCGGCCAGCACGGCCGCTTCGAAAAGCACTGCGGGTTCGATCCGGCCATCCGCGTCCCGTTGATCGTGCGCGTCCCGGGGATTACGCGGGCTGGGTCGCACACGACATCGCTGGTCCAGACCATCGATCTGGTCCCGACGATGCTCGACTTGTGCGGCATTCAAATCCCACAGCGGGTACAGGGCCGGAGTTTGCTGCCGGTGCTTCGGGACAACTCCGCCGGACACCGCGATCAGCTCTTCATCGAATATTCCGAGAACGCCGAAGGGTACATCCGGACCGATCGTTGGAAGTTCATCTATTGCGCGGGCGATCGCGTCCGCCGGGACGGCTACGTCACGGCAAACCCCACCCCCGGACGGACAATCCATCTATTCGATCTGGCCGCCGATCCGGACGAGATGACCAACCTCGCCCACCGCCCCGAGCACGCCGAGCGCGTGCGCACGTTTACGGAGCAATTGGCCGACCACATGAAACGTACCGCCCGCGAGCCCGATCGCGTTCCGAAAACGCAGGACGTTCATCAGGTTCTGGATTTCTGCCTGCAGCCCCGGGACGTCAGCTTGGAGGCTCTTAAAACGAACCCGCCACACCGGTGAAGATCGGTGTGGCGGGTCTGGCTCAGGTTTGCGTCGCGCTTACCCGGCGCGACGCATGGAGATGCCGGCGGCTTTGGCGAGCGCGTCGGCCTTGTCGGTCTTTTCCCAGTTGAACCCGCCGTCCGTGTGCGACCGGCCGAAGTGGCCGTGGCGGGCGGTCTGCTTGTAGATGGGGCGCAACAGGTTCAGGTGCTTGATGATCCCGCGCGGGGTCAGCGGGAATTGCTGTCGGATCAGCTCCGCGATCTGGTCTTCGGGGATGATCGCGGTGTTCTCGGTGCTGACGGTGACGCTGACCGGATTGGCCACGCCAATCGCGTACGCGAGCTGCACCTCGCAGTTGCGAGCCAGGCCCGCCGCCACGACGTTCTTGGCAATGTAGCGGGCCATGTAGCTGGCGCTGCGGTCGACCTTCGAGGGGTCCTTGCCGCTGAACGCCCCGCCGCCGTGTGCGCCCCGGCCGCCGTAGGTGTCGACGATGATCTTGCGGCCGGTCAGGCCCGTGTCCCCGTGCGGGCCGCCGACGACGAACTTACCCGTCGGGTTGATGTGGAAGATGATGTCGTTGTTCCACAGCTTCTTCGGAATGACCGGCTTGATCACCTGCTCGATGATCTCGCGCTTGGCCTTTTCGCTGACGGCGTCCTTCTTCTTGTCGATCACCGATTCGTCGTGCTGGGTCGAGATGACGACGGTGTGAACGCGCTTGGGCCGCTCGTCCTCGTACTCGACGGTGACCTGGCTCTTGCCATCGGGCCGGAGCCAGGGGAGCTTGTTCTTCTGCCGCATCTCGGCCAGACGCTCGACGAGACGATGCGCCAGGTGGATCGGCAGCGGCATGAGCTGGTCGGTTTCGTCGGTGGCATAGCCGAACATCAAGCCCTGGTCGCCGGCGCCTTGCTCGCGGTCATTGTCCTCGGCCTTGTCGACGCCGCGGGCGATGTCGGGGGACTGGCTGTGGATGGCGGTCAGCACGCCGCAGCTATCGGCGTCGAAGCCGATCTCGGGATGGGTGTAGCCGATTTCGCGGATCGTCTCGCGGGCGATCTGAGCGGCGTCAACGTACGCGTTGGTCGTCACTTCGCCGGCCAGCACGACCTGGCCCGTGGTCACGAGCGTCTCGACCGCCACGCGGCTGCGTGGGTCTTGGGCCAGGATCGCATCGAGCACGGCGTCGCTGATCTGGTCGGCCACCTTATCGGGGTGGCCCATGGTCACGGATTCGCTGGTAAACAGGTGAGAACTGCGTCGAAATTCGGGAGGCACGTTGGCTCCTGTGGAAAACTGGCCCGAACAGCCGGCTCGGACCGGCTGAAACCCTCGGGGAAAGCGGACGAATCTACAATCAACGGGCTTGCGTGGCAACAATCGCGGGGAGGCGATTGCGACGATCCTGCCAGTGGATGCCCCGTTTCGCCGCGACCCGGAGGGGAGCGCTTTTCTCTTCACCATGGCAAGAAAAGCGCTCCCCTCCGGGTCGCGGCGAAACGGAGGGAGGAGCGAACGAAGCACGTCTGGTCGAAGCGGTTCTATTTTCGCGTATCGACCAGCAGTTCCTGCCCCGGCGCGTGGGCCGTGCGGCTATCGGCGTGGTACTGGCCTTCGCTGCTGGCGACCATCTGGGCGCAGGCTCGGCGGATCATCGCCACGTTCATGTAGCGGCCCGGGCAGTCGGTGGGCTTGGTTTCCCCGTGCCCGAGCACGTGGTCGGCGGGGATGTGGTAGGTCTTCATCAAGTAGGTGACAAGCCGTTCCAGCGACTTGATCTGCGCCTGCGTCGGATGGGTCACGTCGAAGTTCCCGACCAGGCAAATGCCGATGCCGTGCAGGTTGTATTCGTTGCCGGGGGTCTTGTCGTGCGCGCCCCACTTCTGCTTGGGCCAGCGGGGGCCGACCTCGATCTGCCCGTCGCGCGTGTCGGTCCCGTTGCCGATCACGAAGTGATAGCCGAGTTCGTCCCAGCCCTTGGCTTGGTGCATCTTGTTGAACCGTGCGGCCCCGCCGTCGGGCGTGGCGCTGTGGTGGATGACGATCCAGTACCACTGATTCGGCTGTGCGCGAGGAATCCAGGCGGCGGGAATGGAGCCTTGCGACGGCTCCGGCCGCACGGGTTGCCGCACATGCGGCGCAACCGCCACCGGCGGCAGAGCGGGCGACGGCGCAGGCTTCTCCGCAAACACCGGCCCTCCGAAATTCGGCTCGGGAAGATTATCGACGACCGTCGCCGGCTTTTGCTGCTGACACCCCGCCCCAGCCAGTAACGCAACACAAAGAAGTGCACACCACTTAGCCATCCGTGGCCCCTTCCAGTTTAGAAGAATGCACCGCAACCGCAAAAATCCGTTGCCGCCGGTTGCAATGCCGAGGAAACGAACCGCTTTGTCCAAAACGAAGTATCCTCAAACAGCGGTTGTATCTGACGGCAACACGGATTTCCAGTAGCCGTATCGGAAAATCAGGGCAATTTGCCTGAAACGAATTGACCCCCTTGGTCAGTGGCGGGGCTGCTCCTGCTGTCGTCAGCGGACACGGCCCTGTTGCAGTGGGAAAAAGTTGCTATACTTCCGCCGCATCGGGCATCCCTCAGGAACGGAGTCAGTTTTCGCATGGACGCGAAGCAAACCCTTGGCGAACCGCGTGTATTGATTTCCCGTTCGGCGTTGCTGCACAACGCCGGCTTGGTCCGGCGGGCGGTGCCGGCGGGGACGCGCCTCTGCGCGATCCTCAAGGCCGACGCGTACGGTCACAGCGCCTGGATCGTGGCCGACGCGCTGTGCAACTTCGCAGCCGACGGCTCGAACACGCCGGCCGTGGACGCAATCGCGGTGGCCAGCATGGACGAGGCGGCGGCCCTGCCGGAAGTCGCGGTGCCGGTCATCATCTTCCGACCGCTGGAAAACGCTTTCCTGGGCCGCCAGCGGGCGAAAGTCGAGCAGGCGATCCGCAACGGCTGGACGCTCACGCTCTGCAGCACCGCCGGCGCCGAAGACCTCGCCCGCATTGCCATGGGCTGCGAGAAACGCGCCCAGGTGCAGGTCATGGTTGATACGGGCATGACGCGCGCCGGCGTGGATCTGGCCCACCTGCCCGAGCTGCTCCACAAGATCAACTCGCGGCCGTCGCTGCGGCTCACGGGCATCTGCACGCATTTCTCCAACGCCGAGGACCCGCACAACCCGCTGACGCTCGATCAGTTCGCGCGGTTCCGCAATGCCACGGATCCCTTCGGGGAACTGTTCCGCGGGAAGGTGCTGCGGCACTGCGCCAACTCCGGCGCGATGTTCTTCCTGCCCGCCTCACACATGGAAATGGTCCGTCCGGGGATCGCGCTTTATGGAATCGATCCGACCGGCAAGCCTGCGGTCCAACGGCC
>Ga0134125_10005504_pt1 | contig 14367 bp, 14 predicted proteins | sample KB31751_FD_96464 | JGI IMG/M metagenome (GOLD analysis project Ga0134125, IMG submission 96464) | Terrestrial soil microbial communities with excess Nitrogen fertilizer from Kellogg Biological Station, Michigan, USA - KB3-175-1 | ecosystem: Environmental > Terrestrial > Soil > Unclassified ... | reverse complement strand
TGTTGACCTTCAGCCCGAGCCGGTCAACGGCAGCATCAAGCTGAAGATCGGGCGGGTCGACATTGGCCTGCGCGGCGCTGTACGGCGGCTGCTCAAAGGCCTCGCCCCTGGATCGGCGATTGAAGCTCTAGCAAGCCGTATTCCTGAAAAGGTCATTCCCTGGTCGGCGGTGGACCTGATTGAGACAGATCCCGCACGACGCGTGCGGCTGAAGCTCGAGTACGAGCGGCTATCCAAACTCCATCCCGCCGACATCGCCGACATTCTGGAAGAGCTGGCGCCGGCCGAGCGCGAAGCCGTCTTCGGATCTCTGGATGACGAAGTCGCCGCTGAGGCCCTGGAAGAGATTGATCCACGGATGCAAGTGGAGCTGATGCGCTCCATCGAGTCCAACAAGGCCGCCGACATTGTCGAAGAGATGGATCCGGACGCCGCTGCCGACCTGCTGGGCGATCTCCCCGAGGAAACTTCAGAAGAAATCCTGGAGGAGATGGAGCCGGAGGAGCGAGAAGAGGTCTCCGAGCTGCTTGAATACCAGGAAAACACTGCGGCAGGCCGTATGACGACCGAATTTCTGGCTTTGTCGCCGGATGCCACGGTGGGAGACGCCATTGACAAGCTGCGCGAATTCGAAGGGGAAGCCGAGTCCATCAGTACCATCTACCTGGCCGACAAAGACGAGACCCTCGTTGGAGCGGTGCCGCTGGTGTCGCTGGTGCTTGCCCCCGCTGGAACAAAGCTGTCCATGCTCGCTCCTGACCATGTAGTCTCCTGTGCTGCCGGATGCAGTGAGAAGGAAGTGGCAGAGCTCTTCGATAAATACAACCTGCTGACCCTGCCGGTAGTCGACGAGCAGCAGCACCTTACGGGAATCATCACGGCGGACGACGTGATCAGCCTGCTGCGCAGCAAAGTCTAGTTAGGACCAGCCCCCTCAACCCTCCTGTGTTTCTTCCTAAGGGATCCTTTCTCACGTCTCTCGCATCATTTGGTCATTCGCACCAGAAAGGGGCCGAAAATCGCTAGCAGCAAAACGTAGGCAGCGGACAAGGGAGCAAGAGCTGGTTCAAATCCGGCGCCCAGCCCGGCGATCACGATGGAAAATTCGCCGCGAGGTAACAGCAGTGCGCCGGCGCGTACACGTGCTTTTCTGTCCAGTTCTCTCCGGCGTGCTGCCACCATTCCCGTAAGCAACTTGGTGGCGCCAGTGATGACGCCAAGAACGAGCGCGACAGGGATCGCGCCTGGCAATGTTGCTGGATCAACCTCAAGACCAAAGAAGAAAAAGAACGTCGCCGCGAACAGGTCCCGCAGGGGAGCAATCAGACGTCTGGTTTCTTCTGCCATTGGGCCCGACAGGGCTATGCCGACCAGGAAGGCCGCTATGCCCGCTGATACCTGGAATCGTTCCGCCAGGCCGGAAACCAGAAGCACCATCCCGAATGTGGTAAGCAGCACAACTTCTTCAGATTGATGCGCTGCCAGGCGGCTCAGGCGCCGGCCATAACGAAGGGCAACAAACAAAACCAGAATCACTACTCCGACCGCGATCGCGACTGTGGCAGCCATTTTCAGCTTCCCCCCGCCGATAAGAAGTACGCCGACAATCGGGAGGTATAGCGCCATGGCAAGGTCCTCAAATACAAGGATCGAGAGCACCACAGGAGTCTCTGAATTCCTCATCCCGCCGAGGTCCCCCAGCACTTTCGCAACGATACCTGACGACGTTATCCAGGTAACACCGCCGAGCAGAACTGATGCCAGGGCACTCCAGCCGAGCAACATGCCCGCGGCGACTCCGGGAGTGAAATTCAGCACGAAATCAGCGATCCCGTCAGGCAGCGCCAGCCTGAGATTTTTCCCCAGTTCGTCCGCCGAGTATTCGAGCCCAAGCATGAAGAGCAGCAGCAGAACCCCTATCTCGGCTCCGATCCGGATGAAGTGCTCGCTCAGGTGCAGCGGCGCCAGCCCGCCCTTGCCGAAGGCCAGACCGGCAATGAGATACAGCGGAATGGAGGAAAATCCCAGGCGTGTAGCCACGCGGGCCAGTACCGCCAGGCCGACGATTGCGAGCCCAAGCTCGATGAAGGTCCGGGATAAATCGGGCGATGGCATCTGAGTACTCAGACTACAGGGGCGTCAGATACATAAACAATGGCCAGCCTCTGAATCTCGTTCTTCACGGGCAGGTTGCCGTTGCGCGCAACTCTCGTTTATTCTGCCCAGACAAGTGACGTTCGCCATGCGCGTGACCGATGAAGCTATTCAGGCATTGGAAAACCCGGGTCCTCCTGATCCTGGCCGTTATTGGTCCGGGCTTTATCACCGCCAACGTTGATAACGATGCCGGCGGCATCTTCACCTACTCCCAGGCGGGGGCGCAGTTTGGCCTCACGCTGCTGTGGAGCCTGATCCCCATCACTGTTGCCCTGGTCGTAATCCAGGAAATGTCGGCCCGTATGGGAGCAGTGACCGGCAAGGGACTCAGCGATCTCATCCGTGAAGAATACGGGTTTCGCGTGACCTTCTTCGTGATGATCGCGCTTCTGGTGGTGAATTTTTCAAACGTGATTACCGAATTTGCCGGCATCGCCACCAGTCTGCAGCTCTTCCACGTCTCCAAGCACGTGAGCGTGCCGCTTTCAGCGCTTTTCGTATGGCTGCTGATCACCAGGGGGAATTACAAGACGGTGGAGAAGGTTTTCCTCACAGCTTCCCTCTTTTACGTTTGTTACATTGTTGCCGGCGTGCTGGCTCGGCCAGATTGGGCGGAAGCGCTGAAGACCACAGTGGTACCGCCGCCGGTCAAGAGCATGTTCAACCAGGGCTACGTTTATATGCTGGTGGGCACAATTGGCACAACCATTGCGCCATGGATGCAGTTTTACTTGCAGGCGTCGATCGTGGAGAAAGGCGTGACGCCACGCCACTACAAGGCCTCGCGCCTGGACGTAATCTTCGGCTGCTTCTTTACTGACATCGTGGCCTGGTTCATCATCGTCGCCTGCGCCGCGGCCTTCGCCACAGACCACAGGGCCATTACTGATACCGCCGAGGCCGCCCGCGCATTACGTCCTCTCGCCGGCCACTATGCTTACATCCTTTTTGGTGCAGGATTGTTCAATGCTTCGTTGTTTGCCGCATCCATTCTGCCGCTTTCAACTGCATACACGGTGTGCGAAGGCCTGGGATTCGAGTCAGGACTGGACAAGAAATGGAGAGAAGCAAGAGTCTTTTACTGGTTTTACACCATCCTGGTGGGAGCGGGCGCGGCTGTAGTTCTCCTCATTCCCGACAAGATGTTGATTCCGGTGTCGATCCTCTCTCAAGTGCTGAACGGAATTCTACTGCCTGCCATCTTGATTTACATGTTGCTGCTGATCAATAAGCGGAACTTGATGGGCAAATACGTGAACTCACCGGCGTTTAACTGGATTGCCTGGGTTTCAGCAGTGATCATCATTGGCCTCACTGCGATTTACACGTATATGGGACTCTTTATGCATTCCGTGTAGCCGCCAGGCTGATCTTCCCTTCGGCAAGTTCCTTGACTAAAGCAATATCGGCTTCCAAAAAATCGATCTTGGGCAGCTCTGCTTTTTCGACCCAGCGAATCTCGCGAAAGATGCGGTTCTGGAGTTCGCCGGTGAACTCGCTCACAAGGAAGAAATGCAATTCAAAAGCGGCGCCGCCGTAATAGGTGTGCCGGATGACCGCCGCGCGCGGACCGATATTCGCCAGAATACCAAGCTCTTCTTCCAGTTCCCGATAAAGAGCGGCACGGAGATCTTCGCCGGGCTCGACTTTGCCGCCAGGAAACTCCCACTTCAGCGGCATGGACTGGTGGCGAGTGCGTTGGCAAACCAGGATCTTCTCGTCACGAATTATGAGTCCAGCAACGACCTGCTTCATGAATACAACTCTTCGAAGGTGTGGCATAGGCGCCCTCGCCTGTGCGCAATTAACGCTTCGCTCGCGTTTGCGGCGCTGGAATCGCACACCAGTTTTCCATTTTGATACGGTGACATAGTCGAGCAAACACTTCCGTACACACTGAAGCGATCTCTTGCCAATTCAACTTCAAGAACTCCTCGTCCGTCTCGTTCAGAACTGAGCTCGTAAATTTCACCTGCTCTCATCACTGTTTCGTCCCGACGCTTCGACGTGCATGTTCACGTCCCCCACATTGAGAATTTCGAATTCGCAACGGTAGCTCTCATTTCTGCACAGGCGAGGGCGCCTGTGCTACCAAATGCTGAACCCGCCTCAAACCTGCGGGTGTTGGGAAACCCTCCGGGTGAATGGCCGCAGCCAGCGCCTTTAACCCTTGCAACAGTGGGCTGGCTGGCGTGTTCAGAATCTCGTCATTGATGCAGAACACCCGGCCCTGCCGCGCAGCTTTGGTGTGCTCCCAGCCGCGCCGGGCAATGATTTTTTCCAGCGGCACGCGGTTGCCCGCGCCGCACCAGGCTGCCACCACTACATCGGGATCGGCGCTGCTAACTTCTTCTTCCCTGGTCTGTTTTCCCGGCTCGCCGAAGAATTTTCCCCCAGCCGCTTCCACCAGTTCGGCCACCCAGCGCTGCGACAGGATCAGGGGCTTGCCCCATTCTTCGCAATAGACCAGCGGCTTTTCGAAGCCCACGGTCTTCTGCCGCACTTCCTCAATCTCCTGCTGCATGGATTCAACCAACTTCTGCGCGCACGCTTCCGCTTCGCCCGGTTGCTCAGAAGAAACGATTCGCGCAATGTGCAGGATGTCTGCATAGACATCATTCAGCGATTTTGGCGAGAGGCACAAGCACGGCACGCCCGTTTTCATAATTTCCGCCAGTGATTCCATGCGGTACGGCACGGAAGCCAGCACTAAATCGGGCTCGACAGCCAGGATCTGTTCCGACTTGGCCGACCATGAGTCTTCTATGATGCGACAGTCTCCAGCTTTCAGCTCCGGACAGAGATCTACGCAGTACTTCGTGCAAGCCGCCAGCCGGTCCAGCAGACCCAGGTCGTGCAGCGTGACAGTGATGCTGGGCTGAAGTGAGACGATTCGCTGCGGTATGCGGCTTTCTGGCATGATGGAATTATAGAATTGGAAGCTGAAAGCGCCAGAACTGCCTTGAGTTATTCGCAGCAAGTCCTCGAACATTTTGAGCATCCCCGGAACGTAGGCGAACTGCCGGATGCCGACGCCGAGGCCCGGCTCGAGCATCCCGTCTGCGGCGATATCATGAAGCTCGCCATCAAGATGGCTCATGGCCACATTGCCCAGGTGCGCTACAGGACGCGTGGCTGCGTGGCTTCAATTGCCGCGGGATCGTGCCTTACGGAAATGATTGAGGGAAAGACTCTGAACGAAGCTGCTGCCGTAGGAACAGAGCAGTTGGTCGAAGCACTCGGAGGACTGCCCAGTGCTTCGATGCACGCATCTCATCTGGCAATTGATGTTCTGCGTCTGGTTTTGAAGGAACTTACGAATGGCGGCTGAAGCAGGGTTCCGACGCTGAGCTTGCACGGGAACCGGACCGGCATCACCGAATTAAGAACAACGGCCGGCAATCTCTTCCCTGCGTTAACGCAACTCAAGTTTCAACAGCAACGGGGGCAGCTCTGAACAAAGTGAAACATTAAAATCAGCCCTGATTGTGAGCAATCCTAGTACAATGTTGGCCCATATCCGCCCCGCCCAGGCGAGAGAGAAAATATGCCACTTTTTCTGATTATTGTTCTGTCGCTCAGCTCGATGGTGTTCCCGAGCCCTGCGGTGAACGGCGTAAAAATCGTCACTCGCCAGGTCACCGGAGGATTTACTGACATGCGCACGGAATATCTCACTCCGGACCGCATGCGCAACGAGTGGCAGACCCGCGCCGGACAATGGTCCGGAACTCCCATGGCCAGCATCATTGAGCGAGGCGAACACGACCGCGTCTACGTTATGGACCTGCAGGCCCGCGAATACGTGACCTATGAAACAGACGCGCGTGGCATTCCGGTGTCACCGTCCAAACCCATTGCCGACTCAGGCGGCACATTGCAGATATGGATGGAGAACATTGATACGGGTGAAAGAAGGAAATTTTTCGGCCGCGTTGCGCGCCATATCATCACTCGCGAACGGCGCATCGCCAGCCCCGGAGCGTGCTCGTTGGGATCAGAAAGTGAAACGGACGGCTGGTATCTGGATTCCGCGGTTGTTCCGGAATGGGGACAGCCGAAGAGGGATGGCTACGGAGTGGTTGTGGCTTCCGTAGTGGGCGCCGAGCCTACCACCAACTGTCTGGATAAGATGGACAAAATTGAGGTCCACCGCACCGGGGTGGAAACGGGATTCCCGGTCAAGGTCACCACAACAGTCAAGAGTCCCGTGCCGGGCCGCAACGGCAAGCTGCGGATGCTCTCTTCCACCTGGGGCTCGGAGATTCTGGAACTGAAGCAGGGGCCACTTGATCCGGCGCTCTTCCAGGTGCCAAGCGATTTCCGCCAGGTGGCAAGCTTGAAAAGCTGGATTCCTGCCATACCGCCGCGCGAGCAGCTCAGCGGCTGGGAGTGGCTGAAGGCCAAACTGGAAGAATTCTTCAAATAGATCGGGTGATCGCGCGTGAGCGGGTGATCCGGTGATCTGGTTTTCGTGCTGACCAAAAAACCGCAGCCACTCGGATAGTTCTACTTCTCCTTTGTGCTTCTTTCGTGTCCTTTGTGGTTAACGTTTTGTTCCCGTTGGCCAATAGATCCGCCAGCCGCGCGCCTGCGCAATGCTCTCCAGGTCGGCGTTCGGATTGACAACGAATTGATGACGCGACATTTCGAGCATCGCCAGATCATGAATCGAGTTGCCGAAGCAGACGTCCACCTGTTTCCCCAGCACTTCATTCAGAGCGGCCGCTTTAGCCGGGCCGCTGGGAACACGATGAAGGCGGTCCGTTACCAGCCCCTCTTCGACATGAACGCAGGCGGCGAGCACATTCTGCGCCGGAATGCCGAACCGACGCACTCCTTCACGCACCACCCACAAGTTGGTCGAAGAGACCGCCCATAGTTCGCAGCCGCTCTCGCGCAGCTCGTGGGTAAGCTGGAGCATTTCAGGAAAAATGCGAGGCTGGACGACTTCAGAAAAAAAATCGGTTGCAGCCTCCTCCAGCATGCGCTCGGGGATTCGGTGATGGATTGTGACCATCTCACCGCACATGATCTCTTCACCCACATTGCCGCGCTTGTAATCAGCGTAGCGGGCCAGCGCCCACTCGGCGGTTTTCGCGGGCAGAAGTCCCTGCTTGACCTCCCAATAAAAGAAGTCAGCGCCCGAGTCTCCGCTCCACAGAGTGCCGTCGCAATCAAAGACAGCAATGGTGGGCTTCACGGCCAGCACAGAATCCAGAAAGGCGTGCGCAGAGGAGGGCAGCTTAAGGTCAGTATTCAAACGGTAATTCCCTGGCGGAGTTTCTCGTAATCTTCTTCGGTATTCACATTGACGGTGACCAGCGGGTCGTCCACGGGAACGTACAAAATGTGCTGCTGGCGCGAATGTTCAACGTCGCGCGCCGTGCTGGTCGCTGGCGCGCGCACAAAGGCTTCAATCATTTCCCGTCCGGCAATGATGGGGTGCCCGTGCCTGCCTGCGTACTCCGGAATGGAAGCCCAGATATCGTCGCCTGCTGCGAGAAATGCAGATTTTATTTGACCGACGGTTTCGGCGCGTGGCGCGGGACGGTCCACCAGCGTAATTACAGCCGCATCGCGGCCCCGGTTGAGCACTTCTTCCAGGCCGCGCTGAAGCGAACTCATCTGCCCCAACTCCGGATGTGGATTCTCCACCAGAAACGCGGCATTCGAATAGATCACCGGCTCCAGCGTAGAAGCATTTTTCCCGGCCACAACGATCACCAGCTCCGTCTCACGCTGCAAAGCCTGAATGGCAGCGGAAAGGAAAGTTCCACCCTGCCAGGGGAGCAGGGCCTTGTCACGCCCCATGCGCGACGACGCGCCTGCAGCCAGAATTACGCCCGCAAATGATGGAGATAAGGCCATTATGTGTGCTGTTCAATGATACAGATTCGGAAAAGGCTGCTTGCAAGTTCACATCTGCGTAATCAGTTATATCAGCGTAATCAGCGGTAAGGGTTTTCAGGTCTGCTTGAGGATCTCCACTGCCTTCGCGCTCTTCATATGCGGGAGAGAAGCAGGAGAACCCCTGCGGATGGCAATGAGCTCCGCCACAATGGAAATGGCAATTTCCTCCGGCGTAATCGCGCCGATATCGATCCCGACAGGAGCATAAACCCGGGCCAATTTATCCGCCGGAATCCCTTCTTTCTCCAGCTCCTTGTAGATAGCGATGGTCTTGCGCTGAGAACCGATCATGCCCACGTAGCGCGCCGGCGTCTCCGCGGCCCAGCGCAGCACGCGCATGTCGTCTCGATGGCCGCGAGTCACGATCACTATATAAGAAGTGTCATTGGGCGCAAGCTGGCTCATCACCTGCTCGTATTCATCGGCGTAAATATCGCGGGCGTCAGGGAAGCGTTCGCGATTGGCATAGGTCTCGCGATCATCCGTGACGACTACGTCGAACCCTGCCATGCGCGCTACCTTGTACAAGCTCCAGGCAACATGGCCAGCGCCGAAGATGTAGAGCGTGGATACCGGCAACACCGGCTCCACAAAAATTTCTAGAGTGCCGCCGCAGACCAGACCGGTATCGTATTTGGGATTGTTATTCAGGTTGAAGGTGAGTGTCTGCGGCTTTTCGTTTTTCATCACGTCGCGCGCCGCTTCCCAGACCTCAGCTTCCACGCAGCCGCCGCCGATGGTGCCTGCGATGGTGCCATCCTCGCGCACCAGCATCTTGGCTGTCTCAAAGGACGGGATGGAGCCACGCACATTGATGATGGTGGCCAGCGCGCCCCTGCGGCCCTCCTTGCGCAGCCGCGTGATTTCTTCGTAGATATCCACGAGCTCTATTCTAAGCCAGGAAGGCAAATCTACTACGGAGACCCGGAGACAGGGAGACACGGAAAAGCAATTAGCCACAGATTCACACTCATGAACGCAGATGGAAATCCGGCCTGGTTGGGCGATCACGATGTTCGCCGTTACACCGTTCTGATCTGCGCTCGTCTGTGTTCATCTGTGGGCAATTATTTCTTCTGCTCTTCTCCGCGTCTCCGTGCCTCCGTGCCGAATTTTTGGTACATTCCCAAGGTCTCTCAGGAGCAGAAATGAAAGCCATCCGCTTCCATGAATTCGGCGGTCCGGAAGTTCTGAAGTACGAAGACGTGCCCGATCCAAAGCCACGAAAGGACCAGGTGCTGGTACGAGTGAAGGCCTGCGCGTTGAACCATCTGGATCTGTTCATCCGCAAGGGCTTGCCGGGCGTGAAGCTGCCGCACATCAACGGCAGTGACGTTTCCGGCGATATTGCTGAAGTCGGGGAATACATCACCGACCTCAAACGCGGGCAGCGCGTCCTGCTGGCTCCGCACACCTTCTGCGGCTATTGCGAGGCGTGTTCAAAAGGCCAGCAGAACTTCTGCCCACAATACAGCGTGCTTGGCTATTTGAATGACGGAGGAAACGCCGAGTACATCGCCGTGCCGCGCGTGAACGTGATGCCCATACCTGATGAGTTGACTTACGATGAAGCCGCCGCGGTGCCGCTGGTTTTTCTCACTGCCTGGCACATGCTGGTAGGCCGATGCGGCATCAAGCCCGGTGACACCGTGCTGGTCCTCGGCGGCGGCTCCGGCATCGGCTCAGCGGCAATTCAAATCTGCAAAATGTTTGGGGCAGTCGCCATCGCGACAGCCGGAGATGAGAACAAGCTGGAACAGTCGCGCGAACTCGGCGCAGACTTCACTATCAATCACTACCAGCAGAAGATCTCGGAAGAGGTAAGAAAGATCACGAACCGGGCTATGTGCGACATCATATTTGAGCACGTAGGCAAGGCGACCTGGCAGGAGAGCATGAAGTGCATGAAACCGGGCGGAAAGCTGGTCACCTGCGGCGCCACAACGGGTCCCGAAGCAAGCTTTGACATAAGGTTCCTCTTTGCCCGGCAACTCTCATTTCTGGGCTCTTTCATGGGTACGCAAGGGGAGTTCCACGAGGTGATGAAACACATTTTTTCGGGTAAGCTTAAGCCTGTAGTCGACAGGAGCTTTCCTCTGCGCGACGCCGCTGCCGCTCACCGGCGGCTGGAAAAGAGCGAGCAGTTCGGCAAGGTGATTTTGAATCCGTAGGAGATTTACCATGAGCGTGCTTGAAACTGGCAATTTCAGCAATGATGAAGCAACGGACTGGCTCTACGATCTGGAGGAAACCTACGGCGCTGAGCTGCTGTCCGACGCGTTCAACGTAATCACCAGCGGCGAGTTTCATGAGCAAGCCGATTGCTGCATCGCTCTGGCCGCAGCTGAGATAGTGGCCGCAGCCAAGGGCAAACCGGCTCCCGACCTGCCTGACGACGCGCGCAAGTGGCTGGGCAACCAGGATACCGGCGACCTCAACAAGATCAAGGCCCTGAACAAAAAGGCGATTACCGCGGTCAAGAAAATCCAGGCTCATTCGGAGCTACGCGACCAATGGGAAGACTCCGACGAATGGCATAGCTGGAACATGGTAGTCGAAGGCCTGCTGAAACGATTACAGTGATCGTGTTCGAACGCAGCGTCGATCCGGCTGTTCTCAACTCCGCTCTCTTTCAAAAACTCATCTTTGAAGGGTCCCCACTCGCGAGGTTACCGTAACCTATGACAGACTGGTTCGCGCGCCCCGTCTTACACGTGAAGGACGTTGAGGCCTCGCTCCGCTTTTATGTTAACCAACTCGGCTTCACGAGCCCGTGGCACTTCGACGACAAAGGCACAACCTTTGTCGCGCAGGTCGATCGACAGGGCTGCGCGCTTATCCTGGCCAACCAGTGGCCCGAGAAAATTGGCAAGGGGCTGATGTTCATTTCCCTGAACGTGGAACCGGAGACGCCCGAGGCCACAGTCGCCGCATTGGATGCGCTGCGGGCGGAACTGGAGTCCAGGGGTGTTCCGGTCAAGGATGGCTCGTGGGGTTACCGGCTTCTTGTCGTCGATGATCCTGATGGCAATCAGCTCTTCTTCAATTATCCGAATGAGACTGCATCCAGCTAGATTGCTAGAGATGAAATGTCATCCTCATTCCGTGAAGCATTCGAAACATTGGCGACATATCTGTAATCACATTTGTCCGCACGTCTCCGGCGAACCTCGTTTGTGTCACTCCTGAATATCTATATGAGCACTGCTGTCACATCCACCGCTCAGGCCGAGCGTTCACGCAACCGATTTACTTCGGCTGAGGCGCTGGTGCTTTATATCGCCGGGGCCAAGCTGCTGCTGCATTTGCTCACCGCCACACGTTATGGCATCTTCCGCGATGAAATGTATTACTTCGCCTGCTCGGAGCACATGGCCTGGGGCTATGTGGACCATCCCCCAGGTACAGTCCTGATCGCGTGGATTGCGCGGCATCTGTTTGGGCATTCTCTGATCGGATTGCGTTTATTTCCAGCGCTGGCCGGCGCGGCACTGGTGTGGCTCACCGGCAGACTTGCGCGCGAGCTGGGCGGAGGTTGCTTTGCCCAGACTCTGGCCGCTTTGGCCATTCTTCCGGTCCCGTTCTACCTGATCCTGCATCATTGGCTGACCAACAATGCCTTTGAACCTCTGATCTGGATGGGGTGTATCTGGTGCGTGCTGCGCGCCATCAACTGCGGCGAAGAAAGGTATTGGTTATGGTTTGGCGTGCTCGCGGGCGTGGGATTTGAGAACAAGTACTCCATCGCTTTCCTGCTGGCCGGCATTGTGGTTGGCGTGCTCCTCACGCCGAATCGCCGCACTCTCAAAAGCCGCTATCTCTGGCTGGGCGTGCTGGCCTGCTTTCTCATTGCTCTGCCCAATCTTCTCTGGGAGGTGCGAAACCATTTCCCATTTCTAGAGCTGATGCACAACGTCCGCATGAGCGGCCGCGACGTGGCGCGTGGTCCGGTGGCGTTCATTCTTGACCAGGCGGCCACCATGAATCCCGTTTTGTTTCCGCTCTGGCTTGGAGGATTGATTTGGCTCTTCATCGCGCCGGGAGCGCGGCGCTATCGCGTGCTGGGCTGGACCTTCGTTGTTACTTTAGGTTTGTTCATCGTACTGAAGGGCAAGAACTATTACGTTGCGCCCATCTATCCCATGCTGTTTGCCGCGGGCGCCGTCGGATTTGAACGTGTTACAAGTTGCCGTCCGCGTATCCGCTGGACACGGCCTGCTTACCTTGCTTTGGTGCTGATTATCGGCGCTGTGCTGGCTCCGCTGGTCTGCCCCATTTTGCCGCCGGAAAAGTTTATTGCGTACCAGAAAAAGCTCGGCATCAATCCACCCGCGGCTGAGCACCAGAACAATGGTCCTCTGCCGCAATATTTCGCCGACGAATTCGGCTGGGAACCAATGGTCCAGCAGGTCGCGCGCGTGTATCACAGCCTCTCTCCGGAGGAGCAGGCAAAAACAGCAATCTTTTCCAATAGCTGGGGCGAAGCGGCGGCCGTGGATTTCTTTGGCCCCAAGTACGGGCTGCCCGAAGCTATTAGTGCCCACAACCAATATTGGATATGGGGACCACGCAATTACAAAGGCGAGATTGTGATTGTGCTGCGCAGTAACGGCCGCGGTGACCGTGAGCACTTTCAGAGCGTTCAGGACGTGGGCGTGGTGCAGGATCCGTATTCGCGTCGCGACGAATGGTTTCACATCTTTCTATGCCGCGGCCTAAAGACGGATCTGAGAAACGCTTGGTCGAAACTCAAGCATTATGATTGAAACATCCTGCCGGCACTAATCGCTACGAGACCTCAACCGCATCGCCGACCCGAACCATGCCCGGCTGAATCACAGAGCAATCCAGGGCCGCTGCACCGTCGAGATCGCGAACGATCCTCACCAGCACAGACTTGTCCTGCTCCTGCGTATCGGGATCAAAGGTGGTCATGACGCAGCGAGCGCGCAGCTTTACAACCTGGATGCGGAGATCGCCAATGCTGATAATGCGCCCCGGCCAATCACGCTCAGTCAGGCCGGAGACTGCGGCCAATAGAATGTTCGGACGGAGGCGGCGGCGATCGATTTTGAGGAACTCAACCGCTCCATCCGTGGCGATCAGCAGCGGCAAAACATCAAAGCCCCGCGGCTGCGGCACGCGTACTAGTTCCGCCGGTTCACCCACTGCTGCATTCACAAGTTCGCCGGCTTCCGCCGAATCCCACCTGAATCCGTTGATGGTTGGCGCGCCATGCTCCGAGAGCTGACCTCTGAGTCCCAGCAGCTTCGGGCGGCTGCGGGAAGTAAGAACCCGGCCGGCAGAGTTGAGCACTACAATCTCGCGGTCGCCTGGAATGCCGCTTTCGGCGATTTTGGTTTCCTTGAGCTGCTCCCCCTTCAAACTCTTGACGGGATAGCGCCAGAGTTCAGCAACATGCATGCCTGTATCTGATGCTCAAGGGAATGGAACGATTCACGCCGCAATCGCTCAGTTGCTCACGCCTTCTTACTGACCAGCAGGGCAACGGGGAAACTGTAGTAGATCTTCCCGCCTTGTGCACGTGTGTTCAGGTCCATCGAGTTTGAGGGAATCGAATCGGAAAACATCTTTCGGATTTGTTGCTCATCGCCCGCATTGGGGAAAGATCGTGAAAGCAGATCGTCGAGGTCGCACTCAACGCGATAATGGCCGACTGTCGGTTCGGGTAAGCCAGCCTGAGTAAATAGTCCACGCAACTCTTCTTCCGGCATTGCCCGCACGTGCGACGGATCGCGCAGCTGCTCTTCAGCATTGAGCGCGTTCACTTTGTCCGGCGCAGGAGCCATATCGGCGACGACGATCCGCCCTCCCGGCTTGCAGACCCGCGCCATCTCCCTGAGCACCACAAGCGGATCTTGGAGATGATGAAACACGAACCGGCAACTGACGATGGAGAAATGCGCGTCAGGGTAGGGCAGAGTCGTCACATCGCCATGGTCCCACGTAACGTTTGCGAGTCCCTGCTCGTGCTGGGCCTTGCGCGCCTCCTGCAGCATGGCGGGAGTAAGATCGATTCCGGTCGCGTGCCGCACAACGCTGGCAAAGGCGCAAACCAGCAGCCCTGGGCCGCATGCCACATCAAGAACCGTGTCGTCGGGGCCGGCGCCAGCGGAGCTCACAATGAATTCCAGAGCTTTCTGATTGCTCACGCTGGGCGACTGCGAAAAAGGCACGGCCTGTCGTGTGAACTGATCGAGTATGCGTGCGTTATGTGAGCTCATGTTGATTGCACAGGGAGCGTCAGGCTATTTCCGTGCCTTGACCTCTTCGCGA
>Ga0134125_10005503_pt1 | contig 14369 bp, 5 predicted proteins | sample KB31751_FD_96464 | JGI IMG/M metagenome (GOLD analysis project Ga0134125, IMG submission 96464) | Terrestrial soil microbial communities with excess Nitrogen fertilizer from Kellogg Biological Station, Michigan, USA - KB3-175-1 | ecosystem: Environmental > Terrestrial > Soil > Unclassified ... | reverse complement strand
TGTACAACCCCACCTTCCACAACGCGCGCACGCCGCCACTGGAATTCGCCGCGGGCGTGATCTGCTGCTTCATGAAATTCAACCAGCGCATGCACAACAAGCTGCTGCTGGTGGACGACAGCATCGGCATCACTGGCGGTCGCAACTACGAGGACCGCTACTTCAACTGGGACGACGATTTCAATTACGTCGACCGCGACGTGATGGTCGGCGGGCCGGCGGCGCGCGAGATGGCGGACAGTTTCGACCTGTTCTGGAACCACCGCCGCTCGGTGCCGCTGACTCACCTGCGCGATCTCAACAAGCGCATCCTGTCCGACGCCGAGGCGCCCACCTGGCGCCCACCGCACTACCGACGACCGCTGCGCGTGGCGCAGGTGCAACAGGCTGCGGATGATCCGTCGTGGCTGCATGCGTGGCTGGTCGCGCCGGGCATCGAGGTCGGCAACGTGGATTACTTCAGCGACATGCCGACCAAGACCCGCGCGCCCAAGCGGGCACGCGCGCAGGTGTTCACCCGCCACATCATGCACATGATCGCCAGCGCAAAACGCGAGGTGCTGCTGCAGACGCCGTACCTGGTGATGAGCGACCAGGCGCAGAAGATTTTCCGCCGGCTGCACAAGCGCGCCGAACCGCCGCGCATCGTGGTGTCCACCAATTCGCTGGCCTCCACCGACGCGTTCGCCGTGTATGCCATGTCGTACAAGCACCGCAAGCGCTACCTCACCAAGTTCGGTTTCGAGATCCACGAGATGAAGCCGCACGCGGTGGCCGCGGCGGTCGACAATCAGCTGGCCAACCTGGGCATGGATTCGATGACACCGGCGCCGGAAACGGCGACGCCGGCCAGCGCCAGGCAGGCGCGCTTCCACCTGTTGGGCAGCCACGGCAGCAACAGCCGGCCCGCCCCCTTGCTCAGCGAAGGTCGCCGCTTCGGCCTGCACGCCAAGTCGATCGTGGTGGACGACACTTTCGCGATGGTCGGCTCGCACAACTTCGACCCGCGCTCGGACCACTACAACACCGAAGCGGGCGTGATCGTCTACGACCACCGGTTTGCCGATCAGCTGCGCAGTTCCATCCTGCGCGACACGCAGCCGGAAAACGCCTGGGTGATCGCGCCGCGGCGCCCGGTGGTGCCGGTGCTGACCGACATCAACCAGGCCATTGGCACGGTCTCCGAGCACCTGCCGCTGTTCGACCTGTGGCCGTTCCGCTACGCCACCAGCTACGACTTGAAGCCAGGCTGCCAACCGATGCGTGCCAGCGACCCCGGCTTTTTCCAGTGCTACCAGGCGGTAGGCGATTTCCCGGACGTGGCGCTGTCGCCCAAGCTGATCATCACGCGACTGTTCACCGCGTTCGGCGCGGGGGCCAAAGGGGTGCTCTGAGCGGGGAACAAAGGGCTGGCCCGCAAGGACGCGACGCGGGTTTACGGTGCGCGCGCGATGGCGCTTTCGTGCGAGGAGAAGCGCATCGGCAGTTCACCGCTGACGCCGGCAGGGTGATCGGCCGGCACGGCAAAGCGCCAGCCACGAACGCTGCGCAGCGCGTGCTCGTCCAGCACCGGATCGCCACTGGATTCGACCAGTCTGGCGCGGTCGACCTGGCCGCGGCCATCGGTATCGACGTGCACCACCACGCGGCCGTCCAGATGGCCGCGCAGCTTGTACCACGGCTGCGTGGTGTCATACGGCATCGCCACCGGTTCCAGCGGGGTTGGCGGTGACGGCGCGGCGGCAGGCGCCACTTCCTGCGGCGCGGGGCGAACGACCCTCGCCTTTGCCACGCCAACCGGTGCACGCGCATGCCGCTGCACGGGTACCTGTGCGATGGTCGCCGAATGATGGCCCGGCCGCGCCACCGGACCGCTCCATCCGGCCGTCAGCGTGCTTAGCCAACCGGTGCCGGCGATGCCGCCGACCAGCAACAGCAAGCTGAGACCCGTGGTGGTGCGAAGGCGAGGCATGGCGATCCGGACCGCAGCCTAAGGCCGCTCGAGAATCGCGGTGACGCCCATGCCGCCGGCGGTGCAGATCGAGATCAGCCCACGGCCGCTGCCCTTCTGTTCCAGCAGCTTGGCCAGCGTGGCGATGATGCGCGCGCCGGTGGCGGCGAACGGATGGCCCACGGCCAGGCTGGAACCGTGCACGTTGAGTTTGGCCGGATCGATCGAACCCAGCGGCGCATCCAGCCCCAGCCGGTTCTTGCAGTACTCGGCCGATTCCCACGCGCGCAAGGTGCACAGCACCTGTGCCGCGAACGCCTCGTGGATTTCGTAGTAGTCGAAATCCTGCAGGGTGAGGCTATTGCGCGCCAGCATGCGCGGCACGGCGACGGTGGGCGCCATCAGCAGGCCTTCGCCGTGCACGAAATCCACCGCGGCCACTTCCGCATCGCGCAGATAGGCCTGGATTTTCAGGCCGCGGCGCGCGGCCCAGTCGTCGCTGGCCAGCAACACCGCGGCCGAGCCGTCGGACAAGCCGGTGGAGTTGCCCGCCGTAAGCGTGCCCTTGCCGGAGCGCTTGTCGAATGCCGGCTTCAGCGACGCCAGTTTTTCCAGCGTGGAATCGGGGCGCAGGAAACCGTCGCGCTTCAGCCCCCGGAACGGCACCACCAGGTCGTCGAAGAAGCCGCTCTCGTACGCCGCCGCCAGCTTGCGGTGGCTGTCCAGCGCCAGCTGATCCTGCGCCTCGCGGCTGATGTGCCACTCCTTCGCCATCAGCTCGCAGTGATCGCCCATCGACTTGTTGGTGCGCGGCTCGGCGACGCCGGGAAACGCGGGCTTCAATTCGCGCAACGAAAAACCGTGCAGCGCCACCTTTAGCTTGTCCAGCGGCGTCTTGGCGCGGTTCATCGCCAGCAGGCGCTTGCGCAGGCGCCGGCCGTAGACGATCGGTACGTCGCTGGTGGTGTCGGAGCCCGCCGCGATGCCTGCCTCGATCTGCCCGGCGGCGATCTTGTTGGCCACGATGATCGCGTTGTCCAGCGAGGTGCCGCAGGCGCGCGCCGTGGTGATGCCCGGCGTGGTCGGCGCCAGTCCGGACGACAGCAACGCCTCGCGCGCCAGGTTCCAGTCCGCCGAGTGCTTGATCACCGCGCCCAGCGCCACTTCGCCCAGTTCCACTCCATGCAGCCCGTAGCGTTCCACCAGCGCGCCGAGCACTTTTACGGAGAGCCCGAAATTGCCGACATCGGCATAGGCGGTGTTGTTGCGGCAGAACGGAATGCGTACCCCGCCAACCACACCGACGCGCTTCTGCGTGTTCTCCATGCTCACGACGATCCGAAAATATCAAGTCGCACAAGGCTAACCCGCGGTGATGCCCGGCGAAACCCCACAGCAGCGCGGGATGGCAGGTTCATTCAGGCGGGAAGAGCGACCCAGCACCCGACAAAGCCGCAACGCCGCACCTCGGCGCCGAAGGAAACCGTAATCCCCTCCTCCCCTGCGGGGAGAGGGCAGGGAGAGGGGGCACACGCCGCAGAGAAATCCCAACGAAGGCCACCCGCACCGCCGAAAGCTCCATCCATCAACTTCCCTGCAAGCACCGCCCCCTCTCCTGTGTCCTCTCCCCAATGGGGAGAGGAGGTCACGGTGCCCTCGGGCTTCTGCGTTCATCGTCCTTCGACTCCCAGGCCCCCATTTCCCATACCCGCTAGAATCGGTCTTCCCGCCCGGAATTCCCCACGTGGAAGCGCAAACGCTGCTCGACCTGCCCGCCGTACTGGCCCTCGAAATCGCTGCCGGCCAGACGCCGCCCCGGCTCACGCTGACGCGCGACGAGGCGGATCAGCTGGCCGAGCATGTCGCCACCGACCTGCGCGGCTTGATACCCCAGGTGGACGCGGCGCGACTGGCGCTGGCCGGCGCGCTGTTCGATCCGGTGGAATTGCTGCGGCCGAATTTCCCGGTGTGGAGCACGCTGGGCGACCTGTCGCGCCGCGTGCCGCGCGGCCAGTTGGAAAACGTGGTGGCGTTCGGCAGCAATGACGGCCAGATGCCGGCGCCGGCGCTGGAGCCCTCGCCGCATTACGCCGATGGCCCGATGCGCTTGCTGCCGCTGAGCCTGCTGGCGCCCGCCGATCTGGCCGAGACGCTGTCGGAGCAGTGGGAACTGCAACTGATCGGCCGCGGTGAAGCGGGCGCGCACACCGCCGACTGGCTGATGCGCACGCTGGGCATTCCGCTGGAACATGTGCGTTACCTCACCCGCCACGACCTGATGGCGCTCACCTGCGTGCAGTACGAGCACGTCAACCTGGCGCCGCTGTGGGCGCTGCTGGAGGCGGCCCTGCTGACGCCCGATCGCGACGAATCGGTGATGAGCGCCCGCGGCCTCAACTGGCATTACGCGCAGGGCAGGATCACCGCGCAATCACCCGCGCAATGGCTGACCACGCAACATGGGGAGCCGCCGCAGCGGGCCCACGATTTCGCCGGCATCGTATTCGAGTTGCGCCAGTACGCCGCCCTGCTCGACGCCCATCAGCTGCCGCTGGCGATGGACGGCGACGACAGCGAAGCCAGCCGCGGCTACCTGCTGGAAACGCTGGCGCCCGCCGCCGCCAACGGCAGCGCGCCCACGCTTTATGCGCACGAGGCGCCGGGCCTGGGCGTGGTGGCGATCACGCTGAGCCAGCACGATGCCGATGGCTCGGTGCGCGTGCTGGCGCATGGTTACCCACTGCATCCGCAGGCGCGCGATGCGCTGTTGAGCCGGCTGTCCGAACGGTACGGCATGGCCATCGAGCTGCAGGCGCGGGGTGATGTCGTGCTGGATGAAAGCGGGCGATTGTCGGCACCCGCCCAATAGCGGTCCTCAGCCCGCTTGTGGGAGCGACTTCAGTCGCGATGCTCCTGCTCTGGAAGCCAAAAGCAAAGGCATCGCGGCTGAAGCCGCTCCCACAGAAAATCACCTGTGGTCGCCCGCCGTGAAATCGGTCTCGTACATCCAGTACGGGCAACGCTGCATGCCCAGCTGCGCATAAGTGGCCTGCGCGCGCTCGTTTTCGGTTTCCACATACAGCCGCAAACCGACCGCACCGGCGGCGCTGGCGCGCTGCGCCACGTCCGCATGCAGCGCGCGGAACACGCCGCTGCGGCGCGCGGCGGGGATCACGTACACGCTCTGGATCCACCAGAAATCGCCGTTGCGCCAGTCGCTCCATTCGTAGGTCAGCAACAGGCCGCCCACGGCCATGCCGTCGCGTTCGGCGATCAGGTAGAAGCCGCGCCGCGGTTGCTCCAGCACGCCGGCGATGCCGCGTTCCAGCACGGCAGGATCCAGCCGCTTGTGCTCGGTCTCCCACGCCATCGCGCTGTTCCAGGCCAGCAGGTCGGGGATGTCGGCGACGGTGGCCAGGCGAATCGACAGCGGCATGAGCGGCTCCGGTGGGTGGGGAGCGGGCCATCCTAGCGCATGGCCTTCACACGGCGACGCGTACGCTCGCGGCAGGGTCAGCCGCCGACGCGGTCTGTTCCTCACGCGACAAGGTCGGGGCGATCGCATGCAGCGGACGCCAGCGACCGTGCGTGGCCCGCGCCCAAGGAAACCGGAATTGAAAATCGCCAGCCTGCTCGATCTGTTGAAGTTGCGCCGCCTGCGCGCGTTCCGCCGTCGCCGCGTGGCCGCGCATGCGCGGCCGGAGCAGGAGCCGGCGCTGCGCTCGGAGCTGTTCAGCGCCGAGCAGATGGAGCGGCACGGCGCGGTGCTGGCCGCGCAACACAAGATCAGCGAGCGCTCCAACGCCGATCTGCTGCTGGCCCGCCTGGCCGACAACGAAGCGGTGCTGCTGCACACCTGCGAACGCCTCACCGCCGCCACGCGCCAGCGCAGCCGGGTCACGCCGGCGGGCGAATGGCTGCTGGACAACCTGTACCTGATCGAGGAGCAGATCCGCCTCGCCCGGCGCCATCTGCCCAAGGGCTACAGCCGCGAACTGCCGCGGCTCAGCCAGGGGCCGTCGATCACGCTGCCGCGCGTGTACGACATTGCGCTGGAGATCATCTCGCACGGCGACGGCCGGGTGGACATCACCAGCCTCAGCCGTTTCGTGCGGGCATATCAGACGATCACGCCGCTGAAGCTGGGCGAGCTGTGGGCGATCCCGATCATGTTGCGGCTGGCGCTGATCGAGAACCTGCGCCGCGTGGCGGCCCGCGTGATGGCCGACTGGCGCCACCGCAGCGAGGCCGTGCGCTGGGCCGACGCGCTGGCCGCCACCGCCGAGCGCGATCCCAAGAGCGTGGTGCTGGTGGTGGCCGACATGGCGCGCTCGGACCCGGCCATGGCCAGTTCGTTCGTGGCGGAGATGACGCGCCGGCTGCAGGGCCAGAGCCCCGCGCTGGCGCTGCCGCTGAGCTGGATCGAACAGCGGCTGTCCGAATCCGGCCAGAGCATCGAGCACCTGGTGCAGATGGAGGCGCAGCAGCAGGCCGCGCACCAGGTGTCGATCAGCAACAGCATCGGCAGCCTGCGCGCGCTGTCGGCGATCGACTGGCGCGATTTCGTGGAGCACACCAGCCTGGTCGAACAACGCCTGCGCAAGGACCCGGCCGGCATCTACCCGGCCATGGATTTCGCCACCCGCGACCGCTACCGCCACGTGATCGAGTCGATGGCGCGCAACCATCACCTGGCCGAGCAGCAGGTGGCCGACGCGGCGCTGGAGTTGTGTGGCCGCGCGGAACCGCCCGCGTTGCAGCAGCATGTGGGCTTCTACCTGATCGACGAAGGCCGCCATACGCTGGAGCAACGCCTGGGCGTGCGCCCGTTGCTGGGCGAGGCGCTGCGTCGCCAGTTCGACCGCACGCCGCTGCCGGTGCACCTGGGTCTGCTGGCGCTGCTGACGTTCCTGTTCGCGCGACCGCTGGTGCTCACCGCATTCCACGACGGCCTGCCGTTGTGGGGCATCGTCGCCATCGCCATCCCCGCCGCCATCGTGGCCAGCCAGCTGGGCATGAGCCTGCTCAACTGGCTGGCCACGCTGATGGTGGAGCCGCAACGGCTGCCGCGGATGGATTACTCGACCGGCATCCCGGCCAGCGCACGCACGCTGGTGGCGGTGCCCAGCCTGTTCGCCAACGCGCAGGACATCGAGGACCTGGTCGAGACGCTGGAGGTGCGTTTCCTGGGCAATCGCGATCCCAACCTGCACTTCGCGCTGCTCACCGATTTCACCGACGCGGCCAGCGAAACCCTGCCCGGCGACGCCGCGCTGCTGGCGCTGGCGCAACGGCGCATCGAAGCGCTCAACGAGCGCTACGCCACCGCCACCAGCGACCGCTTCTTCCTGTTCCATCGCCCGCGTCGCTGGAACGATGCCGAGCAATGCTGGATGGGCCACGAGCGCAAGCGCGGCAAGCTGGCGGATCTGAATGCCCTGCTGCGCGGCAACGGCCACGACCGCTTCCTGTTGATCGTGGGCGACATCGACACGCTGGGCACAGTGCACTACGTGATCACGCTGGACACCGATACCCAACTGCCGCGCGACTCCGCGCAGGAGATGGTGGCCACGCTGGACCACCCGCTGAACCGCGCCGTGTACGACCCGGAGCAGCGGCGCGTGGTGGCCGGCTACTCGATCCTGCAGCCGCGCGTGGGCGTCAGCCTGCCCAGCACCGCGCGCTCGCGCTACGCGCAGTTGTACGGCAGCGACGCCGGCATCGACCCGTATACGCGGATGGTTTCGGACGTCTATCAGGATGTGTTCCAGGAAGGCTCGTTCATCGGCAAGGGCATCTACAACATCGACGCGTTCGAGCTGACGCTGGACGGCCGCTTCCCGGAAAACCGCATCCTCAGCCACGATCTGGTGGAAGGCTGCCACGCACGCTCGGGCCTGCTCAGCGACGTGCAGGTGTACGAGGAGTACCCCACCCGCTACAGCGCCGACGTCAAGCGCCGCCACCGCTGGATCCGCGGCGACTGGCAACTGCTGCCCTGGCTGCTGCCGTGGGCACCGACCGCGCACGACGGCTGGCGCCGCAATGCACTGACCGCGCTGTCGCGCTGGAAAATCCTGGACAACCTGCGCCGCAGCCTGGTGCCACCGTCGCTGGTGGTGCTGCTGGTGGTGGGCTGGCTGATGTTGTCGCCACCGCTGTCGTGGATGCTGGCGGTGCTGGCGATGGTGGTACTGCCGCCGATGCTGTCGGCGCTGCTGGACCTGGTGCAGAAGCCGGCCGAGGTGCAACTGGACCAGCACCTGCGTGCGGCCTTCCGCTCAGCCGCGCAACACCTGGCGCGCATGCTGCTGGGGCTGGCGTGGCTGCCGCACGAAGCCTTGTACGGCCTCGACGCCATCGTGCGCACGTTGTGGCGCATGGGCGTCAGCGGCCGCCACCTGCTGCAGTGGCAAACCTCCAGCGATGCCGAGCGCACCAGCAGCAACGCGCCGGGCGCGCTGTGGCGGCTGATGTGGATCGGCCCGTTGCTGGCGCTGGTGCTCACCGTGGTGCTGGCGCTGCAGCGGCCGATGGTGCTGTTGCTGGCCGAGCCATTGCTGCTGCTGTGGTTGTGCTCACCGGGCTTCGCCTGGTGGATCAGCCAGCCACGCCGCGCCAGCGCCTTTGCACCCAGCGGCAGCCAGCAGCGTTTTCTGCGCGCGCTGGCGCGGCGCACCTGGGCTTACTTCGATACCCACGTGGGCCCGGCCGATCACTGGCTGCCGCCGGACAACATGCAGGAAGACCCGGAGCCGGTGGTGGCCCATCGCACCTCGCCCACCAATATCGGCATGGCGCTGCTGGCGAATCTGGCCGCCTACGATTTCGGTTTCCTCAGCATGGGCCGGCTGCTCGACCGCACCCGCCACACGCTGGCCACGATGCGCGCGCTGACGCGTCATCGCGGGCACTTCTACAACTGGTACGACACCCAGACCCTGCAGCCGCTGCAGCCGCTATACGTCTCCACGGTGGACAGCGGCAACCTCGCCGGCCACCTGCTGACGCTGCAGCCCGGGTTGCAGGCGCTGGTCGACGAACCGCTGTTCCACCCGCGCCTGTTGCACGGCCTGCGCGATACCGTGGTGGTGCTGCGCGACGCCCTGGGCAGCGTGCGCCCGACCGTGCTGCAACCGATGCGGCGCGCGCTGGATGCCGCGCTGGAAACGCCACCCGCCACGCTCGGCGAGGCCGTCGCGGTGCTGCAAGGCCTGCGCGACCACGCCAACGCGCTGGCACTGGAACTGCCGCAGAACCCGGACAGCGACGTGGCGTACTGGAGCGCGGCGCTGGTGCAGCAATGCCACGAACTGTGCGACGACGTGCAGGCCTTCCAGCTCGATCCCCCGGCCGATGAAACCATCAACTTCAGCGGCATCCCCACCCTGGCCCAGCTCGGTCGCATCGAGCCGCTGTGCTGGCCCTGCGAGGCCGATGCCGAGGCGATCCGCGAACGCGCGCGCGAACGCATCGCACTGCTGGAGCAACTGGCCGACCAGGCCGGCGAGATGGCCGTGGTCGATTACCACTTTCTGTACGACGCCGGCCGCGACCTGCTGGCCATCGGCTACAACGTGGACGAGCGCCGTCGCGACGAGAGCTATTACGACCTGCTGGCCTCCGAGGCGCGGCTGGCCAGTTTCGTGGCCATCGCCCAGGGCCAGCTGCCGCAGGAAAACTGGTTTGCGCTGGGTCGGCTGCTGACCACCAGCGCGGGCGAGCCGGTGCTGCTGTCGTGGACCGGCTCGATGTTCGAGTACCTGATGCCGATGCTGGTGATGCCCAGCTACGAGCACACCCTGCTGGACCAGACCTGCCGCGCGGCGGTGGGCCGGCAGATCGAATACGGCAACCAGCTGAACATTCCGTGGGGCGTTTCCGAATCGGGCTACAACACCCGCGATGCGCAGTTCAACTATCAATACCGCGCCTTCGGCGTACCCGGCCTGGGCCTGAAGCGCGGGCTGGGCGAGGACGTGGTGATCGCGCCCTACGCCACCGCGCTGGCGATGATGGTGCGGCCCGCCGCGGCCACCGCCAACCTGCAACGGCTGGCGACGGAAGCCGGCGCGCTGGGGCGTTTCGGCCTGTACGAGGCGATCGACTACACCCCGGCGCGGCTACCGGTGGGGCAAGGCTCGGCGCTGGTGCAGTCGTTCATGGCGCACCACCAGGGCATGAGCCTGCTGGCGCTGGCGCACGCGCTGCTGGGCCAGCCGATGCAGCGGCGGTTCGAGTCGTATCCGCCCTTCCAGGCCACCAGCCTGCTGTTGCAGGAACGCATCCCGCGCACCGCGGCCGAGTACCTGCATGCGTCGGGTTTCCCCGAGTTCGACGGCATGCCACGCATGGCCGAATCGCGGCTGCGCATCTTCGCCGACCCCGACCGCCCGCGCCCCGCCGTGCAGCTGCTGTCCAACGGCCGCTACCACGTGATGGTCAGCAGCGCCGGCGGCGGCTACAGCCGGCGCGGCGAGCTGGCGCTGACGCGCTGGCGCGAGGACATCACGCGCGACCACTACGGCATGTTCTGCTACCTGCGCGACGTGGCCAGCGGCGAGTACTGGGCCACCACCCACCAGCCCACGCTGAAGAAGACCGAGCTGTTCGAGGCGATCTTCTCCGACGCGCGGGCCGAGTTCCGCGTGCGCGAAAAGGATTTCCACGCGCATACCGAGATCGTGGTCTCGCCCGAGGACGACATCGAGCTGCGCCGCACCCGCATCACCAACCGCGGCCGCGGCCGTCGCACCATCGAGCTGACCAGCTACGCCGAAGTGGTGCTGGCGCCGCCGATCAGCGACGCCGCGCACCCGGCCTTCAGCAACCTGTTCGTGCAGACCGAGCTGCTGCCCGAGTTGCAGGCCATCGTGTGCAGCCGCCGGCCGCGCTCGCAGGGCGAGCCGGTGCCGTGGATGTGCCATCTGCTGGCCGTGCACAACGCCCACATCGACGAGATCTCCTACGAAACCGACCGCGCCCGCTTCATCGGCCGCGGCCGCAGCACGGCGCAGCCCCGGGTGCTGGACGCGGCACAGGCGAAGCTGTCCAACAGCGAGGGCTCGGTGCTCGACCCGATCGTGGCGATCCGCTGCCGCATCACGCTGGAGCCCGAGCAGTCGGCCACCATCGACCTGGTGACCGGCATGGCCGACAACCGCGAGGGCTGCCTGCACCTGATCGGCAAATACCGCGACCGCCACCTGGCCGACCGCGTGTTCGACCTGGCCTGGACGCACAGCCAGGTGCTGCTGCGCCAGCTCAACGCCAGCCTCGCCGATGCGCAGCTGTACGAACACATGGCCACCGCGATCATCTACCCGAACACGCAACTGCGCGCCGACCCGGCCGTGCTGCGCGGCAACCGGCGCGGCCAGTCGGGACTGTGGGGCCAATCGATTTCCGGCGACCTGCCGATCGTGCTGCTGCAGATTTCCGACCCGGCGCGGATCGAGCTGGTCCGTCAGCTGGTACAGGCCCACGCCTACTGGCGACTGAAAGGCCTGGCGGTGGACCTGGTGATCTGGAACGAGGACCGCGCCGGCTACCGGCAGGAGCTGCAGGACCAGATCATGGGCCTGATCGCCTCGGGCAGCGAGGCGAGCCTGCTCGATCGCCCCGGCGGCATCTTCGTGCGGCCGGCACAGCAATTGTCCAGCGAGGATCGGATGGTGGTGCAGGCCAGCGCGCGCATCATCCTGGGCGACACCCGCGGCAGCCTGGCCGAGCAGATCAGCCGCCGGCATGTGGAAACCCATGCACCGCGCTTCGAGCCTGATCGCAGTTATCGCGCTTCTGCCGGCGAGACGCCGGTCGTCGAATCCGAGCCGCGCACGCTGCAATTGCCCAGCCCGCACGGCGGCTTCAGCGCGGACGGTAGCGAGTACGTGATCGTGCTGCGCCCCGGCGACGCCACGCCGGCGCCGTGGTCCAACGTACTGGCCAACCCCCATTTCGGCAGCGTGGTGTCCGAGAGCGGCGGCGCCTACACCTGGGGCGAGAACGCGCACGAGTTCCGGCTCACGCCCTGGCACAACGACCCGGTCGGCGACAGCAGCGGCGAGGCGATCTACCTGCGCGACGAGGAAACCGGCCACCACTGGTCGCCCACGCCGCTGCCGCGCCGCGGCGAGGGCGACTACGTCACCCGCCACGGCTTTGGCTACAGCGTGTTCGAGCACGTCGAAGACGGCATCCATGCCGAACTGTGGATGTACGTGGCGCTGGATGCCTCGGTGAAATTCTCGGTGCTGAAACTGCGCAACGGCTCCGACCGACCGCGCCGGCTCAGCGTGGTCGGCTACGTCGAATGGCTGCTCGGCGACCTGCGCGAGAAGACCGCCATGCACGTGGTCACCGAAGCCGACCCCGCCACCGGCGCGTTGTTCGCCCGCAATGCCTACAACGGCGAGTTTCCCGACCGCGTGGCGTTCTTCGACGTCGACGATCCCGATCGCCGCGTGGGCGGCGACCGCACCGAGTTCCTGGGTCGCAACGGCAGCATGCACGCCCCGGCGGCGCTGGAGCGCACCCATCTCTCCGGCCGTCTCGGCGCCGGCATGGACCCCTGCGGCGCGCTGCAGATGACCGTGCCGCTGGAACAGGGCGAGCAGCGCGAGATCGTGTTCCGGCTGGGCCTGGGCCGCGACGGTGCCGACGCCCGCGCCCTGGTGCAACGCTTCCGCGGCACTGGCGCCGCCGCCGACGCACTGGCCCGCGTGCGCGCGCACTGGCAACGCACGCTGGGCGCGGTGCAGGTCAGCACGCCCGAGCCGGCGCTGGACATGCTGGCCAACGGCTGGCTGATGTACCAGACCATTGCCTGCCGCTTCTGGGCGCGCAGCGGCTATTACCAGTCCGGCGGCGCGTTCGGCTTCCGCGACCAGCTGCAGGATTCAATGGCGATGGTGCACGCGGCGCCGGAGCTGAGCCGCGGCCACCTGCTGCTCTCGGCCGCGCACCAGTTCCCCGAAGGCGACGTGCAGCACTGGTGGCATCCGCCGCTGGATCGCGGCGTGCGCACCACCTGCTCGGACGACTACCTGTGGCTGCCGCTGGCCACCAGCCGCTACGTGCTGGCCACCGCCGACAACGCCGTGCTGGACGAGCGCGTGGGCTACATCGAAGGGCGGCCGCTGCATCCCGACGAGGAGTCCTACTACGACCTGCCGCAACCCTCGGGTCTCAGCGAGACGCTGTACCAGCATTGCGTGCGTGCGATCGAGCACGGCCTGCGCCGCGGCCCGCACGACCTGCCGCTGATCGGCGGTGGCGACTGGAACGACGGCATGAACCGCGTCGGTGAGAAAGGCCGCGGCGAAAGCGTGTGGCTGGCCTTCTTCAGTTGCGAGGTGATGAACCGCTTCGCCGAAGTGGCACGGCTGCGCGGCGACGACAGCTTCGCCAAACGCTGCCATGACGAAGTGCAAAAACTCACCGCCGCGCTCGAACAACACGGCTGGGATGGCGAGTGGTTCCGCCGCGCCTACTTCGACGACGGCACCCCGCTCGGTTCGCGCGACAACATGGAGTGCCGCATCGACGCCATCGCCCAGAGCTGGTCGGTGCTGTCCGGCGTGGCCACGCCGGAACGCCAGCAACAGGCGATGGCGTCGCTGGACCAGCACCTGGTGAACCGCGAGGCCAACCTGATCCAGCTGCTGGATCCGCCCTTCGACAAATCCCCGCTGGACCCCGGCTACATCAAGGGCTACGTGCCCGGCGTGCGCGAAAACGGCGGCCAGTACACCCATGCCGCCATCTGGTCGACCATGGCGTTCGCCGAACGCGGCGACCACGCACGCGCGTGGGAATTGCTGCGCATGATCAACCCGCTCAGCCACACCAGCGACGCCGCCGAAATGGACGTCTATAAAGTGGAGCCGTACGTCATCTGCGCCGACGTCTACGCCGTCGACCCCCACATTGGCCGCGGCGGCTGGACCTGGTACACCGGCTCCGCCGGCTGGATGTACCGGTTGATGGTGGAATCCCTGCTCGGCCTGAAACTGGAAGCCGGCCACCTGCGCTTCGCGCCCGTGCTGCCGCCGGAATGGGAGGGCTTCTCGATGACCTACCGCCACGGCGACACCACCTACCGGATCGAACTGCACCAGGTCGACGTCAACAGCGCCGCCACCGTGCATGTCGATGGCGTCGCACAACCCGACGCCCGCATCCCGCTAAACGACGATGGCAAGGACCATCACGTCCTGATCAACCACCCCCGCCCCCAATAAAGCCACCAGCCCTGAAAGCCCCTCTCCCCCCGGGGAGGGGTTGGGGAGAGAGCCCGCCCAGCGCGAACAACCCACGCGTTCCGCGCCCGCCCCGCCCGAAAAGCCCCTCTCCCCCTGGGGAGAGGGGATGGGGAGAGGGCCCGCCCAGCGCGAACAACCCACGCCCGTCCGCA
>Ga0134125_10005502_pt1 | contig 14371 bp, 16 predicted proteins | sample KB31751_FD_96464 | JGI IMG/M metagenome (GOLD analysis project Ga0134125, IMG submission 96464) | Terrestrial soil microbial communities with excess Nitrogen fertilizer from Kellogg Biological Station, Michigan, USA - KB3-175-1 | ecosystem: Environmental > Terrestrial > Soil > Unclassified ... | reverse complement strand
TCGGATGCGGTCGCGACTGCTTTGCCCGGCCGGGCGCTCGCCACCTCGAAAAGTCCGCGGATGCTGAAGCCGTTCGAGATCGATTTGCTGAGGCAGGACTTAAAAGCAGTCCTGGCGTACCTCAGGGCCGCTCGGGGACGGTAGCCCATTCGAACACCGTGTTGGCCGGCGTGGCGGGATGGCCACGCCGAAGATGAGCGGGGCCGCCGCCGGTGCCAAATCCAGTGCCAAATCGGGGGATTTGTGGGCCGGGAAGGGGATCAAAACTCGTATGGTTTCAGTAACTTAACTTACTGACCCGGCTCATCCTCCCGCCGGGTTCGAATCCCTCTCTCTCCGCCATATGCTGTAGGTCCAGGCGCGAGTGCGCCGCAGCTCGCGCGGCTGACTGCCATCCGGCATGAATTCCCTGCCGATCGCCGCGCGCACTGCTTCGAGGCTGCGCCGAGCCACTGCTGTCTGTCCGGTGTAGAGCGAAAGCGCAATGACCTGCCCGTCGTACCACGTTTCTTGATTGTTAGTCAGCAGCGGTTGACTGCTGTCAGCGCTCACCCATTCCTTCCGCGGGCTTCGGCGCGCTGCCTGCGCGGACCTTTTCCTCAATCCGCTTGCCGGTCGCGGCGTCGACGCTCTTCCAGTATTGAAACGCGCGCTCGAGCACGCCGCCGTGCACGCCGCCGAGGAGGCTACCCGCGACCTGATCGACGAACCGCTCCCGCTGGGCGTCGTTCCAGACCTTGCGCACCAGGGTACCCGGCTGGCCGAAATCATCGTCCTCGGCATGCAGGGCATAGGCGCTGCGTACCATCTCGCCGTCACTCTCCCATCCATCCCGTACGGGCCCGGTGGTGTCGGCCCAAGCGCGGTTCCCGCTGTTAGGAGCGTAGACGGGCGCTGCACCGCTGTGCTCGTAGGCCATCTGGCCGTCGAACATATAAGTATTGACGGGCACTCTCGGCCGGTTGACCGGCAGCTGGTGAAAATTGGTGCCGATGCGATTGCGCTGCGCGTCGTGATATGCGAATGCGCGTCCGAGCAGCATCTTGTCGGGCGACAGGCCGATCCCGGGAACCGTGTTGCCGGGTGAGAACGCAGCCTGCTCGATCTGCGCAAAGAAGTTCTCCGGGTTGTGGTCCAGTGTCATCGTGCCGACCCGGATCAGCGGATAGTCCCCGTGCGGCCATACCTTCGTCAGATCGAAGGGGTTGAAGCGGTAGGTCTTCGCCTGCGCGTAGGGCATGACCTGAACGGACAGGGTCCAGCGAGGGTAATCGCGGTGTGCGATCGCCTCGAACAGGTCGCGGCGGTGGAAGTCGGCATCACGACCGGCCATTTCTGCGGCTTCGGCATTGCTGAAGAACTGCATCCCCTGTTGGGTATGAAAGTGATACTTCACCCAGAATTTCTCGCCCTGGGCGTTGATCCACATGTAGGTGTGCGATCCGTAGCCATTCATGTGACGCCAAGTGCGTGGCAGGCCGCGCTCACCCATGAGATAAGTGACCTGGTGCGCCGACTCCGGGTTGTTCGTCCAGAAATCCCATTGCATGTGATTGGAGCGCAGCCCCGAATCCGGGAGCCGCTTCTGGCTGCGGATGAAGTGCGGAAACTTCATCGGATCGCGAACGAAGAAGACCGGCGTGTTGTTGCCTACGAGATCGTAGTTGCCGTCGGTCGTATAGAACTTCAACGAGAAGCCGCGCACGTCGCGCCACGTATCGGGGCTGCCCGCTTCGCCGGCGACCGTGGAGAAGCGCGCGAGCATGTCCGTGGTCGTGCCCTTCTGGAACAGCGCTGCTGCGGTGAAGGTGGAGACATCCTCGGTGGTCTCGAACGTGCCGAATGCGCCTGCGCCCTTGGCGTGAGGCTGGCGCTCGGGCACCTTCTCGCGGTTGAAATGGGCCATCTGCTCGAGGAAGTGCACATCGTGAAGCAGGAGCGGGCCATCGGGACCGACGGTCAGCGAGTTGCGGTCGCTCGGGGCCGGCGCGCCGGCGCCCGTCGTGGACGTGGACTCGTGCATATTCTTCCGCGCGGACATGGTGCCTCCTGTCTCGACGCATAGAGAGTTGATCGTACCGTGTCCTTCCTCCGTGCGCCGACACGACGTAATATCCGCCATGCTGATCGCGCCCGTTCAACGGAGGATCACATGCCTGCAGCAAGAAAGGCGCATGCCGTCGGATTCAACCATGTCGCGATCGAGGTCGGCGACATCGACGAGGCGCTGGAATTCTACGGCCGCCTCTTCGAGTTCGAGTTGCGCAGCAGAAGCGAGACTGCGGCGTTCATCGATCTGGGCGATCAGTTCCTGGCGTTGCAAAAAGGCCGCGTTCAGGCCCCCGATGACGGCAGACACTTCGGGCTCGTCGTGGACGATAAGAATGCTGTCCGCGCGGCGATGGCCGCAGCGGGTGTCGAGCCGCTGCCTGGGCGTTTCCTCGATTTCCTCGATCCTTGGGGGAACCGGGTGGAGATCGTCGGATACGACAACGTCCAGTTCACGAAGGCGCCGAACGTCCTGCGCGGCCTCGGGCTGTCGCACCTGGGCAAGAGCGAGAGCGCGTTGAAGGAGCTCGCGGAAAAGGGCATGGCACCGAGCTGAGCTCCACGCGCGGCAGATCCATCAGGTCACGCCGCCGGGCGGCCTTCCTGGATCGCGCGTCTGCGTTCGTGCTCGCGCTGGCATTCGATGCAGCGCTTCGCCGTCGGATATGCAAGCAGTCGATCGTAGCCGATCTCCCGGCCGCACTCCGTGCAAACACCATAGGTGCCGGCCGCGATTCGCCCGCGGGCTGTCTCGATATCCCGCATATCCTGGATGTTTTGCCTGATGATCGCGTGGTCGGAGCGCTGCCAGATCTCCGCCAGGGCCTCATCCAGCTGATCCGCCGCTCGACCCGCGAGCGCCTGCTGCAGGCGATCATCGATGGAGCGCTCGGCAACCGACCGGATTTCGTGCAACTCGCGATCCCAACGCTCATCCATCGTCCGGCGGAGAGCATCAATCTGATCCGGATTCAGTGCGGCCATGATTACTCCTCACCGCGTGCCGCCGCGCGGGTCAGCTGTCCGCGGGCGCAGGGGCCGGACGGGCCGGGAGGATGCTGCGAAGCTCGTCCGGGAGCTGACCGCGCACGTCATCGATCTGGCCTGGAGTCACGCATTCACTGATGCTGGCCCCGACGGCGCTCAGGATCTGGGCTGCGCGTTGCGGTCCAACGTCGAGCCGCTGGGCCAGCTCGCTTTCGATCGACTGGCGCGTGACGAGCCTGTCCGGACCGGCCGGCAGGAGGCTCCCGTTTCGAAGCCTTGGGCACCGCCTTGGGAAACGGCGCTCTTCTGGCGCTCTCAGGCTTCCTGCGGCGCGCACGCCCCGTCGCCTTGCTCACGCGCGGCCGCCGTACCGCCCCGCCTCGGGCGGCCTGCCTGCGGCTCTCGGTCATGCGCTGTGCTCGCTGCTCCGGAGCGCGCCTCGGCCGCGTTGAGCCGCGACCGAGCTCATCGAGGACGTCCGTGGCCGTCACGATTCCGACGAGCTCGCCGTCCTCGAGCACCGGCAGGCTTCCGATGGTGCGGCCGCGCATCAGGTTGGCCGCCTCGCGAAGCGTCATCGCCGGTGTTCCGCTCACCACGCGCGCACTCATCAGCTCTTCGACCGAGCGGCCCCTGCGGGCGTCCTCACCGTGGCGGCCGCCCAGATCGCGTTCGGAGACGACGCCGGCGAGCTCATCATCCGATGTCACGACGAGGTGGCGGATGCGATGTCTCTTCATCTGTGACCAAGCCGCGTCCGCCGACTCGCGCGAGTCGATCGTTATGACACGCTGTTGCATCAGCTCACTCAGACGCATGCAAGATCACCTCCCTCTCACGATAGCAATGCAGGTGCCGGTGCCCGCGGCAGCTGTGAGGATGCCACGGGTCACGCGGAGCTCGATTCGGGCGTCGGGAGGCCGACGTGGGGCGCTCGTTTGCCCAGGAGCCAGGCGATCGGGAACAGGACGAGCAGCCCGGCCAAGGCGCAGGCGCTGATCATGACCAGGATATCGGGATTGCTGAAATCCTGGGACGCGATCACCATCGCGCCCGCGATGTTTCGCTGCGCCGTACCGAGCCCGAGCACCGCGCTGCGCTGCGGCTGGGTGAGCAGGTATCCCACGGCAAAGGCGCTGACTACGAGCAGCACTCCGGCTGCGATGGCACCGGTCCGCAGGACTCTCATCAGTTCATGAAAGTTCGCCCAGAAGACGGTCACGATCACCACCACGAGCGCGATGCTCGCCACCTTGGCGCCGACCGGCACGAGCCGTGTGGCCCAGCACGGAGCCGCGGCCCTTGCCGCGAGTCCGATCGCGATCGGCAGCAACAACGTCGAGAGGAGCGGCAGGCCGATCGAGAGGATACTGGAGGGGACATACTCGATGGCGCGCAGAGAGGGATGAGCGGCGGCCAACGGCACATAGAACGGCAGGAAGACGACCGTCGCCGGGACGAGGATCATCAGGAGTGCTGCGCTCAGCGCGAGGTTACCGCGCGCAGCGCTTGCCAGCTTGATCAGGAATGGCGCGCCTGCCGCTCCAGCGAGCAGAAAGAGCCCGAGCGCAAGCGGCGGGTCCATGGGAATCAATCGCTCGATCCCGATCGCGAGCAACGGGACCAGCACGAAGTTTGCGACGAGGGCGCGAAACACAGCGCGCGGCTGCAAAAGCGGCTCGATGATGGCGCCAAAGCGGTAAGCGAGCCCGACGGACAACATGCTGCTCGCAGCGAAGACGATGGTCGCGATGCCCGCGACCTCGGCGAGGACCGCTCTCATCGGATTGCGCTCCCGCGGGTTCTCTCAATAGTCCTGAAGATGGCGCTCGATCAGCTCCTCCGTGGTCCTCTGCGCCGCCTCGCCGAAGCGAAGCTCGACGCTCTCGATCTGCCCCGTGAAGGGAAAGGGAAGCCGCGCGCGGTAGCCTGGATATACCGGAGATGAGGTGTCCTGCCCCACATCCAGGCTCTCGAATCCGAACCGACCCGGCACTTGCCTCTCGATTCGGCCCTGGCCAGCCAAGCGATCATCGTGGAAGAGCCGCACGAGCGCAGGTCCACCCGGCGTCCCGGGCGCTTCACACGTGAACTCCATGCGCAGCACGACCGCCCCGCGGGGGATCGGCAACTCGGCGACGATGTCATAGCGCTCGAGCGTGAACCAGTTGTAGTGATAGCGCAGCCGGCCGCCCTCGATGAAGAGGCTCCAGCCGGCAGTGTCCCCGCCCAGACAGATCAGCACCCCTTCTGCGCCGTCTGGCGGGATCTGCGCGACGACTTCGATGGTGTGATCGACGTTCACGAGCTTGGGGGCGCTCGCTTCGGGCAGTCTGCGCATCCCCGGATACAGCCTGATCCGCCCCCGCCCGGCGAAGAAGCTCGGACGCAAGGTCGCATCCATCCGCTCCGCGAACCGGTCGTCGAGGGGCAGCACGTCGTGGCGTCCCGCCTCCACCAGAAACAGCTCCTGCAACGCACGCAGCCTGTCCGGATGACTCGCCGCGAGGTCCACGGACTGGCTGAAATCCTCCTCGATGTTGTAGAGCTCCCAGGAGTCCTCGGCGAAATCGGCAGTGCCCCGGGTGACCCACGGCAGCCGGCCATGGCGACAGCTCGCGATCCAACCGTCCTGGTAGATCGCTCTGTTGCCGAGCATCTCGAAGTACTGAGTCGTACGCGCGCTCTTCGCACCCGCATTCTCGCGATCGAAGGTATAGGCCATGCTGACCCCCTCGATCGGCTTCTGGCTGACCCCGTTCACCATCGTCGGCTCGGCGATACCGAGGACTTCGAGAATCGTCGGAACTATGTCGATCACGTGGTGAAACTGGTTGCGGATGGCGCGGACATCCGAGATCCGGTCGGGCCAACTGATGATCATCCCGTTCCGGGTACCGCCGAAGTGAGATGCGACCTGCTTCACCCATTGGAACGGAGTGTCCCCGGCCCAGGCCCAACCCGCCGCGTAATGCGGACTGGTCCCTGGCAGGCCGATCTCGTCGATCCGGCGCAGGCTCGACTCGACGGGCACGTCGATCCCCTGCATGGCGGCAAGCTCGCTGATCGTGCCGCGAATGGACCCCTCCGCGCTCGATCCGTTGTCCCCGAGGATGTAGATGAAAAGAGTGCGATCCAGCTCGCCCATCTCCTCGAGGGAATGCACTAGGCGGCCGATCTCCGCATCGGTGTGCTCGAGGAAGTCGGCAAAATTCTCCGCCTGTCGTTGGAAGAGCAGCCGCTCCTCGGCGCTGAATTGCTCCCACGCCGGAATCGCCGCGGGGCGGCTCGTCAACCGCGTTCCGCTGGCCACCACGCCCATCTGTAGCTGTCGCGCGAGCACCACCTCCCGATAACGGTCCCAGCCCATCGCAAAGCGGCCGGCGTTTCGCCCCCGCCAAGCAAGCGCAGGCTGATGCGGACCGTGCGCCGCGCCCGGAGCGAAATGGACGAGCAATGGACGTTGCGGCGCGATCGTCTTTTGCGTTCGCATCCACGCGATGCAGTCGTCCGTCAGATCGGTCGTGAGATGGTAGCCTTCGTCCGGTCTCGTCCACCGGTCCACCGGGGTCGTGTTTCGGAACAGCGCCGGGTAGAACTGATCGGTCTCCCCTCCGATGAATCCATAAAAGTAGTCGAATCCGCGGTGTGTCGGCCAGTTGCTGAACGGTCCGGCGGCGCTCGTCTGGTTTTCAGGGGTGTTATGGTTCTTGCCCCACCAGCCGGTCGCGTACCCATTGGGCGAGAGGATTTCAGCCAGCGTGGCACAACTCTTCGGGAGAATTCCGCAATAGCCGGGAAAGCCCGTGGCCAATTCCTGAACTACCCCGGTCGACACCGAATGATGATTGCGACCGGTCAGGAGCGCGGCGCGCGTGGGCGCGCACAGTCCCGTCGTGTGGAACTGGCTGTACGTCAAGCCATGGCTCGCCAGCCGCTCGGCAGTCGGCATCCGCACGAGCCCGCCGCATACGCTGGGCCAGCCGTAGCCAACGTCATCGAGCAGAACGATGACGACATTGGGCGCCCCTGGCGTTGCCTCCTCCAGAGGCGGGAAGTCAGCCCTGGAATCGCGGTACGTCATCCCGATCTTTGCATTCGCAAACCGATGCTCCGGCTTCGGGTACACCGCGCGTCTTACATGTAACGGCTCATCGCCCATGTCGTCTCCCGCTCGCCCGCAGTCAGCTGCACGCTTCCTTTGCCCTCGAGTACGCTGTGACAGCGGTCGTAAGGATCCATAACGATGAGAGCATAGCGCGTTCCATTACGAGAGCCGGCGTCTTGCAGAGTCGTCATCCTCGCAGTGACTCCGGAAGCGCTGAGCGCGCCTTGGCCGACATCGTGGCTTCCGCGCTCACCGCGCCTCGACTCGCGCGAGCGCTCCTATGAGCTCGAGCTTGAAGCACGCAAGACTGTTCTCGGCCGAGGAGCTGAAGGCGCTCCTCACGCGGCTCGGCTATCCATTCGATGGCGCCTTGATTCCAAAGACGATCGACTACTATCTTCGGCGCACCTCTCACATGGGTCGACGCTGAGTGCAACGGTGCGTGCCTGGGTGCTCGCGCGTTCCTATCGGCGGGGCTCGTGGTCTCTCTTCAGGGAAGCATTGCGAAGCGATGTCGGCGATATCCAGGGCGGCACCACGCCCGAGGGCATACATCTTGGCGCCATGACCGGAACGCTCGATCTACTACAGCGATGCTACACCCGGGAAGGTCGCTCTCGTCGATCCGGATGCATTGCGGACGGGAATCGCGCGGAACGAGATCATTGTCCACTACCAGCCACAAGTCGAGCTTGCGACCGGTTACGTACGCCGAGTGGAAGCACTGGCACGTTGGCAGCACCCCCAGCTCGGCTTGGTGATGCCGGATCAATTCATTCGCGCCGCCGACAGCATGGACTCATCCATCAGCTCACTATTCAAGTCATGAACCAAGCCCTGCTCCAAGCAACGCTGTGGAGGGGGGAGGGGATCGATCTATCGGTGGCGGTCAATTTGTCGCCCGTGCTGTTGGACCACGCCGATCTCCTGGAGGAGATCTCGAATCTTCAGCAATGTCATGGAATTCCAGCGGAACACGTGATGCTCGAGGTGACGGAGGGTACGCTGTTACGCAATTTCGCGGTCGCTCTGGGCGTGCTGACGAGACTTCGACTTCGAGGTTTCGGTCTGTCGCTCGACGACTACGGCATCGGTTTCTCCTCGATGCACCAGTTGGCTCGCATTCCATTCACTGAGCTCAAGATCGACCGTGCCTTTGTCCACGGCGCCCACGAGCGCGAGAGCCTTCGGGTCATCCTTCGCTCGGCGCTCGATCTCGCGAAGCAGCTCGGCATCGAGGCCGTGGCCGAGGGAGTCGAGGAGATCGAGGACTGGCGGTTGCTGCAGCAATACGGCTGCACGCTCGCGCAAGGTTGGCTTCTCGGGAAAGCGATGCCTGGCGAGCAGTTCGCGGAGTGGTTGAAGGCCCATCTCGCGCGCCGGCCCGAATTGCGGGAGCAGGCATTTCCAGAAGAAAGTCAGGCCGATGACGATACTGCGCCGCTTCGCAAGCTTCCTGCCGAGGAAGAGTCGGCCGTCGAAAGGGATGTCGCGCAGCGCGACAGTGGGCACGATCCCTAACCGCAGCGCTGAGAACAGAGCCGTGCGCCGGGATGAAGCGCGCAGGATGCTCGATGATATGCGCAAGCTCAGCGATGAGATCAAACGCACTCGGACGCCCAAGAAGCCGCCAGAATGAGCGTGGTCTGCGTGCCTCGTCCGAATGGTGTGCATCGCCCAGTCAAGCTCTACCGAATGAGAGTAGGCCGAGCCAGAAACGCTACGGCCAGAGCACGCCAGAGGTGATTGCCGTCGCGATTACCGTAATTGTCCATACGAGCAGCCGCTGTTCGAGCCGAGTCCACCGAAGGCGCTCTGACGTTTCATAACCCGCTGCGCCCAGCACGATCCCGGCAATGCACGTGAGGACGTATTTCACCTGTTGAATCTTTCGTTCTATGGGAATGCAGGCCGGCTATTCATCACAGTTCCGGCATCGGGGCATTCGCATCTCGGGGGTGACCTCGTGCGCGCGTCGCACGGCCTGCAGCTTCGGCAGCAGCACGGAGATCGTGAGCAGCGCCTCTTTGTACAGCCGCCGGTCGGCAAGAGGGAGTACGGCCGTTTCCCAGGGTCTCTGGAGCTTATCGGCTAGGAAAGCAGCTAAAGTCTCGAGCTCAGCGATAGAGCGCTCGATGCGTGCTGGACGAGGGCCGTTCGACATGGCCGGAATGGGGTGATCGCGCATGACCTGTAATTATATCCAGTGAGACGTGGGCGGGCAAATCCCGCGATCGTGGCGCTCCCAATGCCGGGGAAGCAGCCACCCGCCTACCGGCCGCGCGCGAGTGCCCGAAGCCACAATTTCCAGCGTGTGAGCAGGTTCACCGATGCAGCACTGGGCATGTGTGGTCGCTCATGCGCTAGCCTCGGCCTTCATCGCGAACCACTTCTCGACGTCCGATCGCAGCCAGCCGCCGGAGATGTGCTTCTGGCGGAAGGTTCCCCGCTTGCACCAGCGAAAGAGGGTTGAGCGATTGACGCCCACCACACGCACCACATCGGTCGTTGACATTCGAGTATCCATCCCGGCGAATCGATCCGATGCCGAAGATCGCTTCGGCGCCTGCGGACCCTCATTCTCGCAGGTTCGCTCCATAGGGATGATGAGCAGAAGCGGCAGTTGCACCGGATGCCCCCGGTGTTGAGATCCCGCCGCTTTGAAATACTTGCCCGTGGACGTCGGCGCAAGGCAGCGCGCGGTATTTCTCTCGGCCTCGATATCGAACTTCCCGGCCCGCTCAGGGCCGCAGACGCGCCGGGCGATTGAATAGACGTACTCGTAGCGCTGCCATCTATCGTGGCACCGATCACTTACCGGACCGCTGCAACAGCTTGCAACATACGGCCTCGATTCTCTAGCGACGGGTCGCGCGAGGTAGAGCCGTCTCAGGTGTTGCGGGTGCGGACGGCAGAGGCACGAGATTCGCGAACTGCCGTTGCAGCACGTAAGTGCCAATCGGCGGCAATCGCGGTTGCTCAGGGGATTCCGCAACCTGCGCAATGCGAAGTAACGCGCGCCAGAAACCGATGTCCATTTCCCACCGCAGGCGGAGGTGGTGGGAGTAGATTTCCGCCACCCGCTGGATCGCCGGCACGCCGAGCTTGCGGAGCAGTGGTGCGCACTCCGGCGCAAGACAGAAGATGATGGCGGCGGACTCTACGCTTGCACCCACGAGGGTCCACGCCAGAGTCAATGTCGTCTGCGCAAGCTGCATCGCCTGAAGGTGCGGGAAGCAGCAGGGCGAGGAACGGTCAGCCGGCGGCGGTTCCTCATCTTGGCTGACGTGCCGCCACCACACGCTGTTGCCAAACTCTAATCCAACCAACGCGACGGGGCAGCGGGCGAGGTACCGGCGAGCGGCACTCCCGAGCGCCAGCAGGGTAGGGCCCAGTGCGATGGCGGGCTGGGGGCGCACTTCGGAGGCCGGACGACTCACCGCCGCGATTAGCTAACATGCGAGGTCGTGAACCACAAGCCTGGCAGCTTCTGAAATAGCCCAAAGCGTCAGCCAGCAGACGCAGGCGGGGACATGCAAGTGTTGCGAGGAACGAAGCGCGCTCCAGCGCGGTCGAGGATCTGCTCGGTTGCGATCTCCCCGTCAGCGGCGGCGTGTTCACGGCCGACATCAAGGGCGACTTCATTGCCTTCGATGCGCGCAGTGGCAGGATTGTGTGGCGCCACGACACCGGCCGGCCGATCGGCAGCGGCGTCATTTCCCATGCGATCGGCGGCCAGCGGGACGTGAGGTCGCTTCCAGCATGTGCTCGGCAATCGGATGGCGACGTCGACGGGCCTCCGGCCAAGATCATCGCTTTTACGCTGCCTTAATGCTTGATCGAAAGATCGACGGGTGCCCCCCAGCCCGCCTCGCTCCGAAGCAGGACGGAGCTCTTCGACGAGTTCGTCCTGAGGGCTTGACCGAAATTAGCCTAGGTCTTTGAACTGGCGCGAGTTTGAGGTTTGTAGCACAATTCACTTATTTCGTCTATTGCTTCGATTCCTTCGTTTAGCGTATGATGCGCCGAAGAGGAGAATCGCAGTGGCAGCAGTATTGAGCCTGGGCCCAGAGCCCGTCCAACCGACCGAAGAAATGTCGGCGCTTGCGGCCGATGCCAGCCGGCGCCTGTTTCGCGCGATCGGCACGAATCGGCAGGAAACCTGCGTCGTTCGATTCGAGAGCGCGCCGGAGGAGCCCGTAGTCCTGCCTGCCGCCGCCGTTCGACTTCTAGGCGCTTTGTTGACGGAACTGGCCAAAGGCAATGCAGTGACGCTCATGCCGCACCACGCTGAGTTGACGACTCAGGAGGCCGCGGACCTGCTGAACGTATCGCGCCCCTATCTTGTGAGCCTTCTCGAGAACGGCCAGTTGCCCTTCTACAAGGTGGGCACGCACCGGCGAGTTCGGTTTTCGGATCTCATGATATACAAGCGGCGCCGGGATGCAGAGAGCGAAGCGGCGCTGCGCGAGCTTGCCGCACTTTCGCAAGACATGAAGCTCGATACCTGAGCGCCACAGCGGACGTAGGGGCCACCGGGGGGGAGGCGTAGAGTTGGCGAGCTTTACCGTCGTCTACGATGCGTGCGTGCTATATCCCGCCTCGATCCGCGATCTCGTCGTGGAACTCGGGCGCACCGGGCTGCTGCGCGCAAAATGGACGGAGCGCATCCACGGCGAGTGGATCAGCGCTGTCCTGCGCCAAAGACCGGAGCTCGCTCGTTCACGGCTCGAGCGCGTCGCAGAGCTCATGAATTCGGCGGTGGACGACTGCCTCGTTTCGGGCTTTGAATCCTTGGAAGCTGGCCTGACGGGTCTACCCGATCCCAACGACCGCCATGTGCTCGCGGCTGCCATTCACTGTGGGGCTCAGGAAATTGTGACGTTCAACATCCGGGACTTTCCGGACGCTGTCCTGCACCCTTACGGCATTCGGGCCGTCCACCCCGACACCTTCGTCGAACACCTGCTCGACCTCAATTCCGAGGCGGTATGCGGCGCGATCAGAAGAATTCGCCGTCGCCTCGCAAATCCACCCTGCTCCGCGGAGGACATGATCTCGAATTACGAGCGTCACGGCCTGGCGGTGAGCGCGTCGATCCTGAAGACGCGGGTCAGTTCCCTGTGAGCATACCCACTCGTCATTACCGAAACACGGCACGACATCACCGTGCTGCGAGACTCGGCTGCGGCTCGTGTGATCGTTATGGAGGGATGGATCCAAGCCGCTCGCGACCTGTGACACCTCGATGTTGAAGGGGAGATTACATCCGTGACGTCCAACAGTCATACCACGGCCCGCTCGGCTACCAAATCGGTGCCCATCGCGTGCGATCCCGAGCGCGGAGAATGAGCGGGGCTCATTCTCCGCGCTTTCGCTAACGAAACGACCCGACCACGTACTGGCTGTCGATCATTTCAGTTTGTATGAGACAGAAAGCTGAACAAAAATCATCGCTGCATAGCGGCGAGAGAAAGTGCCTGAACGGCCTTCTCGATTCCGAGCTCGACGGAAAGCGGATAGAGTTCTTGACGTGGCGAGCAAAGAACCCGAAGAGGATTCCTCAGCTTGAAGAGCTTCGGCGCCACGGTGCGATCGAGGGCGACACGCATTGCACGATAACGTTTTGGGGCCTTCTCAACACGCCCAGTAAGCGAGCAAGAGTGGTGCTCACGCACTGTGAGCGAGTGTTCCGAGTTCTACGCAAGCACTACTCCCATCCACCAAAGGACTCCATTTCACTGGAAGACCTGGCGGCGCAAGCTGGATTGTCGTCGGAGGAAGCACTGACAGGCGCAACATTTTTAGCCCGCAGTCCGGCGCACCTGGTCGTCAACTCGCAGGATGGCCGGACGCAGATATTCGCAAACGAAAACTACGTGAGAGGTAGAGGATTCCGGGACATCAAACAGACGGCGCATGAGCAGGGCAGATTTAGGCTGAAGGCCATACCCTCAATCGCTTTCACCGAAGCGGGCTCCAGTAAGGTGCTTGAAAGCGCCTTGGAGGCGGCCGAGTCTGACGCGGTGCGCGAGTGCTGGCGGAAGGCTCTTGAGCGCCTTGGCACGGATCCGGCCGGTGCCATTACCTGCGGTCGGTCCTTGGTGGAAGCGGCCTGCAAGTACGTCCTAGAGGAGCACTGCGAAGCAGCGGAAAGACACCTCCTTGGAGCTTCCAAGGCTATATAGAAATGCGGCCAAGCTGGTCCGCTTGGATTCGAACAGCGCTGCAGATGCGGCTCTCCGTCGGGTTCTTCAAGGTTGTGCCACCGCGGTAGACGGACTCGGTGAACTTCGAAACAAGATGGGCGACGCTCACGGGCCGGGAAGTCGGTCTGCGAGACCCGCGAGGCGCCATGCAGAGTTCGCCGTCATGGTGGCCGGGGCGATTGCAGGGCTTCTGCTGGCGACGCTGGACGCCCACCGTGTGCCGTAGGATTTCTGTCGACGGCAGAGTGATACACTGGCGGGTAGACGACCCGCTGCCGGCCCGAAAACTCGGCTATTGCCAAATCTACTGCCAAATTCGGGGTTTGGAGGGGATTGAGGGGGAGGAAAAGTGTTTTTGATCAGCAGGTTGCTGATTCCAGAAGTTACTCCCCTGGGTTTGAATCCCTCTCTCTCCGCCAGTATTTTTCGGGTCTAGTCCCCCCCCTCCAGTGCCAAATCAGTGCCAAATCAATGCCAAATTCTGGCGACCGGAGGGGAATGAGCGCTGTTGGTTTCTCGAGGGCATCCCGGGCGAAGATTGCATCGCTTGTCTCATTGCTTCGATGTCCGCCTCCTTCGCCCCTTCCGTCCAGGCCGCATAGACCTCGAGCATCGTCTGCACGCTGTGGCCGTGCTGCCTATCCGCAACCTTCAGTACCCGTGGATCCGGTGGAAAAGACGCTACAGCGGATGAAGGCGCGTTACCGGGGGCCGTATAACGCGCGTCACTCGTCCGTGAGTTGGAACCTCATGATCGGTAAGAACCCGTTGTGGGTCGCCAAGCAGTACCGTATATAGAATACGCAGGGCTTACCCACAAGGGTGCTTTTCATGAGTTCCATGGACATGCAGCGTCGCGCTTTTTTCAAGACGGTTCCTGCCGTCGCCGTCGGCCTCTCAACGTTGTCGGCGTCGGCAAAGGGCGCGACGCCCGTGCCTCGACAGCCCATTGCCGAAGCGGTCTTTCCCGCGGGGCGTGAATACCCGATGCGGCCCCTGCCTTTCTGGGAGGTGAGGC